>Ga0102953_1001336_pt1 | contig 15843 bp, 12 predicted proteins | sample SalPon2A_C_D2_MG_FD_78509 | JGI IMG/M metagenome (GOLD analysis project Ga0102953, IMG submission 78509) | Soil microbial communities from South San Francisco under conditions of wetland restoration - Salt Pond MetaG R2A_C_D2_MG | ecosystem: Environmental > Terrestrial > Soil > Wetlands | place... | reverse complement strand
GAGTAGTCGAGCGCGGTCGGCGCGCCACCGCCGTTGCCGAACACCCCTTCGATCTGCTGGCCGGGGTCGATTTCGATCTCGGCGTTGAAGACGAGTTTGCTGAATTCCTCCCAGATCGAGTGCATCAGCTCCTCGAACATCGCGAAACCTTCGTTTTTGTAGGCGACGAGCGGGTCGATCTGGGCGAAGCCGCGCAGGTGGATGCCCTCGCGCAGGTAGTCCATGTCGTAGAGGTGCTCGCGCCAGCGGTTGTCGATCACCTGCAGCAGGATCGAGCGCTCCAGGTAGCGCATCAGCTCCTCGCCGAGCTCTCCCTCGCGGCCGTCGTAGGCGCTCATCGCGTCCTCGTCGAGCTCGTCTTTGAGCTTTTCGCGGTCGACGCTCTCCGGCGTCAGCGTGCCGACCTCGACGCTGATCGGCCAGATCTGGCGCAGCTGCTGCTCCATCCCCGGCATATCCCACTCTTCGAGGTCGTCGCCGGGCGTGTACTCGTCGACGATCCGCTCGATCACCCCCTCGAGCTCGTCGCGGACGATGTCGGACATGTCGCGCCCCTCGAGGATCTCGCGCCGGTATCTGTAGACGACGCGGCGCTGCTCGTTCATCACATCGTCGTACTCGAGCACCCGTTTGCGGATCAGGAAGTTCTGCTCCTCGACCTTCTTCTGCGCGCCCTCGACCGTTTTCGTCAGCATTTTCGCCTCCAGCGGCATCTCCTCGCCCTCCTCGTCCACCGGCCCCAGGCGGTCGAGGATTTTGTAGATGCGGTCGCCGGAGAAGAGGCGGATGACGTCGTCTTCGGCGGAGAGGAAGAAGCGCGTCTCCCCCGGGTCGCCCTGGCGGCCGGAGCGGCCACGAAGCTGGTTGTCGATGCGGCGCGATTCGTGCCGCTCGGTGCCGCAGATGTAGAGGCCGCCGAGCGCGCGCACCTCGTCGGCCTCGGCCTTGGTCTGCGGCTCGAGCTCCTCGATCTTCGCCCGCAGCGCCTCCTCGAAGCCCTCGTCGCCCGGGTTCATGCCCTGCTGCTTGAGCTCTTTGTGCGCCATGTGCTCGGGGTCGCCGCCGAGCTTGATGTCGACGCCGCGGCCGGCCATGTTGGTCGCGATCATCACCGCGCCCCTGCGGCCCGCTTCGGCGATCCGCTCACCCTCTTTTTCGGCGTGCTCGGGCTTCGCGTTGAGCACCGCGTGCTCGATCCCGTTGCGCTTCAGCTCCGCCGAGATCATCTCCGAGACCTCGACCGAGACGGTGCCGACGAGGATCGGCTGGCCCTTTTCGTGCCGGGCGACGATCTCCGCCAGCACGGCCTTCCACTTGCCGTCCTTGGTTTTGAAGATCTGGTCGTTGAGGTCGGCGCGGACCATCGGCCGGTTGGTCGGGATCTCGACCACCGGCACTTTGTAGATTTTCATGAACTCGGTCGCCTCGGTCAGCGCCGTTCCGGTCATCCCGGCGAGCTTGTCGTAGAGGCGGAAGTAGTTCTGCAGGGTGATCGTCGCCAGGGTCTGGTTCTCCTCGCCGATCGCCACCCCCTCCTTCGCCTCGACCGCCTGGTGCAGGCCCTCCGACCAGCGCCGGCCCTCGAGGATGCGGCCGGTGAACTCGTCGATGATCATCACCTGGCCGTCGACCACGGCGTAGTCCTTGTCCTTGCTGTAGAGCGACTCGGCCTTCAGCGCCTGCCCGAGGTGGTTGACCAGCGTGCCGTGCTCGCCCAGGTAGAGGTTGTCGACGCCGAGGAACTCCTCCGCCCGCTTGACCCCGCGCTCGGTCGGCGAGACGGTCTTGTGCTTCTCGTCGTATTCGTAGTCGTAGTCGGCCTCGGAGGTGTCCTTCGATTCGCCCAGCGATTTGAGCCTGTCTTTCGCCGGCCGGCCCTCCATCTGGCGCGCCAGGCGGGCGAACTGGTAGTAGATCTGGGCCGCCTGTTCGGGGGCGCCGGAGATGATCAGCGGCGTCCGCGCCTCGTCGATCAGGATGTTGTCGACCTCGTCGACGATCGCGAAGTGGTGGTCGCGCTGAACGCAGTGCTCGATCGCTTCGGCCATGTTGTCGCGCAGGTAGTCGAAGCCGAACTCCGAGTTGGTGCCGTAGACGACGTCGCAGGCGTATTTGACCCGCCGCGCGTCGTGGTCGTCGGAGTCCTGGATCGCGGCAACGGTCACCCCGAGCGCCTCGTAGATCGGCGTCATCCATTCGGCGTCGCGGCGCGCCAGGTAGTCGTTGACGGTGACGACATGGACGCTTTCGCCGCCGAGCGTGTTGAGGAAGACCGCCAGGGTGGCGGTCAGCGTCTTGCCCTCGCCGGTCTTCATCTCGGCGATCGCCCCGTCGTGCATCGCCATGCCGCCGACCAGCTGGACGTCGAAGTGGCGCTGGCCGAGCGCCCGCCGCCCCGCCTCGCGGGTCAGCGCGAAGGCCTCCGGCAGCAGCTCGTCGAGCGACTCGCCGCCGCGGGCCCGCTCGCGCAGCGAGTCGGCCTCGGCGCGTATCTCCTCGTCGCTGAGCAGCTCCATCTCCGGCTCGATCACGCCGATCTGCTTCGCCCGCTTCTCGTAGGCCTTGAATTTCCTCCCCTCGCCGACGCGCAGCGCACGGGTGACCATGTCCCTGGCATTAGCCATGGCTCAAGGGTAGCTGTCTGGCCGAAGCGCGTTATTCAGGCTTCGGCGGTGCGGCCCCGCAGCTGGTTGACCAGGCGCCGCGTCCGCGCCCGCTTGCGCCGCTTCTCGCGATGCTTCTTGACCTGGCGGCGGATGTCCTCGGACAGTTCGTGGACGCTGTGGCCCATCTCGGGCGAGCACTCCTTGGCGTGCAGGGTCACGCCCTTCAGCCGCAGCGTCGCCTCGGCGACCTGGCTGTCGGCGATCGCCGGGTTGCGCTCTTCCCAGAGGGTCACATCGAGCGTCGCGAATTCGGAGACCTGCCGCCCAACGCGGCGAAATCGCTTGACCACGTGCTCCCTCAGCTCATCGTCAACCTCGACGTTGCGCCCGCGCACCTCGATCCGCATATCTGCCTCCTCTGTTGGGTCTGACCCGATGCTACGCCTCTACCCGGTTTTGGGCAATGGGGATTTCTACGGACGTTGCGGGGGAGAGGGTCGGGCATCCCCCTACGAGAGCCCGCGGGGGGCGCAGCGGCGGGGGTCCCCCTATGAGAACCCGCCGCCGGTTACGCGGCAGGGTGCGGGCGGGCGGGTTGGCTCACAAGTTCTCTACGGGGGACCCCCCGCCGCTGCTCGCCTCATAGTCGGCGCGAAGATGTGACGGAAAAATGACATCTGGCGCGCCACGCGCGCGTCGGCGCCTTGCAGGCTCGGAGCATGAAGCTCCTCCACGCAGTCGCCACCGGCCTCGTCCCTCCACTCTGTGCCGCATGCGGTCGGAGCTGTCGCCGCGAGGCGACGCTTTGCACCCGCTGCTCACGGCGCCTCGCCTCGATGGATCCGCTCGAGGGCGCCGGACCGCCCGGCGTCGACCGGGCCTGGGCCTCGGCGCCCCACGAGGGCGTCGCCCGCGACCTCGTCGCCGCGCTCAAGTTCCGCCGCCTGCTGCCGGTCGCCGAGCTGGCCACCGACCGGATCCAGTGGCTGGCGCCCGGCACTCTGCTCAGCGGCACCATCGTCCCCGTCCCGACAGCCCGCCTTCGGTCCTACGCGAGGGGCTTCGACCCGGCGGCGGAGCTGGCGCGATCTCTCGCGGCGAGAACGGACTTACCGCTGTCGGCCTGCCTCACGCGTCGAGGCGGAGGGCGCCAGGTGGGCAGGCGCCGCGCCGAGCGCATCGGCCACCCACCGGTCATTCAGGCCCGCGGCGAAGCCCCCCGCAGCGTCCTACTGATCGACGACGTCCTGACAACCGGCGCCACCCTCTCATCCTGTGCCCAAGCTCTACGCAATTCCGGAGCGATCCGCGTCGCCGCAATCACCTTCACGCGCCGCTTGTAGGCATTCAAGCCCCCGCGAAGCGCCGGCGGGGTGTCCCCCGTAGAGAACTTGTGAGCCGGCACGCCCGCCCGCACCCCGCCGCGCAACCGGTGGCGGGTTCTCGTAGGGGGACGCCCCGCCGGCGCACCCCACGCGGGTTCTCATAGGGGGACACCCGGGCCTCGCCTTCCCCACTACGCCCGCGCGAAAATCCCCCCGACGAGGATCGACTTCGGCGGCAACTCGGCGCCCTGGAGCAGGATCGCGTCGCGCACGATCGAGCCCTCGCCGACACGGCAGCCTTCGCCGATGATCGCCGGTCCGTCGAGCTTCACGCCGGCGCCGAACTCGACCCGCTCGCCGACGAGAACCGGGGCCGTCGCCTCGACGCCCTCCAGCGGGCTCGCCGCGCGCACGCCCTCGGACACCTCGGGCGCCCCGGGCTCCACCGCGACCGCGCCGTGCAGCGCGTCCATGTTGCCCTGGCGCAGCTCGCCGAGGTTGCCGATGTCGTTCCAGTAGGCGTCGATCTCGTGCGAGTAGAAGGGCACATCGGCCTCGAGCAGCGCCGGGAAGACGTCCTTGGCCCAGTCGGCGAACTCGGGTGGGTCCTCGGGGCCGGCGTCGTTGCTCGTCCCCGGCGCCGGGAAGTAGTCGAAGACCTCGGCGCGGAACATGTAGATGCAGGTGTTGGCCAGGTCGGAGAGCGCCTCGGCCGGGTCGGGCTTCTCCTGGAAGCCCTGGATGCGGCCGTCGGCGGCGGCGATCACGACGCCGAACTGGTCGGTCTCGGCGACCCGCTTGGTCGCCATCGTCACCAGCCCGTCGTGGGACTCGTGAAACTCGCGCATCGCCCCCAGATCGATGTCGGTCAGCGCGTCGCCGGCCAGCACGAGAAAGGAGTCGCCGAGGAACTCGGCCGCCTTGCGCACGCCGCCCGCCGTCCCCAGAAGCTGGTCCTCGTAGCTGTAGGAGAGCTTCGGGCCGAAGTCCGAGCCGTCGCCGAAGTGGCCTTCGATCAGCTCGGGGAACCAGTGCAGGTTGGCGATCGCGTCCGCGAAGCCGTGCCGGGCGAGCAGCCGCGCGCCGTGCTCCATCACCGGCCGGTTGAGCACCGGCACCATCGGCTTCGGCATCGCATAGGTGATCGGTCGCAGCCGGGTGCCGAGCCCGGCTGCGAGGACCATCGCCTTCATCGTCCGCTCAGGCGCCCCGACCTAGTAGCGGTAGTGGTCGGGCTTGTAGGGGCCGTCGACCGGGATGCCGAGATAGGCGGCCTGGTCCTCCGAGAGCTCCGTGAGGCTGACGCCGAGCGCCTCGAGGTGCAGTCGGGCGACCTTCTCGTCGAGGTGCTTGGCCAGCACCGTGACCTGCTTGGCCGTGAACCCCTCGGGCTGGCCGTAGAGCTCGATCTGCGCGATCACCTGGTTGGTGAACGAGTTCGACATCACGAAGCTCGGGTGCCCGGTCGCGTTGCCGAGGTTGAGCAGCCGGCCCTCGGAGAGGAGGACGATCGAGTGGCCGTCGGAGAAGCGCCACTCGTCGACCTGCGGCTTGATGTTGACCTTCTCGGCGGCAGACGCTTCGAGCCCGGCGACGTCGATCTCGTTGTCGAAGTGGCCGATGTTGCCGACGATCGCGTTGTGCTTCATCCGCGCCATGTGATCGGCGGTGATGATGTCCTTGTTGCCGGTCGCGGTGACGAAGATGTCCGCCGTCTCGACGACCTGCTCGAGCGTCCGCACCTCGTAACCCTCCATCGCCGCCTGCAGGGCGCAGATCGGGTCGATCTCGGCGACGATCACGCGGGCGCCCTGGCCGCGCAGCGACTCCGCGCAGCCCTTGCCGACGTCGCCGTAGCCGCAGACGACGGCGACCTTGCCGCCGATCATCACATCGGTGGCGCGGTTGATCCCGTCGATCAGCGAGTGACGGCAGCCGTAGAGGTTGTCGAACTTCGACTTGGTGACCGAGTCGTTGACGTTGATCGCCGGGAACAGCAGGTCGCCGGTCTCAGCCAGCTGGTAGAGCCGGTGAACGCCGGTCGTCGTCTCCTCGGTGACCCCCTTGATCGCCTCGGCGATCTGCGTCCAGCGCTGCGGGTCGGACTCGAGCGAGCGCTGCAGCGTCTCGAGCACGACGCGGAACTCCTCCGAGTCGGCCGTGGCCGGGTCGGGCACGGCGCCCGCCTTCTCGAACTCGACGCCCTTGTGGACGAGCAGGGTCGCGTCGCCGCCGTCGTCGAGGATCATGTTCGGGCCTTCGCCGTCGGGCCACAGCAGGGCCTGCTCGGTACACCACCAGTACTCCTCCAGGGTCTCGCCTTTCCAGGCGAAGACGGGGATGCCGGCGGCGGCGATCGCGGCGGCGGCGTGGTCCTGGGTCGAGAAGATGTTGCAGCTCGCCCAGCGGACCTCGGCGCCGAGGGCGATCAGGGTCTCGATCAGCACGGCGGTCTGCACCGTCATGTGCAGCGAGCCGGTGATCCGCGCTCCCTTCAGCGGCTGCTCGGCAGCGAACTCCTCGCGGGTCTGCATCAGGCCGGGCATCTCTACCTCGGCGAGAGCGATCTCCTTGCGCCCGAACTCGGCGAGGCCGATGTCGGCGACTTTGTAATCGGTGGTGGCGGGTGAGGTGGCGGTTGCCATGTTTCCTTTCGTCTTTGTCGGTCAGCGCAAGGATAGGAGAAATCCGGCACCGAGCCTCAGGCAAAGGAGTTCTCAGAACAGCTGGCCTCGTGCATACGCCTCGTCCGCCTTCGGTTCGGCAACCCGCGCCCTGCCTTGGAGCTCGCTGAGCTGCCGCGTAGAGATCAGGCCATCGGTGAGCGAGCTCATGATCACGTATGGCTGCATCATCGGATCGGAAAACCGATACGAGTAGGAGCGTTCCTTGCCCTCTCGCCTGAGAACGCTCCCACGGTCGGGGTCCAGGAACTCCTTCATGTGTCGAGAGAAGGCCGGGATGTCCAGCCGTCGCCCGGCAACCACCTCAAGCGGGTCTCGAATCTGGCCTGATGTGAAATAACCGAGGCTGTTCTTCGGGGCGATGGCGCATGCCAAGAGAACCTCTCGGTAGAGATTCCCGGGCTGGGAGCTGCGGATGGCTTTGACGTAGTCGCTTTGGATCGTGTGGCCATCGACGGCCTGGGGAATGGCTGCTTCGACGTCATCCAGTGTCACTAGCTCGCGATCATCCTGGACGGCCCGCTCGGCGGACCGATGACCCAGTAGATGGGTGTAATGGGGCAGCCCCTCCGATAGGGAGACGATCCGCTCGACCGCCTCGCCCTGCATGCTCAACCGAGCGTGCTCGCATCCTTTGGCAAGGATGCCCCTCAGCTCATCGGGCTCCATCCTCGGCATGCCGATCTGGTCCAGATTCCGGATGATCGACTCATGCTCTCCAATGAGATCGCCGATCGACGCCGCCACACCCACGAGAACCATCGTCGATGGGACCGCATTGTCGGAGAGCGTCTTGATCGTGTCTGCCAAAAGCGTCAAAGCGTCGTCGTTCTCGAGCCGGTCGAGCTCATCCACGACGATCAGAGCCGGCGGATCGAGGCGCTCCACCTCGAAGCGGACACCCTCGGGCGTGAAGTTCTCTATGGATCGCTCCAAGCGCCTGAAGATGTTCGTCCACAGCGATTCATAGGTGTCGTCGGTGTGGCAGCTCACCATCGCTGCCTGAAACTGCCTGATCCCCGGCTGGTTGAAGATCGCAGCCATCACTCTGGCCAGAGAGGTCTTGCCCACCCCTCTCTCGCCATAGAGACCAACGTGGTAGCCAACCTGCGTGACCGCGCTGATCACTCGCCCCAGAAAGCTAACAGTTATTAGCTAAAAGCAGCTAGTAAAGCTGGATTCGCCGTATTGTCGCCGCGCCTGCTTCGCCGCGCCCGCCTATTCATGCCCGAGCGAGGCCTTGAGGCGGTCGATCGCTTCGATCGGCAGCGGGTCGACGCCGCGGGCGGCGGCGAGCTCCAGCGAGACGAGGTCGCCGAGCATGACGGTCCAGAGCAGGCGCTCGCTGCGCGTCTCGCCGGCCGCCTCGATGCGGATCGCGGGGCCGCCGTCGCGCTCCACCTCGGCGGCGGTGCGGTCGAAGCGCAGCTGCTCGCGCGGGTGCTGGTCGCGGTCCTCGAGCAGGACGGCGGCGAGGGACGAGGCGGGCTCGCCCTCCCAGGCGCAGATCTCGTTGTGGTTCGCCTCGGGCAGCTCCGAGCAGAAGGCGGGCAGCTTGGCGTTCTCGTTGACCTGGGTCTTCCAGCGCCGCGCCGCGGCGGCGGTCGGCCCGGCGCCGTAGATCACCGGCAGGCGGTCGCCGATCGCGCCGGCCACCTCGCCGGCGCGGTGGCGCAGCTCCTCGCGCTCGCCCTCGAGGAAGGTGGCCGCGGCCTCGATCTCGCCGGCGAGGCGCGGTGCGATCCCGGCCGCGGCGGCGACCTCGAGCGCGCAGACAAGCATGTAGGCGACGGCGGTGCGGGGCGCCGGCAGCAGTCCGGGCAGGCCGATCACCGGGTCGCCCGCCTCCCGCGCGCGCTCGGTCAGGGTCCCGCCGGTGCTGGCGACGACGCGGCGCGCGCCGAGCTGCTCGGCGGCGGCGAAGCAGGCGAGCGTCTCCTCGGTCTCGCCCGAGTAGCTGGAGCAGAGCACGCTCCAGCCGTCGCTCAGCCAGCTCGGCAGCGAGTAGCCGCGCACGGTCAGCAGCGGCGCGCTCAGGCGCTCGCCGAGCGCCGCCGCCGCCAGGTCGCCGCCGACCGCCGAGCCGCCCATCCCGCAGACGAGCAGGCCCATGGACCCGCCGCGCGGCAGGCGCGCCGACTCGACCCGCCAGAGGGCGTCGCGCAGGTGATCGGGGATGGCGAGGACGTCGTCGAGCACGGGTCAGACGGGGAGTGTTTCGCCTTCGGCGGCCACGGCGCCTGCAACCTCGGCGCCGGCCGGGACCGCGGCGCCCGGCGAGAGGATCGAATCGACCACGCGCGCATCCTCGCCGACGCTGGCGCCGTCGAGCAGGACCGAGCCCGTCACCACGGCGCCCGCCTCGACCCGGCAGCCCGCGCCGACCACGGCGCGCGGGCCGAGCGTCGCTGCGTCGTCCACCTGCGCCCGCGGGTCGACCAGGATGTCGGGGCCCGAGGGCTCGACCCGGGTCGCCACCCGGCCCTCGAGGATGTCCCAGCTCGCCTGCAGGTAGCGCTCCGGGGTGCCGATGTCCATCCAGTAGCCGTCGAGCAGCAGCCCGTGCAGGCGGTTGCCGACCAGGCGCGGGAAGACGTCGCGCTCGATCGAGACGTTCTCGCCCGGCGGGATCAGGTTGAGGACCGGCCGCGTCAGCGCGTACATCCCGGCGTTGACCTCGCCCGGCCTGCGCTCGCCGGTCTTCTCGAGGAACTCGAGCACCTCTCCCCCCTCGCCGCTGCTGACCAGGCCGAAGGCCGAGGAGTCCTCGACCGGGTGCAGGCCGATCGTCGCCGCCGCCCCCCACTGCTCGTGCGCGCGCAGCAGCGCCGTCAGGTCGAGGTCGGTGAGCACATCGCCGTTCAGCGCCAGGAAGCGCTCGTCGAGCTCGTCGCCGAGCTGGTCGGCGGCGAAGCGGATCGCGCCGGCGGTGCCGAGCGGCTCGGGCTCGACCGCGTAGCGGATCCGCACCCCCGCCCGCTCCTCCTCGCCGGCCAGCGCCTCGCGCAGCACATCCGGCAGGAAGCCGCAGGCGAGCACGACCTCGGTCACCCCGTGTCCCGCCAGCCACTCGATCATGTAGGCGAGGAAGGGCCGGTCGACCAGGGTCAGCGCCGGCTTCGGCACCCGCTCGGTCAGCGGGCGCAGCCGCGTCCCCTTGCCGCCGACAAGAACAATCGCCTGCATGTCCTAGCGCGCCTGGCCGGCGCATACCGGCGTCCTCGGTTGCTCGCGTGCAGAGCACGCCACGCTCCCTGCGTCCTTGGTCTGCTTGGCCACGCGCACTAGGACGGCCGCCCCGCCACTTCATGGGCGACGGCCCTGCCGATGCCCTCGTATTCGAAGCCCGCCTCGACCAGCTTCTTCGGGTCGAGGAAGTTGCGGCCGTCGATCAGCAGCGGTCGCGCCATCCGACTCGCCGCGTCGGACCAGTCGAGCGCCGCGAACTCGCCCCACTCGGTGACCAGCACCGCCGCGTCGGCGCCTTCCAACGCCGCGATCGCCGAGTCGCGCAGCTCCACCCCCTCGAGCAGCTCGCGCGCCGCGTCGCCGGCCACCGGGTCGTAGGCGACCACCTCCGCCCCTTCGCCCTGCAGTCGCGGCGCCAGCACCAGGCTCGACGCCTCCCGCATGTCATCGGTGTCGGGCTTGAACGCCAGCCCCAGCAGCGCGATCCTCTTGCCGACCAGCGAACCGAGGTGGTTATTCAGCTTCTGCACCACGCGGCGCTTCTGCAGCTCGTTCACCTCGATCACCGCGGTGAGCAGCTGGAAGTGATACCCGGTGTTACCAGCAAGTTGCTTGAGCGCTTTAAGATCCTTTGGAAAACACGAGCCCCCGTAGCCGATCCCGGCGCGCAGGAACGACGGCCCGATGCGCTGGTCGAGTCCCATGCCGCGGGCGACCTCGCCGACGTCGGCGCCGACCTCCTCGCAGACGTTGGCGATCTCGTTGACGAAGGAGATCTTGGTCGCCAGGAAGGCGTTCGAGGCGAGCTTGATCATCTCGGCGCTGGCGACGTCGGTGCGCACCAGCTCGCCGCCCAGCGGCTCGTACAGCCCCGCCACCGAGTCGCTCGCCGCCTCGTCGCCGGCGTCGGCGCCGATCACCACCCGGTCGGGGTGCATGAAGTCGGCGACCGCGGTCCCCTCCTTGAGGAACTCGGGACAGGAGACGTAGGGAAGGCCCGGCCGGTCGCGGCGGATCGCCTCGCCGGTCCCCGCCGGCACGGTGCTCTTCATGATCAGCACGTGCTCGCCGTCGGCCGGCAGCTCCTCGACCACGGCCCGCACGCGCGAGAGGTCGGCGTCGCCGGAGCGGGTCGGCGGCGTGTCGACGCAGACGAAGAGCAGCCGCGCCGCGTCGAGCAGCTCGGCCATCTCCGTGGTGAAGGTGAGCCGCTCGGCGTTGCGCACCAGCAGCTCGTCGAGGCCGGGCTCGTGGATCGTCGTCTCGCCGCGCGAGAGCGACGCAACCTTCTCCGGCAGGATGTCGCGCGCGATCACCGGGTGACCGAGCTCGGCGAAGCAGGACGCCGTCACCAGGCCGACCCAACCGACGCCGATCACGCCGACCGGCTCTCTGCTCTGCGTCATCGCTGCGCGCTCCCTTGCTGTGGCTTGCGTGGCTTGCGGTTGGGGATTATCACCTTTGCCGAGCGCGCGATGCCGACCATCTGGTCGTTGGTCAGCGACTGCAGCAGGCTGTTGGAGACCCAGTAGGTGTTGTCGCCGCGGTGCCAGGCGATCATTTTCACCCGGTCGCCGTCGACGAAGATCTCGTACTCGCGCCCGTGGATCGTCCGCGTTTCGGTCGGGTTGTCGAGGATCGGCGGGTCGGTCCAGCCGCGGATCCCCTGCACGCCGAAGTACTGGGTTTCATATTCGGGCCCGTACTCGGCGACCATCCGGTAGGCGGCGTGGCGCTTGCCGTCGGTGTCCCTGAAGTGGTAGACGCGCGGGTCCTGCACGTGCAGGTAGGAGGCGCTTTCGACGAAGCGCGCTCCGTAGGGCCGCCTGGTCGGGTAGAAGATCGGGAAGCGGCCCGATACCCGTCGCGCCGCGGTCTTGCCCTCCAGTTCGCCCGCTTCGTGCGCCGGCACGAGGCCGTCGCTGCCGGGCGGCTTCAGCTTCACCACGTGCGGCTTCTGCTTGTGCTTCTTCTTGCGCTTCGACTTCTTGCGCTTCGAGTGCGAGCCTTCGCGGCCTTCGATCGAGCCGCGCGGCCCGCCGCTCGCTTCGATCCCGAGGAACTTGTCGACCGCTTCGCCGATCTCGCTCTCGGTCGCGTAGACGAAGCTCGGGCCGAGCGTCGCCGGAAAATGGACCTCCTTGATCGAGGCGCCGCGCGAGGCGATGAACAGCTTCAGCACCTGCAGCATCGTCTCCTTGTCGTGGATGTCGGAGGTCGTGTATTCGGTGAAGATGTCGATCAGGTCGTTGCGCCCCAGCACCAGGTCGGGGATCGGCACGCGCTGCCGCGCCGCGCTGAGGAAGTCCTGCTGGCGCGCGGCGCGCACGAGGTCGGTATCGGTGTGCCGGTAGCGGACGTACTGCAGGGCTTTTTTCCCGCAGAGCAGCTGATACCCCGGCTGCACGTTGATTTCCGAATACTGTTCGGAGGGCGGCACGCCGAGGTTGGAGTGGTAGTAGCGGCGGTCGATGTCGACGTAGACGCAGTTGATCGCGTCGACCGCGCGCACGAAGCCGAGGTAGTCGACGTTGACGACATGGTTGATCGGCAGCCCGGTCAGCTGCTTGACGACCTGCAGCGTCAGCTTCGGCCCGCCGTAGGAATACGCTTCGTTGAACTTGCCGGTCCCGTAGCCGGGGATTTCGACTTTCAGGTCGCGCGGGATCGACATCAGGGCGATCGCGTTGCGGTCCGGATCGAGCCGCAGCAGCAGCGTCGTGTCCGAGCGCCCGGGGTCTTCCGGTTCGTTGGCCCGCTTGTCGGAGCCGAGGATGACGATGTTCTCCGGTTCGCCGCCGGTCGTCCGCCTCAGTTCCTTGCAGACCCTGCTGCAGAGGACGTTGTTGTGCGAGAGGGCGGTGGCGATGCTGCCGACGTAGAGCAGGATGCTGGCCGCGGTCGCCGCCGCGACGACGCTGACGATCGTCACCGAGGCGAGCGTGAAGCGCCACCAGTAGCGCCTGCGCTTCGGCGGCGGCTCGTGGTCGCCCTCGGGCGGCGGCTTCTTGAACGGCTGCTCGATCACGATCCGGGCCTCAGCCTTCGAGCCAGTCCGGCAGCGCCCGCAGGAACTGCTCGAGCGCCTGCCGGTAGGCGACGAGCGAGGGGATCGAGACCCACTCCGCCGGCCCGTGATGCCCTTCGCCGAGCGGCCCGAACTCGACCGCCGGCACGCCGACCCGCAGGAAGGAGACCGCGTCGGAGGCGCCGTCGCGCCCGACGCTCATCGGCTCCCCCTCGTGGTGGGCCGAGGCCGCCTCGCGCAGGCAGCGGACGAACGGCGAGCGACGGTCGACGACGGCCGGCGGCCGGCTCAGCAGCGGGCGCGCCTCGACGTCCGGCAGGCCGCGAACCTGGGCGAGCACCGTCTCCGGGTCCTGGTCGGGCAGGTAGCGGATGTCGACGTCGATCGCGCATCGGTCGGGCACCTTGTTGAGCGCGTCGCCACCCAGGATCCGGCCGAGATTGATCGAGGGGCGGTCGAACAGCTCCGAACTGTGCCTAGCGAAAGGTAGCGACTCGATACTGCGAAAAACGTCGTGTGCCTTGAGCACGGCGTTGTCGCCGAGCCACGGCGTCGCCCCGTGCGCGGCGACACCGCTGACCTCGAGCCGCAGCGCCAGCACCCCCTTCGCCTCGACGCCGATCTGCAGGTCGGTCGGCTCGCCGGTGATCGCGAAGTCGCCGACGAAGCCGCCGTCGACCAGCGCGTCGCTGCCCCGTTCGGCCTCCTCCTCGGACTCCTCGTCGCCGACGATCCCCAGCCGCACGCGCAGCCGCTCGCTCTCGCGCAGCGCCGCCGTGGTCGCCAGCATCGCCGCCAGCGCCCCCTTCATGTCGTAGGCCCCCCGCCCGTACAGCCGCTCCCCCTCGACCCGCGCCTCGAACTGCCCCGGCAGTCCCGGCACCACATCCAGGTGCCCGTGCAGCACCACCGTCGGCGCATCCTCCGGTCCGACCTCCGCCTTCAGCACCGGCAGCCCCCGAACCTCTTCGGTGGCCACCTCGATCCCGCGGGATTCCAGCCACCCCTCGACGAACCCGGCAGCTTCCAGCACCCCGTCGGGCCCGACCGTCTCGAACCCGATCAGCCTGCTCGCAAGAGCGACGATGTCGTCGCTCATCACCGCGAGACCTTGTACACATCGCCGTCGTAGCGGCTCGGAGGCCAGGCGTCGGCGCGCAGTTCCTCTTCGCCTCGCTCTTGCAGCGGCAGCTCTTTGACATCGACGGCGATCCTCGCCCAGTAAGCCGCGAGCTTCGCCTTGAGGTGGCGCCGGGCCTCGGGTTGAAGCTGGGCCACACGACGCGGTGGCTCGGCCAGCAGCTCATCGGAGACGAGGCCGGGGCGAAAGAGGCAGGCCACAGACTCCTCCTCGAAGAGGTCGCCGGCGAACAGCGCCGTAGACCAGGGGCTGATCCAGTACTGCTCGTCGTGTGGTCGGTGCTCTCCGGGTCCCATTGCTCGCTTCCCCCACGGGCCTCGAACCCTACGACTTGCGGGACGACGTCAGTCGAGTGGGCGGACGCGAGTTACGGGAACAACGTCGTCGTCCTCGCGCAGCGGCGCGAAGCCGCTGAACATCTGCGCACGCATCGCCTCAACGTCCTCCGCCCGGAAGCGCCGAACTCCGCTTGGAAGGCGAACGGCCTGCAGAAGCCCGCGCTCCTCCCAGCGGCGAACCGTGTTCTCATGGACCCCCAGCGCTCGGGCGGCCTGTCGAACCTGCATCAGCGGTGCCATGGAGCCAGAATAGGCTACAAGAGCGAGAATGTCAATTTGGGTGACATGGTGGACTTCTTGAACCTGAGTTTCTCGTCGTCGTGCCATTCAACGTGATCGCCGCTCGTCGCTAGCGGCACGGATCGGCTATTGATTCGGATCGAGGCAGATGCCCGACCGCGATCCTCTGAATTTCTTCAGCCCATACGAGCGGCTGCCGGCAGGCCACGAGAACCAGCTGACGCGGGCTCTGCTGCTCCTGCTTCGCATGAGCCCTATGGCGCACGTCGAATGGCTGCGTCTCGCTGCCGCCAAACGTTTCCTGTGGGCGCTACCGCCCGCCGAGTTCGACACCCAGCGGCGCGCAGTCCGCACCGACGGGAATGACGACGGCACGGAGCAGGCCGAGCTGATCTCGGTATTCCTCGCGCCCGAGCAACCGCAATCCGGCGGAGGCGATGTCGTCGAATCTGATCGCCGCCAGGTACTCGACGCGATCATCGACTACGGCGAGCTGGTCACCGTAGTCGAGAACAAGGTCTTCGAGGCGGATGACCTGCAAGCTCGGCAGATCAACTTGGATGGCGCTGGGGTCCAACTGGTCGGTGACCGAGAGGTCGTGGTCGTCGTTTGGCGCGACCTCCTGGAGGCCCTCACGGGGATCGCTCGGCCCGAGAATCGACCGGAGTTCGACCGCCACTTCACCGCCACCGCGCGGAAAACCGCCACGCCGCGGCCAGGGCTCATGCTGGCGCGTCTCTGGCCACTCGCAGAGGCCGAACGTCTCGACTCCCGGGGAAAGTTCACGCCAGCCGTTAAGGAAGCGCTTCAGACAGCACTGCGCACGGTCGGCGAACCGGAACTCTGAGTCGATCCGTCAGTCCTCACCAGGGAGCGTAGTGCCGCTTGCCCGGTGGATGAGATCGACGAGCAGGTCTCGGTGCTTCTTGGTGTCGGCGTTCGTGAGTGTCCCGCCTCGTCCTCCTCGTCGGTGCCCAAGGGCATCAGGTCTAGGACCGTGGCCGCCTGGAGCGTCAGGATGCCCCCGACTTCGAGGGCCTGCATCTGGATCGCGACGAGCGGAATCGCCTTGTTGAACAAGGTGATGACGTTCAGGAACCGGCTGGTGATGTTCTCTGCCACAAACACGGCGACATGTTCGTACTGCGGATACCGGCTCTTCTCGATGTCCCAGTACTCGATCGTGCGGATGATGTGCGCCTCGTCAGTGGCGCCCAGCTGAATCTCGACCTCGTAGCGCGTATGGGTCTCGACTAGCCGTTCCTGGAGCCATTTCTCGTCCAGCTCGCTAT
>Ga0102953_1001335_pt1 | contig 15850 bp, 14 predicted proteins | sample SalPon2A_C_D2_MG_FD_78509 | JGI IMG/M metagenome (GOLD analysis project Ga0102953, IMG submission 78509) | Soil microbial communities from South San Francisco under conditions of wetland restoration - Salt Pond MetaG R2A_C_D2_MG | ecosystem: Environmental > Terrestrial > Soil > Wetlands | place... | reverse complement strand
GGCGGTGAGGGCAACGGCGGAGTGATCAATCCGGACCTGCATTACGGCCGCGACGCACTCGTTGGAATAGCTATGACGCTCCAGTATCTCGCTGAAAAGGATATCGACCTGGTCTCATTTAGAAAGTCCCTGCCAGACTATCGCATCGTTAAAATGAAAAAGCCCCTCGAAGGCCTGGACCCCGATGCGGTACTTGAAGCGTTGAAACTGCGGTACCAGGACAAAAATCCGATCACTATCGACGGATTGAAGTTGTTTTTTGATGAAGGATGGGTCCACATACGGAAATCAAACACAGAGCCCATCGTGCGCATTTATGCCGAGGCCAAAGATCCCAATAAGGCTGTGGAACTGGCCAACCGTGTGATGGATGAGATTGGCGGGTAAGAACGTCAGGGAATAGGGGGAATAAGGAAATAAGGGATAAGGGAATTAGGAAGATGGGAAGATATCTGCCGGAACCAGCGCCTTGGTAAATCCCAAACATTGGGATGTCATCCTGATGTTGTTTCGCTTGCAATACAACGTAGGATCTCGTCCAAATTTGGCAACGCTCCTTTCAGGTGAAATGATGGCTGCCGGGTGCGGACGGGATTCTACGTCCTCCGGCAAGCCGGAGAACATCAGAATGACATCCAGGGTGTAAAGGTCGGGAGACCTTTTTATATATTCGGTTCGCGCCCTTTGCTAAGGAATTCCCAGCAATCAGAAAATTTTTTAAATGAGGGATTCCTGTTTATTTTTGATGCAATCAAATTTCCGCTTTTTCAGATCCTAATCAGGTATTTATGTTAGTATCAATGACCGGTTTCGGCCGGGGTGAATATACCGCTGACGGCTTGCGTGTGGTTGTCGAAGTGAAGTCGGTTAACAGCCGTTACGCCGACATCAGCATCCGTCTTCCGCAAAGCCTGCGGCATGTCGAAGGCACGTTGCGTGATATCATAACGCGCAACATCGAACGTGGAAAGCTTAATATCACGGTGGAGATAGAACGTCAGGATGAAGCCGAGCTCGACATCGCTGTGAATCCGAGTGTTGTCAAAAGTTACCGGTCGTTGCTCGAACGCCTCAAAAAGTCAGCCGGTCTGGATGAACCCCTGTCAATCAATCACTTCCTTCAGTTTGACGAAGTATTTACCTCGAAAGAAGAAGACGAATCGGAATTAGCCACTAAGGTTGATGCGGTAAAAAAAGCTCTGACTAAATCATTGGGCAATCTTCAGGAGATGCGGGAACAGGAGGGAGGACATCTGTCTGAGGATCTCTCAAACAGACTCGTACTGATGGAAGACATGCTTGGAGAGGTAAAAAAACAAGCCGAAACACGGGTGCCCGATGCACGCGCCCGTCTGCAGGAGCGGATTAAAACGTTGTTGGGAGACGACGGATTTGACCCGGAACGGCTGGAACAGGAGATTGCTATCCTGGCCGATCGTATCGATATAACCGAAGAGATCGTCCGCCTTGAATCGCACATCAAATTTTTCCGTGAAGCGATGGACAAAGAAGGAGCCGTTGGCCGCCGGCTCAACTTCCTCAGCCAGGAGATGAACCGGGAGATCAACACCATCGGTTCCAAAGCCAATGATGCCACCATTTCTCACGTGGTTGTCGAGATGAAGGATATCCTCGAGAAAATACGCGAGCAAATCCAGAACATCGAATGAGTGACGGGAATTCAGAAGGCAAAGTCATTGTCGTTGTTGCGCCAAGTGGGGCGGGTAAGACCACGATTGCGCATCGGCTTCTTAAAGATATATCACATTTGAAATTTTCGGTCTCAGCAACCACACGATCCTCGCGAAAAGGAGAGACTGACGGCGTGGACTATCATTTTCTAAGCCCGGATGAGTTCCAGCAGCATATCGATCAGGGCGATTTTCTCGAGTGGGAGGAATTTTATAACGGGAAACGGTACGGTACCCTGCGTTCAGAGATTGATAAACAGTTGAAAAAAGGATATTTTATTTTGTTTGACGTCGAGGTGAAAGGCGCTGTCAATATCAAGAAAGCGTTCGGTGATCGATGCCTGAGCATCTTTATCAAGCCGCCTTCGATGGAAGAATTGCAAAACCGGTTATTGAAACGCGGCAGTGAGGACGATAAAACACTCGCTGAGCGACTGGAACGTGCAAAGATGGAACTGGGATACGAGAAACAATTTGACGTCTCCGTCGTTAATGACAATCTGGAAAAGGCTTATAACCGTGTGAAATCACTGGTTCAGTCTTTTATACATAATAACAAAGTACATTCAAGCTGATTATATCTTATGCCTGCTAAAACACGCAATGTCGAAAATCTTCAGGAACAGACCGGCAATATCTACGAAACGATTACCATCATGGCCAAGAGAGCACGCCAGATCGCAGCACGCGAAAAGATGGAGCTCGACGAAAAACTGAAGTATTTCGAAGGCTTTGATGAAGAAGACGATTTTTCTTTTAATGAAGAACAAGAACGCATCTCCAAGGAATTCGAGCGTCGCCCGCATGCAGCGCAGCGGTCTCTCGATGAAATGGAAAATGGTGAGATCTATCACCGGATGCCGGAAGCTCCGAAACAATAAGACGGTATGCTTGCCGGCAAACGCATACTTTTAGGCGTTACGGGCAGTATCGCAGCGTATAAATCGGTCTTCCTTTTACGATTATTACAGAAGGCGGGAGCTGAAGTACGGGTAATGATGACCCCTTCGGCTACCCGCTTTGTTGGTTCTGAGACCTTCCGGGCTCTTACACGAACCGACGTCCCTGTCTATACTACCGATCCAAATCAACCCGGCTCTTCTGAAGATTGGGTTCGTCACATCCACTGGGCGGAGTGGGCCGACTTGCTGGTCATCGCTCCCTGCACCGCAAACACATTGGCCAAGATCGTTCATGGTCTGAGTGATAACATGCTGACGGCTGCCGTGATGGCCTCCCGATGCCCGGTACTCCTTTGTCCGGTAATGGATGGCGGTATGTTCCGTTCCCCGGCGATGCAGGAAAACCTGAAGAAGGCTGCGACTTTTGACTTCCACATCATGGAGCCGGAAGAAGGATACCTGGCCAGCGGAATGAACGACGAGGGACGCATGCCCGAGCCGGAGACTATCGTCGAATTTATTGACCGGCTTCTGGGTGAAGGTCCCGGACAGAAGAAAGGCCCCCTTTCGGGTAAAAAGGTTCTCGTTACAGCCGGACCCACCCGGGAATTCATCGACCCGGTCCGTTTCATCTCCAATCCGAGTTCCGGAAAGATGGGCTGGGCCATGGCCGAAGCTGCTCGCAGTCTTGGTGCAGACGTAACCCTGCTCCATGGGAAAGTGAATTTGACTGTACCCGATGGAATGGATTCGGATACGTTTGTGAGTGCCTCTGAGCTTTTTGAGAAGGTGAAGAAATACGCGGATTATGATGTCATCGTGATGACGGCCGCGGTCTCCGACTATGCCCCGGAACACGTTTCCGATCAGAAAATCAAGAAAGACGGGAAAGAGCTGTCGCTATCCCTTAAACCGACACGGGATATCCTCAAATGGCTCGGTGAGCACCGGAAGGCCGGTCAGCTGATCGTTGGCTTTGCCATGGAGACTCAGGATCTTGAAAACAATGCCCGGCAAAAACTCAATAATAAGAAAATCGACTGGGTCGTAGCCAACACCGTAGCCGGCAAAAACGAGGGATTCGAATCCGATACCAATAACGTAGTTCTGATCAGCCAAGATCAGGAAAAAAAGATCAGCGGCGCAAAAAAGGATGTAGCCCGGCAAATTTTTGATTTTATATTGGCGCAAAGCGCAACGGGCTGACGGTTTTAATTGTAGGTCGGAGAGCTTTCTCCAACGACATTGCCCGTTTCACAGTTTCTGTGCGTTTTACCCATATATAAGAACAAATCGGGCGGTATCATCAGGTAAGACGAGTTGCAAGAACGATCGTCGAATGATCCAATCGTGACATGAGAAAGTTCCTGTTGAAAACAGGTAAACGCTATAGTTTCTCTTTGCAGTTCACGAATCTTATTTGTGCGTGGTACTAACAGACGCTGCTTGTTTATGCCAGCGCTTGTACGGTCGGAGGGTTGTGTACCCGGAGAGATTTCCCCCATCTGCGGAAATAATGGCAAGTGAGTGGGTACCAATATCGAACTCACGTTATTTTACAGGTAAAAAACCATTCTTCCCATATTCCGCCGCGGGGGAGACTTATAGGGGGTGTGACCAAGCTTATCATAATGAAACCGATTGTGAAGCAATGAGATGCGGGGTAACATCCACCCTAATCCTCCCTCAAGGGAGGAGATCGTGGGGATTGTTTAACTGAATAGCCAGACCTAAATCTAAATTAATTAAACCTTAACTTTATCATTAACACTTTTTGGGCAGCCTCACGACACACATCGTACTTGTATAAAGACCGTATTGTATTCTCCCGGCAGCGGCCCCACAAGAGTGAACAAATGAGGGATAAAATTCAAAAAGCGCATAATGATTTGCTATGTCGATACTTACACTAACCGCGTTAATTCTAATTGTATTTTCCCTGATTATTGTGTAATTACAATTGAAGTAGGTACTCATCTGTCAGGGAGGCTGACCATGAAACATGTGAGAATTGCTACAAAGTCATATATATATATGCGTGTGTGTTATGTTGGTGATCGCAGGTTTTTTTGCCTGTGACCGGATTTCGGGACTGAAGGGGAATGCGAATGATACCCGGTCTTCAATTAAAGGAACCGCAGCGGGAAACCGGATATCTGGCCTGACGAGTCTTCCTAATTTTCTCTCTTATGATATGAATCCGAACCTCTCGCCCGGGGCAATGCCGGCGTACAATGCGGTTCCCTATCCGACGATACAGACCCAGGCCAATACAACGACGCTTCCGGCCAATGACTATCAGGATGTTCGGGTTCATTATGATCCTGCCGGCGACACGGTTCAGGCTGAGGAACAGATTGCGATCAACCCGACCAATCCGAACAATATGATCATTAGTGCCAATACGATCCCGGCTGAGCAGGGCTACTACGTGAGCAACGATGGCGGGAATACCTGGCAGGGAGCTAACTCGTTACCTGGTATACACAATACGACAACCATTGCCGGAGATCCTTCCGTTACCTTTGATGCCAACGGGAATGGCTATATTTCCACAATTAGATGGAATACTAGCTATGGCTTAGGAGATGGATATTATGTGTTTAAATCACCTAATGGGGGTACGTCTTGGAATAATAAAGTGCCCGGATTATCCACTTCCGAGCCAGGATTTGATAAAGATATGATTGCGGCAGATAATTATTCGGGAAGTCCTTATGCTAGCAATTTATATGCGGCTTGGGATGTGGATTTGAACATTCATTTTAATCGATCTACCGATGGGGGGCAGTCGTTTTCTTCTCCAAAAACTTTTTCAAGCAGTCACTATGGCAAAGGACCTGATATCGCTACCGGTCCAAATGGAAACGTTTATGTATGTTGGGAAGATTTGGGAACTAGTGGGCCGCCGTCACAAGGAGTCATGTTTGATGAATCGACTGATGGAGGAAAGGATTTTAATGGTGCTGTACAAGCTTTTTCAGTTAATGGAATGGATCCTAACGGATCTCAAGGTGATTCAAAATTTGATAATACCCGGGTCAATGATTTCCCTTCCATTGCCGTGGATCAGAGCAACGATAACTGTAATGGAAGGATTTATATCGCCTATGCCGAGGAGGTTGGCGGGAAATCGGTGATCCGAGTGCGTTATTCGGACGATGGCAATAGTTGGTCAAGTCCGGTTACTGTCAGCGAGAGCAACGCCGTTCAGGCCTGGTTTCCATGGATTGCGGTTGCACCGAATACCGGGATTGTAAGTGTGGCATATTATGCCCTGAATTCCAGTTCGAACTGGGAAACCGACACCTGGGTGGCGTATTCATCCGATGGGGGAGGAAGCTTTAAGACGTTGAAAGTCAGTGACGTCTCACATGTTACGGAGTCTATTAATACAACCATGAATCAGAATTTATTTGCAGCTGGATATGCTGGCGACTATATCGGCATTGCCGCTTACGACAGCTCGGCCTGGGCCACGTGGGCGGATCAGCGCAACGGCATGTGGCAGGTCTACGTATCCAAAGTCAGTTACACACCGGCTCCTCCCTTGAACGTTAGTGTTAATGGCCCCACCAGTCTTTCCAATGGGGAGGCCGGTACGTGGAGAGCTACTGTCACTGGCGGAATAACACCTTATTCGTATCACTGGCAGTATGAATATCGGTGCAAGACTTCAAAACCGGTCATTGCGGCAACGGGTGCATCTCAACCCGAGTGTATCGGTTGTGGAAGTGGTTGCGGAACGTGGTTAAATGGCGGGTATGATCCTGTATTCGATCTGACGGGAAATACCCAGTATGCCGGAGTGGATGTGGAAGTGACAGTGACTGATCACATGGGAACTCAGAAAACGGTAGAAGCTCCTTATTGTATGTTTTACTGAAGGCTATATGTTGTCTCATAGAAAGGAATTTCAAGGAATGGTAAAAAAGGAGATTAAAATGAAACCTAAACTCATATTCCCATGGCTCTTAATCCTCGTAGTCGCAGGACTTGCCGCCTGCCAAAACAACGGGTTTTCCGATCAGCATGAAGCCTTGCAATGGTTTCCCAACAAAGTGGGGGATTCGTGGACATACGCAGTAACCGATACCGCCTATGGCCATCGCTGGGGACAGGCTCTGGTCACAGATACCCTGCGGGTTTCCATTATAGGTACAACAAAGTATCCGGACGGTACACCGGCTACCATCTGGCAGACCGTCTGGCCCAAGAACATGCATCCGACAGCTTCCCGGATAGATACAACGTATGTGATCTTGTCTGGGGACAGTGTTCTTGTATCTCCATATCTCGCTGTCTTTTCAAACGGAAAGAAACACATATACCATATATATGTTTTCCCCTTCCAAACTGGAAATGGCTGGAGACTCGGTCCGGATAGCAGCCGGGTGGTATCCAGGGATACTTTGAGTGTTCCTGCAGGCACATTTACTGATGTATACCGGATTTCTACAGGAGGAGGAGGAATCAATGCCTTTTTTTCGCAGGATACATGGTTCAAAGCGGGAATAGGTATTGTTCAAGTAACACATGCAGAGTGGAATTATCTAGCAAAGTATACCTGGAAACTACTCGATTACCATGTAAAATGAGGTTTTCGTGTCCCATTCAGCGGTCTGACGGTTTTGCACCGTCTGACCGCAAACGTAAGGGTTATCCTTTCGTCAATACAATAACCTGCTCATTAGGTATTGCCCGATACATCACAAAGGAGCCGTCGGCATCATGCCCCGCCTTAATCACCTTTTGATGATCTCCCTGCACAATCTTCACACTGTTCCAGTTGTCGGGAACATATGTCTTCAGTGTTAAAGGCAGGGTATAAATGGCCGGGTTGAGGGTGTGTACGAGATCGACCGTTATTTTATCCGCCGATTTTTTTGTCTGAACACTTGCAGCCACCCGCTCCCTCATATACTTGGTAACATCCTTGAAAGTGGCTTCCCAGATGGTATTCTCACGGTTTTTGATATAAGTGAAATACTCATTCAGTTCCTGGTGGGTCAGGGGTTCCCAGCCGATGCCGTCGATGCCGTGGAATACCAGAACCAGCCAGATGTTATTTTTTTTCAAAGACGTATCCACCCACGACTTCATGAGACTCATCGGTGTTTTGGTTAGAGGGCCCCGCTGCCACTGCACATATTCCTTGTCGGATTTTGTGGGGTCAGCTTTGCTGGCACGGTCGAGTTCATCCAGGTAGGGACGGGGCATACGGTTGCGGAGGGCCGGGTACAGGCGATGGGCAAATCGCATTACGCGTGCGTCTTCAATCCCGAACGGGCATTCTGCAGAGAAGGTGGCATTGGGACCGATGTGATTCAGCAGGTCTTCCCGGCTGTTGGCCAGTTCATATTCCAGGTTAACCGAATCGAGTACACACAGGTAAGAGTGTGATACACTGTGATCGGCGATTTCGTGTCCCTCTTTTGCATATTTCTCCAGTTGCTTCCAGGTCACCAGGTCGACATTCGGTTTTATGTATAACACATAATCGAGCTCTTTCTTGGCCTCGGCGGCATTGCTTGAAGGTTTGAAGTCACCGGCACGAATCTTCGCATAACCTTCGTCGATCACTTTGTAGGCTTGCTGAACATGCCCATCTTCAAATAATTCTCCAGCTCTGACATGATATTTATACGTGTCGGCATACCCGGTAAAACGAATGGCCGAAGCGCGTTCGAAGAAGTTGCTCTTATTGGTCGGAATTTTAGCCGTTTCTGCAATGATCTGCTTAACCGGGCGGCCGATAAACTTTGGCTTGTATTGGGAGCCGGGCACCGAGCCTGTAATCGTAAAAAAGGTCCCCTTGAAATCGAACTTGTTCATGAGGGGAAGTGCGACCCTGAACTGGTTTATCGTATTATCATCATAAGTCAGAGACAGAGCCACTTTTTTTCCATCCTGCCATTTTGTGATTTCGGTACGGCCTGTGGTTACGGTCGATTGAGCCCGAACCAGGCAGGCTGCCAAAAAGAAAAGGGGTAATATTACTACAATCTTCTTCATCATAGTCATCAAATTTAATAGCCAAGCACACGAAGGTTAGTTATCCGTATATATTCATTTAACCGGTGATAAGCAAAGGGAACTTTTCTAGTCAAAGACCCAGCGGTAGGTCCGGTGTGTCTTGTGATGGACACAGCCCAGTGCTTCCACACTTCGGCGCATAAGCCAGTTTTTCTCGCTGATCCATGCTCCTTCCAGGCGCTCCATTTGGGGGTGGCTTTTTCGAATCGCTTCAATACCTTTTACAAAGATCAAAGCTTCGAGACCAAGTTTACGGAAACGCGGCATTGTCCCAAAGGCCATGACGCGCAATCGTTTGACATTCTTTTTGAACTGCAACAGTTGCGGCAGATGCCAGGGACGGATGCGCCCGCCGGTCTTGATCAGCAACTCATTCAGATCCGGGAAATCGGCGATGAAGGAAGCCGGTTCACCTTTCACAAAGGCCAGCCAACTCGTATTGGGCAGAATGAGCTGTTTCAGTTCCGCAGCCATCTTTTGCATGCCATCGGGGGTAATCTCAGTGAATTCATTTTCCCGTTCCATGATATCCTGGTTGCTCCATGCGGCATTGTAAATCTGGCGGATATATTCGGCATCCTGCCCGATGGTCTCGGGAGTGATGGTTCGGTAAGTGATGCCCTCGCGTCCGTCCAGCCGGTCGGCGATATAGGTCATGCGCTCCGGGAAGGGTTCGTCAAACCGTCGCTCGTAGCTGTAGTGATCATCCCACTTTTCAGCATGGGTCGCTTCGATCATTTCTTTATAGTACGGAGGATGATAGGGCATGCCGAACACCGGGGGATCATCATAGTTTTCCACCAACAGTCCCCAGTGGTTGTCGTTCTCACCAAAGTTAATGGGACCCCGCATCGCCCAATAACCCCTCTGCCGGTGCCATTCGGCGGCAAAACGCAGAATCGCCCGCAACAAGCCGGGATCTTCTTCTATTTCCAGGAATCCGATACCCCCCATCCGGGGCTGATAGAGATCGGCTGTCCTGTGGTTGACCATCAGTGCAAAACGACCGACGACCTCCTTCCCGTCGTAGGCCAGGAAACGTTCGCATTCGCCATGGTTGTAGAACGGATTCTTTTTGCGGTCAAAAACACTTTCAATCTGACCGTAAAGCTGCGGCCGCCAGTTCGGATACGATTTGTAGATGCGAAAAGGCAGTTTATGAAATGCCTTTATTTCACCGGCAGATACAACTTTTTCTATGACATACGGCATGTGCTTGCAAGTGTTCTTTGGGGTAACAGGTCCGATTGAGAGCTAATATACACAAAAAGGGGACTTTGCAAACAGGTGATCATATGGATGTATGTTATCAGAATTAACTTATTGTTTTTATTTAGTAATATCGGGTAGGCGTAAGCCCGGAAATTCTCGAATGAATAGTCTTATAACCGAGAGAATCTTATTTCTAATTTTTCCGGCGCGGCCAATTATCTATTTTCATCAGATAATATTTCGAAATAATTATGAGGGTCTGAAAATGATTACACGAACTGTAAAAGTATGGTTTGTGATGGGAGGGCTCATCCTGGTGATGGGTACACAAGCATGTACAAACCACGAGAATAATCGTAATAATTCTGCCGCAACAACGTCCCAGTCAACAAATGATACGTCTATGTCCATACAGCAAAGGCTCGACCAATATACGACGGTGAAGCTAACGGCTGATGTAAGCAAACTGACCGAAAATCAAAAAAAGATGATTCCTTTGCTCATCGATGCAGCCAAAGCAATGGACGACATCTATTGGCAGGAAGCATACGGGAACGAGGATTCCCTGCTATCTGAGCTTCCGGGTCAGCAATATGTTCAATATGCGAAGATCAACTATGGACCATGGGACCGGCTGGAAGATAATAAACCGTTTGTTCCGGGCGTGGGTCCCCGGCCAGCCGGTGCCCATTTCTATCCGGCGGATATGACCAAAGAAGAGTTCGAGTCGTCTGATGCAAAAGGATTGAAGGACCTGTATACGTTGGTCCGGCGTGATGATCAGGGTAACCTCTATTCCATACCTTATCATGAAGCTTTTGCTGAAAAGACCAAATATGCGGCTGAAAAACTGGAGGAAGCCTCGAAACTGGCTGAGGATCCGGGACTGAAAAAGTATCTCGAATTACGGGCACAGGCATTGCTTACGGATGATTATCAAAAAAGTGATTTTGCCTGGCTGGACATGAAGGATAATGTTTTGGATGTAGTGATCGGTCCCATTGAAACCTACGAAGACCAGCTTTTGGGCTACAAAGCCTCTCACGAAGCCTACGTGCTGATCAAGGATCAGGACTGGAGCAAACGGCTGGCCCATTACGCCCGGTTTCTGCCTGCATTACAGAAAGAGTTGCCGGTTCCGGAGAAATACAAGCAGGAAAAACCGGGGACGGATTCCGATCTGAATGCATACAACGTGGTCTATTATGCAGGCGATGCCAATGCCGGTGCCAAGACGATCGCCATAAATCTGCCGAACGATGAACAGGTGCAACTCGAAAAGGGTACCCGGCGGCTGCAGCTTGAGAATGCCATGCGCGCCAAATTTGACAAGATCCTGGTTCCGATTGCCAACGAATTGATCGCTCCCGATCAGCGTCAGTATGTGAATTTCAACGCCTTTTTCAACAATACGATGTTTCATGAAGTGGCTCACGGACTGGGAATCAAGAACACAATCAATGGCAAAGGTACTGTTCGCGAGGCTATGAAAGAGGAAGCTTCGGCGCTCGAAGAAGGAAAGGCTGATATCGTTGGGCTGTTTCTGGTAACCAAATTGATGGGGCAGGGCGAGATCACAAACGCCAACCTGAAACAGCATTACGTAACATTTCTGGCCAGCATCTTCCGGTCGGTAAGATTTGGTGCTGCGGATGCCCACGGCATTGCCAACATGTTGCGTTTTTACTTTTTTGAAGAACACGGAGCGTTCACCCGTGATGAGGAGACCGGAATGTATCGCGTTAATTTTGATAAGATGAAAGATGCGATGGACGCCCTCTCGCAAAAGATCCTGATGTTGCAGGGAGATGGCAACTATGAAACGGTGAAGGAATGGGTGGACAAAGACGGGCACATCGGGCCACAGCTTCAGAAAGATCTGCAACGCCTGACCAAAGCCAACATCCCCAAAGATGTGATTTTTGATCAGGGCGTTTCCGTGCTTGGACTGTAGGAGATTAGAACAAGGCTGTCTCACGGGATGGCCTTTTTATGATCCTGGAGCACGATTTCAGACGAAACGTGTCAGAGATAGACAAAAAACAGATAGATTTCCAGTTGTACAGATTGTAAGATCAATCAAACGTATTTGTTCAAGTATCAATATTTCGAGGGTGATAATGAAAAGATTGGCTGTTCTGACAAGCGGTGGTGATGCCCCTGGGATGAATGCGGCTATTCGCTCCGTCGTGCGATCCGGCCTCGAGTCTGGATTCGAGGTTTTTGGCGTCCATCACGGGTATGAAGGGCTCATGGATGGAGATTTCGAACAACTGGATGACCGTGACGTGTCGGGTATTATCCAGCTTGGCGGTACCATGCTTGGCAGTGCGCGAGCACCGGAATTCAAGACGGAGCAGGGACAGCTGCAGGCCCTTGAACGGCTGCGTGTCTACCGGTTTGACGGATTGATCGTGATCGGCGGAAATGGTTCTCAAACCGGTGCTAACGCTTTGTCGCAGAGGGGATTTCCGGTGGTTGGCGTTGCCTCTACAATCGACAATGACCTGTACGGTTCGGAAGTGACTATCGGGGTTGATACAGCGTTGAACATAGCGCTTGAAGCCATCGACCGTTTGAAGGTAACGGCGGCATCTCATCATCGGGCATTTTTAGTTGAGGTTATGGGTCGTGATTGTGGCTACCTGGCCCTGATGTCGGGACTGGCAGGAGGGGCGGAGGCTGTTGTCGTCCCGGAATACGACACCGATCCGGATGCCGTGGCCGCTGAGCTCATTGCCGCGTACAACCGGGGGAAATCGCATGGTTTAATCGTGGTTGCCGAGGGAGCCAAATATAATGCTGCCGTCCTTGCCGAACATTTCAAAGAACACCAGGACCGGTTTGGCTTTGAGGTTCGTGCTACGACTCTCGGTCATGTTCAGCGTGGCGGTGCACCGGGTGCATTCGACCGTTTGCTTGCAAGCAGATTAGGAGCCGCAGCCGTATCACAATTGGACAAGGGCAATCATGGAGTACTTATGGGGCTCATTGACGGAAAAATTGTACCAACTCCTTTAAATGAAGTGGCAACCAGTAAAAAGCCGCTTGATCCGCAATTGATCGAACTGGCACGGGTTCTTGCGAGATGACTTAACAGGGTAGAAAATCCACCGGGTTCTATGATGTCGCAGGATCCCGATACCGGACCTTATCCAGGCCACACGTTCTATAAATATGCCTTGCCGGTTCTCTTCCAGATCAAACGGTAAAAAGTACTTACATATATATGCATTATGTTGTATTATAAGAGTAATAACCTAGCTGTCCGGGTGCTTCACTATTTGATTTGAATTTTTAAAATGCGGGATGTATGGACTCCAGACGTTTTAACAAATTGGTGGAAAAAGTCAGGTGGGTACGTAATCACAGGATTTTATGTGATCGTAAGAGTTATGATGATTCAAAAGAAGTACATCTGGTATCGGCGGTCAGAGAAAAGTTAAGCCTGACCCAGGAGCGGTTAGCCGAACTAATGGGGGTATCTGTGGATGATGTCAGTAAATGGGAGATGGGGTTTACTGATCCAAAATGCTCGGAGAAAATCGTATTGTGGATAGCGGATAACTACCCGGAGGTATTTTTAGAGGCAGCATATAATATTACTCAGGAAAAGTGACGGTGATAAAGTTGAATCAGACTTTTAGCTGCTTCCGGTAAAACCAATTGACTAAAAAGAGGATACCCATAAGAAAGAGGGCGCCGCAAAAGACCAGGTAGGTTACCCATTGAAACCACCCATATATCATTAAAAAATATATTCCAACAGCCGGAAAAAGGATTCCCCCGACCCATTCCCAGCGCCAGGATAGTATGAGGATAAGGATGATGATGGCAGTCGGGATCAGGTGAAGCAGTAAAACGGTAACATTGTCCCGAAAACCTTTTCCTTCTCCGAAAATATTCAATGCAAAAATAGTAACATAGAGAGCGAACAGAGCACATAATATTCTCGGGCTCCAAAATAACCAACGTTTCGTAATGTGAGTCATAGGAAATACCCCGCTGATGGTGATTGTTCACTTAACGTGTAAAAGAATTAATAAATCATACTTAAAATCATTTTAAAGTCAAAGTATTATTAAGCATCATTTCTATCAAAAGAATTTTCTATTCAATCTATGTTGTCAAAACTTTTGTGAACTGATTTTGAGAGCGGAATACGGGCTTCATTGGACTGGTTCTATTTGGATTTGTACTGTTCAATGAATTTGTGTAATGCCGCGTCGCGAACTTTCATACGTTCCTGTTGTTCGAAGATGTAAGGTTCGGAGATGCGTTCCCTGCAGTCCATTATGCCACATCGTTCACAGGTCTCGTTGACTTCACGGACGGGTATTTCAGGATCATTCCAGAAATGAACCTTCTTCTTAAAATCATCATTGATCAGAAATCCTAATGTTACACAAGAGGCTTTATCGTGTGAGAGAGATAATTTTCTGGCAATTGAAATATTCAGATATTCGTCATCAGTCCCAAAAAAATGAGATCTTTGTGTTCTGATTATGGGGGCTTGAGGCTGATCATCGGCATAGTGATCGGCAAGCTCTTTTAAAATGGTTATAGTAACCCACCGCCGGCAGTAGTGTTCTTGTAATTCTGTACCGTGCGGTCCGTGTAGTCTTGAAAAATGTAGTTCTTTCGTTAGTGTATATTTACTGGGACCTTTGAGCGGAGTATTGAACCGGAGAAAATAGAACTGGTTAAAATCCATAAACTCCGGGATTAGCTGTGCCAACCGGTGTAGAAGCATTTCAGGAGTGGAATTATATTTATTCAACAAATCCTGGAAATAGCTGGTGTCAAGATGATCTTTCTGGAAAAAGGTATTCAGATCATGATTTAAAAGATCACGGTTTAATAGCAAGGCGCCTGCAAAATAGGACGCTTTGAAGTGATGAAATACCTGGTCAAATGAATCTATTTTAAGCCAGGTAGAGGTGTAAGAGCGGCTCTTAAGATTCATGAATTGATGGCCGATTTCACGACCAAGTACAAAAGCTCGCTGTGATGATTGCAATTGACTGTTTACAAAAAGCTTTGGTTTTTTCCCGGGAATGAAAACGGATCGAAACCCCTGGAGTTCCGGGTATTCGCTAAGTGTTTTATAATCGATATCGTAATTGTAATCCGTTGTAAGGATATTAGCGAATTGCTCCGGAGACATTACCTCGTCGAGAGTTAATTGATGTTCTTTCCGGAATCTTTCGGCTTCTTCTTCCAGATCCGAAAAATAATTATTGTGCACTTCCTGGTACGAACGCAGCGCTGCAAAAAAGACCTGTTCTACCTGTACATCGTAATTTCGCGCGATTTCAACCAACGTAGCCACGAGCGCTGAAAAGCGTGTGGGATCTTCAGAGATCAGCGACATCAGGTCACTGGCATCGATCCCGAATAAATCAAACGGAAGATCCTGCAATAATGAAGTTTTTAAAAAACCAGACAGAGGATTGAGTTCATTATCGAGTTTCAGTGATACCAAATCGTCATAGGGGACCTCAAGAGCTTGCGAGATAGCCATAATCTTATCGGCCTTCGGATACTTCTTGCCCTTTTCGATCTCATTCAAATAGGATACCGACAAACCGCAGCGATCGGATAATTCCTTAAGGGAGAAATGCTTACCCTGCCGATTTTGGCGGATTTTGAGCCCAAGAATGAGACGGAGATTTTTTTCGTTTATGGCCATAATGGATATCGGGTGAATTCGCTATAAGCGAAATTTAAAAAATGATTCGATCAAATGATGTTTTTCGCTGAGAAAAAAAATGTCACAATTTGCGAATTTATTATTTTTAGCGAAAATTCGCTTGTGTCAAATCTTATCTTTTCGTACAATATCCCACAGTTAGGTACTTATATGGTCATCTGGACTATACGTGTATTGTCAAAGATTTTTTGTTAGCTGGTTATTTCGGGATCAGAAATGAGTAAGGCAGGACAAATAATTTTCGACTCTGACAAGGTCAAAAAATAAGGCCCCGGATCGCCTGGCGATCCGGGGCT
>Ga0102953_1001334_pt1 | contig 15852 bp, 9 predicted proteins | sample SalPon2A_C_D2_MG_FD_78509 | JGI IMG/M metagenome (GOLD analysis project Ga0102953, IMG submission 78509) | Soil microbial communities from South San Francisco under conditions of wetland restoration - Salt Pond MetaG R2A_C_D2_MG | ecosystem: Environmental > Terrestrial > Soil > Wetlands | place... | reverse complement strand
GTGCCGGCCTCGGCAATGAGGTTCGTCCGCGTCTCGATCGCTTCCGCGACCCCGCCCGCGAAGGCGAGTTGGGTCTCGCGCGGCTCGAAGCCGGGCACCTGGCGGGCAAACACCCCGCCGGCACCCAGGCTCGATTTGACACGATCGGACAGTTTCATGGCCATTAATGGTACTGCAAGGGTATAATTACGCCACTTCAGGGGCTTGTAACCGCATCAACCCGATCCCGTGATCCACTTGCGGGAAAACGGGGCGCCTGCACGGCCCCGTCGATCCAACGCGTAAGCGTTCGTGCGGGACTCGGCCCGGAACAACTATCCACATTTCAACTCTGAAACACTGGCCGCAATTTTCAGAGACTATTCAACTTGCAGCAGGAACCGGTAGCAATGACGACAAGCAATCGCGCACTTTCCGACTGGGTGGATGAAGTCGCCCGTTTGACCCAACCCGAGCGCATCCAGTGGTGCGACGGCAGTGAAAGCGAATACCGGGCACTGATCGAGGAGATGCTTGCCGACGGCACACTGCTTGAACTCAACCAGGACAGCTACCCCGGCTGCTACCTGCACCGATCCGATCCCTCCGACGTGGCCCGCGTCGAGCACCTGACCTTCATCTGCTCGCGCGAGCGCGATGACGCCGGTCCCAACAACCACTGGATGGATCCGGCCGAAGCCCACAAGAAGGTCGACGCACTGTTCGACGGCGCCATGCGCGGGCGCACGATGTACGTGCTGCCCTATTGCATGGGCCCGATCGATTCCCCGCATGCCCGACTCGGGGTGGAAATCACCGACAGCGCCTACGTCGCGGCCAACATGAAGATCATGACCCGCATGGGCGCCCCCGCGCTCAAGCGGATCGAGGCCGGCGAACCTTTCGTGAAGGCCCTGCACTCGACGGGCGACCTGTCGCCCGACCGGCGGTTCATCATGCACTTCCCCGAGGAGCGCACGATCAAGAGCATCGGCTCGGGCTACGGCGGCAACGCCCTGCTCGGCAAGAAGTGCCATGCCCTGCGTATCGCCAGCTGGCAGGCACGCGACGAGGGCTGGCTCGCCGAGCACATGCTGATCGTCGGCATCCAGAACCCCGAAGGCGAGACCCGCTACGTGGCGGCCGCCTTCCCCTCGGCCTGCGGCAAGACCAATCTCGCCATGCTCATTCCGCCTGATGAAATGAAGGGCTGGAAAGTCTGGACCGTGGGCGATGACATCGCGTGGCTGCACGTCGGCGAGGACGGCCGGCTGTGGGCCATCAACCCGGAAGCCGGCTATTTCGGCGTGGTCCCGGGCACCAACGAAAAGACCAACAGGAACGCCTACGAAACGATCCGCAGGAACACCATCTTCACCAACGTGGCCGTCACCGCCGACAACGAACCCTGGTGGGAAGGCAAGAAGGACGGCGAACCGGTCACCGACTGGCAGGGCCGTCCCTACGATCCAGCCAACGGCCCCGCGGCGCATCCCAATTCCCGCTTCACCGTCGCCGCCAGCCAGAACCCCAGCTACTCGGACAAGGCCGAGGATCCGCAGGGCGTGCCGATTTCCGCGATCCTGTTCGGTGGCCGCCGCGCGCATCTGGCGCCGCTGGTCTACGAAGCCAAGAGCTGGGACCACGGCGTACTGGTCGGTGCCGGCATGGCCTCCGAGACCACGGCCGCCGCCACCGGCAAGGTCGGCGCGGTGCGCCGCGACCCGATGGCCATGAAACCGTTCTGCGGCTACAACTTTGCCGACTACTGGGGCTACTGGATGACGGTGGGCGACCGGGCCCCCAGGGCGCCCCGCCTTTTCCACGTCAACTGGTTCCGCAAGGGCGAAGACGGCAAGTTCCTGTGGCCCGGCTTCGGCGAGAACCTGCGCGTGCTGCGCTGGATTCTGGATCGCTGCGAAGGCCACGCGGACGCGGTGGAAACCCCCATCGGCTTCGTTCCCGGGGCCGGCGAACTGCATGGGGACGACATCGGCCTCTCCGGCGACGCCATGGCCGAACTGCTCGCTATCGACACCGGGGAGTGGAGCGAAGAATACGCCGCGATTGCCGAGTATTTCGAGCAATACGGCGACCGTCTCCCCGACCGCATCCGGACCGAGCACCAGCACATTACCGACGCGCTGGAAAAATGAGCAGACAGTTCCGAGGATGCTACATTAGGCTGATGAGTAGCTGTCGCGGCACAGCATGCTGAGGCGCATGAATTCAAGCAAATGGCCGAGATTCGCATCCCGGCCTCAAGGTGACAAATGACATTTATCTTCAAGAACACTTACCGGCTGCTGATACTGGGTTTCGTCCTGTTCGCGGCCAGCCCCGCAATGGCTGCCGGCACACAGGCAACCAACACTGCCAGCAAACTCGCCCCGCAACCCCGACAAGTGTTGATAGCGCGAACAGTCACCCAGGTCACGCAGCGCCATCACTATCCCGCCGAGAAGCTGGATAGCGCTTTTGCCCACAGCATGATCAACGAATACATTGACACGCTGGATCCGGGTCATTTCTATTTCACCGGCAAAGATGTCGATGAGTTCCATGCGCAATACGACGACAAGCTGGCTGCCGACCTGGAACACGGCAACCTGGAACCCGCTTTCGACATTTACGCCCGTTTCGACACCCGGGTACACCAACGCATTCGGCATGCCCTGAAATTGCTGCAGAAGGAGCCCGATTTCAAGAACAAGGACAACTACCGTTTCTCGCGCCGGCACGCGCCGTGGGCCGACGATACCCAGGCGATCGACCAGCTATGGCAGGAGCGGGTCAAAAATGATGCGCTGGTCATATTGCTGGCGGGAAAAACCTGGAAAGATGCCGCCGAAACGTTAACCAAACGCTACGAACGAGCGCTGCACAACATCGAGCAAACCACGTCGAACGACGTATTCAGCACCTTCCTGAACGCCTACACCCAGACCCAGGATCCGCACAGTTCGTATTTCTCCCCCTTCGAATCGCAACAGTTCAAGATCGAGATGAGCCTCCACTTCGAGGGTATTGGCGCACAGCTCAGCGAAAACGACGGCTACGCAACCGTCGTGCGCATCCTGCCCGGCGGCCCCGCCGCCAAGAACGGCACGCTCAAGTCCGGCGACCGCATCACAGCTGTCGGTCAGGGCAAGACCGGCAAGTTGATCGACGTGGTGGGCTGGCGACTCGATGACGTGGTGAAAAAAATCCGGGGCCCGAAAGGCAGTACCGTGAGACTCCGGATCCTCCCCGCCGGTGCGCTCCCCGGAACAGCCGAAAAGATCCTGCCGCTGGTACGTAACACCGTGGAGTTGAATGCCCAACGTGCGCACGGACATACGGTCCTGGTCAAAAACGGCAGTACCGTCTACAAGATCGGGATTATCGATATTCCTTCCTTCTACGAGGACTTCGGTTCCGAGTCCGACAGCAAGGACTCCCCCAGCGTAACCAGCGATGTACGCGCCATAGTGGAGCGGATGAAGAAGGAGAAGGTCTCCGGCATACTGCTCGATGTCCGGAATAACGGCGGCGGATCCTTGCAGCAAGCTGCCTCACTGACCGGTCTGTTCATCCCCGACGGTCCCGTGGTTCAGGTATACCAGCGAGGCGGCCATACGCAGACCCTACCCACCCCCTCCGGTGAACAGGTCGCCTGGAGCGGGCCGCTGGCCGTACTCATCAACCGGTTCAGCGCCTCGGCCACCGAAATCTTTTCGGGCGCACTGAAGGATTACCATCGGGCATTGATCCTGGGCTCCGACACATGGGGCAAGGGCACGGTACAGACCCTGGTGCAACTCGGCGATTTCCTGCCGGGATTCAAGGCGGGCGAGCTCAAGCTTACGATGGCGCAATTCTTCCGGGTCAACGGTTCCAGCACCCAACAGAAAGGCGTTGAACCGGACATGGCCATTCCTTCCTCCATCGACAACCGCGTATTTGGTGAATCGAGTTACCCCAACGCCCTGCCCTGGAAACAGATACCCGCGGCGAACTACAAACCGCTCGATGACGATATTTCCCAGGCACTGCCCCTGATGGAAAAATATTTCAAGAACACGATACAGAAGGAACCGCAGTACCAGTTGTTCGAACGCGAAATCGACCTGCAGAAAAAAATGGCTGCACGCACCAGCGTGAGCCTGAACCTGGAGCAACGCAAAACGGAACGCACCCAACAGCGTGCCCAGGAACTGCAGTTCGACAATGACTGGCGAAAGCTGAACAGTGAACCACCTTTCAAGGACCTGAAAGCCGCCAACGATGACCAGTTCTCGGCTCCCGACATTGCCCTGGATGTGGGCACCGAGCTATTGGCTGAATACATCACCGTGGCTTCGCCGCTCTCTTCGAAGTTCGGGAAACTCATCACCGCCATCCCTGCCCGCAGCCTGACCTTGTGTCTGCACGAGAGCAGCTCGCAGGCCGCAAGCATCAATTGCCAGCGTGGTGACAAGCACAAAGCGGCCGTGGGGGTGTTCTATCCCCCGGCACCCGCCAGCAGCAACGGGGGTTGATCCATGCATGCTCGTATGCGGCAGGGGCTGGGCGAACTGCAAGGGTGATAGCACGATTCGTACCATGATGCTAAGATTCCGCCATGAACTCTCCAGCTCAAGTCACTACTGCCATCGCCCCCCTCCGGGCGTGGACCATGAAAATACCGGACCGCGGTTCAGGCGACCTGTCATGACCGGCACTGAAAACCACCAGGCAGCATGAAAATGAAATCCCCTCGAATCTTCCTGCTATTAGCCTTGAGTTTGTCGATCCCTGCCTTGGCCACGCCTGCGCAACCAGCGTGTGACCAGACGCCGGACATCCGAAATCTGATGAGCGCCAGGGAATATACGCAAAGCGGACTCGATAAACTCACGCAGAAACAACTGGAGGCCCTGAATACCTGGCTCGCCAGCTACAGGAATTCGCTGTGCCCGCCCACCGCCGCCAAGGCCAAAGAGGCCCCTGTGGAACAATCCACCGCAGCAGCCAAGGATTTCGGCAAGCCGCCCGAGGAAGTCAACACGACTGATCGGATCGTCAGCCATATCGCGGGCGAATTTCATGGCTGGACCGGACAAACCAAGTTTCAACTGACTAACGGCCAGGTCTGGATTCAGGCCGGTCCCGGTTATTACGAGACTGACATGAAAAACCCGAAGGTGGTCATCAAGAAACTGTTGATCGGCTACATACTCCAAATCAACGGCAACGGCAAGGAAGTGTTCGTCCGCCGCATTCACTGAGCCCCGTCTTCAAACCCGGAGTGGCGTTCACGGCAGCCTGATCGGCCGCCATCGGACACCGGCCCCGTCAGTCTCCCGAGGCACTTTGACTGATCCGGGTCCGTATTGCCTCGACCGCTTCAGGGTTGGCCAGCGTACTCACGTCCCCGGTATCGCGCTGCTCGGAAAGCGCGCTAAGCACGCGTCGCATGATTTTTCCCGAGCGGGTCTTGGGCACATCCTCCACCACCCACACACGGCGAGGACGAGCGATGGGGCCGATCATTTCCACGATGCGTTCGGTCACCGCCTCGGCCACACGCCCGGTCGGGTGGCCGGGTTTCAGCGACACATACGCCTCGGGCTGCACGCCCTTGACCGGATCGTGCACGGCAACGACGGCCGCCTCGGAAACACCGTCCACCGTAAGGCAGGCGGATTCCAGCTCCTTGGTACCCAGCCGATGACCAGCCACGTTGATCACATCATCAATGCGACCGAGGATCCGGTAATACCCGTCTTCGGCCTGGATCGCCCCGTCCCCTGCGAGATAAGGCCAGTCCCGCCAGTCGGCGCTCTTGGGATCACGGTTGTAACGGGCGTAATAGGTGCTGATGAATCGCTCGTCATCGCCCCAGATCGTGAGCATGCGACCCGGCCAGGGGTTTCGGATGCACAGGTTCCCCGCGCGCTCCTGACCCGCCGGCAGGGCTTCGCCCGCCGTATCCAGGATTACCGGGTATACGCCCGGCAGTGCGGGTCCTGCACTGCCGGGTTTCATCGGATTCACGCCGGGCAAGGTGGTAATGAGGTGCCCGCCGGTCTCGGTCTGCCACCAGGTATCGGTAATCACGGCCGTCCCGTGTCCGATCGCATCCCGGTACCAGTGCCAGACTTCGGGCTCGATGGGCTCGCCGACCGTGGTCATGAGCCGGAACCGCATCGTGTGGCGCTTGGGTAATTCGGGATCGGCCTTGCGCAACGCACGCACGGCCGTCGGCGAGGTGTGGAAGACGCCTACGCCATAGGTTTCGGCAATACGCCATGGCCGCGCGGCATCCGGCACGGTGGGGGCACCCTCGTACAGGACCGAACTCACACCCAGCGCGAGCGGTCCGTACACGATATAGGAATGGCCGGTAATCCAGCCGATATCGGCCATGCACCAATACGTATCGTCCGGCTTGAGGTCGAGCACGTATTTGGAGGTCGCCGTGGCCCAGGCGAGATAGCCACCCGTGGAATGCTGCGCCCCCTTGGGTTTGCCGGTGGTGCCGGATGTGTACATCAAAAACAGCGTATCCTCGGCGCGCATCGGTTCGGGTTCGACCTCCGCACCGCGATGGGAATCGAGCAATTCGTCGGCAAAACGGTCACGGGGTGCCTGCATCGGCGCCTCGCTGTGATACTCACCCGGGTAGCGGCGGAATACCAGGCAGTGCTCGAGCACATCAGCGCTCAAGCGCGCCGCCTCGTCTGCCTTGGGCTTGTGATCAATGAGTTTTGCGCCGCGGCGGTAGGCATCGATCGTGATCAGCACCCGGCTGCCCGAATCGGTGATGCGGTCGGCGCAGGCCTGGCCCGAAAATCCACTGAACACGGCCGAATGGATCACGCCCAGACGCGCACAGGCCAGCATCGTGATCGGCAGCTCCGGGGTCATCGGCAGATACAGCGTGGCGCGATCGCCGCGCTTGAGCCCGAACTCCTCGCGCAGAACCGCAGCCAGTTCATTGACTTGCCGGTGCAATTCACCGTAGGTGATGGTGGTCGGCGATTCCGTTTCGTCCTCGGGCACGAAATGGAAAGCGGCCCGATCCGCCGCCTCGGGTAAATGACGGTCGATACAATTGAAACAGGCATTGAGCTCACCGCCCACGAACCAGCGGAAAAAAGGCGGGCGCGTAGCGTCGAGCGTTCGGTCCCACTGCCGCGACCAGTCAAGCAGCCGCGCATACTCGTCGAAGCATTGCGGAAAATGCGCCTCCGCCATGCGCTCGTAAAGTTCGGGCGTGTTCACGTTGGCCTGCCTGACGAAACTGTCCGGCGGTTCGATCAGCGCCTCGTCGCGCCAGTGCGCGCTGATGGTCTGGTCCTGCGCACCAGCTGTTCCGTTTTTACTCATCGCGACCCTCCTGTATCGGTTTCCTGCCAGAATCCATCCGATCAGTGTAACGTCGGCGCCCCGGACCAGTCGAGACGCCAACCCGTTCCGGCAAACCGGGCGCTCGCCTCGACTACGCCCGCAACCGCCACGAGCTCCTCTCCCGCGTACAACAGCGGCAATCGACCACGCATCCAGGGCAGAACCGCCAGATCCTGGAGCAGGTGCTTGAGCGTGCGGTGATGTGTATCTCCGGCCGGATGCAGGCGTTCTCCACCGTCCCGAAAACGGATCGAGAGCTCGTGGGAGGCCAATTTTTCGTCCAGCGGTCCCTTGTCGTCGCGGCACAGGGTAATGCGTCCCAAACGGCCCAGGTCCAACGCCTGCCCGGGCACCAGCCGCATGGCGCCGGCCGGAACCGGCGGCCACGGCGGATGTGCAAACAACCGGTCCCGGTAACGCCGGACACATGCGCCGGGCCAATTCACGACGGCGCGGCCGCCGGGATCATGCAGAACGAAAGCGGTTTCCAGCTCCAGCAGTTTTCGCGCCGTGGGCACCGGCAAGCCCTGCTCGCGCAGCCAGTAGCGCAATACGTTGCGCCGGCGTGGCGCCGACAGGCCGAGCAGGGATGCAACTGCCAGGCTATCCCCCTCCCCGCCGCGCAGAGTACGCAGGTCCTCGCCCGCCACCTGGTTCAACAGGGCATCGGCATCGGCGGCCAGACCCGCCGCCCGCCCCAGGGTCCGCGCCGCCGCCGGCCAGTATTCGGTCAGCGCGGGCCAGATACGCGCCCGCAACCAGTTACGGGGCACGGACAGGTCCTGGTTGGCAGGATCTTCGACCCACTCCAGATGGTGCCCAGCGGCCCACGCCTGCAGGTCCGTCCGTGTCCAGGCGAGTAGCGGCCGGGCCAGCCACCCCGGACCGAAGGCTGTCCATTCGGGCATCGCGGCAAGACCGGCCATGCCGCTGCCGCGTAACGCATGAAGCAGGAAGGTTTCGGCCTGGTCGTCGCCATGATGGGCGCTGAGGCAGCCATCCTCCGGCTGCATCCAATCCTCGAGGCGCGCATAACGCGCTTCGCGCGCCCGGGTTTCCGCCGCCGCCCCGGCTTCCAGATCGAGCCTCTCGAAGAAAAAAGGGATGGCGAGCGATCGGGCCCGCGATTCCACGAAGCGCAACCAGTCACCGGATTGCCTGGCCAGGCCATGATCGAAATGGAGACACGCGATCGGCGCAGGCAATTCGTCGCGGATCGCAGCCAGGGTGTGAAGCAGCACCATGGAATCGCAACCGCCGCTGACCAGTGCCACGTAACGCCTGGGCGTCGGCCATTCGGACAGACGGGCGAGGAGCGCCTGGGGGGAAAATGCCACGTTGCACCCGGAGTCGGGATTTACGCTGTGTGCCGATTCAACCTTCGAACCGACCATAACCGAGGAACCGGTTCTGGCGCGCCTCGATCAGATCGTTCAGAGGCTGGCTCGTGAGGCGGTCCAATTGGCGGACCAGGGAGTCCTTGATCTGATGGGCCATGCCATCGACGTCGCGGTGAGCACCGCCCAACGGCTCGGGCAATACCGCGTCGATCAGTTTCAATTCAAGCAGACGCTCGGCACCGACTCCCAGGGCTTCGGCTGCATCCGGAGCCTTTTTCGCATCCTTCCACAGGATCGATGCACAGCCCTCGGGCGAGATTACCGAGTAAATACTGTATTCGAGCATCTGTATCCAGTCCGACACACCGATTGCCAACGCACCGCCCGAACCGCCTTCCCCGATCACCGTGGTAAGGATCGGCGTGCGCAATTCCGACATCTCGATCAGGTTGCGGGCGATCGCCTCGCTCTGTCCGCGCTCCTCCGCACCCACACCCGGATATGCGCCCGGGGTATCGATAAAGGTCAATACCGGGAGGTGGAAACGCTCCGCCATACGCATCAGGCGCAGCGCCTTGCGGTAGCCCTCGGGGCGCGGCATGCCGAAATTGCGGCGCACCTTTTCGGTAGTTTCGCGTCCCTTCTGCTGGCCGATGATCATCACCGGGCGCCCGTCGATTCGGCCCAGTCCGCCCACGATGGCGGGATCGTCGGCGAAAGCCCGGTCGCCGTGCAGCTGTTCGAAGTCGGTGAACAGCCGGGAAATGTAATCCAGCACGTAGGGGCGCTGCGGATGACGCGCCAACTGGGTGACCTGCCACTGCGTGAGCGACTTGAAAATCGATTCGGTAATGCGCACGCTCTTGGCCTGCAGCTGTTCGATCTCGGCACTGATATTCAGTGTCGGATCGTCCAGGTGACGCAGTTCCTCGATCTTGGCTTCCAGCTCGGCAATCGGCTGTTCGAATTCGAGAAAATTGGGGTTCATGGATTGATACTCCAGCTTGCCTACATGTTAACAGGCCGCTAGTGGCATGTCAGGCCTGTCATGCCGCGTCGGGCCTCATCAGGCTGCTCGGTTAGGGACGGGCAGCACTGGGTAGATGACGGCCCTACTGACCGCGTCGATAGACCACCTCCACCCGTCGCACACCGGCCAGGGTTCGCAAGGTACTCAGCAGCTGGCGCGAGGCGCTCACCTGCCAGTCCTTGCCGAGCCGCAGGCATATGCTGGAATCGGGACCGCAATAACGCACGCCGACCGCGGTTTTCCCGCCTAGATGCGAAGCGAGCGTCGATTTCAGGCGCTCCACGCATACGCCGGGCGGGTCACCGTTGGGCCGCCAGTCGATCCACAGCACACCGGCCTGGGTTTCGACAATGGAATCGACATCGCTGACATCGTTGGCCGTAATCCGCCACCGGTTGAAATAGTCGTCATAGGCCAGTCGTCCGTCCAGCACCACGATGGCATCGGGCACCAACAGGTTGCGCACCCGCTCCAGCACATCATCGTAGAACACCGCCTCGATCCGGCCGCTGGCATCATCCAGAGTCACCGCGGTGCGCCGGCCAAAGCGGCGCAGTTCGAGCACCAGCGCCAGGACACGGACGTTGCGCGTCGGTGCCCCGCCCCCGCTCGGGGACTCCCCCACCAGGTCGGCAATGCGCTCGGCTCCCAGCTGCGGAGCCAACGCCCGGTAACGGTTGATCGGGTGTCCACTCAGGTACAGCCCCAGAGTCGATTTTTCACGCGCCAGCCTTTCATGCTCGTCCCAGGGTGGCAGGGCGTTCTCCACCATGCGGGGGGTCGCAGCGCTCACGCCGAACAGATCCACCTGCCCCGCCTCACCGGCCCGGTGCCTCTGTTCGGCCGCGGCGACTGCACTCGGCAACTGGCTCATCAACTGCGCCCGGTGCTCCGCGAGACCGTCCAGTGCGCCCGATTCGATCAACGCCTCGTACGCCTTGCGATTGAGCCGGTCCTTGTCGGCACGCGAACACAGCTCGGCGAGACCGCGATAGGCACCGTTCGCCTCGCGTTCCCCGACCAGTGCTTCCACGGCGCTGCGCCCCAGACCCTTGATAGCACCCAAACCGTAGCGCACCGTGTCCTTGTCTTCCACCACAAAGGGATAATTGGAATGATTGATGTGCGGCGGGCGGATGGTGAGTCCCATGCGCTTGCATTCGTCGATCAGGTTGACGATCTTGTCCGTGTGGTCCATGTCCGCGGAAAGCACCGCCGCCATGTAGGCGGCCGGATGATGGGCCTTGAGCCAGGCAGTCTGGTATGCCAGCAGGGCATAGGCCGCGGAATGCGACTTGTTGAAGCCGTATCCAGCGAATTTCTCCATCAAGTCGAAAATGTAGGTGGCAACCTTTTCCTCGACTCCCCGCTCGGTGGCTCCCTCGACAAAGAACTTGCGTTGACGCGCCATTTCCTCGGCTTTTTTCTTGCCCATCGCGCGACGCAGCAGATCCGCACCGCCCAGCGTGTAGCCGGCTAGCACCTGGGCGATCTGCATCACCTGCTCCTGGTACAGGATCACGCCGTAGGTCGGCTTGAGGATCGCTTGCAGGTCGGGATGCGGGTAATACACCTCGGCCTCGCCGTGCTTGCGCGCTATGAAATCATCCACCATGCCCGACTGCAGCGGACCGGGCCGGAACAGCGCCACCAGGGCAATGATCTCCTCGAAGCTGTCCGGCTTCATCCGCTCGATCAGCTCCTTCATGCCCCGTGATTCCAATTGGAAAACAGCCGTGGTTTCGCAGGCCTTGAGCAGCTTGAACGTGGCTTCGTCGTCGAGCGGCAGATCGCGGATCACGACCGGAGGCTCTCCATCCGGCAACCCGGCGTTCACGAGCTTCACCGCCTTGTCGATGATGGTCAGCGTGCGCAGGCCCAGGAAGTCGAACTTGACCAGGCCCACGGCCTCGACATCGTCCTTGTCGAGCTGGGTCACCGGGCTGGCACCGCTTGCTTCGGCATAGAGCGGCGTGAAATCGGTCAGCGGCGTCGGCGCGATGACGACCCCGCCGGCGTGCTTGCCCGCGTTGCGTGCCAGCCCCTCCAGCTTTTGCGCCAGATCGACGAGGCTGCGCACGTCTTCGTTCGAATCGTATTCCTGCTTGAATTCGGTGGATTCCTTGAGCGCCTTCTCCAGCGTCATGCCGATTTCAAACGGCACCATCTTGGCAATCCTGTCCACGTAGCCGTAGGGGTGCCCCAGGACGCGGCCCACGTCGCGCACCACGGCGCGCGCCGCCATGCTGCCATAGGTAATGATCTGGGAAACCCGGTCCCGCCCGTAACGCTCCGCCACATAATCGATCACCCGGTCGCGGCCTTCCATGCAGAAATCGACGTCGAAATCCGGCATCGAAACCCGCTCCGGGTTCAGGAACCGCTCGAAGAGCAGATCGTAGGCCAGCGGGTCGAGGTCGGTGATACCAACGGCATAGGCGACAAGCGAACCCGCGCCCGAACCACGACCGGGCCCCACCGGCACATCGTGCTCCCGGGACCAGGCTATGAAGTCGGCAACGATGAGGAAATAGCCGGAAAAGCCCATTTTGCCGATCACGTCCAGCTCTTCGTTCAAGCGCCGCTGATAGGTTTCTGCCGGGGCCGCCGGCTTGAAACCCGGCGCCTGCAGGCGTTGCTCGAGCCCCTGACCGGCCCGCTCGACCAGGACGTCCTTCTCGTCACGGCCACCGGATGCCGGAAAGGCGGGCAGCACGGAACGTCCGAATTCCAGCTCCAGCGTGGCCCGTTCGGCGATGGCGACGCTGGCCGCGAGTGCCTCGGGCACGTCGGAGAACAGCTCGGCCATTTCCCCCGCACTTTTAAGGTACTGTTCGCGGCTGAACAATCGCGGGCGCGAGGCGTCTGTGAGCCGATAGCCCTGGTGGATGGCGACACGGGCCTCGTGTGCCTCGTAATCCTCGGGTGCCAGGAAACAGACATCGTTGGTGGCCACCACCGGCGTTTCCGTTTCGCTGGCCAATGTCAGCGCAGCCTGATTGAAGGGCTCCTCGTCCCGGGCCTGACCGGTGCGCGTCAACTCCAGGTAGAGCCCATGCGGGAACAGCGCCTTCAAGCGCTCAAGGCATTCGTGCCCCCGACGGCCGCCGCTGGCGAGCAGGGCATGGCCGAGCGGGCTTCTGCGCCCCGCCAGCGCAATCAGCCTGGGGTTTTCGGTCAGCAACCACTCGGCCTGTACCCGCGGCTGGCCCGCGTGCTGGCCTTCGATGAAACTGCGGGTAATGACCTCGCTCAATTGCCGGTAGCCTTCGCGTCCGCAGGCCAGCACGCAGATTCTGCCTGCTCCCGCGTCATCGTCGAGCACGAGGTTGAGATCGGCACCGATGACGGGCTTGATGCCCTGCGCTTCGGCCGCCCGGTAAAACTTGACCAGCGCAAACAGGTTGCCCGCATCGGCCAGCCCCACCGCGGGCATGCCCAGTTCGGCCACCCGTTCCATCAGCTGGGGAATACGCACGATGCTGTCGCCGAGCGAATACTCGGTATGCACACGCAGATGGACGAAAGGGCTACTCAAGAGGCTGCCTCGCAGGCCCGGACAGGCGCGAAACTGCGCCGGTGTTCCGGGCAGGGTCCGTGCCGGGTCAACGCCGTGCGGTGCGCAGCCGTGGGATACCCCTTGTGGCGGGCAAATCCGTACTGCGGATAACGCGCGTCCAGCATGAGCATGTAGGCGTCCCGGGCCACCTTGGCCAGGATAGACGCCGCACTGATCGGCGCCTCGCTGGCATCGCCCCGGATCACGGCGCGGCAGGCGATGTCGCATTCGGGCGTGAACCGGCCGTCGATCAGGGCCAGGTCGGGCCGTGCCTCCAGTGCGGCCAGAGCCCGTGTCATCGCCAGCAGGCTGGCACGGTGAATCCCGAGCTCATCGATTTCAGCAGCGGTGACGCTGGCCACCGCCCAGCTCACGGCATGGGTGCGGATCTCGATCGCCAGGTATTCGCGGCGAGCGGCACTGAGCCGCTTGGAATCGGCCACGGCCAGGGTGTGACGAACCGGAAGCATGACAGCGGCCGCATAGACCGGGCCTGCCAGTGGACCACGACCCGCCTCGTCTACGCCTGCCACCCGCATTGGAGCCCCCTGTGAGCCGTTGCGTTCCGTCTGCCTCAAAATGTCAGCCCGGAAAATCAGGACGATTTTTTCAAGGCTTCCACAACCAGATCCGCCGCGTGTCCGGCAGAGTTTAGACCCAACGCCTCGCGTACTCCCCGAAAAGCCGAGAGCTGTTCCTCCCGCGCTTTTGCGTCATCCAGCAAAGGCATCAAGCTTGCCGTGATTTTATCAACGCTCGCCTCTCCCTGCGCGAGTTCCGGGACAATTTTTCTGCCGGCGATCAGGTTGGGCAGGGCAAAATGCGGCGTACGCAGCAATCCCGCCTGCATCAGAAGCCAGGCGGTGAGCGGCGCCATGCGGTACGCCACCACCATGGGACGACCCAGCAGCAGGGTCTCCAGCGTGGCCGTCCCCGAGGCCACCAGCACCACATCGGCGGCCGATACGGCTTCGTGGGCCTGCCCGTCGAGCAGCAGTGGCGAAAGACCGGGATATTCGTCGCAAGCCGCCACGACCAAGGCGCGTAGTTCGGGACGAGCCACCGGTATCACCACCTGCAAGTCCGGCCGCATGCGATGCAACTCGGCGGCGGCGCCCAGAAATGGCGGCAACAGCCGCATCAGCTCGCTGCCTCGCGATCCCGGCAACACGGCCAGCACCGGCCCCTCGGCCTTCAGTCCCAGGGCCTCACGCGCTGCGGCAGCCGGGCGCGGACTCAGTTCATCGGCGAGCGGATGCCCCACAAACTCCGCCCTGACATCGACTCCTCGATAGCAATCGGGCTCGAAGGGCAGCAGGCACAACACGAGCTCAACTGCCCGCGCCACGGTTCGCACCCGACGGGGCCGCCACGCCCAGACCGAAGGGCTCACATAGTGCGCCGTGCGCAGGCCGGCTGCGCGGCAGCGGCGCTCCAGGCCCAGCGTGAAATCCGGGGCGTCGATACCGATCACGATGTCAGGGTGCTCGTGCAATAAACGCGAGATCAGGCGGCGGCGCAGGCTGAGAAGGCGCGGCAAATGGGCGAGGATTTCCGTGAGTCCCATGACCGACAGTTCGTTGATATCCGCGAGGCTGAGGCAGCTTGCTGCCCGCATCGCGGGACCTGTCATGCCGACGAACCGGGCCTGCGGCAACCGTTCCCGGATCGCCGCGATCAGTGTTGCGCCCAGTCGATCTCCCGAGGTCTCGCCGGCGACCAGCCCGATGATGGGAGCCGCCCCGGCCATCAACGGATAATGCTGCGCTCGCTGGCCTCCAGGAAAGCGGCGAGCGGCGCAAGGACCGGATCGGTCGCGGCGCGTTCAATCAGTTCCGAACGGGCCTCGTCGAGCAGTTTGTCGGAACGGTAAAGCAAGCGGTATGCCTCGGTGATCGTTCGCACCTCCTCGGCCGAAAAATTCCGACGCTTGAGCCCTTCGCTGTTGATGCCCCGCGGACGTGCGGGCATCCCGGCCGCGATGACATAGGGAGGCACGTCCTTGGTGACGCCGGCATCCATCTGGATGAAGCAATGTTCGCCGAGGCGACAGAACTGGTGGACCTTGCCGAATCCGCCCAGAATCGACCAGTCCCCAATATGGACGTGTCCGCCCAGCGTAACGTTGTTGGCGAGAATGGTGTGGCTGCCGATCACGCAATCGTGAGCGATATGCACGTAAGCCATGATCCAGTTGTCCGATCCCAGGGTCGTCTCGCCCCGATCCTGCACCGTGCCACGATTCAGGGTGCAGTATTCGCGGATCGTGTTGCCGTCGCCGATGACAAGCCGGGTGGGTTCGCCCGCATATTTCTTGTCCTGCGGGGCCAGGCCGATCGAAGCGAAGGGAAAGATGTGGTTGTCGGCACCGATGACCGTGGGCCCCTCTATCACCGTGTGGGCGCCGATCTCGGTTCCCGGGCCGATTTCGACATCGGCGCCGATGACGGCAAAGGGACCAATCCGGACATCATCAGCCAACCGTGCGTCGGCATGCACGACGGCCCGCGGATCGATCAAGCCGCGACTTCCTTGGCAGCGCAACGGATTTCCGCAGAAGCGGCCATCGC
>Ga0102953_1001333_pt1 | contig 15857 bp, 22 predicted proteins | sample SalPon2A_C_D2_MG_FD_78509 | JGI IMG/M metagenome (GOLD analysis project Ga0102953, IMG submission 78509) | Soil microbial communities from South San Francisco under conditions of wetland restoration - Salt Pond MetaG R2A_C_D2_MG | ecosystem: Environmental > Terrestrial > Soil > Wetlands | place... | reverse complement strand
TGAAGCTGGCTCTGCTGTGTGGTATGAGGCAGGCTTGAAACAGCGGGATATGGATTTCAAGGAAGGGCGCATTTTGAGCAGGCAGGCGGTGTTCGATGCGCTTAATTTCCATGTGGGCCTGGTGAGTGAAAGCTCAACGGAAGCTCATGCAAAGGTAGCGGAGCGTATGGTGTTAAACGGCGTGTGGCATGACCTGAATTTCATCGGGTCGAAATTGAACGTGCTGTTGGAATACTATCCGTCTGCGTCAAAATATCGGGTGTGGTTCACAGATATACGCTCTGTTGATTGGCAGCAGGAGCAATATAAAGTGATTGCTCAGAAACAATTTATGTCCGTAGATGAAATGCGTGCGGAACGCGGTTTGGGTCCTGCACCGGAGGAGTTTAAAAGTGAGAGACGCGCAGGCTCGCAAGATAATCCAGCAGCTAATAACACGGCTGGATCGTCTGGAGAAGGAGATCAAAGGGCTGCAGAAGCAAAGCAGCGACTCAGCCAAGAAGGAGGGCAAAACTGATGCCAGAGAGTATGGTGGTAAGAAGTCCTGAACCGCTTCGGATGATTGCCAAGAATAGACTTGGTGGTATTGTGGTCCCGTTTGCTGGCCCGGAGGATGATTCGTATAGAACGTATTGGGATCGCAATACAGATTTTGCGACAGATATGTTTGCCCCTCAGCCTGTGTTTGTGTTGCACAATCTAAAGCCTGGGATGTGGGGGCGTTCTGGATCTGCGTTGAATTTTGCGTTGCATGAGGAAGGGCTTTATGCAAGCCTCGATCTTGAATGGCCGAATGCCTCTGTGTTGCAGCAACATATTCGTTCGCTGGCAGATCGGGGGCGTGCGGCTGCGACAACCGGGACGATGCCCCATCTGATTGAAGCTGATCAGAAAACTGGTTACATCAGTCGTTGGCCTATTGTTGAAGTTTCGATTGGTGATGTGAGTGAAGTGTCGGCTGCTCCGGGACTCACACATATGGATTATCAGCGTGCTGGTAAGGAATTGGCTGGCGATTTGCCAGATAATTTATCTTTCGTTCGATCTGTTTGGACAGGAGTTACAATCATGCCTGAGAATAATGGCACCGGGCAACAGCCCACAACAACTCCTCCGCCTGCGCCTGCTCCTGTGCCTGCGCCTGCGGTGGATCTGGTCCCTGTGATGGATGCATTACGTGGGATTTCGACACGTCTCGAAGCGCTGGAAAATCCAGAGCCTCCGACCAAAAAAACGAGTGGTGGTGACAATCCGGTCAATCAGCCGAATATTCGCGTTGCGAGCAAGTTTGATGGCAGTCACATCAGCCTGATGGATCTGTTGCTGTTCGATCATTTGAACAGTTTGCGCGCGGCCAGTGAATCAACCCGTACCAGCGGGTTCAAGTATCAACGCAGTAATGAGTTCATTCGTGCGGTGCTGGCGCGTACTAAGAAGTTGTATGACGCTGAAGAAGCGATTGGGAACCAGCCCAGTGAGATCGTCGAGGGCGTGCATAGTGTTCCTCTGCGCGCGATTGATTCTGAGGCTTATCAGTCGTGGCATAATCGGGTGCCGTATCTCCGGGCAGATGAGGCCATGATGAGTGACCTCACCAACTATGGTGATGAGCTGGTGCCTACGCTGTTGAACTCGATGGTGTATCATTTCTTCCGCATGCAAAGCCGTGTATTCGGTCTGTTTGACATGTTCGACATGCCGAGTGAACCGTATGACTGGCCGACGGTAACAAGTGGGCCAACACTGCGGTTGGTGCAGGAATTGCAGCACCGTTCACAGTTCTCGCTGCCGAGTGCTACGACGCCTGATAGCAAGGTGGGTACCGACAAGATCACGTTTGCCACCAAGAAAATTGGCGCGATGACGCTTGCCAGTGAGGAGCTATTCCAGGATTCGGGTGTCAATGTGATGAGCGCTTTCACCGAGCAGTACATGGCTGCCAACACTGCGGGGCTTGATGACGTGTTGCTGAATGGTGATGAGAGTGCGACGGCAACAAACATTAGCCATTACGGGACGGACCCGACAGGTACGGTTTATGATCGGTATCTGGCGATGGATGGGCTGCGACACATGGCGGTTACGGATAGTAATACGGCTGCCACTGCGACAATTGGTGCGGATAGTATTGTGTCCCTGCAGAAGAAGCTTGGCACGCGGGGTATTCGTGGTCTGGATATTGGTAATGTGGTGGCGATAATCGACCCCGGTACGGCGTATGCGTTTATCGAGCTGGATGCGCTGGAATCTCTGGCGGATATGGGTCAACAGGCGACGTTGCTCACCGGGCAGGTGCGGCAGGTGAAGGGTGTTCCGCTCGTGGTGTCTGATGAGCTGGAATATGCGAATGCTTCCGGGCAAGTTGAGGATTCGCATGATGGAACCAAGGGACAGCAGGTTGTTGTGCACCGTCCTTCAATCAAGATTGGGCGGCGTCGCGGAACAGCGATTGACAGTGAACATTTCCGGTGGGCGGATGGCTTTGCGATCTGGTCATTCTTCAAGCTGGACATTCAAGAGATGGAAACAAAGTCGGTGGCCCAGGGCTACAATTCAACCGTTTAGATAGTGTTGATTTGTCGCTGATCCGGACGTTGATGTTTTAATGCTAATTTAAGGAGAAAATCTGATGGCGAATAGTGCAACATTGCGTGGTCTGGTGGGACCGTTCATGCCTATAACACAGTCGTTCGCGGCTGCAGAGGCGGGGGTGGCTGCTGGTACTGCGCTCGTGTATGTGGGTGAATCTGCTGATGCGGGTGATGGCACTCCGCCCATGCCTTATGACGGGTATGTGGTGGGTGTGTTGTGGTCCACTGAAGCGTCTGCGAATTTCACGCTACAGGTGACAAAAGATGGCACTGCTGATACCGGGCAGACGGTTGCGGTAACGGGTGCGACGGGTGGTTCTGATATGTTTGAACCGGGTGGTGAAATTGCTTTCTCCGCGGGTGAAGTGCTTGGCCTGAAAACCATCACGGATACTGTGAGCAAGGATGTGAACGCCACGCTGTTGATTCTGTTGGAGACGCCATGACCTATCCGACGCTAGCGAATCTGCGGACCTGGGTGAACGTAGCGACTGGTGATGATAGTCCTCTGCAATGGGCGGTAGATGCTGCTATCGCCTATGTGGAGAAATCGACGGGTCGGTTGTTTGTGGCTGCCACTGAGACGCGGTCGTATGTGCCTGGGAAGAATTTTGTGTCGCATGATCATTTCACGCTGCACCTGATGAATGATCTTGTATCTGTGACCACGCTGACGAATGGTGACGGGGTCGAGATCTCATCCAGTGACTATACTCTGTATTCCAACAGTGGGTCTGCACCGTATCATCAGATTGTGCTTCATCCCTGGTCATCTGTGCGGTTTGGCTTTGTGTCGCAGAATATCACTGTGGCAGGTGATTGGGGCTATAGTGCGGATTGTCCTGATGATGTGTTTGAGGCGATTCTTGTCCTGGCACAACACGATTATCTGGCACGACAGACAGGGCAAGGCGGGCCTGTTGCGGTGGGTGCTCGCAGGTCGGGTCTGGTTATCCCTGCCGATAAAATCCCTGCGCTGGTGGAGACTGTAATTGCGAGGTATACGCGATGAGTCTTGCGGGTGCGCTTGGTGTGTTGGATGGATTGACCATTGCGGGTGTGACGACAAGTTACGGGTATGACGCGATGCCTGGTGTGCTTGGTGATGCTCTGTTGCCTGCACTTGTGATTGAGCCGTTCGATACATTCAATGATGCGATGAGGGCTGCGAATGTCAATGCGGACGTGGGCAGTTGTGTGGTGTGGGTGCGCCATAAGTTGATTATCAAGGGTGTGGGGCTTGGTCCGTTCACCACGCGGTTGTCTGTTGCTGTGACGTTGTTTGATGCGTATATCACAGCGATTGCGGCGGATATGACTCTGAGCGGAAATTTACTTGAGCCTCTGACGATTCCGAATGCGGCGTGGGGTGCGTTTGAGCATGTCGGCGCGATGTATTGGGGCATTGTGTTCGATCATCGATGGGTGTTGAATATCTCATGAGTGTTGCGTGGTCTTTCGATCTGGATACGGATGATGATTTGCAGTTCGCTACTGATGTGAGTGCGTATGTTCAGGAGATGAACTGTGAGCGTGTGATTCCTGACGGCGCGCGGGTGGCTGCTCCTGGGCGGATGGTGGTGGTGCTGGATAATTCGTCTAACAAGTTTTCACCGGAGGCGGTGGGGGCTTATGGTGTGGACCCTGGGCGATGGTTCCGTGTTCAGGCAACATATTCGATGACCACGTATTCTGTGTTCACTGGGATCATCAGTAGTATTCGCCAGTTGCGTTATTCCTCGGTGGAGCTGGTTGTGGTTGGCAGGCTAGCGTTTTTTGATCAGGTGTTGCCGCTGCCGCTGTTTACTGATTTCACAGTTGATGAAGTTTTGGATAGGCTGGTACGGCGTGGTGTGGTGCGTGATGCTTTGTATTCGACCACCGGGTACGTTTATGCTTATGTCGGGGCGGAAGTAGGGAATTGTGTGGTGGCACCGGATTCTTTGAGCATGATTAGTTTTGATACTGGTGTGACGACGCTGGCCTATTATGGGGATGTGTATGATCGCCTTCGCACTGGCAGGCAGGTTTTTGAGGAGTTGGTGACTGCTGAATTTGGGTACTTTGTTGAATCGGGCGATGGGACGCTGACGTTTGAGAATAGAGATTATGGGGTGCTGAATTACACGTCCGGCTATAGTTATGATGGTAGTGGCGAGGAGAAATTTGATTATGCGTATGGATCGGGAATTGTTAACCGTGTGGAGACTCGCACTGTCGGGCGGTATACAGACACAACAACTTTATGGACTTCGGAAGTGGATGTCACGATTGACCCAGGTGTTTCGGAAAAGATTTTCCGTTTTCTTGGTTCGGATGCTCGGGTTGTGGGCGTATCTGGTGATTTATCATTTTCTGGTTGGCAGTTCGTTGATAGTAGGGGTCGTGCACTGACGAGCGTCAGTTTTACCTATGAGGTCCTGGCTACGGGTGTGCGTGTGAAGTTTGATAATCAGTCCGCGCAAAATGCGTATTTGCCTTCTACTGCGAGCATCACTGGCACTGGAATTTTTCAGGCTTCACCAGAAGAGGTTGTGGTGGAGGATCTTGGCAGTGAGCGACTTTACGGGGTATTTCCTGTGCAGATAGAGAGTACGTGTTTCCCCGACTCGAGTGACGTGGTGAATCTGGCGCGTTATATGATTGGTGGGCTTGGGTTTCCTGCGGGATTTGTGCAGGCTATACAGATGAGGTCCGCGCCTGCAGGTCAGTTCGGTGCCGATCTGCTGGATCTGGTGACAGTGACGGACAGTGCAAATAGTCATAGTGCACAATACAGGGTTCGTGGTGTGCGACATTCGCTAGTGGCGGGTGTGCATGAAACTGAGCTATTGTTGGCCCGGTATCTCGATGGCGTTTATGCGCTGGTGGGTGTGGCTGGGCGTGATGAAGTGGGCAGTGATACGGCATTAGTGGGGTATTGATATGGCTTGGACAACTCCGAGAACATGGGCTACAAATGAACAGATTACGCAGTCGCTGTTGAATACTCATCTGCGTGATAATTTGCTCTATCTGTACAATGCGTTTACCAACATCGCGGAGGGTCTTGTTGTCCTCCAGGAACAATATAGTTCGGGCACGGATGGTGGGACGTTCACCAGTGGTGCGTGGCGGACCCGGCTGTTGAATACTGAAGTGCTGGATGCGGATTCTGTTGCGTCCCTGGCTAGCAACCAGGTGACGTTTGATGATGGCGATTATTTCATGATTGGTGTTGCGAGTGCGTTTGATGTGGCGAGTCATCAGGCGCGACTGTTCGATGTGGTGAATACTGCGACCCTACTGACCGGCCTAACTGCTTATGCGGGTTCTTCGGGTGTTGCGGGTTCGCTGGCGTTTGTTGCTGGGCCTGTGGCGATTGCAAATGGCGCGGTTGTTGAATTACAGCATCAGTGCAGTACAACGCAGGCATCGACTGGTTTTGGTGTGGCTGGATCGTTTAATACCGAGGTTTTTAGTGCGCTTTATGCCTGGAAGGTTGGATGATGGATTATCATATTGCGATTGATAGGCTGGTTCCGGGTGCCAATTACCGGAGAGCTGGCACCTATGCGGAACTGGAGGCGACGTGGCATGATGGGCGCGGGTTGCCTTCTGATGCTGCTTTACAGGCCGAATATGGTTTGTGGGTGGCGGAACAGGCTGCTGTTGCTCAACGTGAGTCTGATGCGGATGCGGTGCGGCAGGCGAAAAATGCGGTTGCCTTCCTGCAGAACAAAACTCCTGCTGAGATTAAGGCGTATATGGAGGGGCAAGTGGATGGGTGGTCAACCCTCGCGGATGCAAAGGCTGACCTTAGAAGTTGGATGACTATTCTGGCTCAGGTGATTGCGTATCTTGTTGATTGATGTAGGGCAGGATGTCTTTGGGGAGGTTTGGGAGGTGGCGGATTGCATCCTCTAGGGTGTTGTATTCTGTGAGCCAGTATCTGTCTTTGTCGCGTTCGATCAGCTCGTCCTGGTGTAATGAGGTGACGAGTAACCATTTGTCGCGGGTGTCGTTCTTTCTGATTGTGATTAGGATGTTTTGCATTTGATTCTCCTTTTTTCTTTAAAAAATCTTTTACCCTTATAATTACTGAAGCCAAGTCACCTAGCGGATTGATCGCAGGAAACCGTTACGAATTTAGACTTCTCCGCTGGCGGTATGCCTTCTGCCGTTCTGCGTTTGTGGCATAGATGCGTTTCCGTCCAGCTGAAGTGCGGCTGTACTCCCAAAAGGGACAAGCTTTTGCTCCTGTATCTCTGGCTGTTGGATGTACCAATTCTCCTGTTTGAGCTGGCGTTTGACCAGGTTCATCCAGTCCTGTGATGACATGGTACGCATGTGTTCGACCCTGGCGGTTCGTCCTCGACCTTTGCTGTTGGCGTCTCGCAGAGCGTCACGTAATGCGTTGGCGTATACTTGCGGCCAGTCGTTGTGGTCCTCTGGCTCTTTGATTTGTTCCTGGTACTGCTGCATCGCCTTTTGATAGGCTGCCTCTGCCTGGTGTCTCTGTTCGATTGATTCTAACATCAGTGCTTCGAGTATAAATGCGATGACCATCACCCCGATTGGTGGTGTCAGTGTCTCAATCCATCCGAAGGCATCATGCGGTTGTGCGACCACCCAATTGCCCACCAGTGCCATAAGCAAGCCGAGTGTGACTGGCAAGATAAAGATGGAACGGAACCACCCATTAAATAATACTCTTGCCGCTACAATGCTGGTCATCATGAGGATTTCCGCAAGTAAGAACGTGGCTGCTCCTACGGCTGCAGCCTGGATGTTATCGTCGATGCCCAGGAGAAAGTAGTCTCTGCCTGCTGTGAAGAGTCGGAACATGGATGGTATTGCGGCTGCGATGAGGAGGATTAGCATCATGACCACCATGAGCTTTGTCACCCAGGCAGGATATTTGCTGATGCTGTACTGTTTGAAGTTTTCGCGCTGTGGCTCGCCGCCAATTTGCTTTTGCAGTAGGGACCGGGCTTTGTCTCTGGCGGATAGTTTTTCCTCGTAAGTGAGTAGTCTAAGCATGTTGTTCTCCTGTGAATAGATTGATGGGTGTCTGACTCTGGTAGATGAATTCACGATCTGTCGGGTCATAGATGATATATCCGGTAGCCCATGACGCGGCTGGATCTGCTGGAATGATATCGATGGTGTCTGCTTTGGTGTTGTACTGGAATAAAATTTGATCTTCGCGGTGGTCGTTGCGACGGTTGGTTAATTTCTTTTTCTGATCAGGTGTCATTTCGACCAGGCCGTTGATGCGCTTTACCCAGTTCTGGCGGGATTTTGTTGGGACGAATCGGTGTATCCACCAGTGTTTTGCCTGTTCCTGCTGTTGCTCGTTCATTTTGTTTCTTGCTCCTTTCTTGATGAGACACTACGGCTTATCAAAGTGCTTTTTGCGCTGTGCAAACAATAGGTTAAATGCACGATCAAGTTTTATTGCATTATAATTGGCCCATTTTCGAGGCAAATTCCCATAGTATTGATAATGGGTTGCCTGTAACAACATTGCCGCACATTCAACACAGCAAAATATCCGCGCATTGTCAAACACATCTACGGTGGATAATGTAAAGTGTTCCCGTTCAAATCTACACACTTTGCAAATCATTGTTGTTTCCTCTATTCCTTCGGATAAGACTCTTTATCAGAATTAGTCAGTGCCACCTTACAGCAAGATGGCACTGTTTGTCAATTAGATTGTGTGTCCAGTGATGAACATGTAGTAACATTGGTGCCAGTGCTGCATATAGGTACCGGTGCCCATTAAAATCCAATTGGGGCTGTGTTTGATGTATTCGATGGGTGGGTCCCATGAGTGATAGAATTTCTTGTCGATGATAATTTCATCTGCACCGTAATATCTGGATCGGGTGATGGTTGTGCTGCAGGTGCGGTATTCGATGGTTGCGTACAGCATTGTAAAGTCCGGGTCACCGATCAGATTGCAGAGTGCGTTCACTTTGATTCTGCGCTCGTAACGGAGTCTGGCGGTTCGTGTCCTGTAGGTTGTCCATGAACAGTTGGAAAAAAGCAGGTCCATCGACTGTTTTTGGAAATTTGTTTCTATGCGTGCTAGTGATTGTTTCAGTTCACTAGTGAGTTGTGAGTTTGCCATTTGATTTGTTCTCCTGTATGATTGTTCTTAGGATTTCTAATCGGGGTGATGGGTTGGGAGGGGCTGCACCGTCCTGGCTCAACCCCTCGCCCTACGAATTAGTCCTCAATAAAACTTCTTGCTACCTCGTACCAGTCCACCTGAGCAAGCGATTTGGTGATCAGATCTGAGAATAAGCCTGTATCAATCGGATTCAACTCTGTGACATAGTCCTCGAGCTGGCGGGCCATTTTGCTCTCAACGTCTTCAACGTCTGGATCATCTTGCAGGTCGTCCAGCATCATTGAACAGTACCGGTACATTGGCTCGTCATTCTGAAGCCAAAGAACCACGTTCCAGGTGAAAACATTCTTCCACCCGTTGTATTCTTGAGTATCGGTCATGATATTATCTCCTTAATATAGATATTTGCGGATTATGATTGTAAAGATCGTATGTGACGAATGACTTTGTTCAGTTCTTTGCAAGCTTCTAATAAGTTGCTGTTTGTGTAGATGTGACGTATAGGAAGGGTTCTCATGGATGTATCGAAAGCATCCAGCGCCCAACCATGAGTCTTAAATACTTTGACGAATTTGCGACGAGCAACGATCTCGAAGTTCATGAAGTCATAAGAGAACTCGGTCATGATATTATCTCCTTAATATAGATATTAATACAATAGTAAAGTCCAGAATCGGAAATGCCCGAAGAAACAACGTGGCAATTCATGTGTTTTTGTGCTGCATTCTTAAAAATGAGAATTGCTCGCCCCAGGTCTGGCGCAAAGGATACCGGGATAAAAATGTTGTACACCTGGTCTGTCTCTTTTCGGAAGAACATTGTTAACTCCTTTGATACTTCTATTATACCACAAAACCCGAAGAAATGGCACCGCTTAACCGGGAAAGTGCCAGATTGTCGGGATAATTTACTTTTGTAATTCTGCGTAAGATTCGCGGCGGTTCTGATCGAAAGGCAGGCGGGCGGCGCCAAGCCAAGCGGCACGAAAAAACCCCGCAGCCACCATTCAAAGTGGCTTTTAATCTTTTTCTTGTTGTTTTTTGCTCTTAATAATCTTTTGCTTGTCACCCTTATAATTACTGACGATAATTTCTAACCGGACTCGAACGCAATAACACCGGGCGTGGTGGTAGGATTGAGATATGTTCATTCGGAGGGTAAAAACTTATGGAAGCTGAATTATTCCCGAAGGCGGTGGATGCCTTATTCACTATGCCTGTGTTGTTATTTCTGTACTACCTGAGCAAGCCGCTGGTGCTGGTGCTGGTGGAGTATTTGAGAAGCCAACTCGTGCAGGAGCAAGAGAGTGTGAAGTACTATCGGGCGCTGCTGGACAAGCAGATTGCATTTTATCAGGCGACTTTTGCACAGAGTTATGCACAATTGAACAGGCCATCGCCTTCTGACCAATAGGTCAACAGAGTCAAAACGAGAGGACAGTTCGTTGTTTTGGGACTGTCTTTTTATTTTTGACGAGATTTATTGCAGGGGGAGCCGTTGTTTTATCTTCATTGAACTGTCACGGGGCGGTGCTTACAATAAATAGCCTGCGGGGGTGAAATCCTTGATTTTTGGGTGTGTTTCGTGATAGAGTCGTATGTATCGGCGGAAAAAAAAGTGAAAGACCAGGCGGAAACAACCTGGTCAGTCGAAGAAGGTGGTTTACTTGGGGACGATCCTCCCCCCTAGGATACAAGATGTTTGTTGAGAAGTCAATCACTATTGAACTGACAGGACAATTAGGTCTCCCGAATAATATCCGGGAGCATATGTTGCAGCACGGACTCGCAGAAGTCGCGTTAACGCTTGATGTACTCTATTACGTTGGTTTCCGGGATGGGCATTGGGTCACGAATAAGGAAATTCAGGATAGATTGCACGAAACGGGTGTAGTTGTCAGCCCTCGCTTAATCCGCAGGGCATTGAAGTGTAGCATATTTCAGGGTAAACGAATAATAACCCGCAGACGTGGTCGGCCTGAGTACCAATATCGTGTGCCTGGTGTGTCGTCTTTAGCTTCAAAGTTTACTGATGGTTATATCGGATATACAGATGTGCTGAGCAAGGAGATGATGATTTGTGTATCTGACTATCGCAGGGGGTTGCATCTGCTGTTGATTCGCAGGAGGCCCGGTCACTATTCCCGGAAATGGCTGGGTGACAGGCTTGGTGTGAGCGGCAGGACAACCAGAAGATATGAAAGGGGGACAAATATCAGGGTAGTTCCGCAATTCAAACATGTACCGATCAGGAGCACTAACCTCTCTCAAATTCCACAGCGGAACAAGGGCGGGCGGGCATTTTTAACTGTGTGGAGAGATTGGAACCCTGCGGATGTGATTCAGATGCCGTTGGTCCGTGCGTTGGCGGCTAAGTGGATCGGGCGGGGAGCTGTGATGATGACGACTCGACAGATTAATTATTATGAGGTGGCGTGATGCCTATATTTGATGAGGATGTGCACTGTCCGAAGTGTAAGTCACTTAATTGGCGGTGTGTTGATGAAAGGTGGGAATGGTATGAGGACCCTGATTTTGTGGAGGTGACGCCTGATTCGTGGCAGCAGTATTTTCAATTGCCCGTGGGTTTGATTGTGTGTGGGGATTGCGGGGCCCGGTTTAGTAGTTATGATGTGTCGTCTGAAGGTATGATTCATTGGGGTGAAAGTTTGCCGTGGGAGGAGCGTGATGCATAAGAGTATGAAGGATGCGATTGGTGAGGCGGAGCTTTTGAAGAAGTTGCGTGTGGGGATGTTTCCCCCGCCGCAGTTTGACGTAGCAGTGACGATTTATGAGCGGAACCCGGATGGCGCAGTTTCGGATAAGGGGGTTGTGTCGTTTGAGAGGCCGCAGGATTTTGCAGTAGGTGAATATTGGCAGTATGCGCGGTTTGGGGTGATGCAACATAAGGGTGGGGAGATGTTTTGTTGGCTCGTGCATATGTATTGGGACGGGGATCGGGATGAAGACTCGGCACGCGATATTGTGCTTAATTCGACGCTAGCTTATGGGCAATGGCAGCCTACGGCACCGAGCGACCCGCTGCTAGAAGATGATTTTTGGGATGAGAAGTTGGGGCCTGCTGTATATTTTGATAATGATGTAGAGCCGTTGTTCGATAATTTTGGCAAGAAGGCGTATGTTGAGGTGCGATTTGGAGAAGGGGGAGAGGGGTGAAGAAAAAAAGAAAGCCTTATGAACCGGATGCGTTTGATTTCCTGCTGATGGTGATGGGGATCGGGCTGTATGCGCTGATGATCGGCATGATTGTTGTGTGGGTGGTGGGGTGATGGGTGACATTGTTTGGGAATATGAGGCGGTTGTTTGTCCAGAATGTGGTTGTGAGCTGGATAATTATGCCAGTATCAGGCGTGTGGTTTTTAATCTGGGGGATGTTTATGTGCGCTTCCAGTGTCGGCAGTGTCTTAAGTTTCACTGGATTAAGGTGGATGGGTCGGGCGTTGAGTTTCTGCCTGGGAAGTTTGTGCCGAACGTATAAATGGCACTGGTGGTAGTACGCGGTGGATATGGTTTGCAGGGCGCTCTCATGATTGGGGGCGTTTTTATTTGGATGGGAGTTGGTTTGGATGGAGATAGAATTAAATGTATTAGGTCTAGTATGAAGTAGACAACTTTCCCTTGTGGTGGTAATCTGAATTGCAAAGGATCGGTTTCCACTATTTGAATTGGTCTATCTGCGTATTGGTCTGGCTGCAAGGCCAGAGCAAGAAGCAAACACCCAAGTCAAGGAAACAAGAAGCTATCCGGGCAATTCCCGGCGGAGGCATCATGAAAGCGAGCATCACCGACATCGTGCAAGCTGCGATTGCAATCATTATCGTGCTGACTATCTGCCTGATCTGGCTATCAAATGGCACAGTTGATGACAGCCTGGTTGCTGTTGCGGGGCTGGTCGTGGGTTATTTCTTTCGACGTGGCTCGGAAGATCGTGCTGATCAGTTGGTCGCGCAGGTGGCACCGTATGCCGCTCATGTCGCACAGTTGATTGACGATCCGCGCTAGGCTTTTCGGACGCAGGCAGGCCAACGATGACTTGGGGCATATGTCCCACACTCCCACACCTAAGCTCGAAGATGTAGGGGTGGTGGTCGGGGGAAGGGTGGCGACTTTGGAAGTAAGGACGCAGCCCAGGCACTTTGCATAGTTATCCCAACACCCAACCGCGCGGCGCGAAAGTGACCAGACCGAATCAAGTTTGAAGCCTAGGGATCGACCCCCCACCCAGCGGAGGGCGAAAAACAGGGGGCGAGGTAGGAATGTTTTTTCGCCCGAACGCCCGAGGGCAGAGATGGGGAGCGGGGGGCAGCGGGCAGCGCAGGGGCTAAGTCCGCAACCCGAATAGATTGCAGCGAAAGGGAAGGCCACCGCATTTATGTAGGCGTGCGCGGCAAGTTCGATAACTCAGAAGCCAGACCGGGGCGAACGTTGTACTTGTTGCTTTGAACCCCCAGGTTCTGCCCTCGGTTCTTTGAGGAGTGATTGTGTACGATACAGTTCATGCATATCTCATACTCTCGCAACCATTGGATCGCTCGTGCTTTGTCGATTGGACTGTGTACGAACGTAAGAATGTGGTGACTCATCGTGGCTATTTGCCGCGTGTGTCTGATCGATATTCTCCGAATGTGGTTTATAAACACAGCGATGATGCGCGGGATTTTGGTGTGTTGTCTGTAGAATTCAGTGTTGCTCGCATGGCTGGATGTTCACCAGTGGAGAACGTGAGCGACATTCAACGCGACATAGCGCTCGACAATGTGAATAAGTTCCTGTTTGATAAGCTGCAATTACGCTCGGACATGAGAACCTGGACAGTTACACGGATAGATTACTCTTATAATGTTTTGGCCGAAGTTCAAAACTATCTCGCGGTTGTTGGCCAGTTGCAATTGTCTGGATACCAGAGAGTGCAGTTCTCGCCGTTGGAAGGTGTTGTCTGGAAGTCTGCTAGCAGGTGGATTAAGTTCTATGACAAGCTACGGCAGATGGGACACAAACAACATGGCGAAGTACTGCGTTACGAAGTCAGCAATATGCGACGTTCTGTGCAGTACATGTGTAAACATTGGTTTGGATGTGAGCGAACAGTTGGTGAGCTGCTCCACAGAGGACGCGCATTGTACACACTTGCTCGTGTGTGGCAATCGCTAGGCTTAGACAAGCAGCATGTGTACGATCATCATCAGGACATTCGCTTCGCTCTGCGTGATGCGTATCATGCATCAGCATCAACAGCATTGTATGTGCTGAATCTCATTCGCGATTATGGCACTGAAGCGATTAAGCTCAATCTCATCAGCAGCAATGCTTACTATGATTGGAGAAGAAAGCTCATTGATGATGGCTTTCTTATCACGAGTGATGAACATCAATTGTCAGCTTTACAACTTCCAATTCATCAATTCATTGCTCAGAATGTTGATGTTGCTTCGGCGGGTTGGCCCACATCCTTCAAAAAAATTTCTGGAATTTTCGGAGTGACAGATGGTGCACCAAGCATACGAGTCTAAACAAGAAGTGCCTAGCGGTTGGGAAATTCCGTCAACGACGGATCTGGCTGCTGGCTGGACTATTGCCAGTGATCCTGATCGGCTGGATCGGTATCTGCGTGCCAAGTTGGTGTTGATTGCCATGACTGGGAATGATGCCGTTTCAGTGCGTGCCATCGAAGCGCTGATTAATTTGGGTAATGTGCCCAATCAGGTTAGTGAGCTTGGCGATTTATCTGTTGAGGAACTGTTGGATATAGAACGTCGGGCGGATGGTTGGCTCAAACAGGTTGAAAAAGGGGACGCGGGTGAATAGCGCTAATCTCAAGACTATGCGAAATGAAGATGAGCGTAAAATCCTGACTGCAAAGGCGGTTTTGTTGCGGGTTCGCCGTGAGCTGGCGCGGCGTTTGATCAAGAATTTTGTATTGTGGATGATGCCAGAATTTGAAGTCAGTGCTCATCACGAGGTATTGTTTGCGGAAGCACAGATGATTGTTGATTGTGTGCGGGATCGCAAGCCGTATCGTGGTACGATTTCTCTGCCGCCTCGTCACACAAAGTCCCTGATTTTCTCCGTGTTTCTGCCTGCGTTGTTGCTTGGCATTCGACCAGAACTAAAAATTATCCATGCCTCCTATGCGGCCAGCCTGAGCAATGGTTTTTCGTTGCGTGTGCGCTCGATGGTGGGCAGTGATCAGCGATATAACCGTTTGTTCCCTGGCACACAATTGAGCAAAGAGAGACAGCGGATTGATGACTGGATGACCAGCGCAGGTGGTAAGTTCAAGAGCGTGGGCGTTGGCGGTGGTATTACGGGGGAAGGTGCGGATATTGCCATCCTCGATGACATTGTAAAAGAGGGTGATGAGCAGTCCCCAGCGACTCTCGAATCACACTGGCAGTGGTTTGCCTCAGCACTACAGACGCGATTGTCGCCCGGAGCAAGTATTGTCATTCCCATGACGCGGTGGTCGCCGTTGGATATTGTTGGCAGGATCAAAGCGAATGCTGCATCTGGCGGTGATGCTGAGCAGTGGCGGCACCTGGTTTTGCCTGCACTGGCACTTGAGAACGATCCTCTCGGACGCAAGCCCGGTGAGGCGTTGTGGCCTAGTTGGTTTAGTCGGAAAAGATTACTGGCACTGCGCTCGCTCTCTGCACGATTGTTTGATGCATTGTTTCAGCAGATGCCTCGCTCGTCCGAAACGATCATGTTCAAGAAGGAAGATTTTGTGCGCTTTGATCGGCGCATAGACTATGCGAATCAAATTTGGTCGTTTGATCTGTCGCTTGGTGAAACAGAAACGAGTGATTATATTGCCTTTGCGCGATACGCTCTGCAGCAGCAAAGATTGTATGTCACGAACATTCGGCGGGTCCGCAAGAATTGGCCTGAAATGAAGCGTTTGATTATTCGCATGATGCGGGTGTTCGGTGATGACCTGTTTGTTTTCCCGAAGCACACGTATGAATTGATGGCTGCCCAGGAACTTCGACAGGAGAAGGGCGGGGAGCGTGTTCGGCAAGTTGCGATGAAAGGTGACAAGCGCGAACGGGCGATGCCTCTGTCAGATTGGGTGGAGAATCAGCGTGTGTGTGTGCAGGTGGGTCGGCGCGGGGATGTATTTATTGA
>Ga0102953_1001332_pt1 | contig 15873 bp, 11 predicted proteins | sample SalPon2A_C_D2_MG_FD_78509 | JGI IMG/M metagenome (GOLD analysis project Ga0102953, IMG submission 78509) | Soil microbial communities from South San Francisco under conditions of wetland restoration - Salt Pond MetaG R2A_C_D2_MG | ecosystem: Environmental > Terrestrial > Soil > Wetlands | place... | reverse complement strand
CTGTCTGTTTCCGGGGACACCTGGCTGTAAAAGTAACCGCGGTTATCCAGGCGGTTTCGAAGCAAATCTTCCATCCGGCCCGGCTCCACTTCAGAAAAATATACGGGATCCTCCCCAAACTTCTTATTGAGCCATTTGTACAGGAAAGAGGGGTGTTCCTGCTGGGCCTTATAGTGAAAATACAGCCCTGGGCGCATCCCCAGAAACCGGGAATTGGGGCGGGGCCGTAATAAGGTTTCCAACTCCTTTCGTACTTTCCCTGATTTCCTTACACTGTCTGCGGCCTCCATTTTTATTTCTGCCCCTGTGTAAAGGGTTTCATCTTCCGGGATAAAATGCCCCACTCCACAGGCAGATAACAGGGCGAAAAGCAGCATACTGGCATGCATCGCCAATCGGGCCGGGATATTTCCGGGCGTTATAGTTTTGATCCAATGGACTTTAATCATTTCACTGCTTTTCCTTCTCTTTTTTCAAAGGGTTAAATAGTTCACTGAATTCATTGAACTCCCGATTGAAGATCAGGGCCAGGCCGGTAACGATCTGCTGACCTTCGATGATATTCTCATATTCACTCTTTCGAAATCCCCTCAGGCGATACCGGCCGTTCTCAGTTAACAGGTATTCAAGGCTCACATTCCCGATAATGGGGATTTCTTTTTGTCCGGGCTGAGCGCTGCCTTCCACATCTACCGCACTTCCTGCGGTGACAATCAGGCGGTTGTTAAAAAGTTTCTTCCTCGCATTAATATTTAACTGGGTCCGTTCCTGGGGTGTTTCCCCCTGGTAATCCGTAAAAGTGTCGAGGTTAAAATCCAGGTCGAACCCGCTCTTGCCAAATACCTGGTCTGAGAAGGCATTGAGTTGGCCGGAAAGGACCTTATTCACGTTGTCTCGCGCTATGAGTGCTGTCCCGCCGGTGCTGCCGTCGCTTCCCGGAGCCGGGTAAAACCGGTTGAGTGCAAGCAGGGAAAAAACTTCCTTATTCAGTTCGGCTTCCTGCTGGTTTAATTGTTGTACCCTGCTGTATACAGCTCCCCCCAGGACCCCCTGTTCATCTTCCGGCATGCCCAGGTCAAACGAAATTTTGGGCTGTAACAATTGCCCGTCCACGTTCAGGTATACCAGGAAGGGGAGTACCTGTTGGTACTGCATGGCAATATTTGCCTCCTGGCCTGAGGTCACCGGGGCCATCAACGGGCCGGCCGAAGTCTTCACGGCGTATACCGCTGTAACATCCAATTTGGCATCCATGGGGTCTCCCTGCCAGGTAATGCTGCTGCCGGATTGTATCTCAAACCGACGATTCACCAGGTTATATAAACTGGTTTCATAGTGGCCAGACTGGAGTTCGTACCTTCCGGTAAGTTGGGTTTGCCCATTGGGAGTAATATTCAGGTTCAGGGCTCCTTTCCCCGAAACCATAAGGTTATCTCCGAAACGCCGGTCTATGATAACATACAATTTCGCATCCCTGGCTATTTCAAGTACGGCGTGTAAATCCATCCCTGTAGGTAAGAGCGAAACTTTTTTCTGTTCATTTCGTGTAAGGATATCGTCGGGGTTGTCGTGGTTGACAAAAATCACCACTCCATCGCGCTCCTCCACTTCCTGGCGCGTTTCGGGCACTACATAGGTGATTTCGGAATCCTCGCCTACACGGAGCCGGCCTTCGGCCCGGGGAAGTTGCAGGTCTCCCCGGAGGTTGATGTCCATACCCAGCCGGGCATTCCCGTAAAATAAGTCGTTATCTTTTTCCGTTGAGTTTAATACCCTGAAATCTTCGGCCTTGATGGTCAGGTCGAAACCGGGGTTTAGGAAATCTTCGGTTAGGATAGTGCCGTTTAGGGTCAGGCTGCTGCCCTGGGTATCGGAAATGTCGAAGTCATGGAAATAGATCCCATCCGTATCGAGGTCCAGCGTTTCATGGGAAATCATAAAGGCCGAATTCAGGGAAGCTACCCGAAAGCCGGCGTTCCGGAAATTCAGGTGCCCATTGTACTCAGGGGCGGCCGTTGTACCGGAGACTTCCATATTACCGGTTATAGTCCCTTCCGAATCCTCGAGTGCCCCATTGCTGAAGGCCTGGATCGTATGAAAGTCCAGGCGACGGATATCGAGATTCAGATCCAATTCCGCGGCCGTCTTTGAAGCCTGGTATTCTCCCTTCAGGGCCAGGTCGGCTCCTTCCCCTTGCAACCCCATATCAAAACCGTAGCGGGCGTTGTTATCTGAGGTGCCCTTAAATGTTAAGGACCCGAGTGGGTGCCCCATATATTTGAGGTCATCAATGCTGAAATCCGCTAACATCCCCGGAGACAGAAAAGGGTTTTCCACTACCAGTTTGCCATTTACTGCTCCGGAAATAAGGGGCTCGCCGGGGTTTAGCAAGCTCACGAAGGTCTGCAGCCTGAAATCTTTGAAACGCAACCCGAAGTGTTCGGTGTCCACCCCCGGGAAACCATTGCCCAGTACCAGTTGCTGTCCGTTTCGTTGTAAATGTACGTGCTCGAAGCGCAACAGGCTGTCCGCAATGGTGACTCGATTATCTTTCGGGAGGGTCCAGGGCCTGTAATTCAGAAGCAGGTTCGAGGGATCTACATGGAGGCGGAGGGTATCTCCGGATATGGTAATGTCAGAGGCGATGTGCATGACTACTTTCCCTTCATGCGTGGATTGTAGGTTCAGCAGGAGATTTTGATCCCGGAGATCTCCCGTAAGCGCCGTATGCCTTATGTGCAGGGGACCTGCTATCAGATTTCGGAACCCGGCGGAAAACCCCAACTGTGTGTGGGTACCGTTTACAAGGACATGCAAACTGTCTATAGTACTGCCGTTGTATATGGCAGTGGGCAATTTCAATTCCCCTTGCAGGGTCCCTGCCGCTCCGTTATAATCAGCTTTTATCAACACGGAGTCCAGCCTTTCAACCTTCGGCAAAAAGACCTTTGTAAGGACCGGGGTCGCCATGATTTTGAACGTCAGGGCCACCTGCACGGCATCCGTACGGGAAACTGTATCGGCAGGCGTGCTGAAATAATTTTTTATTCGTTCGCGAATGGCTTTTCTCATGCCTGGTACCGAGGTGTTGGAGTGGAGTTCTCCGGTCAGGAAATCCCCTGTTATCCGGATATCTGTGCGGACAGTATCCATATCTGCCTTTAAGCTCAGCTCTCCCGGATGATATTGACGGTTTTCGTATACTGCCACCGCATTCTGAACGCGTCCGCTAACCGAATAGTCGTTCGCAGTACCGCTATAATTGGCCTTCAGTTCCAAGGCCAGGCGGATATCCTCCCGGGTCAGCCCCAGTGCCTGCAGATCGGCGCCATTTAGCCTGAGGTCGAGGTCGGCCTTCGGCTGCTCCTTGTCCAGCCGGATAAGGGTATTGGCCAGAAGATCCAGGTTCTCATCCTTGAATTTAAGCCTGACGTTCCCCCGTCCCCCGGTCATTTGTCCATGCAAGGTAAGGCCCGAAAAATCATAGCCTGCCGCTTCGAGGCGGGTAAACCTGGCATCGACCCCGGCGTCGAGGGCTTCCATATCCTGCCCGGCAAGGGAAAAATCCGCGGAAAGCGAAGTAGGACCCAGCCGGTTATTTTGAAGTAGGGAATCGAGCCGCAGGTTTTCAGCCACCACCTTCCCGCTGATACGGAGTGCCTTCTGCTGCTTATAGGACCCGCTGAACCGCATGTTGCCCAGGGGCGAGGTGAAGGTAAACCGGCCCTTTAGGTCTTTTGGTTTCCCCGCCACATGACCTTTGATGCGGAGGCTGTTGGGGAGGTTAACCCCCACATCGTCCTGGGGAACAAAGGAAAGGATGTCTTCCTTCGTTGTTTTGAACCGGAAGTTTTCCACAGCGAAGGCCAGGGAATCTGGTGCGCTGACGTGCCTAAGAGATCCCTGGGCAGACAGGGAGGTATTTTGACCCCAGGCCAGGCGGGCGTCTTTAAGCTGCAGGGAGTCCATGTTGCCGTTGGCTTCAATGCTGATTAGCAGGGGTTTTCCAGCGGCATTAACCAGGTATTCATTCCTGGCGAGGCGGGGGTTTAGATGAAAGGCATCCTGCATGTTCAGCCGTGCCTTCGGGATTTGGATTTTCACCCTTGCTTCTCCCGGTGCCTCAAGGAAGGCCTGAAAGGAATTATAGTCCAGGACGGCGTTTCCGGTGAGTTCGCTTGATCCTGTTCGTATCACGATATCGGAAAGGCTGGCCCCGGACGGGTGCAGGCGGGCGTTCGCGGACAGGTTTTGCAGCGCAAGCCCCCCGGCTTCCTCGAAGGATAGTCCGTTGAGCTGTAAGCTCGCGTTTTCGGGATGATAGGTGAAGTCAGTCTCTTTAAGGGATAGGCTGGAAAGTTGAAAATCCCGGGGGTTGAACCCTGATTTGTCTGATGCAGGTCCTAGTTGCAAGCGAAGGCCGTTGTTTTCCAGGACGAGGGAGTTGACTTCCAAATCGTAGGGCGGCCAGATAAAAGGTTGGGGATTGGATGGATGGAAAATGGAGTCCGAAGCCCTGGCTTTGCGTTTTCCCTGTTTCAGGGTTAGACTGGAATTACGGAGGTTAAGGCCGTTTATGCGGATCCTTTTCTCCGCCAGATCCGCCTCCGGGAGTCTGCCGGTAAATTGACCGATGCGCAAATCGGCCAGGAGGCTGTCGGGAATGGATTGATACCGCAGACCTACATCTTCCATAGTCCATTCACTTATACGGAGGCGGGGTAAGGGGCCGGCTGCCGAATCAGCCTTTATGGCGTTCCCCCATTGCAAAATAGTGATATCCGAATGGGAGAGTTTGATATCCCGCAGGTCGAATTCCGAAGCGTGCAGGTTGGTTTCCCGGGCCTGAAGTTCTAATTTGCCCAAATGAATATCCGCCTTCATGCCAGAGACCGAATCGGCGTAGCGGACACGGAAATCGGACAAACTGGCGGTACCGAGATGAAAGGCAAACGCGTTGGAATTGGATTTTTGGGTGCTGCTGGCCCTGGAAGAAAACGCCTGTAACAGGAAGTTGAAATTATAGCCCGCTGAATCCGGGCGGATAATATGGGCGCGAACGCCTTTCCAGAGAACAGCGCCAAGGTTGAGTTCATTTCGCAGGAGGAGCGGTGCGATACCGAGGCGAGCTTCCAGCTTTTTGGAATACAATAAAGTATCCCCTTTCCTGTCTTCCATATAGAGCCCTTCCAGGACCAGGTCGCCGGAGAAGCCTATAAAGAGTTTATCAACGTTCACCTCCGTCCCTGTTTTCCCTGAAATAAAGGTAACCAGGCGGCCGACAATAATATCCTGGCCCCAGGGACTGCGGATAAAAAGCAGGAGCAGGATCAGGAAGAGCAGGAGGCCCAGCAACCCCCTTCCCAGCCAGCGTAAAAATATGTGTCTTCGATGCCTTTTGTTCAAATCAGCGTTTGCTGCTAATTTCGGGCAACAGAGGGAGATAGAAGATCGGTACGAAATTTATTATTGACTGTGTTGATTGCTACACGGACGGCAAGGCCGCATTATGTCCTTCTGAGGAGTCAATTTCTGATTTACTGCCGTCAGGACCGGAATCCCGCAGGTCAAATGGACGTGATGGTCCTCGTGCACATAAAATGGAATATCAGCCTTTCAATGCTGGTTTGTTGCAGGGGCACAAGGTAAATTGGATAGGGTGGGGGGAGGGGGGTACCCCACTCGGGAGTTTGTATTATTCATCAAAATATCAAGTCCGCCTCTTACAGGAAGGGGGATCTATGGAATCCTTACCCGATGAAGGGAGCAAATAGGGATTGGCCCGTGCTGACCGTTTATTCATGCACTGAAAATGGCTATGATTCCAAAGCCTTCCTCACCATATGTCTTGCCAAATGAGACCGGTATTCGGCGTCGGCAAAGTGATCGCTCATTACCTCTACCCCGTCCACTGCTTTTGTCGCCGCATTTCCTGTCCCGTCGTATGCTTCTTCAACGGCTGTGGCCCGGTACGGCGTATCCGCCACCCCTGTAATCCCGACCTTGATGCCATCTCCCGACCAGACGACAGCCACCCCCGCAACGGCAAAACGGGAAGCCGCCTGATAAAATTTCTGGTAAGTCCCTTTCTTTGTTTTAGGAAATCGGATGGACGTAATTATCTCATCTTCAGCCAAAGCTGTCATGAATATTCCCTGGAAAAAGTCAGCAGCGGCAATGTCCCTGCTCTCTTTTTTACCTGCAACGGTGATCACGGCATCACAGGCCAGAACCACGGCAGGGTAATCGGCCGAAGGGTCGGCATGGGCCAGACTTCCGCCCAGGGTCCCCAGGTTTCGGACCTGAATATCGCCGATTGAGGCGGCAGCTTCCGCCAATAGGCCCACATGTTTGGCCACCAGTTCAGATCCTGTAATGGCCGCATGGATACAGTTTGCCCCTATAATGAGGGAATCGCCCTCTTCCTTTATTTCATTCAGGCCAGGTATTCCGCCAATATCGATCAAAACCCCGGGCCTGTTTAACCTGAGTTTCATGGCGGGCAGCAGGCTCTGGCCACCGGCCAGGATTTGGGCATCCATCCCATGCCGATCCAGGAGTTGTAACGCTTCGTTAAGTGAGGAGGCTTTTATATAATCAAATTTAGCAGGTATCATGGTTTTTGATTTAATATGTTAATTCTGCATGGTTTTCCAAACTCGCTGCGGGGTCAGGGGCATTTGTATATCCGTGACGCCCAGATGCGCAAGGGCATTAACGACGGCGTTGACCACTGCAGGCGTGGATCCGATCGTTCCCGCTTCCCCGGCCCCCTTCACGCCCAGGGGATTGTGCGGGCAAGGTGTGACTGTGGTGTCGGTTTCAAACATGGGCAGATCGTCGGCACGGGGCATGGCGTAATCCATATAGGAGCCGTTGATCATTTGTCCGGCTTCATCATAGACCACTTCCTCCAATAAAGCCTGGCCAATTCCCTGTGTCACCCCTCCGTGAATCTGGCCATCCACAATCATGGGATTAATAATATTACCGACATCATCGCAGGCTATAAACCGCTTTAAGGTAACTTTGCCGGTATCCTTGCAGACCTCAACCACGGCAATATGGGCTCCAAAGGGATATGTAAAGTTCACTGGGTCATAGAAACTGGAAAAATCCAGGCCCGGTTCCAGACCTTCCGGATAATCATGCGGCACATAAGCAGTCAGGGATACATCCCCGAAGGAAACGGATTTATCGGTCCCCTTAACGGTCCATTTCCCGTCTCCGTATTCCAGATCGGCTTCAGCAGCTTCCAGTTTGTGAGCAGCGATCTTGGCCCCTTTCTCCAGGACCTTATCGAGGCTTTTCATAATAGCCGAACCGCCCACGGCGAGGCTGCGTGAGCCATAAGTGCCCATCCCGAAAGCTACCTGCTCCGTATCCCCGTGCTCTATTTCAACATCCTCAATGGGAATGCCCAATTTATCCGCAACAAACTGAGCGAATGACGTTTCATGCCCCTGCCCATGGGAATGAGTCCCGGTATATACATTTACCTTTCCGGTAGGTTGTACCCGTACCTGGCCTACTTCATAAAGGCCTGCGCGGGCACCCAGGGCACCTACCACCGCAGAGGGGGCAATGCCGCATGCTTCTATATAGGTGGAAATCCCCACCCCCAATAATTTTCCTTCCTTTCGTGCCTGTTCCTGTTCCTTCTTGAAATCATCATAGCCAAGCATTTCTAATCCCCTTTTGAGGACCCCTACATAATTACCGCTGTCATACTTCAAGGCTACCTGGGTCTGATATCCGGCTTGCTTCACCCCGTCGAACGGAGGAATAAAATTTTTAAACCGGATTTCGGCCTGATCCATATTCATTTCCTGAGCCCCCTTTGAAAGCAAGCGCTCCAACAGATAGGTGGCTTCCGGGCGGCCTGCCCCTCGGTAGGCATCCAGGGGTACGGTATGGGTAAATGGCGCGGTGACATTTAGGTGTATCAGGGGGGTTGTATATACGCCCTGGAACAACGTCCCGTGAAGATAGGTTGGCACAGCCGGGGCAAAGGTAGAGAGATAGGCCCCCATGGCACAATATTCATCAGACAGGATGGCCAGGATCTTGCCTTCCTTGTTGAATCCCATCCTCGCATGGATCACATGGTCCCGGCCATGGGCATCGGTTAAAAAGGCCTCACTTCGGTCTGCCGTCCATTTTACGGGTCGGCGGATTTGCTTTGATATCCAGGTGACCAGCGCCTCTTCGGTGTAGTGAAATATCTTGCTGCCAAATCCACCCCCTACATCGTAGCTTACCACCCGTACCTTGTGTTCGGGGATTCCCAGTACAAACGCACACAGCAACAACCGGATCAGGTGCGGGTTCTGGGTACTGGAATACAGGGTGTACTTATCATTATTCGCGTCATAATCGGCGATATACGACCTTGGCTCTATGGCATTGGGTGCCAGCCTCTGATTGCGGAAACTTACTTCCGTAACGTGATGAGCCCCCGCCAGCGCCTTCTCAACCTCCTTTCGGTCGTTGCCAATACACCAGTCGAAAGCCGCATTATCCTCCCATTGATCGTGTACCAGAGGTGTGCCCTTCTCCATAGCCGCGCGTGGATTAGTCACCGCCGCCAGTTCCTCGTACTGCACATCCACCAATTCGGCAGCGTCGCGGGCCTGTTCCAGGGTTTCTGCGATCACAACCGCAACAGCTTCTCCCAAATGGCGCACTTTGTCTTTTGCCAGTAAGGGGTGCACGGGTTCTCTCATGGTTTCCCCGTTTTTAAAATTTACCTGCCAGCCACAGGGAACGCCAAACGCCCCGCATCCATCCGCTGCTGTAAATATGGCCACGACCCCATCGGCATTCCTGGCGGCATCCGTATTCACACCCTGGATCCTCGCATGTGCATAAGGGCTGCGCACGAAAGCCGTGTGCGTCATACGGGGCAATTTAATGTCGTCAGTATACCTCCCTGTTCCTTTTAAAAACCGAATATCCTCCCGGCGTTTTACAGATTTGCCTATATATTTTCCCATGGCTTATTTATTTAAGGATTTAGAAGCGTGCAGGATTGATTTTACAATATTGTGATATCCCGTACATCTGCAGAAATTACCTTTTAGCCCTTCCCGGACCTCCTGCTCCGTAGGATTGGGATTCGCCTTCAACAAATCTGCAGCCGTCATGACCATGCCCGGGGTACAGAAACCACATTGAAGCCCATGATTCTCTTGAAAGGCCTCCTGTATGGCATGCAATCCGCCATCGGGTGCCAGGCCTTCAATGGTGGTTACTTCCTTACCATCGGCCTGTACGGCCAGCAAGGTGCAGGATTTTATGGCCCTGCCGTCCAACAAGACTGTGCAGGCCCCGCAACCACTGGTATCACATCCAATATGTGTTCCAGTCAGGTTTAATACATCCCTTAGAAAATGTACGAGACTAAGACGGGGTTCCAGTTCATGCGTATGACGGACCCCGTTGATTGTTAGCGATACTTCCATTTTAATAGTATTAATAAGATCCTATGATTAAGAAAGATTGGCGGCTCTACCTTCCCTCTAATTCGCGTTCCAGCCCTTTGAAAAATTGCTTGGACAGGGTACTTACCACGCCTCCAAGAATCCTTTGTCCCATCCTGGCAAGCATCCCCGATAATTTGGCCTCTCCCATATAACTCACTTCGGTCTCATCGGCCGAACTCGCCTTAAACTGCATCTGTATTTCGGCAACAACATTGCCCATTTTACTATTTTGATCCACCACCAGCAGACAAGCCTCAGGAGGAACCTTTTCCTTTACAGCAAGATTTCCAATAAATCTTCCCTTTACCGGACCAATACTTACTTCGGAAATGGCCTTATAAGTATCCTCACCTATGGCTTCCAGTTCCTTTATTCCCGGGGTAACCTTCTCAAGAATCCTCGGATCCATGACCATCTCCCAAATTATTTCGGGACGGGCATTGAGGGTATATTTACCGATTATTTTCAAAAGCGGTTCAATCAATTGGCTTAGGCTAGAAAAGATAAAAAATAGTTGGTAAATCTGTAATTATCCAGCCGATTATTTATCAACTTAATGGCTTGTAGGAGTATAATTTAAGGAAAGTTTAATTTATTACCTGAAAATACCGGAGCTATTCTGGACTTTTACCGAAAAGAGATGGATTTTCTCCCGGAGCGAATAAACGACAAGGCGTCTTTAAGGCTCTCGAAGTTATGTGCAGGTGCCAGCACATTTATGTAGGGCAGTGCTGCTTTCAAGCCCGATGCCTCTGGTGAAAATCCCGGACTTCCGGCCAGGGGGTTCAGCCAGATGACTTTTCGTGATTGACGGTAGATCGTCTTCATTGCCACAGTCATGGTTGGAATGTCGCCCGTATCCCAACCATCACTAAGGATGAAGACGATGGTCTTTTTATCGAGTATTCCGTATCCGTATCCCTGAAGAAATTCCTGCAGACAGGTACCGATTTTTGTACCGCCCGACCACTGTGGTACTTTCTCTGAGAGGATCCCGAAGGCCTGATCAAAATCATAGCCATCCAGAACATTGGATACCCTGTGAAGGGCGGTACTGAACACAAAGGTTTCTATACGGTCATGCGCATTGTGAAAGGCGTAGACCAGATAGACAAAAAACCGACTGTACAAATCCATTGACCTGCTGACGTCGCATAGTAATACAATTTTGAGCTTCTTTTCCTTGGGCTCCGAAAAAACAAGTTCCCGGATACGGGTGCCATTTCTAAGGTTCCTTCCTATGGTACGCCTAACATCAATTTTGCGGTAGTTTTGAGACGTTTTCCGAAGGCGGCTTCTTTGGCGGGTAATCCGATCGGCAAGTTTCCTGAGCAAGCGCAGCATCAGCATCATTTCATCAGGGTCCAGGGCTGAAAAATCCTTTTTTGTGAGCACCTCCTGGTCGCTATATGAGGGGATTGCCTTATAGTCATCGACAGGGGAGAGGTTTAGCCAACTTTTTAAAAACTCAAACTGCAAGGCCCTGTCCCGGGCGTCTGGCTTTCGCTGGTCTGATTTATGAATGTTATTGCCCTCTTTTGAAGTGGTTGCCTTCTCCCGATCTTTCCAGAATTCTCCAAAGTAATCATCAAACTTCTTAAACTGTCGGCGATTTTTGGCCAGGACGGTTTTCAGGCCGTAAATAAACGTCTCTTCATCACTCAATGGCAAGTAAGATAAGGCTTCAAGGGCCCTGGCTTCCTCATTTGGGCCTAGCTGATAGCCACGTTTCCTGAGAAATCGGCAAAAGAGGATCACATTTCCCGAGATAGTGGTCTGGTATGTGGGCTGCCTTTTCATCAACGGTAAAGGTCGGGTGGAAGGTTACAAAAAATCCTTTTAGCTTAACCGCGAAATAACCGCGGTTTTTTCCAGGAGTTCCGACAGGCTGTCGCGCACCTGGCGAATATCCTGCCAGTCTTTTAGGACCACCCCCAGGGTATCCTCTACCAGTTTTTTATCCAGGTGTGATAAATGCATGGCCGCCAAAGCCCTTGCCCAGTCGATGGTTTCAGAGATCCCCGGTATTTTTTCCAGCTTCTTCTTGCGCAATTCGGTCATAAATAAGCATATTTCCCTGCCCAGGTTGATATCAATTCCCGGAACTTTTGCCCGGACGATCGCCAATTCTTTATCGAAATCCGGATAGTCTATCCAGAGATAGATACATCGCCGTCTCAACGCCTCGGATAATTCACGGGTCCGGTTCCCGGTGAGGATCACCTGGGGTTTGTTCCTGGCTTTAATAGTCCCTATCTCCGGGATGGTTACCTGCCAATCGGATAGCACTTCCAGTAAAAAACTTTCGAATTCCTCATCGGCACGATCAATTTCATCAATCAGCAGTACGGGATTTGTTTCCTGGGTTATGGCCCGCAGAACAGGCCGCTTCAGCAAAAACTTATCAGAAAAGATCGTTTCCTCCAGTTGCCCGATATCCATTTTTCCCGACTCCTGCATCTGGAGGTACAGGAGCTGATACTGGTAATTCCATTCGTAAAGGGCATGGGTGCTGTCCAGGCCTTCATAGCATTGCAACCGTATAAGTTCTGTGTCCAGGGCCTTCGCCATTACTTTCCCAATTTCCGTTTTCCCCACACCGGCCGGGCCTTCCACCAATAATGGCATCTGAAGTTTCATAGCCAGGTAGAGCGACATGGCAATGGGATCTTCGCTGATGTAACCCTGCTCCCTGAGCATTTTGGCTATAGTCTCGAGCTCTATGTTTTTCATAAGATCTTCTTTGTTCGTCCCTTTATCAGCCGTCCCAATCAGCCGTCCCAATCAGCATCTTAAGATACCCATTTTCTCGTGAGGTCACAACATACAGTCGACACTTCCGGCGGGGGCCCGCCTGCATCTCGCCTGGAGGTTCGTGTCCCTTCCCAAGGTCCGGGCCATTGTTCAGCATCCGGAAGAACTATTTTGGTCGCATGTATTCTGCAGAGGGAAACTATAAATTTGATTGGGGGAGGGGCGGGAGCCCTACGATTGAATACATAATCGATGCCGGCATTTCGCCCGAGGTACTTTTCCCGAAGGCGTAGTCACACAACCACTCCATACCCGCAGTCCCATGAATCCGCCATCATTCAATAAAAGGCGGTCAGGCCTAATGGCGTTTCTTACCCGTTTTATATTTGAGGATATTCGTTTTTTCAGTGGTCACCAAACAACCATACCGCATCCCATCCAGAATGGGTTCTATAGACTTATAGAAGGCGTGGATTTTTGCTTCCTCGTCAATAATTTCGATCACCGTGGGTACCTTCTCACTGAGCTCCCAGAATTTGATGGAATGTATAATCGAACTGGCCCCATACCCCAGGATTCCCTTTAGGACCGTTGCCCCCGAAAGGCCGAATTCCTTTGCTTTAAATACGATATGTTCATACAGGAGCCCGTCCCTGACTTTGTCCGTGGAACTAACAAAGATGCGAAGGATCAGCGCGTTTGAATCTTTTTCCATATCAGATGATCTTTATGAGTAAACGGCCGGCATATACTGCGAAAAGGCCCAGCAGGAAACTCAGGCCCGTATAGGAGGCAAACCGCAGGAATTCCTTCCCTTCCAAAAGTATTAAAGCATCGTTGGAAAAGGATGAAAATGTCGTGAATCCGCCGCAGAGGCCAACAGTTAGGAAAATACGCCACTCGGGCGACATGAAATTCCCTTTTTCCGAAATCCCGAAAAAGATCCCGATCAGGAAACTCCCCAGCAGGTTGACGGTGAACGTACCCCAGGGGAATACCGAAATAAAATGTAACTGCATGTACCGGGAAAGCAAGTAACGAAACGAGGTCCCTAAAAATCCGCCAAAACCGGCAATTAAAATGGACTTTACCATATTGCAAAATTAGACTGTCTGTACGGTAGAAGTCATCAGCCCCCTAAAGGAGGCGGTTGATGGCAGACCTCATTGCCAGGGACAAAAATACTAATTGCCGCCAAGAATCCATGGATGATACCCGATTTTATGGATTTGGCGCGGTCAATGCAGGTTGTACACTTCGTCTATGGCGGAAGGTACAGGACTCTCCGGGCCTCATTCGGTAACAAAGATTAATATTAAACAACAGCCTGGTTCCTCCAGAATTAAAGGAGTTTTCAGGGAGGTTAATTTCTGGGGTCGTAATGGGCATAGCCTTCTTCGGCACGCTGTTTGCCCCTTTTGATATAGAAATCCCTATCGGCAGGGGCCGAGGTGCCCAGGCCATCCACGTAGCGGTTGAACATACAGAAGGCAGCTGCAATCAGTACGGTGTCGTGGATTTCGCGATCTGTTGCTCCTTCCTTCCGTGCCAGGTTTACCTGCTCTTCCGTTACAGACTTCCCGCTTTTCTGTACGCTGCCTGCTATGGAGAGCAGGGCCTTTAACTTGTCGGAAACCCCGCTATTTCGGTAGTCTTCTTTTATTTTATCAATATCCGAAACCTCGCACTGAAGATAGTGCTGCGCAATGCCGCCGTGGGCGTTCTGGCAAAAAAAACAGTCATTCAGGTAAGAAACATAGGTGGCGATCAATTCGCGTTCCCCGCAACTCAGGGAATTTTCAGACCGGAGCAGGGCTTCCGCCAGATCGTTCATGGGTTGGGCCGTCTCAGGGCGAAAATGCATCAGTCCCCGGATCCCGGGCAGGTTCTCATCAACTTTAATATATGCCATGGTCTTATTATTTGTTTAATGTATAGCCTTTTGTAGCCAGGCGTTCTCCCATTTCCTCGTAGGCTTTTGGATCAGTAGGGGTCCATGTGGCCAGCCCGTCTACATAGCGATTGAACATACAAAATGCTGCCGCAATCAGGACCGTATCATGGATGTCCCGGTCGCCAGCCCCTGCCCGCCTCGCCTGTTTGATCAACTCAGGGCTTACCGCCTTCCCACTTTCCCGCACCTTGTCCGCTATGCTCAGGAGGGCCTTTATTTTCGGACTTAGGTGGGCTTTTGAAGCATCCTGCAGGACTTTGGAGACCAGGTCCCTATCTTCCTTATAGAGGGCCCGGGCTGCCGCTGCGTGGCTGTCTGCGCAAAATTTGCACTGGTTCCCGGTGGAGACAAAGCTGGCGATCAGTTCCCGCTCCGCGGGCGTGAGAGGAGATTCGCCCCGCAGCAATACCTGTGCGAGGGCATAGAGCGTTTTCCCGGTTTCAGGCCTGAATTCGGCCAGGCTGCGGATGCCGGGGATATTTTCTGAGACGGAAATATGTGCCATAGGGTGCTGTTTTTTTAAGTTCTATCAAAATTAATGAAATCTGGTCAGCCTGACTTATCAGGTACCGTAACTACTTCAGGATTGCCCGGCCGTCCGAAGTAAAGGAGGGCAAATCCAAACACAAAGACCAGGGAAAACGTCAGCATAGCATTGCCGTAACCACCCAATGCCGTCACCAGGCTTCCCAGCGAAAATACTGCGATGGTGGTAATAACACGACCCAGGTTAAAACAAAACCCTGTCGCACCCGCCCTGATCTCGGTCGGGAAGAGCATCGGGATATAGAATGAGAGCAGCCCCTGGCTAATGCCAAAAAACAAGGCAAGGAAGGCAGTTTCCACATAGATGATAAAAGAAAAGGAAACATTGAAGCCAAACAGGAGGACGGCTATCACGGTACATCCGAAAAAACAGAGCAGCATGGCTTTACGCACCCCCAGGGTCCGCGCAACCCAGCCTGAAAAAAAGCCCCCTGTAATCCCACCCATGCCCAATATCATCATAACCATCCCCCTTTCGTTTTTACCGCTTACATCAGCGAGCAGGCTCTGTACCCAGGTGGGAAACCAGGAAAAAACGGCCCACATTCCTATCAACATGGATCCGAACACAATGGTACCGTGAATAAGTTCGCTGCGATAATCCCTGAATATTTTTGTGCGGTTTTTTGAGGCGGCCAGGGCATTGGCATCCGTCCAGGAACGGGATTCCTGAAGTACAAAAAAGGATAAAAGGGCCAGGAGGATGGGGAAGATCCCTATCAGGAACCCATCGCGCCAGTTCGAGAATACCGTGATCATTCCGGAAGTAACAATGCCCACCGGAAATCCGATGGAGACGATCCCGATAACGATATTACGGGACGAAGCGGGCCATACCTCGGCCAGGTAGGTAACGGAGATCACCATGACACCGCCAACCCCAAAACCGGCCAGCAGCCTGAAGAGAACGAGGAGTTCCCAATTAGGGACGAATGAGATGAGCAGGGTAAAGAGCCCGATGCAACCCAGGCAGAACACGAAGGATTTGAGTCGGCCGATCCGGTCGCCTAGAAACCCCCAGCCGAGCCCCCCCAGGGTCCATCCTAACAGAAAGATTGCATTGATGTAGGCCCCTACCTGGGTCACCGCCTCCGCATCCAAAGCCTTGTCGTGCAAAAGGGAAGACAGGACATT
>Ga0102953_1001331_pt1 | contig 15875 bp, 8 predicted proteins | sample SalPon2A_C_D2_MG_FD_78509 | JGI IMG/M metagenome (GOLD analysis project Ga0102953, IMG submission 78509) | Soil microbial communities from South San Francisco under conditions of wetland restoration - Salt Pond MetaG R2A_C_D2_MG | ecosystem: Environmental > Terrestrial > Soil > Wetlands | place... | reverse complement strand
CTCAATGGTCCTGCCGGGACAAGGACAATATTATAATCCCGATTTTCTGATTAATGGTAAAAGAGTACGAAAAGAAGGTTACTGTACGGAGATTATTACAGAGACCGTGCTCGACTGGTTAAAAAACAAACGCGATCCAAACAAACCATTTTGCTTGCTTTATCACCAGAAGGCACCTCACCGAAGCTGGATGCCGGCACCTAAATATGTAAATTTATACGATGATAGGACATTTGATTTACCTGCTACTTTTTACGATGATTACAAAGGCAGACCGGCTGCCAAAGCAGCACAAATGAGGATTGATACAGAAGCCAAGTGGGGGCAGGACTTTAAACTTCTTGTGGAACCTAATGGCGATTCCACAAATTTTATCGGCGCTCTGAACCGAATGAATCCGGAACAGCGTGCCAACTGGATGGCAGCTTATGAAAGCAAAAACGAAAAAATGCTTTCCAATGTGCCAACAGGAAAAGAACTTGCACTTTGGAAATATAACCGTTTTATAAAGGATTACCTGCGTTGCATCAAGTCGGTTGATGATGGCGTGGGAGAATTGCTCGATTACCTCGACAAATCAGGATTAGCAAATAATACAGTTGTAATTTATACTTCTGACCAGGGATTTTACCTTGGGGAGCACGGCTGGTTCGACAAACGGTTTATGTATAAAGAATCGTTTCGTACACCATTGCTGATGCGTTACCCAAAGGAAATTAAAGCTGGTACAAAGATTGACAAGCTGGTGCAGAACCTCGACTTTGCACCCACCATTCTCGATTATGCAGGTATCAAAAAACCAGAAGATATGCAGGGAGAATCATTCCGTAACCTGGTGAGCGGTAAAACTGATCAATTCCGCGATTTTGCCTATTACACTTATTATGAATTCCCGGCAGTACACATGGCAAAACGTCATTATGGTGTGGCTACCCAACGCTATAAACTGATGCACTTTTATTACGATATTGATGAGTGGGAGTTGTATGATTTGGAAAAAGATCCCGGTGAACTGAATAATGTGTACAACGATCCGGCATATGCCGATGTGCAGGAGATGATGCATAAAAAACTGGATTATGCCCGTAATTATTATGGCGACAGTGACGCAAACGACCAACGCTTCCTGAAAGAATACCTTAATATAATGGAACAAAGGAGGAAGGCCAGGGAAGCCAGACAGGCCAGGCAACAATAAATTAGACAATTAAAAAACAGAAATACTTTCTGTGTATCGATTAGGAACCTGTTTTTTGTCAGGATTAACCTGAATTTAATTTCAGCAATTCATTCTAAAGAACTTCAAAATGGTTCATTTAAAAGACAGCATGAAAATTTCCAGGAAAATTGAAAAACAATATTTCCGATTCATGCCATTTGTTTTACTGATATTATTTTTATCTCCTTTTCTGAAAGCACAGCAACCCAATATTTTGCTCATTATCTCTGACGATTTAAATACCCGGATTGGTCCTTACATGGAAATCGATAAACACACCCCCAACCTTGATCGTTTGGCCAGCCAAGGCGTCCGGTTTTCAAATACATATTGTCAGTACCCGTTGTGCGGGCCTTCTCGGGCATCGATAATGAGTGGCTTGTATCCCGAAACAAATGGAATTCTTCGTAATATCGATAAACCCGGTAGTTACAAAAAGGAGACGCCTGCACTTGCCAATCATCCGTCCATGGCTGGCTTTTTCAGGGAACATGGGTATTTTACAGCAAGGGTTTCCAAAATATTTCACATGGGTGTTCCCGGCGGTATCGAACGTGGGGAGCCCGGTGGCGACGAACCCGACTCCTGGGATTATGCTTATAATGTAATGGGGCCCGAAACTTTAAGTCCGGGAACACTCGAGTTGCTCTCACCCAAGAACCTTCATTACGGCTCCAATTTTTCGCGAATGATTTTACGCGACAGCCTGAAATTTACTCAAACCGATTACATCGCTGCCAGCCAGGCTATCGGCATCCTGGAAAATCGCGCGGGCAAACCGCCTGAGCATAGCACAAACAAACAAAAAATAAAACCGAATGCCCCTTTTTTCCTGGCCGTTGGTTTTGTTCGCCCACATGTCCCGCTCATTGCGCCGGAAGAATGTTTTAACCACTACCCTGTAAATAATGTGGTGTTGCCACAAGTAAAAATTGGTGATAATGTGCCGGCAGAGGCATTGCGTCGTCAAAACGAAAAAGTTTGGGGAATGAACACCGTTCAAAAACAAAAAACCATAAGCGCTTATATGGCCAGCGTTCGGTTTATGGATGAACAAGTGGGGCGATTACTTCATGCTCTCGACCAACTCAACCTTCGCGAAAAAACCATCGTTATTTTTATTTCAGACCACGGGTACAACCTCGGTGAACACGATTGCTGGTCGAAAGTGAGTTTGTGGGAAGGAAGTGTGCGTGTACCACTTATCATTTCTGCTCCGGGATACAATAAAAATTATGGAACCACTAGCAACACAGTCTCGCAACTCATTGATCTTTATCCTACTTTAACCGAACTTTGTGGCTACCAGGAAGAGCAACCTGCAATTCTTCAGGGAAAAAGCCTTGTTCCCTGGCTAAAAGATACAAATGTAAAAGATCCAAAAATCCCTGCATTTACCATTACTTACGGTGGAGAGGGCGCATCTCTTACCGACGGACGCTGGAGGTACAATCGGTGGGGAGAGAAAGCAAACGAACATAATGAAGAATTATATGATCATCAGGTTGATCCGGAGGAGTTGAATAACCTTGCCGACAATCCAGCGAAAAAAACAGTACTGGAGGAAATGCGCAAAAAACTGGACAATATTAGAGTACAAGCACGTTCTGATTTAAAACAAAAATAAAATGAATAAAATTATCTTACTTTTCATTTCCATATTGGCATTATTTTCCTGTTCCCGGTCAGGAAAAAACACACACCCTAATGTAGTACTTATTTTGTCTGACGATCAGGGATGGGGCGATTTAAGTATGAACGGAAATTCGAATATCCAAACGCCCAACATTGATAAGCTGGCGAAAAGCGGAGTTACCTTCGACCGGTTTTATGTTTGTGCGGTATGCTCTCCTACCCGTGCGGAGTTGTTAACAGGCCGGTACCACGTGCGCGGGGGTGTCTACTCCACTTCTACCGGTGGTGAGCGCCTCGACCTTGATGAAACAACCATTGCCGAAGTATTTAAGCAGGCAGGTTATACAACCGCTGCTTACGGGAAATGGCATAACGGCATGCAGCCACCTTACCATCCGAATGCCCGTGGATTTGATGATTTTTATGGATTTTGTTCCGGCCACTGGGGAAACTATTTCAGCCCGATGCTCGAACACAATGGCGAAATTGTTACGGGCAACGGATATATTACCAATGATTTAACCAACCACGGAATTGATTTCATCGAAAAAAACAGAGAAAAACCATTCTTCCTTTACCTTCCGTTTAACACACCACATGCCCCTATGCAGGTTCCCGACCGGTGGTGGAATGAGTTTGCCAATAAAGAATTGAAAATGCGCAACCGGGACCCGGAAAAAGAAAACATCCCATTTACCCGTGCTGCACTGGCTATGTGCGAGAATGTCGACTGGAATGTAGGCCGGATAACAGACAAATTAGACGAGCTTGGGCTTACTGAAAATACCATCATTATTTATTTATCGGATAACGGGCCCAACAGCTGGCGTTGGAACGACGGGATGAAAGGCCGGAAAGGATCTACCGATGAAGGTGGAGTACGCTCACCTATGTGTATAAAATGGCAGGGCAAGTTTATTTCCGGTAAAAAAGTATCAGAAATTGCCGGAGCAATAGATTTGCTGCCAACCCTGGCAGATTTGGCCGGAATAGAATTCCAACCGGATAAACCGCTGGACGGCTTGAGTTTAAAACCACTGTTGATGGAGCAAAATCCGGAATGGAAAGACCGTTACATTTTTAGTTACTGGAACCACAGAACCAGTGTTCGCAGTCAAAAATACAGGCTCGACAACAATGAACAGTTGTTCGACATGATAAATGATCCCGGGCAAAACAAAAACGTGGCTGAAGAATATCCTGAGGTTGCGAAAGAATTGAAAGCAGCCAGGGAAAAATGGAATAAAGAAGTGCTCAGTGAACTTCCGGAAACCGACAACCGGCCATTTCCTATAGGTGATCCGGATTTTAATTTTACCCAGATTCCGGCACGCGATGGAGTGGCACACGGGAACATTGTTCGTTCTGCCCGCCCGCCTAACTGTTCTTTCTTTACAGACTGGACAAGCCTTTCCGACAGTATTACCTGGAATGCCGAAGTGCTGGCAGAAGGTGATTTCAATGTAGATATTTATTACACCTGCCCTGCTGTCGACACAGGAGCAGTTTTCCAACTTAGCTTTGCCGGCGAGCAACTCACTGCTAAAATTACCGAGGTAAATAATCCACCTCTTACCGGCATGGAAAATGATCGTGTACAGCGCACCGAATCGTATGTAAAAACTTTCAAACCGTTGCATGCCGGCACCATTCACCTTAAAAAAGGGAAAGGAACATTAACCTTAAAAGCGCTTAAAATTCCGGGATCTCAAGTAATGGATTTCAGGCTTATGATGTTTCACAGAAAAACATAAACTGGTTAAAAAATAATGGATTACCGTACAAAATTTTAATTTGAAAGGTCAATACAAAAATTGAGCAACTTATTTTTACAATTTACCCCATCAGATTTCTATTAATCTTTTCCTTTTTCCTATCTTTCCTTTTCTAAAATTTCGACTATGAACTTTATTGCATCACTAAGGAGTGCGATTATCCTAATTCTGCTTTGGGTGACCTTCAGTTCACCAAGATTCATCGACAGAAAACAAAATACCATATCAGCAGATACCACATTCATTTATATGAAAATATTTGGTGTAACAAACACCGGAAAAAGTGATGTGGTTAAATTAACCAACAACGCATTAAAACAGTTGAAAGGTGATAATCCTAAGGTGATAATATTCGATCCGGGTACGTACCACTTTTATCCTAATGAATGTGAACGGCGAAACTATTTCGAGTCGAACACTACCGATGATAATCCACGTATTTGTGCCCTTCTTTTTGAAGGAGTAAAAAACCTGACCATCAGGGGTAACGGGTGCCATTTAATTTTTCATGAACAGATGCAACCGTTTACTTTCGACGGTTGTGAAAATATTGTGCTGAAAGATTTATCCATCGACTGGGAATTTCCACTTACGGCTCAGGCAGAAGTGGCTAACATTACAGATGAATTTATGGATCTCAAAATAAACCAGCGGGAATATCCGTACATAATTGAAGATAACAAGATCGTATTTGTTGGACGTGGCTGGAAGGATAACTGGAAGAGCACCATGGAATTCGATCGTACCGGGCATTTTGTAGTTCCGCAAACTGGTGATCGTGGCTGCCTGGGGCACGAATGGCAAAATTATTTAGCTGAAAATATTATTCCGGGATTGGTTCGGCTGAATCATCATTTTGAGCGCAAACCGGCCATTGGAAATTTCCTGGTGCTTAGGCATAGTGAGCGCATTCATTCAGGCATTTTTATCCAGGATTCGAAAAACGTCAAAATCAAAAATGTTACCCTTTACCATGCCACCGGGCTGGGTATTTTAGCACAGTTCAGTGAGAACCTGATTTTCGACGGCTACCAGGCTATTCCCAATCCTGAAAAAAACCGTTATTTCGGAGGAGGCGACGACGGGTTGCAAGTGTCGAACTGCAAAGGAAATGTGGTTGTACGCAACTGCGAATTTGCCGGATTAATGGACGATCCCATTAATGTGCATGGTACCAGTGTTCAGGTGATCGAAATTATTTCGGATCGCCAACTGAAATGCAGGTTTATGCACCACCAAAGTGTGGGTTTGCAATGGGGACATCCCGGCGATAGTATTGGTTTTATTGAAAACAGCTTGATGAAAACATTTGCCTTTGGAGAACTGGAATCGTTCGAACCTGTAAATCACGAAACATTTGTGCTGAAATTTAAAAACCCCATTCCCAAAGAGCTGGAGGTAAAAGATGCGCTGGAGAATCTCACCTGGACTCCCAACCTGCTGGTTGAACATTCGAATTTTAAAAGCTGTAGGGCGCGCGGACTGCTGGTATCAACACCCGGGAAAGTGGTAATTCAGGATAATATATTTGAATCGAGTGGAAGCGCCATTCTCATTGCCGGCGACGCCAACAACTGGTTTGAATCGGGGGCGGTTACCGATGTTCGTATTCAAAACAACGTTTTTACCGAGCTTTGCAACACCAGTCCTTATCAGTTTTGTGAAGGTATTATTTCCATTTATCCTGAAATTCCGAAACTGAATGAAAAGACACCCTGCTTTCATAAAAATATAACAATTTCCGGCAACGAATTTCACCCGTTTGACTACCCGGTATTGTTTGCCCGTTCGGTTAATGGAATTACATTCAGCAATAATACACTAACAAGAAGTACACGTTTTGAGCCTTACCACAACCGAAAATTTACATACTCGTTTGAAGCCTGCAAAAACATAAACCTTTCGGGAAATACATACAATGGTGAAATTCCTGGCAAAAATATTTTATTGAAATGGACCGATAAAAATGAACTGCATGTCAGCTCGTCAGAAAATCTTACTACAATGGAGTTATGAAATTGAAATCATATTTAAAGACTGAGTAATTATTTATCGAGTATTTTTTTGATTAAATTCAGAATATAAAGTAGCACTACTGCCCCAACGACTGCGGTAAACAGCAATCCCAGCATTCCGCTGCGACCATGAATCCCCAATTCATTAAACAACCAATTCCCAATGAAAGCGCCGGCAATGCCCACAATCAGGTTAATAATAAAACCGTACCCTTTCCCCCGCACAATTAAACCGGCAATGGCTCCTGCTGCCAGCCCGATAAGTAGAATGTATAGCATTAGTAATTCTCCATTGTTTCATTTACAATTTACAACAAACCTCTGAAATACAAAGTGCCAGGAAATACCGAAATAAAAAAAAGCGGACCGAAGCCCGCTTTTTTTAACTGTCTGAGTCATTTTCAGGCAGCGGCTTTATCTTTCCTGTTTTTAATAATTATAGTAAGGATAATAAAAGCAACAATCAGAATAGCCGGTAATATCGACATATTACGCAATGTAATTTGCGGCCCAGCTGTTTCAATGGATTTACCCATAATGGGCAGTACCATGGAAGTAGCCACAAAACCTGCACCGCCAAGAATTGACATACCGAGTGCACCACTTTTCGGAATATATTCCGAAGCTACGCCAATCATGGTAGGCCAGAAATAACAAACACCCACGGCGAAAACAGCAGCTGAAAGTACCGTCATTACAGGGCCTTGTGAAATACTTAGCAACAATAAACCAGCGAATGAAAAAATAGCTGATCCCAGCAAAACTCCCGGTGGATTCAGACGATGGATTAGACCACCTGCAAAATAACGGCCAACCGCCATAATTCCGGTTACCACAGCCAGAATTATCATGGGATGAATACCATTTTTTGCCAGCAAAGCATTTATCCACTGTGTTGTACCAAGTTCGGTCGATGCTGTCATAAGCATACACATAAACACAAACGGGAAAAGTAAACTGATTTTGTTAACGGCTTTCCCTTCTACAATAATCAGAATGGCAGCGATAACAACAATAATTACAAGCAACGTATTATTCGAAGTGATGGCTTCGGAAATGGTCGGAACGGTAGCTACCAAAATCATAAAAATTACTGCGAGAGTAATGGTAACAGGCGCTCCCACATTCCGCATCATTTCTTTATAACTAACGCCGGTTGAAACACGTTCGGTTTCCGGAATTTTTTGACCAAAGAAAAGAAAACCATAAATGGCCAGCGGGATAAATAACATGCTTACAAGGATTTGCCAGGACAGGTTCATTTCGTCCATAATTAATGCAGCCAGCAAACTTCCTATTACAATTCCTCCCGGAAACCAGACATGAAAGCGATTCAGCATCTTCGTCTTTTTGTTTGGAAAAAGCGTCGCCACAAGCGGATTACAGGCGGCTTCCACACTCCCATTTCCCAGTCCGATAAAAACATTGGAAATAAACAATGAAGTATAATCTTTTGCCAACAACAATAAAATAATTCCAACGAGGTGCATTCCAAAAGCCATCCAAATGATGGTTTTGGTTTTAACAATGTCGATAAAATAGCCGCCGGCAAACATGGCCACGGCAAATCCCCAGAATGCAGGACCGAAAGCTCTTCCCACCTGTTCTTTGGTCAACCCGTAGTCGTCGGTGAAAACACCTTCAATTTTTGCCCTGATAGCGAATGTAATTGCTGTAACCAGCAACGCCAGACAACCCGCAATAAAAAGTCGTTTTTGATTCACATTTTCCATAATCAGATTCAATTTTATAGGTTTATTCGTTTTGGCTGTCACCTTCATTTTTGAAAATGAATTATTTCAACCAACTGTTTCTTATCGGTTATTTTGATTGAGCTAAATATCGAATGGCTCGTGTTAATAGTTTTCTGTAATCTTCCGTCTCGAATGTACGGTAATCATGGCCAGGCTGAATATACACAATTTTTGACGAATTAAATACATTTTCCCAGCCAATTAACGGTGTACTTTTCGGATGTGTGGTTTTTAGTAGTGGGATAACATCGTCGGAAACATGGAAATTACCATACACTTCATCGAAAAAACGAAGCTCGCCAAGACCTCTTGTTATCGGATGATTTTGTGCAGTACGAATGTACACCCACACATCGTGTTCGTAAGTCGATTGCTCATTAACCGGCACATCCGGGCTTTTTTCAACATATTTTCCCCCAAGCATCTTTTCAAACATCGGCCAGTTTTGATACGAAACCAGCGAATGATGTAAAAATAAAAACGGCTTTCCTTCCTTGGTCAGTTTTATGTAAGCATTTTTTTCCGCTTCCGAAATGTCCTGCCACATGTCGTAAAATACCAGTACATCGAATTTTTCGGCTTCGCCGCCGGCAATAGCCTCATTTGCTTTGGGCTGGGCAAAATGTGTGTAAGTAATTCCATCCAGAGAATCGAACATCTGAAAAAACTGAATGGTATCGTATGCATGGCCACCGGTTACCAGCATAATATTAATGGGCTTTTCAGACTGCGCTTTCACCAGCACTACAACGAGAAAAAATTGAAATAACATGTAAATTTTTTTCATAAACAGTTTAAGGTTTTTATTATATAAAATCAGAACTTTTACTTTATGCAAGTAGCCTCCATTACTGCAAAATCTAAAAATACTACTTTCCTGTAAATGGCCGACCGCGAAATCGCTATTATTTATCAGCATTTTGAAATTTAAAGATAAATATCGATGTGAATTCTTTTTCACTTAGCGGTCAATTTTTCCCATCATAGAAACAACCCTTATTAAATATCATTTATCTTTATGAGCAGAATGAAAACAAAATTATGGCCGGAACCGGAAAACATATTCTGAAAATTTTCGGATGGATTTTTTTAGCATTGCTTTTATTAATTGTTGGAACGGGAACATTTGCATGGTTTAAAGCAGAAGATTACATCAATAAAAACCTCACCCGGATTGTAGACGAAAAATCCAATCATCTGTACCAGTTGTCGTTTAGTAACATCGAGTTGAAGTTGACGCCGGTTTCAGTTTCTGTTACCAACGTTTCGCTCACTCCCAACGAAGCGATTTCAAAAAAAATGTTGAAAATTAATCCCGGGAGAGTTTTCTACTCTTTTACTTCGCCTGAACTAAAAATCAATAACATAAATGTGCCCAGGCTTTGGAAGAAACATATTTTTCATGCGCAAAATATTTTAGTGCAAAAACCGGTATTGGAACTTTCGGGTGAAAATATTCTTCAGAATGATTCGGTTCAGTCATTCGACAAAATGCTGCTGGAAATGCGGCCTCTTTTTCATAAATATGTAAAAGAAATAACCGTTGACAATATCGATTTTACCGATGCGAATTATGGATTTTACAATAATGTGGGAGATTCAATACAAATTTCCAAAGCTAAAAATGTTTCAGTGCACATAAAAAAATTCAGAACTGATTCTGCCATGATTTTTGGGAACAGCCAGTTAATAAACACCGAAGACATTCTAATTCGGATGAGCCACTTTCAGAACCTGATGGGTGACAGTTTGCACATACTGAATATTGACACACTGGAATATTCGCTAAAAACTTCAGATATCAACGCTTCCGGTTTTCATTTGACGTATTCATTTAAAAACACGGATAAAAACCTGTTTGATGTTTATGTACCGCATATGTACATGAAAAGTAAAAGTGTTACCCATTTTGCCATCAACGATTCCTTAAAAATACAATACCTGAAATTTGAAAAACCTCAGATAAAATTTTACCAGAAAGAAAATGCCGGCCACATTAATATTGAAGACCTCAACAATTTTAACCTGTACACACTGGTGCAAAATCAGTTTTCAAAAATTGAAGTCGACAGTTTTAATCTTTCCGACGCAAATCTCGAAATTTACAAACAACCCGATTTTGGTAAGTACCAGCAAAAGTTCAACTCTATTGATGTGAATTTAACCAGGTTTGAATTGGATTCAACTTCTTCACACAATCAGAACAAATTATTTCATGCCGACGATTTGGAAATGGCCGTTGCAGGGTACCAATTGCGTTTGGTAGATAACGAGCATAATTTCGAAGCCGACTCATTGTTTGTTTCAACCAAGACCAATTCACTGAAAGTGAAACATATAAAAATTTCGCCAACTGCTGCGGGCGATATAAACTCGCGAACCGTTGCCAACATTGAGTGCAAAGCGCTGGAAATTGAAAACGTGAACCTGAAAACGCTTTATCACACCCGCCGGCTGCCGACCAAACGAATTGAAGTAACCGAGCCCGTAGTACATCTGCAATACAACACAGAAATTGCAAAACGAAATGACCAAAATGATGCAGGTTTACTTTTCCAGTTGGTTACGGCGTATTTAAAAGGTGTGTATTCTGAAGTGGTAATTATTAATAACGGAAAGCTCAACATCGAAAACCTCGACCACAACAAGGTTTTGGGCTACTTTGAAACCGGTTTCGATTTCAGCCTTTCCGGTTTTGCACTCGACTCGACCAGCATAAAAAATACCGATAAATTTTTCTATGCCAGCGACTTTGATTTGGAATTTTCGAATTACCAAATGAGACTGGTGGACAACCTGCATAAAATAAATGTCGGACACATTTCATTTTTAAATTTTGAACGGAAAGTGCAAATCGACAGCCTGCATTTACAGCCGGTGATAAAAAATGCTACTGACAGTGTAATGCAACATTTTAACCGCTCGGAATTGTACGATATTTTTGTTCCGCGAATTACTCTTTGGGGAATTAATCTGCGCAATGCCTTTTTTCATAACCAGCTGAATATGTCTACCTTTCAGATTTTAAATCCAAAAATTTACTTTGAAAACTTCGGGGCACTGCGACAGGTACAGGGCAAAAAAGAATTTTCGGAATTCTATCAGCTGATTTTTAACTATTTAAGCGATTTCAACATTAAAAAAATTGAAATCCCGAATGGTGAACTCACCTGGGTGAATCACACCAAAAAAGGTAAAACCACTTCATTCGACAACGAGTTTTCAGCATCGCTGGAAAATTTCAGGCTAAACGAAAAAGAACTCAATAAAAAACGATTACTCTTTTCCGACAATTTCGATATTTCGGTGAAAGACCAGACTTTTCAACTTTCTGACAGTGTGCATATTATGAAAGCCGGCGAGATAAATCTTTCAACTGCAAAAAAGAGTGTACAAATTAAGAATGCCTTGCTCTACCCTGTCATCACCTCAAAAAAATATAAAACATTGTCTACCACTTTCCAGGTTTCCATTCCACAACTCGAAATCAGTAATTTTGATTTTTTGAAAGCCTATTATTCAAAAGAATTGCAGTTAAATGAACTGGAAATCAATTCGCCAAAATTCCAGGTATACAGTAAAATCGGGGTTGGTAAGTCACTCGACTTGAATAAATACAAATTTCCGCTGCCCGCATTTATTGAATCATTGAAACTTAACGAACTGAGAATTAAAAACGGAGAAGTACTGACTTTTGAAACGGAGGGTCTTGAACAGCACGCACGAAGTAATTTCAAAATAAACCTGACCCTCCCCGGAGTTACGTTGAAAAACAATGAAAAAAACCAGGCTCATTTAACCACGAAAAACCTGGTGGCTCAAATCAGCGATTTCAAGACTCCGCTGGGTGAAAAACATGAATTGCACATTGCGCAAATTGATTTCGATCGGTCGAAGAAAACCATTGATATTTCAAAACTGGGGGTAAATCCGTTTACCGAAACCAACAGTGAGAACCGGTTTGTTATTTATTCGCCCAGACTAAAATTTACCAATTTCGACATTAATGGAGCGCTGCGGGATAACCATTTTAATTTCGACCAGATAACCATTGACAATCCGGAAATTTCAATTGAAATAAACGACTCGATAAAAGGCGACAAATTTGAAATTGCACGGAATTTTGATTTGTATCCGTATGTTGAGTCTTATGTGGATGAAATTAAGATTAACCGACTGCAGATGAACAATGTAGCCCTTAAGTTTAACTGGTTTGGGAAACAACAAATCAGCCGAAAAATCAACCTCGATTTTAGCGACATTAACATTGGTGAAAATCACCGGCCTGAAAACCTGCTAAATTCCAAAGAGTTTGAAGTTTCTACAACCAATTTAAATACAGAAAGCAAGAATAAAATGTACCGGTTCTCCGCTGATTCACTCATTTACAATTCTGCCAAACACAATATTCTTTTTAAAAATGTGGCTGTTCAACCATTACTTTCGAAAGTTGAGTTTCCACGAAAAACCGGCTTTCAAACTGATTATTTAACCTGTAAAACCTCATTTGTAGAATTAACCGGTGTAGACGAAAATCTTTGGTTGAAACAAAAAATCCTGGATGCCGATAAATTTACGGTGGGTAAAACCAATCTTAGTATTTATCGTAACAAACGATATCCCTTTAACCACAACCAGCAGCAGTCGTGGCCACAGGATTTGATTAAAAAAATTAAGCAGCCGTTTGTATTCGATTCGGTAGAGTTGTTGCCTTCGTATATAAAATACAGCGAACTGATGGACATTTCGGATCAACCGGGTTTTGTTGAATTTAACAACCTTACTTTGCGAGCCGGTAAAATTTCGAATATCGATTCGTTACTGCAGAAAAACTCCCATTTTAAAATTCAGGCAAAAGCAAAATTATTTAACGTGGGAGACATTTCTGCTACAGTAGATTTTAATTTAACCGACAAAAATTACACTCATACGTTAAAAGGAAGTCTCGGTAAAATGCCAATGAAACCGTTGAATAATATGCTCGAAAAATCAGCCCCGGTTTCCATTGAATCAGGGCAGCTTAATCGGTTTGATTTCAACCTTTTGCTAAATAACCAAAAAGCGACCGGTGAATTGTATTTTGGCTACGACAATTTTAAAGTGGATATTTTAAATATGGATATAAACGGTACAAAAAAATCGAAGTTCGCTACGTTTTGGGCCAATAAAATGGTATTGAATTCAAAAAATCCCAAAGGTAATTCGTTTGATCCGCAAGGTATTTTTTACCCGCGAGACCACGAACGATCGATTATAAATTACTGGTGGAAAGCAATTCTTACCGGCGCCAAAGAAACCATTGGAATTAAAACCGATGAAAAGGATTCAAAATAACAGCCGGAACAATGAACTGTTAAAACATTTACTTGTTTAAGTGAATAACTTTGAAAAAGATATTTTGAAAAAATTTTTACTTATTTTTGAAACTCAATAAATATAAAAACTGCCATGAAAAATCTCCTCAGAAAATTACTGTTTTTTACACTTTTTACTTCACTTATATCATCTTGCGACCTTGTTAACAATAATAAAGATAACAATAAACCGGTAGATAAATTCCTTACCGGTTACGAAATGGTTAAATCATACGTCCCGGATTTTATCAAACTGGCATTCGATCAGTACACAAATAGCTACCCGGATCTGGAAGAAATAAAATCGAAAGTTAACGACGGAATTTTAATCTATAAAATAACATACAACACTTCGTTTAACGGAGAAATAAAAGAAGCATCAGGATTGGTTTGCGTGCCTACCGGCGACGGGCCGTTCCCGATAATGAGCTATCAAAACGGTACCAACACACTTCACAGCAATGCGCCTTCAGTAAATCCTGACTATACGCTTTATACTTTACTTGAATTTGTAGCTTCTACCGGGTTTGTTGTGGTAATCCCCGATTACCTGGGATTTGGAGCGTCGGATGACATGTTTCACCCTTACCTCGATAAAACGTCAACCGTTTCAACCGTACTCGATATGCTGCGCGCTGCAAAGGAATTAACCACGCATTACCTCGATACACCGATTAACGACGACCTTTATATTGCCGGTTATTCACAGGGAGGCTGGGCAACCATGCAACTGGAAAAGGAAATTGAAGAAAAATATATGGATGAGTTTAATCTGAAAGCCAGCGCCTGCGGCGCCGGGCCATACGATTTAAAATATATTAACCAATATGTTACGGGCATGCAAACTTACCCGATGCCCTATTTCCTTGGTTACATGTTCAACAGTTATATTAATTTGGGTTTAACTACTCCGGCCAGCGATATTTTCCAGGAACCTTTTGCTACAAAAATTCCAACATTATTTGACGGAACAAAATCAGGAGAACAAATTAATGCCGAATTAACAACCAGCATGCCCGACCTTTTTACAGCCGATTACATCGCCAATTCGGAAACTGACAGTAAGTTTGCACCGGTAATGACAATGCTTGAAGAAAACAGTATTTCTCCATGGGCAACAGAAATTCCCACACTGATTATTCATGGCATGTCAGATACTTTTGTTCCCAAAGAAGTTTCAACAAACATGTACCAGGGCTTTTTGGCTAAAGGTGTACCCGTTAACCAGGTACTTTGGCTGGGATTGCCCGGATTGGATCACACTGATGGAATTATTCCTGCTGGCGTGGCTTCAGTAAAATGGTTTCTGGATATGAAACAATAACAGATGCAAAAATTACAGATTTTTATAAAAAAATTATTACTACTTTAAAAGAAATTGAATCCTTTTTTTCTTCATTTTAACAAACTCCTTACCCGGGAAGACTATCTTTGTTTCAGCAAATTTAATAACCCAGAATTAACTAGTGGTTAAATTAAAATTTTCTTTACCCATAAATTCATTATAATCCGATGTTTAACTTATCTGTTAATCACGGTTTAAAAAAGTCAAAAAAAAATCTTTCATAATCCATTCCAAACCGAAACATTGCCTGTTTTATTAATTTTTGTAAATTACACACCAAATGAAGATGTAATTGATAAAAACCAAAATCTTTTAAAACCGTTTGTGAAAAAGGTTCGGGAAGAACATAAAATAAATACCCAAATATTATATTGGTGACAATTACAGCGTTACGGAACAGTAGAAATCCGTAGTGGTTATATTAAATTACAAACCAACTGTAACATTCACTGAAATGGTGAAAAGAATGTTGAAGTTTTAAATTAACTGGCCGAAAATTATGAAAGATTCAATTATTGTAGGATTACTGCAAAACACTGCCATTTTATTAGCTTCTGCAATGATTTATGAGTATATCTGGATTAAAAACGAAAATTCAAATAAAATTTTACCTAAAGTTATTTCGGGACTTATTTTGGGTGGAATTTGTGTGATTTTAATGTTCACTCCCTGGACCTTGATTCCGGGAATTTTATTTGACACACGTTCTGTTTTACTTTCCATAACCGGTTTATTTTTTGGCCCAATCCCCACTATTATTGCCATAATTATTACAGGT
>Ga0102953_1001329_pt1 | contig 15879 bp, 12 predicted proteins | sample SalPon2A_C_D2_MG_FD_78509 | JGI IMG/M metagenome (GOLD analysis project Ga0102953, IMG submission 78509) | Soil microbial communities from South San Francisco under conditions of wetland restoration - Salt Pond MetaG R2A_C_D2_MG | ecosystem: Environmental > Terrestrial > Soil > Wetlands | place... | reverse complement strand
TGCATCGCAGTTGCAATCAGGAAGCCACCCATGAAAAGGAAGATCAGCGGATTGGCATATGGCTTGGTTGCCTCACCTACCTTCATAACGCCAAATAAAGGGAAAAGCACGATTGGCAAGAGTGCCGTTGCTGACATGGGGATGGCTTCCGATAGCCACCAGATTGCCATCCAGATACCAGAAGCGGCTGTGTACCATCCGGCAATGGATAGCCCAACCGGGGGTGGTAATAGTATCAGGATTACAAATACTAACGGTCCAAGAATGAAGGTAACCTTTTTAAGTTTCATCTAACCCTCCCTCTCTTTTTACATGGAATCCTTACAAAAATCCTATCCTCTTCAATCAAACATACATCTGTAAAATCTCAGTTTAAGAGAATATGGATTTCCTTAATAATGCACATCCGTTTCCTTATTACCTCTTTTTTGTCATTTCCACAAGAGCATACTTGCTGAATTTTTAAGTCATTTTACAATCCAAATTATTACCATTAGCATTAGACAGTCCAATACTTACCTAAGCTTACTACTAAATATCATACTAATCTTTTTTGAAAAAGGGACTAAAATGAAAACAAGAAACTGGCTGATACCTGTATTTGCAATACCAATATTGATGTTGCCATTATTCTCAGGTTGCAAAAAATCTGGAAACGCTTCCGGAAGCCTAACAGTTGATCAAATAATGTCAAAGATGACCATGGAACAAAAGGTCGATCTGCTGGGCGGCGTTGTGATGAGTACCAAACCCATGCCGAAACTGGGCATTCCATCTCTCCGCATGGACGATGGACCGCTGGGTGCACGGTGGGGGCGTTCGACTTCCTTCCCCGCCGGAATCGCGATGGCATCAACCTGGGATACCGCCCTGGTTCGCAGGCTGGGACAAGGCATCGGCCGGGAGGTCCGTGGAAAAGGGAGAAATATCATTTTGGGTCCGAATGTCAACATTGCCCGAAATCCATTAAACGGGCGTACTTTCGAGGGGTTTGGTGAAGACCCTTTCCTGACCTCCGAGATGGGAGTCAGCTACATTGATGGCGTTCAGGAAGAAGGTATTGGAGCAACTGTCAAGCATTTTGATGCCAACAACCAGGAATTCCACCGTCACACTATTGATGAAAAAATCGATGAGCGCACCCTGCGTGAGATCTATTTCCCGGCATTCAAAGCGGCTGTACAACGAGCTCACTCCGCGGCCCTTATGGCATCATACAACCAGGTTAACGGCCAGTTTGCCGCAGCCAATCACTTCCTGCTAAATACCGTTCTGCGCAAGGAATGGGGTTACAAGGGACTGATCATGTCGGACTGGGGTGCCGTTCATGCTACCTTCCCTACCGTAAATAATGCCGAGGACCTGGAAATGCCAACCGGCAAGTATCTTAATCAAAAAACACTTATGCCGGCTATAAAATCCGGCAAGGTGAGCAAATCAACCATTGACTCGAAAGTCAGAAATATTCTGAATGCAGAATTTCGTCTCGGAGTCCTGCCGACCATGAAGCATCCACAAGTATTGATTGATAGCCTGATCAATGCACCTGAAACACACAGAGATGTCCTGCAAGCGGCAAAAGAGGCTATTGTGTTACTGAAAAACGACCGTCATGCATTGCCCATTAATGTTTCCGCCAAGCAATCCAAGCCATTGAGTATTGCTGTGATTGGTCCCAATGCGGCATATGCACGGACTGTCGGCGGCGGCAGCGCACAAGTGCATCCGATATACTCGATAACCCCTCTTGAAGCATTAAAGGCACGCCTGAGAGGCAAAGCAGAAATTCATTATGCCCCCGGCATCCTCTTTAACTATATGCAGCCAATCGATTCGGCCGCTTTTTATCAGCCGGATGGAAAGACCCAGGGGCTAAAGGTTGAATACTTCAGCAACAACAATTTTTCAGGAACTCCGATCGTCCGCACAACCGGCCAGCTCGACTATCGCCAGGGAGCAGCCTTAAGCACTCCTGTTGGACAAAACAAGGCCTTCCACGGCGACTTCACGGTTCGCTGGACGGGTAAGGTTTTAGCTCCGGTCACCGGCGATTATGAGTTTGGAATCAGGGCTGCCGGACCAACAACGGTTTATCTTGATGGGAAACAAGCTATTGACATCAAGGGCCAGGAAGGTACGTACAAAGTTCATTTGGAGAAAGGACACAAGTATGACCTTAAAGTGGAATACCACGGACACGGGTATAGTCCGGATATGGGTTACAGCCTGAGTATACAACTGGGATGGCAACATCCGGAAGATGCTTCGATCAATAATGCCGTTCGTGTTGCTTCACACTCGGATGTCGCCATCGTTTTCGCGGGTACATCCAACCATTTTGAGTCGGAAGGATTCGATCGCAAGTCCCTGGAACTTCCAGATAACCAGGATGAACTGATCCAACGCGTGGCGCGCGCCAACAAACATACAATCGTAGTCCTGACCACCGGAGCCCCGGTATTGGTCAACAAGTGGATCAACCAGGTTCCGGCAGTGCTTGAGTCATGGTTTGACGGATCGGAGATAGGCAACGCCATTGCCGATGTCATTCTTGGCAACTACAATCCATCGGGTAAATTGCCGATCACGTTTGTGAAAACCTGGAGCCAGGAACCCGAAGCGATACAGCACTACAATGACAGCGACACGTTGATAACGTATTCCGATGGTCTCTATGTAGGTTATCGCTACTTTGATTCGAAGCATATCAAACCGGAATTCCCCTTTGGTTATGGGCTCTCGTACACTTCGTTCAAGTACAGTGATCTGAATATTCAGAACAACTCAACAGCCGGGAACCCCAATGTTGAGGTATCATTCAGGATCACAAATACCGGCCACCGGTCTGGTGCCGAAATCGCACAGGTTTATGTGCACGAGGAACATCCCGAACTGGATCGTCCTGAAAAAGCCCTGAAGGGTTTTGCACGTGTAGAATTGAATCCGGGCCAGTCCCAGGAGGTTCATCTGAAACTGGCCGGTGATGCCTTTCATTACTTCAACCCGGATAAAAAGGCATGGGTAATCGATCCCAATAAATTTGATATCCTGGTCGGCAGTTCATCGGCCGATATCCATCTTCAGAAACAAATAGCACTGCAATAAGAAAATAGCTTGCTGACATTTGTCATATAACCGCTAAGAACGCCAGGGGCACAGAGTAATCCAGTTTCTTTTTCTGCGTTTCTTTGCGTTCCTGGCGGTTTTTTTGTTTCATCAGCGGTGCATCAAAACTCCTTTTTAAGATTGAACTACGGCTTCCGTGTCGGCGGTTGATCCGTAGAGCTCGGGTAACGGGACATCGATCAAACGAAGATATACCGTCAATTGCCCGCGATGATGGATGCTGTGGCTCATCACAAAAGAACGCAGTGCCGCAGTACGCGGAGACGAGAACAGGATTTGCTCCCCTTTCCTGAACGTCCAGTTAACCAGCATCTCTCTGTCGGATCTTCCCGAGATAGCTTTTCTGGCATTTGACACATTCTCGTCGAAGAACGACAGCAGTGTATCCCGCGATTTAAATTCAGGTCGTTTGAAACCGCCATCCTTTGATGAACGGAGATCAAATTCTGCTTTCTCCATAATGCTGTTTATCCAGACAGGAAGAAACGCCAGATGAATGGCAAGCTGACCAAGCGTTCTCGATTTCGGATGCGGTTTCCAGGTTGCCTTATCATTCGGAATACGTTCCAGCAGCTTGCGTGTGTTGGCCATTTCATGATCGAATTCAGGCAGGAATGATTCTGAAATTGACATGATACCCTCCCTCAAAATATGTTGATTTACTACTGTCGCATTAAGACGACGTATCTCAAACTCAGCACTTCATTCCTCTTTATCTCTCCTGATTCAGGTCTGTCATCTCCGGATTTTGTGCATCGTTTAACCTCATTCTTTGCAAATTAATTACTACTTCTGAGATATCAGAGTATCTCAATTTAAAACAATGGTAATTCACCAAAGGACTCCTGAATAATCCAGCTACTTCTGTGCAAATCGACAAACTGTCCATTATCTACTTCATTGAGGGACAGTTAGATCACTTTCAGTGCCTCCGGCCGTGTCTCTTTATCCACCTCTTCACCTATTCGGGCGACAATGCGTGGGATCGACCTTATATCGTTGATTGAAGTCCGGAAGTTGACAATGCAGGAACGCAGGGCGTATTTGCCATCAACCATGGCATTGGAAACGAAGACGTCCCCGCCTGTTTGCAGCCGGTCCAGCAACTCCTCGTTCAGTTCATTCAAATAGGATTCAATCCGGTCAAATCCTTTCGGTAAATCATCAGGCACATATCGAAATGTCGTTACACTCAGGTTGCAGGTCAGCGCTTCCAGGAGGGGGTGATTTTCAACAGCCTTATACAGTGCCTGTGCGAGAGCGATGTCGTCACGAATCATCTTAATATAGCCGTTGCGGCCAACCTGCCGCAACGCCAGCCATACCTTCAATGCCCGGAAACCGCGGGAGTTCTGCAGGCCGTATTCGTAATAATTGGTCGGTATCTCCTGCCCTTTCCCGCCAAAATGATAGTATTCCGGGTGATAACTGAAGGCATCCCTTAATAGTTTCGCATCCCTGACTAACGTGCAGCCAGCTTCGAGAGGACTGTACAACCACTTATGCGGATCGAGTGCCACAGAATCGGCCTCAGAGAGACCTTTCAGGTCATCGGACGCTTCCGGCAACACAGCCGCCGCTGCCCCGTATGCGCCATCAACATGAAACCAAAGGTCGTATTTGCGGCATACGGCGGCTATCTCGGGTAAAGGGTCGATCGCACCGGTGCTCACGGTTCCTGCCGCGCCAACGACCATGACAGGAAGATATCCCGCCTCCCGATCTTCCAGAATTCGTTGTTCAAGGATACGGACATCTATTTTTTGGTCCGCCTTTGCAGGAATCCAGCATACCGCATCGGTGCCAAGACCAAACAGATCTGTTGCCTTTTCTATCCAGGTATGAGTCTCTTTGGAAGCATACACGCGCAGTTTGTCACACCCGTCCGAAAATCCCTTGCTGCGTATATCCCACGGCGCCTTCGCCTTGCGTCCGGCCAGAAACCCCAGAAAGTTGGCCATATTCCCGCCACTGACAAGAACCCCGCCGCAATTATCAGGATAACCAATCATTTCAGCCAGCCATCGGATCGTCTGAGCCTCCATCTCACTTGCCATCGGCGACAATATCCAGGCGCCGACATTTGGATTCACAGCCGAGGCCAACAGATCCCCCAAAACGCCAATGGGAGCCGGAGAAGAGGTGATATACCCTAAAAACCGGGGATGTCCGTTAAAGAGGGAGTGATTAAACAATAGTCCGGCGGCTTCATCCAGCAGTAGACGCGGCTCCGTTCCCTCATCAGAAAGGGATGCATCTCCCAGTATCTTCCGTATTGTTGATGGTTTCTCCCCTGGCGTAACTTTCTTTTGGGGCAGATCAGCCAGAAAATCGGCAATTTGATCTACCAGATGATGGCCAAGTTTCCTGAATTCTTTCGGATTCATTTCAAGAGGAGAGGTTCTCTTGAGCTGATCCTTTTCAATATTGGAGCTCATTTGGGGTATGACAGTCTGTTAATGATTGGATCCTGATATCGAAGATAATACTTTCAGGATTAAGCAGAGATCATTTTTCCCCAATACCGGGTAGCCAGTGTGATATCTTTATTTCCGGTGCTTCCCTCAGTGTCTGGTAGACAACGCAATAACGTTCTGTTAATTTGTAAAGTGTTTCCAGTTGATCGTCGCTGGCGTCGGTATCCAAATCAAAAGACAGTCTTATCTCCCGGAACCCAACCGGGGCTTCCTTTGATACGGCCAATGTTCCACGAAAATCGAGGTCGCCCTCAGCTGTCACAACCCCGTCTCTGAGGTTGATACCGATTGCTGTAGCCACAGCGCTCATTGTTACGCCGGCACATGCCGCAAGCGCTTCAAGCAGCATGTCACCTGAACAAGCGGCAAAACCATCACCCCCGGTAGCAGGGTGGAGTCCGGCTTCAACCATCGCCCTTCCTGTTTCAACTTTGCAGGTTATCCCTTCCCCAATCCTGCCTTGTGCTTTGAGCGTGACAACCGCTGAATTCGGATCATCCCGATATTTCTCTTTCAAAGGCGCCTGAAGTGCCTTAAGTACATTTTTATCCATAATGATCAACTTTCAATATTTTGCGTTTCCTGAAATCCCGCTTTTGCGTGTTTGAGAGCTGTATATAAACTTTGAGATAAAGTTAGTACCTGTGTCCTAATCTTTCCGAAGATATCTTTAACTAGTTGATTTGCAAAATCTTATATAAATAAATTATACGCCTTTTCAAAAAAGAACACCCCCTACTCAGCACATTACACCCTCGCTTCCCCTTTTTAAACGTTTTAAAACGATACGGGAAGTAAAGAAACCTAATCGTCTACTGCCTCTCTGTCGGATTTGACCAACTCAGCGAGTCGAGAAAACCAACACGATCGGTTTTACCAGTCGGTCAAAATCACTGTAGGATAACTGGATCAGTTCGGTATGTGATCCGGCATTAAATGCGATATGCTCATCCTCAGCCAGGCTTGGAGCTACATAGACGTCCAGTCCGTATAGGTTGCCAAACGGCGGCATGGCTCCAACTTCACATTCCGGAAAAAGATCCTTGAATTCATCCTCAGAGGCTATCTCGATTGTTTTGGCACCCGTCACCTTTTTCAATAGCTTCAGATTCACATCATACGATGCCGGCAATACTGCCATAGACATTCTTCCATCTACATTGACGATGACCGTTTTTGCCAGTTCTTTCCCTTTGATATGGGCTGATGATGCAACCTCCTGAGCTGTGAAGGCACGGGAATGTGTTACTACACTGTATTTGACTCCGTTCTTATCAAGGAAGTCTTTTAGTTTTTGGACAGGCATAAGATATCCTCCATCTTAGTTTGGTGTCCTTTTAATGATCGGATGTACTAAATAAAACCAAGAGATGGCACGACGGGTTCACTCATTGTCAATATTCTACTCCGATTGGACAAAGAAAGTGTATTCTGATCTCTCAACAGATGAAGTTATAAGAGGATAGAGCAGTATTCCGACTTTACTTTATTAGGCCATTTGCTTTTCCTGTTCCCATTTAAGATAGGAGTGGGGATCGTGGTCGACCGCACCCTCAGGCAGCCAATCCCATAATGGCCCCATCGCGTTTTTTATTTGGTTGACCAGGAATTTCGGTACTTCGGTGCTTTCCTGATTATAAAATTTTCTAAATGATACATCGTCATTCAAACGCTGACGTACCTCATGAAAATATTTGATTTTTCCCCAGCCTTCACTACTCGTCGCCCGCACGATATTCATGGCCTTGGGGATCCAGCCTCTGTTAACATTAAATCTCCTGTAAATAGCTTTATTGGAAAATGAATGTTCATGCAGACTAATCATTTTATCAAAAAAGTCTTCCCACTCATAGTTCTTTGGTATTACATTCATGGCACCTGAATTATTCAGAAACTGGAAGGGAAAAGGCAACACCCTGTCCTGTTTTTGGTATTCCAGATTCAACGGTGCGCTCCGGCCAAAGGCGGTAAGCATGGAATAGGCCGGGAATGTACCCGGTGACATATCCAGAAATTTCTTTGTCAGCTCAAACGGTTCGTCCCCCTCATCCGTATCCAGACCCAAAACGAAATTGCCTTGCAGATAGGGAAGATAGCTCAGGATCATGTTCACCTGTTCAGACACCCGTTTCACTTTTTCCATGCCGTAGGTATGGCCTGTTTTCGACTTGTTCCCTAGGTCAAACCACGACTCAATTCCCGGAAGGATCGCTTTAAAACCGTTCTTTTTGAGTCTGATCACATTTTTTTCAGACAATAAAGAAAGAGAACTTTCAGCTATGAAATCAATACTGTCAGGCGGCACTGCTTCCTCAATCGCCGTAAGATAGTCGTCAAAACGGATTCCAAAATTTGGATCATGCCAGGCCACGCGAGGCCTTTTCATTTTCTTCAGGAGAAAGCGAAGATCCTCCTTCATTTCTTCGAAGTCCAGCGGCTGATAGTCAACGATCGAGTCCACACAGAAACTACAGGAATAGGGGCAGCCCAGGCTGCCGAGCATAGGCACGATCTTAACGACCGGTGCCTCCTGAAGAAGCCGTTCAATATATTTCCACCGCTGACGTACACCGGGCAATGAATTAGGTTGCTGCATTGCCGATAGATAGACCCCTGTCGGACGGTGCTGAGAATGATCAGCCAGGATGTCACGAACGACCTGCTTGTCTGTAAATCCTACAACATAGTCGAAATATTTTTGAGCGTCCCGGGGATATGCGCGCGCATGTGGGCCACCCAGAACGGTTACTGCTCCTGTTGACCTAATTTTATTACTGAGTGCATATGCAACATGAGCAGATGTTGTGAAAGCCCCGATAAAGACGACATCCAGTTTATCCGGTAGCTCATCTACCATATTTTCATAGCCGGAAAAATAAGCCAGACTCACATCGTGACCTTCTTCTTCACACCAGACAGCGATAACCTGTCCCATGATACTTGCAAGATTTGCCCTCATAAAACGAGCATACGAAGAACGGCTGGGTCTGTTTGCGACAATATCTATAACGCCGATACGAAGTTTACGCATATAATGAATAATTAAGATTTAAAAAGACCCGTAGAAATGTGATAATAGGCTACTCCACACACTAGTTCAAAAAAAGACTCGCAACTAACGCCATTTGTTAACAACACAAGTCAACTTAATATAATATTTTAAACGTTAAACGTTAAACGCTAAAAGCAAAAGTAAATTTAAACAGTACCTACTACTCTCACTTTTGCCATTTTTACGTTTTAAACTTTCAACTTCTCTTACAAGCTCTTCCGCTGTGAATAGTTGCCCGACTTATCCATTATTATCAATAACCTGAATATTAATGGTTTTTTATGATAGATTGCCATCTTCTTTATCTTAATCTTTGTGATATTCACACTTTTATCAGATAATTGTTATGATACAGATTCTCCATCACACTCCTGTTTTAGAATCTTATTTGCAAGGCTTGACCATTTCTTCACAACCTTCCAATCACATGTGATTAATGCTTCGATTTAGTCGCCTACAGACCGCTATTACATTACTTTTTGTGGTTGTCCCGATCAGTGCCTTCTCACAAATTTACCGTCCACCCCTGAAGTGGTATCAGTTGCACACCCCTCATTTTCATGTGATCTATTATCAGGGAGAGGAGGCATCCGCAAAAGCTGCGGCAAGCATACTTGAGGACCAATACAACAACGCTAAGTCATTGACTGGTGGTTCTCTTCACAACTTTCCTGTTATCCTCAACGGGTATAACGATCTTGCAAACGGGTTTGTCTCCCCGTACCTGTTTCGGATGGAAGTAGAGATTCCGGAAATGAAGGGTAAAATGATGAATCCGAGAACGGGTGGTTGGTTTGATAATGTGTTTCCCCACGAACTGGTTCATGCCATGCAGTTCTCTGTTCTTCCCTGGCCGGGAATCAGTGGATTTGTGCGTCTCTTCTCACCGGATGCCGCCCGCAGCCTCCAGGGAAATATCGTGGCCGGATTTGATGAGGGGCTCGCAGTATACAACGAATCACATGTTCGTCCGGGTGTGGGAGGGCGCGGTAACTATTCCATGTTCACAAACTATTTCAGAGCAAACCTGGATGGGAATCACACCTGGAGCATGGGGCAGCTTCTCCAGATCTCCGGGCAGACCCGGCCGTACGATCGTCATTATATGGGCGGATATCAATATGTTCATTGGCTGGAATCCCACTTTGGAGAGAAAAAGGTCCGGGATATCATATCTTTTGACAGTCGATGGCCTTTCATGGGACTTGGGGCTTCCATTTGGGCTAAGACAGGTACATGGCCGGGAAAACTGTATCACAGGTTTGAAACAGACAAAAAAAAGCAGGAACACCAACGGATTGATTCATTAAAGGAAGTTGGGATAAGCCAAAATCCTCCACTCACCATTCATTATAACGGACCGTACATCCGACGCCCGCTTTGGCTTAATGATCATACACTGATATTTCATGCCGCATTCTATAATGCACCGTCCGGTTTTTATACCTACAACCTCAAAAATGACAAGCTTCACAGGATAGTAATTACCAATTCCGTGAGTGACTACCGGTATGATCTGAATAAAAAAAAGAATAAGCTGCTGTTCGCAAATTACAGAAGCAGTGCCATCTACTATAATGATTATAAAACGGATCTTTATGAACTCAATCTGTCTACGGGTCATACTACCCGGTTAACCACCAACAAGAGAGTCTTTTCCCCCGCCTTTAAAGGCTCAACCATATGGGCTTTGCAGACGGATCAGCAGAGCGCCCGGTGGGTTGATGTTAACAGGAAAGGTAAAACCGATTCGCTCCTGGATATTAAACCGAACACGCTTATAGCTATAGCTCCGAATCCTGTGGATACCAGTCTTACCGCTGTTGTCGCAAACAGAAACGGTGTTCAGGGTATTTGGTTTATATCCGGCAGTGATAGAAATCATATCGAACAGGATCTACCTTATATTGCCTTTCACGACGCATCCATATTCGATCCGTCCTGGAATCCTGACGGCGCGAAGCTCCTTTTCAGTTGCGATCGTGGAGGAACGATGAACCTCTATTTATACAATTTGAAAACAAAAAAGATCTGGCAGCTCACAAACAGTCACTATAACGCTTTTGAAGGATCTTTTTCACCCGACGGAAGTAAGATCGCATACATTCGGCAAGTCGGTGGAGACAGGATCCCTGTGGTTATGAAAACAGATTCCCTGAACAGGATAGCTGTTGTCTATAATCAGAACAATGAAAAAGTGGATCAACGCCTGAATTCTGAACGGCTTGCCGATCACTGGAAACCGAAGGGTGATCAATGGCATGCCAAGCGATATCATACCGGTATATCGTGGATTAAGCCACGGATTATTGCTCCCTATCTTTCAGATAATTCAGTTCTTGGTTACCGGTGGGGAGCCTATCTTAGCAGCCAGGATTTTTTGCAGCAGAATTACTACCTGGCTGAATTTTCGACATCAAACAGTCAATTCTGGTACAATGCGGAATACTATTACACTGGTTTTTATCCTGGTTTTATTCTCAAAGCCTATCATGAACCGAGCAATAATGTATATCTTTCGTCCCCAGGATTAAATGGTTTCCTATACACTTTTGAAACGCAGGGATACTCCCTGAGTATTCCCATACCCATTGTGCTGGAACAAAATGTGAGGTACAGCAGCCTTTCATTTAAACCGGAGATTGATTACGAGCGTCTGCGTCCAATCATATCTTATACTGCTGTGGGGCCATGGAAAAAAGCAACGGCCATCGATCTTAATGAAACATTAAACTGGCGGCTGCAGCAGAATATACGGGATGCCCAGCCTAATTCCGGATCCGTCCTCTTTTCCGAAACAAAATTTGATATCCATTCCACTTTCCAGGATTCGCGGTCTGCTTTCCGTTTGGGACTATATCAATATCTGTCTCCACTAAGCAGGCTCAATCAATCATTGAGACTCGGCCTTATCTATCAAACACAGACCAAAACAGCCGTCTTTTCCAACAGCACATTGGTATCCGATTTCTTCAAAGGTTATCCTCTGATAAATGTTAATAACGCTCTGAGCTTTCAAACCCGGTATACGATCCCCATAATAACTCCGGATAACGGCGGTCTTCTAATCCCGGTGTACATGCAGCAGATTTATGGAACACTTTTCACGGATACCATCACAGATCTTGATCAAAATAATCTACTAAAAGCCTCTCGTACAATTTATGGGATTGGTCTTCATTTCGTTACCGGTTTATCAAATCTGCGAATTGATATCGGATTCGGTCTTGCTTATGAAGTCACGAGAAACAACTTGAAGGGATTTGCCGGAACTTTTTAATTATAGGATCGTCAGAATCAGGATTTGCCGGCTTTTTCTATCAATTCATCGGGAACATCCAGTTCCATACGAAGCAGAAGCGCGGCATGTGTTTTGCCCTGCGCGTCCAATTTCAGCGATACGGTTCCTCCTCCTCCAAGACTCTCGTGAAGTATAAAATTCAAGGCATGGAGGTTTTCCATCTCGTACCGTTCAACCTCGCCTTTACAGATGTGCTTCATGTGTTCCTTTACAACTCCGGATGTCAGCTTATCTTTCAAAAAAGGATAGATATCCGGATGCCTGGCAATGACCCCAACATTACTGCCATTCCCCTTGTCACCGCTTCGGGCATGAGCAATACGTAAGAGTGGAACACGTGACATAGAGTTACTTTTTTTAGTTCAATTTGATTACGTATAGATGCTATTCAACCGTTCCTATAATGACTGATTCTTCACCTTGTTCTTTCAACAGTGAACGAACTTTGTGGATATTGGCTGTATCAACAATTACTACCAGTCCGATTCCAAGGTTAAATGTAGACTGCATATCCTCATCATCGACCTCTCCCAGCTTTTGTATCAGGTTAAATATTGCGGGATGATCCCATGCCTTCCAGTCTACTTTAAGCTTGTAGCCATGGGGAATCACACGTTTTGTATTGCCAAGGATCCCGCCCCCGGTGATATGAGAGAATGCATGAACCCCGTCCACACCACTAAGATATTGAATGGTGGTTAAATAAGATCTGTGTACAGCAAGAAGGGCTTCACCGACAGTACAACCAAGTTCATCAACATGGCTATCAACATCATAATGATCAAACAGCACTTTTCGGGCCAGCGAGTAACCGTTTGTATGCAGACCTGTACTTGGCAATCCCAGAAGAACATCGCCTCTGTGAACCCGGCTTCCATCAAAAATACGATCCCGGTCGACAACTCCTACGATTGTTCCCGCCAGATCAAATTCTCCGTCTGAGTAGATATCGGGCATTTCCGCCGTCTCGCCACCAATCAGGGCACATTTGTTTTCCCTGCATGCTTTAGTGAATCCTTTGATAACTTCCAGGGCGATTTTGTTGTCCAGTCTTCCTGTGGAGAAATAGTCGAGAAAGTACAATGGTTCTGCACCGCATACGGCGATATCATTGACGCAGTGATTAACCAGATCCTGTCCGACAGTGTCATAAACTTCAGCCCGGAAAGCGACTTTTAACTTAGTACCAACTCCGTCGACGCTGCTCACAAGGACCGGTTCACGGTATCCTGACAGGTCGGGAAGATAGAGCGCGCCGAATCCACCTATATTTTGTAGAACAGAAGGATTGTGAGTTGATTTAACCAGGTCTTTAATGGAGTTAATGAGTTGTTCACCGGCCTGAATGTCAACTCCCGAGGATTTATAGGAATATTTTTTTAAGTCTTTCATAAAAAATAAAGATTCGAAACGTATACGACCGAAGATAACGATTTTTACGGGTACTGAAAGATAGGATCTTAAGAAGAATGGAAAGAATGACTCACAACAGATAGGCTTTCTCAACAGTTTTCCACAGGAATATTTTATAATAGTTTAATTAATAAATAATAGTAGTAGATAGTAATAGGCTGTGGATATGTTAATAACCTTCTTTTCCAGACTATTATCCTTCCTGCGTAATGATTGTTAATAACTTTGTGGATAATTAAATAAATAAAAACAGGTAGTCAGGCGTCTCTTTTTATACTTTTCCACAGCTTTATATGTGTTTCACACAAAAAAGTTAAGAAATTGTTAACAGTAGGAAAAAAATATAGGAACTGTGGAATACTGCTCTTTTTTGTTAATGGGGATTGAAAACTTTTTTTGTTATTCTCAATTCACAGGTTTTCCACATTGATTAATAACATTTTCCACATAGTTTTAAACAGTCATGAGAATTGTTTTGCAGCGTGTTTCAAGGGCATCAGTTACCGTTGAAAATAAGATAACAGGTAAAATTGATGACGGTTTGTTGCTGCTCGTGGGAATTCATCCGGATGATACGGAGGAAACCATTAACTGGATGGGATTGAAGATATTGCGGCTCCGCGTTTTTGAGGATGGAGAAAAGAAGATGAATCTGTCGGTGAGTGATGTGAAAGGCGGAATATTGGTTATTTCCCAATTTACATTATATGCGGATACCCGAAAAGGAACCCGTCCTGGATTTTCTGAGGCTGCGGGACCGGAATTTGCGAAAATGATGTATGAAAAGTTTCTTACATGGTTACAGGTTCATTCTGATCTGAGGATACAAACCGGTGTATTCGGTGCGATGATGAATGTGGATCTTGTGAACAAAGGACCCGTTACAATTATACTGGATAAATAGTGTCTTTGATATTTGTTTTTATAGACGGCATTGGCCTTGGCGAAAAAAGCCCTGATAATCCCTTTTGCGAAGCTGATCGATATCCGGCTTTCTTACAGTTGGCTGGCGGTACCGCGATGACGCGGTATGCCAAACCCTATTATCATGAAAAAGAACTCTTCTTACATACAGACGCTTGTCTGGGCGTAGAGGGATTACCACAGAGTGGGACGGGCCAGGCTACATTACTTTCAGGAATTAACGCATCCAGGATTCTTGGGCGCCATTTCGGACCTTATCCCCACTCTAAGATTCGCTATTTGCTGGAGGAACACAGTCTTTTCAGGCAGGTTTCGGATATAGGGAGAAGCTTCTATTTTATGAACGCCTTTCCTGAAATATTTTTTGAACGGGCAATGGCCCGTAACAGATGGAGTTGCTGTACACTCATGACAAGAAGCGCTGGTCAGCAGCTGAATAGTGTAGCGGATATTAAAAAAGGCAGGGCAATTACAGCTGGCCTCAGGCAGGATTACTGGAGAGCTAATCTTAATCTGGATGTTCCGGAGATTTCCGAGCAGGAAGCAGCTGAGAGAACCCTGCGGGTTGCAGAAGAAAAAGACCTTGTTCTTGCAGAATATTATTTAACAGATAAAGCCGGACATAACCAGTATCCGGAGTACGCACATGAGATGCTTACCCGAATCGACCGTTTTTTAATGACCATTCTTGAGCAGAAAAAGGATTCAATGACACTTTTAGTGACAAGCGATCATGGAAATCTGGAAGATCTGAGCACTAAAACACATACCTTCAATAAGGTGCCTTTATTTATAAACGGTCCGATGGTTTCATTCTTCACAGAAGTGAAAAGTATTATTGATATTACACCTGCCATCGTAAAAGCCTTTTCCGGTTAATATGGTCAGGCAAATTGATTCAGTACATCCTGAATCCGTTCAGAAATATCTTCAATGGAGCCGGTACCATTAATTTCATGATACAGCCCCTTTTCGGCGTAATAGTGCATTACGGGCGCAGTTTCCTGGTGATAAACCTGTAAACGGACCTTAATTTTTTCCGGATCATCATCTGACCTGCCTTCCCCTCGCGATGCGAGCCTGCTAATCAGCTCTTCTTTTGGTACTTCAAGACCAATGAAGGCATCGATTGATTCCCCGCGTTTTTTAAGTATCGAGTCAAACTCTTCGGCTTGAGTGACCGTGCGCGGGAAGCCATCGAGAATATACCCATTCCGGTATTTTTCTTCTTTGATGGTTTCTTCTACCAGTCCAAGTACGATGTCATCAGGAACCAATTTTCCATGATTTATATACGACCTGGCTTTAATCCCCAGGGGGGTATTAGTTCTGATATGATGCCGAAATATCTCGCCGGTTGATAACTGGGGTATATTGTAAGCCTTTTGTATTCGCTTGGCCTGAGTTCCTTTACCAGCTCCGGGAGGCCCAAATAAGATGATTCTCATGGTGAACGTACACTGAAAGATTTACCCGAAAAATCGGAATTACAGATTAAAAATAGACGATAGCACCAGCTCAATCAAATGAGCGAGGTGTCTATTAGGGATTTATATTTTTTTACAAAGATTGTTCATTCAAAGATT
>Ga0102953_1001328_pt1 | contig 15891 bp, 14 predicted proteins | sample SalPon2A_C_D2_MG_FD_78509 | JGI IMG/M metagenome (GOLD analysis project Ga0102953, IMG submission 78509) | Soil microbial communities from South San Francisco under conditions of wetland restoration - Salt Pond MetaG R2A_C_D2_MG | ecosystem: Environmental > Terrestrial > Soil > Wetlands | place... | reverse complement strand
GGCGCGCCTCGCGCTCGGCCTTCGAGAGCTTCAAGCCCTCGAGAATCGCGAGCACGTTCTCCTCGACGGTGAGCCGCCGGAAGACCGACGGCTCCTGCGCGAGGTACCCGATGCCGCGGCGCGCGCGCTGGTACATCGGCAGGCCCGAGAGATCCGTGTCGTCGATGAAGATCCGCCCGTCATCGGGCCGCACGAGACCGACCATCATGTAGAAGGTGGTTGTCTTGCCCGCACCGTTCGGCCCGAGCAGCCCGACGATCTCGCCCTGGTGCAGCTCGAGGTCCACGTGATTCACGACCGTGCGCCGCCGGTAGACCTTGGTGAGGCCGCGGGCCGACAGCGTGCTGCCACTCGGTGGCACGGGCCGGGCGACCGACTCGGCCGCGGTGAGCGCCTCTTCGGCGAGCTCCACGAGGCGCTCGCGCACGCCGGGCACCCCGACCATGGGGGCGAGCGCCGGCCCGGCGTGGAGCACCGCCTGATCGTCGTCGAGAGCGCTCGGCGGCTCGAGCAGACGGTCGGTCACGAGCCGCGGGATGACGGACACGGCGAGATACCCGCGCACCTCGTCCATCGACAGCGTTCCGCTCTGCCGCGTGCCCTCGTGCGCGACGCGGTCCTGGAGGTCGAGGAACGCCTCGCGGTACGCCACCGCGAGATCGCCGAAGCGCACCGGCTGCCCGCCGTCCGCCACCTTGAGGAAGGCGGCGAGCGCGAGCGGCGACGACGCGTCGCGCCCGTGCAGCCGGTCGAAGAGCGGCGCGGTCATCCGCCGCCCCCCGTCCCGGGGCGCGGTGTGGCGACGGAGTCGGCGGCCGGGGCCTTGGGGGCCGTGGAATCCGCCGTCGTCGCGGGCACCTGGAGGTAGACGCCGTCCGCGTTCCCGGCAACGTCCACGCGCTCGATGGCGGCCCCGGTGAAGTGCGCCGTGATGCGATCGCCGCGCGAGTAGTCTATGCCGGCGAGCTTGGTCGGCTGATCGGCCTCGTAGACCCGATACCGCGCGCCGGCCTTGCCGAGCGCGGCGAGCCCCACCAACCCGCGGCGCCCCCCGCCCGTGCTGTCGAATCGCGCGATCACGGTGTCGCCCACGACCCAATCCGGATCGGCGTCCGTCGAATCCCGTTTCGCCACCGCACGGGCCGCACCGATTCCCCGCACCTCCGTCAATTGCTGATCGGGTGCAGCGATCACGAGCGAGTCGGCGGTGATGGTCTGGCCGACCGAGGACGCCGTGGACGTGAGCGAATCGCCCCAGGCCTCCCCACCCTGCACCTGGTCGTTCTCGATGTCGAACGCGATGGTGTCCGCCGACAGACGCCAGTCGGCACTCGTGGCGAGCGACGAATCTTCCGCCTGGACCCACGTGAGCTTCTTGCCATCGATCTTGAAGTCGATGTTGCGACCCGTGAGCGTATATCCCGCCGCGTCCGGCTGCGTCCCGCCGCCCGATCCCTCCACCCGCGCGTGACCGACCAGGCGTCCGCCCCCCGCGTCCACGTTCAGCCGGGCGCTGTCCGAGTGCGCATCGAAGTCCTCGCGCCGGATGCGTACGTTGCCGCCCGCCCACGCCTCCGTGTTGCCCACGAGGCGCAGCCGGTCGGAGGTGATCACCCAGGGCGGCGCGCCCGCCGTGTCACCCACCGCCAGATACCGCACCGTCGGCCGGTTGGGGGCAATCAGCTCCGCGCTGTCCCGCACGCCCTGCGCGCGACGCAGATACGTGATGGTCGGGCCGGTGAGCACCGATCCCGTCACGAGGTTCCGGAGCACGGCGTTCCCGTACGCGTCGAGTCGTTCCTGGTTCAGGACATAGGTCGCACGCTGTGAGTTCAAGTTCACCGCGGAGTCGCGGAAGGTCACCCCGCCGACCATGTCGAACCGGTCAAACTCGGGATACCAGGCAACCGAGTCCGAATGCATCTTCGTGATCTGCCCCTTGCAGTGCGCCCACACGCCGCCGCCCGCATAGAACCGGAACCGGCCCTGCCCGATATCCACCTTGCGGCCGACGCCGAGCGTGCTGTCCACGACGACGTCGCAGGTGCGGCTCCCCTGCGCGCGCAGTGCGGCCGGCAGCATCCACGCTGCGGCTACCATGGACGCGAGCCCGAGACGCCAGGACGGCGCCATCACTGCTTGAGCTCCACTCGGCCGAGGTTGCCGCGCGGCTTCTTCGTCTCGACGTTCCGGAAATCCGGGTCGGCGGTGAAACCGTCCCCTTCGAGGTGCTGATCGGGCGTGACGAACACGAAGCTCGCCGGCCCCGAGACCCGGTCGGTCGAGCGACTGTAGTCCAGCACCGACGTCGTGAGCCGCCGGCCGTCCGGCGTCACGCCGACGACGTTGCCGATGGCCTCCATGTCGCCGGTGCGGGAGTTGTACGTTCCCGAATCGGCCGTCAGGGACGACGTCTGCTCGCCCTCCGGGCCGAAGAACGTCACGTGCACCCCGTGCAGGTCGGCCACCTGCCGGTTCTCGAAGTAATAGGCCGTGTCCGCGTGCAGCTGCACGCGGCGTACGCCGTTCACCGTGACGGAAGTCGTCATGCCGAAGAACGTCTGATCGGCGCTGTCCGCCGCCGAGATCGTCGTCGGCGGCAGCTCGGAGTCGCGACACGCCAGCCCGGCGAGCCCGGCCACCCCGGCCGCGAGCAGCACGAGCGCTGCGCGCCGGTTACCGCGCACGGCTCAACCTCGGGGCGTGCGCCTCGCCGCGCTCGGCGAGATAGCGGGCCACCGCACCGTCCCACTGCCCCCGCGCGTGCAGCAACACCTCCGCGAATTCGCGGACCGCGCCGCGCCCGCCCCGCGCCTCGGTCGTGTAGCGCGCGAGCTGCCGCACCTCGGGCGCGGCATCCGGCACGGTCACCGGGAGCCCCACGCGGCGGAGGATCGGGATGTCGGGGAGATCGTCCCCCAGAAACGCGGCATCCTCGATCCGCACGTTCGCGCGCTGGAGCATCGCTTCGAACGGCGGGAGCTTGCGCGCGAAGTTGTCCTGGACGATCTCGTCGATGCCGAGCTCTTCCGCACGGATCCGTGTGGCCTCGGACACCCGTCCGCTCACGATCACCACGCGCAAACCCGCGGCGCGCATCAGCAGGAGGCCGATACCGTCCCGAATGTCGAACCGCTTGAGCTCGATGGGGACGCCCTGGTCGCCACCGACGTACACCCCGCCGTCGGTGAGCACGCCGTCCACGTCGAGGCCGACGAGCTGAATGCGTTTGGCGAGCAGCGGCTCAAGCACGAACTTCCCCACCACGCGCCGCCGCGCGGACGTCCAGCGCGCGCTCGACGAGCGCCTCGAGATCCGCGAGCGGCCACATGCTGGCCGCGTCGCTCGGCGCCTCGTCGGGCGCGGGATGGGTCTCGAGAAAGAATCCGTCGGCGCCCGCCGCGGCGGCCGCCGCAAGCAGCGCCGGCACGTGGCGGCGCTCGCCGCCGGAGGCGCCCTCGGGACCGGCGCCGGGACGCTGCACGGCGTGCGTCGCGTCGAAGAGCACCGGGCCGCCGGTCGCTTCCTTGAGCCGCGCGAAGCTCCGCATGTCCACCACGAGATCGCCGTACCCGAAGAACGTCCCGCGCTCGGTGACGGCCACCTCCGTACCGCCCGCGCCGCGGACTTTCTCCACCGCGCCGGCCATGGCATCCGGTGCCATCCATTGCCCCTTCTTCACGTTCACCGCGCGGCCGCTCCGCCCCACGGCCTCGAGCAGCGGCGTCTGGCGACAGAGAAACGCCGGCACCTGGAGGGCATCCGCCACCTCGGCGGCGGCGGCGACTTCGGCGCACTCGTGCACGTCCGTGAGCACCGGCAGGCCGGTCTCGCGCTTCACGCGCGCCAGGAGCGCGAGCCCGCGCTCGAGGCCGGGACCGCGTGGCGCCTCCGCGCGCGAGCGATTCGCCTTGGCGTAGCTCGCCTTGAAGACCACGGACACGCCGAGCCGCACGCGCAGCTCGGCGAGGGCCTCCGCGATGCGCAGGTTCAGCGTGTCGTCCTCGAGCACGCACGGCCCCGCGACGAGCACCGGAGCGGGAAAGCAGGCGCTCATCTCAGGCCGGTGACTCCGCGAGATGCTCCGCCTCCATGTCCGGCGTGCGGCGCCGATGCGCCCGCGCCGCGGCCACGAAGCTCGCGAAGAGCGGGTGCGGCCGCGTCGGCCGCGAGCGCAACTCCGGATGGAACTGGCAGCCGACGAACCACGGATGCGCCGGCAGCTCGACGATCTCGACGAGTGAGCCGTCGGGCGAGAGCCCGGAGCACCGCATACCATACTCGGCCAGGAGATCGCGATAGCTATTGTTGACCTCATAGCGGTGACGGTGTCGCTCCGCGACTTCCTCCACGCCGTAGATCTCCCGCGCGCGGGAGCCCGCGCGGAGCTTGCAGGGATAGGCGCCGAGTCGCATGGTCCCACCAAGATCCTGCACGTCCCGCTGCGAATCCATGAGCGAGATCACCGGATTCTCACACTCCGCCTGGAACTCGCTCGAGTTCGTCTCGGGCAGCTGACAGACGTCGCGCGCGAACTCGATGATCGCCGTCTGCATCCCGAGACAGATGCCGAAGAACGGCAGCTCGTGCTCCCGCGCCCACCGCACCGCCTCGACCATGCCCTCCACGCCGCGCACGCCGAACCCGCCGGGCACGAGCAGCGCGTCGTGGCCGGTGAGGACCCGCCCCGCAGCGGCCTGGTCCACGAATTCGTCGCTCGGAATCCAGTGCAGATCCACGCCGACGTCATTGGCGATCCCGCCATGGACGAGCGCTTCGCGGATGGACGTGTAGGCGTCGGTGAGCTCGGTGTATTTGCCGACGATGGCGATCCGCACGCGGTCCGCGGGCTCACGCACGCGCTTGACCATCGCTTCCCACGGCCGGAGATCCGGTTCCTTCACGTCGAGGTTCAGCCGGCGGCAGACCTCGCGGTCCATCCCCTGTGCGTGGAGCAGGAGGGGCACCTCGTAGATGGTCTCGACCGTGCGGCTCTCGACCACGCAGCCGAAGTCCACGTTGCAGAAGAGCGCGATCTTCCGCTTCACCGCGTCGTCGAGCGCCTGGTCGGACCGGCAGATCAGGAGATCGGGCTGAATCCCGATCTCCATCAGCTCCCGCACGGAGTGCTGGGTCGGCTTGGTCTTGAGCTCGCCGCTCGCCGAGATGTACGGCACGAGGGTGAGATGAATGAACAGCGCGTTGTCGCGGCCGACTTCCTGGCGGAACTGTCGGATGGCCTCGAGAAACGGCAGCGACTCGATGTCGCCCACGGTGCCGCCGATCTCGGTGATCACCACGTCGTGGTCGGGTGCGAGCCGCCGGATGGCGCTCTTGATCTCATCGGTGATGTGGGGGATCACCTGCACGGTGCTGCCGAGGTACTCGCCGCGCCGCTCCTTCGTGATCACGTTCAGGTAGACGCGTCCGGTGGTGACGTTGTTCGTCTGCGAGAGCGACCGGTCGATGAACCGCTCGTAGTGTCCGAGATCGAGATCGGTCTCGGCGCCGTCGTCGGTGACGAAGACCTCCCCGTGCTGGAAGGGGGACATCGTGCCGGGATCGACGTTGATGTAGGGATCGAACTTCTGGATCGTCACCTTGAGTCCGCGCTCGACGAGGAGACGGCCGAGTGAGGCCGCCGCGATACCCTTGCCGAGCGACGACACGACGCCACCGGTCACGAAGATGTACTTGGTGCTCACAGCGCTGCCTCCACCAGTCGCAGGTCCTCTTCGGAATCGACGCCCGGCGGCGTCGGCACACGAAGCGGCTCGACGCCGATCGTCATGCCGTGCCTGAGCGGGCGCAGCTGTTCGAGTCGTTCCTCGATCTCTTCGGCCACGGGCGGCAGGGCGATCCACCGCTCGAGCGCGGCCGGCCGATAGGCGTACACGCCCACGTGGCGGAACACCGCGGGCTGCCGCGCGCATGCGGGCGCCTGCCGCGTCCGAAAGAAGTCGAGGGCGCGTCCCGCCCCATCCACCGCCACCTTCACCCGATCGGGATGCAGGCGATCGCGCGCCTGGAGCGGGTCGGCCGCCGTGCCGATCTCGGCGCCGCCCTCGACGCGGCGCACGGCGCCGAGCGCCGCCTCGCGCGGGATGAGCGGCTCGTCCCCTTGCAGGTTCAGCACGATCTCGGCATCCCGGTACTCGGGCCGCCGGGCCACCTCCGCCACCCGCTCGGTCCCCGACCGATGAGCCCGGTCGGTGAGCACCGCCTCGACACCGAGGGGGGCCACGGCCTCAAGGATCCGCGGGTCGTCACCCGCCACCACCACGCGAGCCTCCAACCCGAGCGCGAGCGCGCGGCGCGCGACGACGCGAATGAGCGGCTCGCCGCCGAGGGGACGAAGAGGCTTCTGGGGGAGTCGGGTAGACCCGAGACGGGCCGGGATGACACAAAGGAGGTGCACGGCGGAAGTTAATATCGGCCGGGCCCGGTGTCAAAAGCCGTGCCAGGGCCCTTGACGTCGGTGCCCTGGCACGTAAGCGATTGTTAAGCAAGGTGTTAGAAATATGGCCCTGGAGCTACACCTCCAACCTATCCCCCTTCCGCGCAACCAGCAGATAGAGCGCCGGCATGATCAGAATGCTGATGAAGAGGCGCGTGAACAGGCCGGCGACGATCACCATCGCGAATGGTCGCTGCGAGTCCGTCCCGACACCGTGCGCGAGCGCCGCCGGCAAGAGGCCGAACGCCGCGACGAGCGCCGTCATCATGATCGGCCGCAGACGCAGGATCGCGGCCTCGCGGGTCGCCGCGAAGATCCCGGTCCCGTTCTTTCGGAGTTCGTTCGCGTACGAGATGTAGACCACGGCCGTCTGCACGGACACTCCGAAGAGCACGATGAAGCCGATGCCCGAGGAAACGGAGAAGGGTGTGCCGGTCAGCCAGAGAATCGCGAGACCGCCCACCGGGGCCGACAGGAGGACGCCGATGACGGTGATGAGGGGAAACTTGAAGTTCGAGTAGAGCGCGAAGAGCAGCAGAAAGATCGCGAACAGCGTCAGCGGCAGCACGACGCCCAGTTGCCGGCGCGATGCCTTGTACTCCTGAAACTCCCCCCCCCACACGACCCGATACCCGGCCGGAACCTTCACCTGCGCGTTCACCGCGGTCTGCCCGGCCTCGACGGCGCTCGCGAGGTCTCGGCCTTCCACCGAGTACTGGATTCCGATGAAGCGTTCGTTGTCCTGGCGGTAGATGAACGATGCGCCGTTCGCCACCGTGATGTCGGCGAGGTCCTTGAGCGGCACGTGCTGCCCGTCGGGGGTCGCGACCAGGATATTCCCGATCTCGCCGGGCGTCTCTCGGAATTGCGGCTGCAGTCGCACCACCAGATCGAACAGCCGCTCGCCCTGCACGACTTGCGTCGCCGCCACGCCACCCACCGCGGCGCTGACCAGGTTGTTGATGTCATCCACGTTCAGCCCATAGCGCGCGATGCGGGCGCGGTCCGGCGTGATGGTGAGGCTGGGCTGGCCGAGCTCACGGACGAGCGTCAACTCACCGATGCCCTTGACGCCGGTCAGCACGTGCTTGATCTGCAGACCGAGGTCCTGCAGCGTGTCGAGGTTGGGTCCGAAGACCTTGACGTCGAGCGCGCTCTTGAGCCCGGTCTCCGCCTCGTCCACCGCGTCTTCCGCGGGCTGGGTGTAATTGAAGATGATGCCCGGGAATTGGCGCAGACTGTCGTCGATCGCCGCGATCAACTCGGGCTTGGTGTGGTATTTCCAGTGCCACTCGGAGTACGGCTTGAGCCCGACGTAGAACTCGGCGTTGAAGAAGCCCGTCGGATCGGTCCCGTCGTCGGGGCGGCCGTGCTCCGAGCCGACATCGGTCACCTCCGGGAAGGACCGCAGGATGCTCCGAATTTGCGGGACGATCTTTCGGGATTCATCGAACGAGATCGTGTACGGCATGGTGGCCCGCACCCAGAGCGCGCCTTCGTCCAGATGCGGCATGAACTCGGCCCCGATGCCCGGAATCAGCAGCAGCGAGAGGGCGAAGATTGCGGTCGAGAGACCGACGGTGAGCCGAGGCCGCGCGAGGCACCAGTCGAGCGTCACCGCGTAGCGATCCTTCACCCACTCGAAGATCGCGTTCCTGCGCTCCCGCACGCCGTGCTTCAACACCCACGAGCAGAGCACAGGCACGAGGGTGAGCGTCGCGATCAGCGAGCCCACCAGCGCGTAGATCGTGGTGTCGGCCATCGGTCCGAACAGCTTCCCCGAGGGCCCGGAGAGCGCGTAGATCGGGAGGAAGCCCGCGACGATCACGGCCACCGAGTAGAAGATCGGGCGGTCCACCTCCGCCGCCGCCGCCACGATGACGTCCATCAACCGATAGTCCGTTCCGTGCCGCAGGGCGAGCTGGCGATGGATGTTCTCGCCCATGAACACCGCGCTATCGACCAAGATGCCGAAGTCGATGGCCCCGATGGAGAGCAGGTTGGCGGATATGTGCCTCACGCCGAGGCAGATGAACGCGAACAGCAGCGAGATCGGGATGGCGGCACCCACGATGAGCGCCGTCCGCACGTCGAACAGGAAGAACATCAGCACGAGGATGACCAGCAGCATCCCGCGCACGAGATTCTGCTCCACGGTGTGCGTCGTGAGGTTCACGAGCGTCGTGCGATCGTAGAACGGGTGGACCTTCACGTCCTTGGGCAGAAGCGAGTCGTTCAACTGGCGCGTCTTGGCCTCGACCGCCTTCAAGACGGTTTGGGTCTGCTCGCCCGTTCGCATAAGGATCACGCCTTCGACGGCGTCGTCCCGATCGTTGAAGCCGAATTGCCCGAGGCGCGGGGCGTGGCCGATGTCCACGGTCGCGACGTCTTTCACGAGCACCGGGGTGCCGTTGTGCACCGCGAGGACGATGTTGCCGATGTCTTCGGTGGTCTTGATGCGCCCGAGGCCACGGACGTAGTAGAACTGTCCGCCTTCCGAGTAGAAGCCACCACCCGTATTGCTGTTGTTCGCGGCGAGCGCGTCCACGACGTCGGTAACGGAGAGGCCCTCGGCTGCGATCCGGATCGGATTCAGATCGACGTGATACTCCATCGTCTCGCCGCCCAGCGGCGAATCATCCGCGACGCCCGGAACGGACTTGTACTGCCGCGTGATGAACCAGTCGTTCAGGATCTTGAGATCGCGGGCCGAGCGGTCGGGGCTGTCGAGGACGTACCGGTAGACGAGACCCGACGGCGAGAAGAGGGGCGCCACCGACGGTGAAACGCCGTCGGGAATGTCGGCGTCGGGCAGACGCTCGAAGACCTGCTGGCGCGCGAAGTAGTTGTCGGTCCCGTCCTCGAAGGTCATCCGGATGTCGGACAACCCATACAGCGAGATGGAGCGGATCACCTTCATCTTCGGGATCCCGTTCATCTCGACTTCGATGGGGACCGTGATGAGCCGCTCGACCTCTTCCGCGGCATGCCCCGGCCACTGCGTCACGACCTCGACCATCGGCGGTGAGAGATCGGGATACGCGTCCACCGGCAGCCGGGTGAACGACCAGATCCCGGCCACGATCACGAGCACGCTGAACAACGCGATGAGAAACCGTTGGCGCAGCGCCGCCGCGACGATGCCGTTGATGAACGACGCGGCCCTCGAGTGCTGCTCGGGCGCCGTCATTGGCTCTCCGCGAACTGGAGGAACAGCGCGCCCTGGCCGACGACGCGATCGCCTTCCTGCAGGCCCGTGGTGATCTCGTACTGGTCACCCACGCGTTCGCCGAGCGTGACCGGCCGCCGCGCGTAGCCGGTGTCCGCGCCGACCACGAAAACGAACGGAAGGTTGTCCGCGTCGCGCAGCACGGCGGCCGTCGGCACGAGGAGTCCACTCCGCGGCGTCCGCGCGTGAATCGTAACGTCCACGTACATCGCCTTCTTGAGCGCGCCGTGTGGATTCCGGGTCACGATTCGCACGGCGGTGGCCCGCGTATCCGGATCCACCGTGGCCCCCACGTAGTCCACGTGTCCGGGCAGCGTGTCGCCGCCTTCGGCCGGGATCACGTCCGCGGAATCACCGACGTGGACGTCGCGGAGATCGCGCTCGAATACGTTGGCCTCGACCCAGACCGTGGACATGTCCGCCACGGTGAAGCACGGCGTCGAGCCTGCCTCGAGCAGCTGCCCCGGCGTGATGAGGCGCTCCACCACCGTCCCGCGGAGCGGTGCGCGGATCACCCCCGCGGCGTTCGGGATGGGGGCGCCGCGCTGAATCGCATCGATCGTCACCGAATCGGCACCGACCGCCCGGAGCGCATCGAGCGCGTCGTCTCGATCGGCGGCCGCCTGCACGGCGTCGGTCTGCGCCTGCTCGAGATCCTGCCGGGCGAGCGCGTCATTCGCGAAGAGCGCAGAGTCGCGGACCGCAATGCGCTGCGCGTTGATCCACGCCGCGTGCGCCTTGCGATAGGCGGCGACGTCGGCCGCGAAGTCCGGCGACGCGACCGTGGCGAGCGGCGTGCCCGCCGCGACCCGCGTTCCGAGATCCACCAGCACTCGCGTGACCGGCCCGGAGATCGGCGCCAGCACCTGCGTGCTCCGATCGCCGTCGAAGTCGACGGTCCCGGTCACCTGGACGGCGGGGCGGAACATGGACGGCGCGACCGCGACGATCTGCAGCTTGGCGCGCTGGCGGGCGGTGAGCTGCCCCGGCGCCACCTTCGCGCCGCCGGCGTTGTCGCCCTTGCCGCATCCGACGACCCCGAGTGCCGCACCGAGGAGAAGAGCGAGAAGGCGTGCGTCACTGCGCATGGGAGTCTCCGACCGAAAGGCTGTCGAGGGGGGCGCCGATCGCGCGTTCGAGATCGGCACGGGCGTCGTTGGCGGAGCCGAGGGCGTCGGCGTAATCGCTCTCGGCCTGGACGAGAGTGCGCCGCGCGTCGAGCACCTCGAGCGCGGAGGCGCCGCCCAGCGCGTAGCTGGTCGAGGCGATGCGGTACGCCTCGCGCGCCTCCGGCACGAGCTCGCTTGCGAGGTAATGGGCCTGCTGCAGCGCCGTCGCCGCGGTCGCATACGTCGTGCGCACGTCCTGCGCGACCTGCGCCTGGACGTCCCGATACGTGGCGTCGAGCTCGCGGGCGTAGTGGCCGGCCTGCGACACCTCGCCACGTTGATGATTCCAGAAGAAGAGCGGCACGGAGAAACCGATGCCCGTGGTGTACGAGTTCGGCGACCCCTGCACGATGTTCTTCTGCACGAAGAGATCCACGTCCGGGAGCCAGTACTCGCTCGACAGCGTCGCCGCGGCGTGGGCGCCCCGGCGTTGGCTCGCGACGCTCCGGAGCTCGGGACGGTCCCGCTCGGCCACCACGAGGAGCGTGTCGAGCCCCGGGATCGTATCGGGAATCGTGAGCGTGTCCGTGAGCACGAGCCCCGCCCCGAGCGTCCGGCCCAACAGGCGGTTGAGCCCCGCCCGCGCGTTGGCCAGATCGCGCGTGTTGGCGAGCAGCGCGTTCACGGCACCGGCCACGTCCACTCGCGCGCGGATCACGTCGAGCTTGGGCACCGAGCCCTCCGTGTACCGGTCCTGCGTGCGCTTGAGGAAGTCGTCGGCGAGGCGCTTCGCTTGCTGGAGATCGGCCTGATGCTTGAGCGCGACGAGCACGGCGTCGTACGCCTGCGCGGTGGCCGAGGCGGTCTGCTGCCGCAATCCGAGATACGAGAACCGCGCGGCGTCGATCCCCGCCTGGCCCACCCGGCGCTCGAAGAGGAACTTGGTCGGGAACGGCACGGTGAGATCCACGCCGATGTCGCTCCCCGTGCGCGAGCCGATGCCCGTGGCGTTGGGCAGCCCCGTCGCGTCGGCGGAAAAGGTGGGATCGGGAAAGGCCGCGCCCTGAACGGCCAGGCCATGCGCTTCGCCGATCTGCTCGCGGCCGGCCGCGAGCGCGGGATTGTGCGCCAGCGCCATGGCGATCGCCTCAGGGCGCGTGAGAGTGAGCGGTTTGACCGTCTGCGCCATGAGTGTGTGTGGCCAAGCCGCGACTCCCATCGCCAGGACGACAGGGGTCAACACGTTGTGCGACAACGTACGCCTCCGGGACGATTCAGTACGCAACGCCCCGACACCCACGATCGTGGGGTCGGAACCGACTTCGTCGATTGTGATTCGGGAGCTAGACGAGTGTCACAGGCGGTGCGCGGGGGCGTGCGTCAGCACGCGGAAGGAGGCGCGGCGGCGTGAGGTTCCGGAGCCCATCCGCGGGCATCTCCGGCACCGTGACGGACGGTACGGGGCTCTGCAGCGGAGGGAGCGGCTGGGCCGCCGCCGGCGTGTAGCCGAGGAGGCAGTGGGACGCGTGACAGGGCGCGCCCTGCGATTCCACGTGCTCCGCGAAGGTATGCGGATGCCCACTGTGGAAGAGCAGCGCATCGGGCAGCGGCAGCGCCGCCTGGCCGTAGAAGACCAGGGCGGCGAGCACGAAGGCGCCAACGTGGCGCCACAGCCCATCCCTCTTCACGTGATGCGGCTCAGTCACCGGCGATACGACCTGCGTCCATGTTGAAGGGTCGGGTCGACAATAGGGCCAACGTCCCGTCGCGGCAACCCGCAGGCCGGATCGGGTGTACCCGGATACCCACCGACCAGGCGGAGGTTCACGCCGCGCCTACCACTCCTTCGTGCAGGGCCCGCAAGAAGTTGGCGATCAACGCCCGACCCGCGCCGGTCCCGACGGACTCGGGATGGAACTGCACCCCCCAGAGCGGCGCGCTCGCGTGCGCGATCCCCATGATCTCCGCGCCGTCGGGCCGGTCCGCCGACCACGCCGTCACCCGCAGCTCGTGCGGGAGCGACGCCGGCTCGATCACGAGCGAGTGATAGCGCATCGCGTCGAAGGGATTCGGGAGCCCCGCAAAGAGTCCCGTGCCGCGATGCGCGATCGGCGTCGTCTTCCCGTGCATGAGCCGGTCGGCCCGCACGATCCGCGCGCCGAAGGCCTCCCCGATCGCCTGATGCCCGAGACAGACGCCGAGCAACGGGACGCGTCCGACCGCGGCGCGAACGAGCCCGACGCTGATCCCCGCGTCGGCGGGGACGCCGGGACCGGGCGAGATCACGATCCCCTCCGGCGCGAGCGCGAGGGCCTCGTCCACCGTGATCTCGTCGTTGCGACGCACGAGCGGCTCCGCGCTCAACTCGCCCAGGTACTGCACGAGGTTGTAGGTGAAGGAATCGTAGTTGTCGAGGACGAGGAGCATGGGGGGAAGATATCGAAAGAGTGGCAGAGGGGCAGAGTGGCAGAGGGGCTGCTAGCCGCGCGGATGGAACGTCTTGTGGACGGAGCGGAGGTACTCGCGGTCGACGTGCGTGTAGATCTGGGTCGTGGCGAGGTCGGCGTGACCGAGCATCTCCTGGACCGCCCGGAGATCCGCGCCGCCTTCCAGAAGATGCGTGGCGAACGAATGACGTAGCGTATGCGGCGTCACGCGCGCCGGGATCCCGGCTCGCGCCGCGGCCTTCTTGATGACTCCCCACGCGCCGACACGCGAGAGCGGCGCGCCGCGCGCATTGAGAAACAGCATCCCACGTCCCTGCCCCCGATCGAGCGTCGGGCGAATCTCGCGAACGTAGATCGCGACCGCGCCGAGCGCCCGCCGGCCGATCGGCACGAGACGTTCCTTCTGGCCTTTGCCGAAGATGCGCACCAGCGCCTCGTCGAACCCGACGTCCGCGAGCGCGAGACCGACGAGCTCCGAGACGCGGGCGCCGGTGCCGTAGGCCACCTCCAGCAGCGCACGATCGCGCCAGGCGAGCGGTTCGTCGGGGTTCGGTGCGGCAAGGAGCGCTTCGATCTGCTCGACCGAAAGCACCGCAGGGAGCGTGCGCCAGCCCTTGGGAATCTCGATCCGCTCACTCGGATCCGCGGCGGCCTCACCTTCGCCGATCAGAAACCGATAGTACGTGCGGGTGGCGGCAATTTGACGCCGGATACTCGCCGTGCTGAAGCCAAGATCCTTGAGGTGGTACACCAGATCGCGCACCGTCTCGGCCTTCACGCGGTCGGGCCGCCGGATCCGCCGGCTCACCGCGAACGTCGCGAGCCGCCGGATGTCCCGCAAATAGCTCTCGACCGTATTGGGACTGTTCCCCGCCTCGAGCGAGAGATAATCGGCGAACGGCTCGAGCAGAAACGCGCGGTCGACGTCCAGCTCGCTCACGCGTGGGATCCCGGATCGTCAGGTGGTGTCCGGCGCCGCAGCATCACGGTCAGGGCGATGGCCCCGCCGAGCACGACGGCGACGATTGCCGCGGTCAGGTTGAGCCGGGCCACGAGCGCACCGATCCTGCCCGATTCCCGGCTCACGGTGACCGCTGCGATCGTGACGACTCCGTACCAGATTCCCGAGGCGACGACCACGGGAGCGAGACTCCGGACGACCCCGAGTCCCGCGATCCCGGCAAAGGGCGGGACGACGGCCCGCACGCCGGGGATGAAGCGGCTCAGGAAGATCCCCCACGTGCCATAATGCTGATAGAGCCGCTCGATGCGCACCAGCGCCGCCGGCTTCACCAATCGCCTGCCGATGCGCCCCTCGACGAAGCGCCGGCCGGGCCGACGCGCCACGGCATACACGGCGGCGGCGCTCGAGACGTTGGCGAGCCAGGTCACGAGAAAGACCCCGACGGCCGTGATGCGCCCGCCCACCGACACGAAGGCCCCGACCGCCACGGCGGTATCCGCCGGCACCGGGGGGAAGATGTTCTCCAGCGCCGCGAACCCTGCCAGCACCGCATACAGCGTATCGGGCGAGAGGGCCTGGAGGCGGGCGACGATGTCTCCGAACAGGCCTAGCTCCCATCGACCGCCGCGACGGCGTAGACGACGAGCCCCCGCCCAGCCCCGACGGCGTCCATCCCTTCGTTCGTCTTCCCCTTGACCGACACGGCGCCCACGCCGAGCCCGAGCGCTTCCGCCAGCCGCTGCCGCATCCCCTCGATGTGCGGGGCGAGCCGCGGCGCCTCCGTGACAACCGTGACGTCGAGATTGGAGGGTGTGAAGCCGTGCTCCGCGAGCCGTTCCCGAACCGTGCGGAGCAGGGCCATGGAATCGGCGTCCTTCCATCGGGGATCGGTATCGGGAAAGAGCCCGCCGATGTCCCCGAGCGCCGTCGCGCCGAGGAGCGCGTCGATCACCGCATGGGCCACGGCGTCGCCATCCGAATGCCCGGTGAGACCGGCCGTGGGATCGAGGACCACTCCCGCCAGCCGAAGCGGGCGCTGGGCCCCGAAGGTGTGGGAGTCGTAGCCGAAGCCGAAGCGCGTGGACATGGCGGGAATATACAGGGGCGGGCACGGGCGGGCACGGGCGGGCACGGGCGGGTGTTGGCGGGCGCGGGTGCACGAGGATGTGGACACACGGGCCCGGAGCGGTTGCCACCGCCATAGCACATAACATAATAGACGGCAATGGCTTGCGACCTCGACCTCGATCGCCTTGTCAGCTCCGCGATAATAGTATCGAGTCGATAAGAGTATGCACGGCGGCTTGCGCCGATGTTAGCGACTCGATACTATCGCCGGATGCACGACGCCGAACGGTTGTACGCGCTGTTGGACCGCCTGGGAGTCGTCCTCCGGGCCGACGATCGCCAGGTCGGCCGGCACGGCGCGCTGCAGCCGATCCACCGTGCCCTGCTCCGCTACCTCGCCCGCTGCAACCGGTACTCGGACACGCCCGGAGCCGCCGCGGCCTACCTCGGACAGACCAAAGGAACGGTGAGCCAGTCGCTCAGGGTCCTGGAGCGGCGGGGCTACGTGAAGAAGCGGCGGGACGCGCGCGACCGGCGCGTGATCCGGCTCGAGCTCACCGCGAAGGGGCGGCGGGCGGCGGGCGATGAGCCGGGAGCGGCCGAAACGGCGGTGCACG
>Ga0102953_1001326_pt1 | contig 15896 bp, 11 predicted proteins | sample SalPon2A_C_D2_MG_FD_78509 | JGI IMG/M metagenome (GOLD analysis project Ga0102953, IMG submission 78509) | Soil microbial communities from South San Francisco under conditions of wetland restoration - Salt Pond MetaG R2A_C_D2_MG | ecosystem: Environmental > Terrestrial > Soil > Wetlands | place... | reverse complement strand
TGGAGCCAAAGGTCGGATTTGAACCGACGACCTGCCGATTACGAATCGGCTGCTCTACCGCTGAGCTACTTTGGCGCGCCTCCGCCCGCTGCGGAGGTCGGGTCGTGCGGCCCGCGCTGGTGGCCAGGGGCAGAATCGAACTGCCGACACTGCGATTTTCAGTCGCATGCTCTACCGACTGAGCTACCTGGCCAAGAACCGGGGGCGCCCCGGTCTCTGGGGCGCCCACCGTCGGGTGGCGGAGCGGACGGGATTTGAACCCGCGACCTTCTGCGTGACAGGCAGATATGCTAACCGCTACACTACCGCTCCGTGCTGTCCCGGCGCGGTCCAACACTCGCTCCGGGCGGAGAGTAGGATACCCGGCGCTCACGCGGACTGTCAACGCCGCGAGACGTCACTTCGGGGCGTTGGCGACGGTGCTCCCGCGGCCCTCACGCTCCCCGCCGGGTGCGGCCTCGAGGCCGCCGGCGATGGGCGCGATACCGAGCGCCTGCAACGCCCTGCGGATGCTCTCCGGGCCGTAGCCGAGCGCCTCGTGCTGGCTCTCGGGCGTGCCGTGCGGGACGGTGACATCCTGAACGCCCAGGCGCCTGACGCTCAGCGGCGCGCCCATCTCGGCCAGGGCCTCGCAGACCGCCGACCCCAGGCCCCCCATGACGGTGTGGTCCTCTACGGTGACGAGCGCGCGTTGCGTGCGCGCGAGCGCGGCCAGGACGTCCGAGTCGACGGGCTTCACGAAGCGAGCGTTGACCACTCCCACGCGCGGGTCGTCGCCCGCCGCCGTGAGCGCGTAGCCCACGGTCGGGCCGATCGCGAGGAGCGTCACCTCGCTGCCGTGCTTCAGCACCTCCCATGAACCCCAAGCGAGCTCCGGCCAGGCACCGTACGGGACGTCGTCGGCCGCCTCGACCGCGCCCTTCGGCCACCGTATGGCCCGCGGGCCGCCCAGCGTGAGCGCCGCTCTGAGCATCCCCCGCAGCTCGGGCACGTTCCTCGGCATGCCGATGGCGAGGTTCGGGATGGCGCGCAGGTAGGCCATATCGTAGATCCCCTGGTGGGTGGCCCCGTCTCCGCCGACCAGCCCGGCCCTGTCGATCGCGAAGATGACGTCCAGGTTCTCGAGCGAGACGTCGTGGATGACCTGATCGTAGCCGCGTTGCAGGAAGGTGCTGTAGACCGCGACGATGGGCTTCTCGCGGCGCAGCGCCAGGCCGGCCCCGACGGTCACCGCGACGTCCTCGGCGATGCCCACGTCGATGAAGCGGTCGCCGTGCGCCTTGCTGTACTCGACCAGCCCGCTGCCTTCACGCATGGCGGGGGTGATCACCCACACGCGGTCGTCGGCGTTCGCCATCGCGCCGGCGGCGTCACCGAAGGCGTTCGACCAGCTGTAGGCCTTGCCCTTGGCGACGGGGTTCTCGGGGTCGAAGCTGGACGCGCCGTGCCAGGTGATGGGGTCGTTCTCCGCCACCTCGTAGCCCTTGCCCTTCCGCGTGACGATGTGCAGCATGGTGGGGCCGTCGAGGCGCTTGATGTGCTCGAGGTAGTACAGCAGTTGCGGGATGTTGTGCCCGTCGATCGGGCCGACGTAACGCACGCCCATCGCGTGGAAGGGGTTGTTGCTCGCCGGGTCGAGGAAGCGCCGCGCTGCCTTCTTGGCGCGGCTGCCGAAGTCGGCGAGCGGCTCCCAGACCCCGCTGAGCGCCTCCTTCGAGCCCTTCTCCGCCTGCTGGAACCAGCGCTGCACCTGCACCGTGCTCAGGTAGTGCGTGAGCGCCCCGACGTTCTCGCTGATCGACATCTCGTTGTCGTTCAGGATGATGGTCATGCGCGGCTTGACGTGGCCGATCTGGTTGAGCGCCGCCAGCGCCATCCCGCCGGTGAGCGCGCCGTCGCCGATGACGGCGACGATGTCGTAGTCCTCGCCGCGCGCATCACGCGAGAGCGCCATCCCGAGGGAGGCCGCCAGGCTGGTGCTGGCGTGACCCACGGTGAGGGCATCGTGCTCGGACTCGCTGCTGGTGGTGAAGCCCGCCAGGCCGCCGTCCTTGCGGATGGTGGCGATCCGGTCGCGGCGCCCGGTCAGGATCTTGTGGCCATACGTCTGATGACCGACGTCCCACACGATCCGATCCCGAGTCGAGTCGTAAAGGTAGTGGAGCGCGACCGTCAGCTCCACGGCGCCCAGGCTCGAGGCAAGATGCCCCCCGGCCTTGGAACACGCCCGCACGACCTCCTCGCGGAGCTCTTCGGCGAGTTCCGGCAGCGCGTCGCGGCCGAGGCGCTTGAGGTCCCGTGGGGCGCGGATGTCGTCCAGTAGAGCCATCGGCGGGCCACTCCTCTCCGGTCGGCCGGTGCTTCGCACCCGAGTCTAGCAGAGGCGGCACGTGGGTCACGGTATCCTCCGCGCGCCGTGCGCCTCTCGGGCGGTGCCACAGCCGCGGATCAGGGGCCGGCGTTGCCTCCCGAACTCGAGGCGTCGCTCCCTTGCTTGCTGGACGGCGCCTTGAGCACGTTGCTCGCCACCAGGACGTTGCCGTTCTCGTCGCGGATGATGCCCACGTACGGGCTGAACCAGTACTGCTGCGTCAGCTCGCTGGCGACGTCGCCGTTGGCGTCCATGGTGCGGGTCGTGAACGAGACCACGAAGATCTCGAACGACCCCGCTGCCAGCGTCACCTGCCGCTTGTCCACCACCGTGTAGACGTAGTGGACCTGCAGCGTCTTGGATTGCGCTTTGCTCTGGTCACCGCCCTGAGTGGCATTCACCGTGACCGTGGTGTCGCCCGCCCAGGTGGAACCGACCCGGAGCGTGCCCTCCTTCGGGAACTCCTTCATGGCGGGATCGAAGTTGATGATGGTGCCGAGCTTGTTCTCGCGCCCCAGGTAGACGCCGTCGTCTCGGTACTGCCGGTAGCGGGTCACGTCCAGACCGCGACCTTTCAGGTGCCAGCCGATCCACACCTGGCCGTTGACGACGGTCGGGCCGTCGACGTCCTCGGTGACCCGTGGATCGTCGATCTTGGCGCCGTCCGGCAGATACTCCCAGTGGGCGCCGGTCTGGTGCGGGTAGTAGCTGAGGGGCTTGGTGAGCTGCTGGATCTTGACTTCGGGGGAGCTGCTCGGTGCGCAGGCCGCCAGGAACAGCAGGGTGAGCGCCGGCAGCGCCAGGGCGAAGCGTCGCATGGGCCACTCTACCCCGCCACGTCGGGCCAGGGGTGAGCGTCCTGCGCCCGGCTGCGCCTCAGTCCGCGGCGGCTTCCGCGCTGTCGCGCACGCGCCGGTAGACGTCGAGCTCCGCCGGGTCGAGGCGGTGCAGCAGCGCCAGGTAGGCGGCCACCCAGAGGCTCAGGTACCACAGCGTCATGACCTCCGCGACGGGGTCGTCGACGGCGGCCAGCGCCTCTCCGGCGCGCTCCGAGAGGTTCTCGATCTGGGCGATGCGGGTGCCCAGCACCTCGCGCACCAGCGCCAGCTCACGGTCCTCCGGGCCCAGCACCAGCCCCACGACGTCATCGCCGAGCTGATGCCGCGCCTCGAACGCACCCGTCACGATGCCCGTAGGGTGCTCGCCGGTGGGGATCGCGAGGGTCTTCCCGACGCGGGCCAGCACCTGTTGCACCAACGGCTGGAAGCGGGCGCGCCCGCGGCTGCTGAGCAGCAGCGGCACGCGGTTCCACAACGTCCAGGCGACCGTCTTGGCAGGGTTCTGCTCGGTGGGGACCTCGGGCGCGCAGCGCGCCGCAAGCGCCTTCATGGCGGCCTCCGCCGCGAGCAGCGCGTTGCCGTGCCCGGTCGCGTTGGCGAGGTAGCTGAGGTGCGTGTACGGGCTGAGCACGCCGCCGGGAACACGGAAGCTGGGCTCGAAGGCGGCGTCCCCCAACACGATCGGGCTCGCCCCCGACAGCTCGGCGGTGACGCGCAGGGCGGCCACCTCACCGAAGTCGAAGCCGGAGGTCAGCAGGAACTGCGTGCCCTCGCCGACCAGGGGCGCGTCGATCCAGGCGGCGAGGACGCCCGGCAGGACCGAAGCCTCGCCGAACCCCATGACGCCGTAGGGCTCGGGCTGGCGCCCGTCGGGACCGTCGTACGAGCCCGGGAGGGCCGCGAGCTGCGCCAGGAAGCTGCCACCGTCGTACTCCGACAGGGCGTGGAAGTCGTCGAGCATGCGTCCATGCTAGCCCGCGAGGCGTGGCCGCGCGGTCGTCGACGCGCCGGGAGGTCCGGGTCGGCGGGTGGGGGTCGGCGCCTGCGGCTCGGGAGGTGCGGGTCGGGAGGTGCGGGTCGGGAGGTCAGCCGGCGAGCAGGCGCCCGCCGATGTCGCGCCGCAGGTGCGCGCCGGGGAAGCGGATGCGGTCGGCGGCGGCGTAGGCCCGCGCGACCGCGTCCTCGAGGCTGTCGGCGAGCGCCACCACGTTCAGCACACGGCCGCCGCTCGAGACCACGCCGCCGTCGACCACGCTGGTCCCTGCGTGGAACACGTGAACGTCCGTCCCGAGATCGCGGGGGATGTCGATGGCGATGCCCTTCTCGTAGCTGCCGGGGTAGCCGGGCGCGGCCATCACCACGCAGGCCGCCTTCCTGCCCGTCCAGCACAGGTCCAACCGAGCCAGCCGGCGGTCGACCACGCTCTCCAGCACACGCAGCAGGTCGAGGTCCAGCAGGGGCAGCACCGCCTGCGTCTCCGGGTCGCCGAAGCGCACGTTGTACTCCAGTACCTTGGCGCCGTCCTCGGTCATCATCAGGCCGAAGTACAGCACGCCCTGATACGCGATGCCGTCGGCGTTGAGCGCCTTGAGCGTCGGCTCCACCACCTTGGTCATCGCCTGCCACTGCTGCGACGAGCTGAGCAACGCGGCCGGCGCCACCGCGCCCATCCCGCCGGTCATGGGGCCGACGTCGCCGTCGAGCGCCTGTTTGTAGTCCTGCGCCAGCACCATCGGCCGGTAGGCCAGCCCGTCCGTGAACACCAACAGGCTGATCTCCTGACCGACCAGCATCTCCTCGATGACGACCTCGGCGCCGCTGGACGCGAGGATCGCGGCCACCGCCGCTTCGGCTTCCGGCAGCGTGCGCGCCAGCGTCACCCCCTTGCCGGCGGCCAGCCCAGAGTCCTTCACGACGACGGGAGCGCCCACCTCGCGCAGGTAGGCGCGCGCCGGGACCAGCTCGCGGAAGGCCCGGAAGGCGGCCGTGGGGATCCCGTGCCGCGCCATGAACTCTTTGGCGAAGCGCTTCGACCCCTCCAACCGGGCGGCTCTGGCGTTGGGGCCGAAGACGCGCAGCCCCTCGGCCGTGAAGGCGTCGACCACGCCCGCCACCAGCGGCGCCTCGGGACCGACGACGGTGAGGTCGACCGCCTCGTCGCGGGCAAGCTGCAGGAGCGCATCGACGTCCATGGCGACGTCCACGACCCGCGCGACGTCGCGCATGCCGCCGTTGCCCGGGGCCACCACGACCTCGTCCACCCGCTCGGACTGCGCCAGCTTCCAGGCCAGGGCGTGCTCCCGGCCGCCGGCTCCCACCACGAGCACCTTCATCCGTGCACCCCCGCGCTGCCGCGGCTTCCGCGGCCTTCGGCCGTCGCGCCGTCGGCGGTGATCTCGCCCGTGAGCACCAGCCGGACCGCCTCCGGGAACGCCCGGTGTTCCTGGACCCTGATCCGTTCGGCCAGGCTCTCCTCGGTGTCGCCGGGCAGGATCGGGACGTCGCGCTGGACGACGACGCGCCCGGTGTCGACGCCCTCGTCGACGAAGTGCACGGTGCAGCCGCTCCGCCGGTCGCCGGCCTCCAGCGCCTGGCGCTGCGCGTGGAGACCGCGGTGCGCCGGCAGGAGGCTCGGGTGGATGTTGAGCAGGCGGCCGCGGAAGCGCCTCACGAAGGAGGGGGAGAGGATGCGCATGAACCCCGCCAGGCACACCAGGTCCGCGTCCACGGCCTCCAGGGCGGCGATCGCCTCGGCCTCGAACGCCTCTCGGCGGTCGTAGGCGATGTAGCGCGCTTCGGCGCCGGCGGCGCGGGCCTTGGCCAGGGCCGGCGCGCCCTCACGGTTGCTGAGCACCAGCCGCACCGCTCCGAGGGCTCCGCCGTCTCGCGGGTCGCACGGGAAGGCGCGCAACAGCGCCTCGAGGTTGGAGCCACGGCCCGACGCCAGCACGGCGATGCGGGCCGTCCGTCCCAAAGGGAACCGAGACATGGGGTCAGTGTACCCGCGCCGCGGCACCGGCTGCGGGGGGCCGCGGCGGCGCGTCAGCTTGGAGCCTGCACCCGCTCGGGGTGGTGCTTGCGCCAGTAGCGGCCGGTGCCCATCACGGTCATGGCGGCGTCGCTGGTGACCTTGTTGCGGAAGGCGACGCCGGCCTGGGCCCCGCCCTCGGCGAGCTCGCGGTCCTCGAGCGCCTGCACGCGCGCCACCAGGGCCTCCTCGTCCTCCCCGGCGTTGATGCCGTCCAGCACCGTCTCGGCCCAGAGCCGGTTGCGCCCGGGCAGTTCGGCGAGATGCGCATCGGGCTCGTCGACCTCTCCGAAGTGCGTGAGGAACAGACGCTTGGGACGGGCCTCACGCATGCGCGCGAGGCTCTCCTCCCAGTCCTCCAGCGAGAGCTCCGGCGGCGGCAGCGCCGGTCTGGTGAGGGGCGAGGCCGGCAGCCGGATGCCGGCGCTGTCGCCGGTGAACATCGTGCCGTCCTCGAGCAGGTAGCTGACGTGGTGCGAGGCGTGCCCCGGGCTGTACAGCACGCGCACGCCGGCGCCGCCGAGGTCGAGCGTCTCGCCCCCGGACACGGCACGCACGCGCTCCCGCGGCACCGGCTGCATCGGGCCCCACAGGCGGTCCATGCCGTCGCCGTAGATGCGCCTGGCGCTGTTCACCAGGCGCGTCGGATCGACCAGGTGAGGGGCGCCGATGGCGTGCACCACCACCTCGGCGCCGGTGGCCGCGGCCAGCGCTCCGGCAGCGCCGGCGTGGTCGAGGTGGATATGGGTGAGCAGCAGCGCGCGCATGTCCGCCAGCTCCAGGCCGGCCGCCTCCACCCCCGCCTCGACGTTCTCCAGGGTGACGCCGGGGCCGCTTTCCACCATGGCGAAGCCCCCCCGCGGCAGCCGCAGCAGGAACACCGCGATGGTGCCCGGCAGGCCGTTGTGGAAGGTGTCGACCACCGCCACGCCGCCGCTGTCGCGGACGCGTGGGAACTCCGGGAACACGCTCATCCTTGCGCCACCTCGTTGAGCAGCGTGCCCACGCCTTCGACCTCCACCTCGACGCTGTCCCCGACCCGAAGCGGGCCGACCCCGTCCGGGGTCCCGGTGAGCACCAGGTCGCCGGGCTCGAGCGTCATGAAGCGGCTGATGTAGCTGAGCACCTCCGGGACCGGGAAGATCATGTCGCGGGTGCGGCCGTCCTGCCGCGTCTCGCCGTTGACGCGGGTCTGCACGCGCAGGTCGCTGGGGTCCAGGTCGGTCTCGAGCCACGGACCCACCGGGCAGAAGCCGTCGGCGGACTTGCCGCGCACCCACTGCAGGTCGGAGCGCTGACGGTCGCGCGCGGTGACATCCAGCGCGCAGGTGTACCCCAGCACGTACTCCAGCGCCTCGTCCGGCGTCACGTCGCGCATGGCCCGCGCGATCACCACCGCCAGCTCGCCCTCGTGTTGCAGGTCCTGCGTCCAGCTCGGGTAGGGCACGTCGTCGCCCGAGCCTCGCAGGGTGTTGATCCCCTTGAGGAAGAGCCCGGGCTCCTTGGGCAGGCCCTCGGCCTCGTGCCCCATCTCGCGGATGTGGCGCGCGTAGTTGCGGCCCACGCAGATGATGATGCCGGGCTCGCAGGGGGGCAGCAGGGTGACGTCGCTGAGCGGCACGCTGTGGCCGCTGTGGCGCCCGACCATGCCGGTGAGCTGCTGGATGTACCCACCCTCGAGCTCGCCCCAGTGGATGCCGTCGAAGCTACGGTAACGGACGCGTTGCATGGTGCTCCTCCTTCGGCCCCGTTCGCGCCGGGGCGGGCGGCGCCTCAGGCGGCGCCGAGCCTCTCGGTGACGTTCTCCCACTGCGCCATGGCGTCGATGAGCTCACGCTCCACCGCGGCGTGCCGTTCGCCCAGCGCGATCAGCTCCTCGGGCGGCTCCGCTTCCGGCGCAGCCAGGCGCTCGGCCAGCGCGCCCAGCTCGCGCTCGAGCGACGCCACCTTCCCCTCGAGCTCCTCGCGCATGCGCTCCAGGCGCCAGCGCGACGGTCCGGACCCGGCCCGGTCCGGAAGGGGCCGATCGCGCTCGAGGCGCGCCTCCTCGCTGCGGCGCTCCGATTCCTGCTCGTCGGCCGCCTGCAGCCGCTCGCGGCGCTTGCGCTGATAGAAGCTCCAGTCCCCCTCGAACGCCTCGAAGCGGCCGTCCCGCACCTCCCAGACGCTCGACACCAGCGCCTCCAGGAAGCGCCGGTCGTGGGACACCAGCAGGAGCGTGCCCTCGTAGGCGCGCAGCGCCGCCTCCAACGCCTCGATCATCTCCACGTCGAGGTGGTTGGTGGGCTCGTCGAGGATGAGCAGGTTGTAGCGCCCCAGCGTGAGCTTCAGCAGCGCCAGCCGGGCGCGCTCGCCGCCGGAGAGGTCGCGGACGCGCTTGTACTGGGCGTCGAACGGGAAGAGGAAGCGGCCCAGCAGGTTGTGCGCTTCGACGTCGCCGACCAGTCGGATCATCTCCTCCATCAGGGTCGCGTCGGGATCCACGCCATGGAGATCCTGATCGTAGTAGCCGAGGCGCACCCGGGCGCCCGTGCGGACCTCGGCGGCGGGGTCGTCGCTGCCGGACTCCCCGAGCAGCAGCCGCAGGAAGGTGGTCTTCCCCGCCCCGTTGGGCCCGACCAGGGCCACGCGGTCGCCCTGCCTGAGCTCGACGTGAACGTCTTCGAAGAGGGTCCGCTCGAAGCGCTTGCCGAGATGGCGTGCGCTCAGCACGATCTCCCCCGACGGCTCGCAGTCGAAGCGGAAGCGCGTGCTGCGCGCCGCCCTATCGGGCGCATCGACCATGGCGCCTTCGTAGCGCAGGGCGCGGCGCTCCATCGCCTTGGCGCGGCGGTGGAGCTTCTCGTTCTGCCCCGCCCACTGCTTCATGCGGGAGGCTGCGGAGGCCAGGCGCTCGCGCTCGCGCTCCTGGTTGCGGAAGGTGGCCGCCTGGATGCGTCGCGCCTCGGCGCGGGCGGCCCGGAACGCGGTCGGGGTCCCGTCGCCCACGCTCAGCGTGCCCCCGGCGATCTCGGCGGTGGCGCCGCAGGCCGCGTCGAGGAAGGCTCGGTCGTGGGAGACGACCAGGGCGGCGCCGGGGTAGCGTCCCAGGTAACCCTCGAGCCAGGAACGCATGTCGATGTCGAGGTGGTTGGTCGGCTCGTCGAGCAGCAGCAGGTCGGGCTGCGCCATCAGCGCGCGCGCGAGCCCCAGGCGGGTGCGCTCGCCGCCCGAGAGCTGAGCCACCGGCTGCGCCTCCCGACCCCGGAAGCCCAGCGCGTGCAGCACGGCGTCGCGCCGGGCCCGTCGGGCGTAGCCGCCGCGCCTCTCGAAGGTGGCGTGCAGCCTCTCCCAACGGGCGTACCGCTCCGGGTCCTGGAGGCCCGCTATCTCGAGCTCGCTCAATCCCGCCTCCATGCGGTCGAGGTCGGCGAAGGCGGCGTCCGCCACGGACGTCACCGTGGCGCCCTCGTCGACCGTCGGATCCTGGGAGAGGAGCGAGGCGGTGACGCCGTCGGCGCGGTAGACGGCGCCCTTGTCGGGCGCCTCGAGCCCCATCAGGAGCCGCAGGACGGTCGTCTTGCCGGCGCCGTTGCGGCCGATGAGGGCCACGCGCTCGCCGTCGCGCAGCTCCAGGTTCCCGTCCTCGAGGACGACCTGATCGCCGTACGCCTTCTCTGCCTGCTGTAAGGCGGCCAGGAGCATACCGCTCACCAGTCTACCGTGCCGCCGTTCCCGGGCCGGAACGCGGGGGCGGTCGGGGGTCGGGGGCTCGGGTCCGGACCTTTGCGGCCCGGCGGCGCCGGACATCCACGGCAGCTCCGAATTTCTTGTGAGCCGAGGGGGAGTCGCGGTCTGAACGCACGTTAGGCTCGCCTCACGACGTTGCCGGTCCGCGGGTCACGCGGTCAGCCGATAGCTGTGCAGCCGACGCCACGTCCGCGAGGACCATCACCCCGCGGCCCGCGCGTGCTGACGCCGCATCGAAGGAGGTGCTCGAGAACGCCATGGACACGAGGGTTCAGTTCGTGACGCCGGAGCAACCGCTCTGGCGCACCGTTCTCGCCGCCACAGCCCACGACGTCTACCACCTACCCGAGTACGCCCGCCTGGCCGAATGGACCGACGGCGGCGAGGCCGGGGCGTTCGTCTACCGCGACGGGGCCGCCACGGTGCTGTGGCCGGTGGTCGTGCGCGCCCTGCCCGCGGGCCTCACCCGCCGGGAAGGCCTTCGCGACGCCACCGGGGTGTACGGCTACGGGTCCCCGGCGTCGTCGCCCACGGCCACCGCGGAGGACCTGACCGCGGCCCTGACCCACATCGGCGAGGCGGCCCGGCAGATGGGGATCGTGTCGATCTTCTCGCGCCTGCACCCGTTGCTGTCCTTCGAGCCCGCCCGCCTCCCCGCCGGATGCGCCATCGCCTTCGAGGGGGTGACGGCCGGCATCGATCTGTGGCGGGACGAGGCCGCCTTGTGGTCGGCGCTCAGGCACAACCACCGCAGGAACGTGCGCCGGTTGCAGCGTGAAGGCTTCCAGACCGTATGGAACGTGTGGCGCCGCCTCCCGGACTTCGTGCGCCTCTACCGCGACACCATGGAGCGCGTGGGCGCGAGCGGCTACTACCGCTTCCCGGAAGGCTACTTCCACCAGCTCGCGCGCGAGCTCGGTTCCCACACCCGCTTCGGCCTGGTCGTCGATCCGCAGGGCGCCGCCGTGGCCGGCGGGCTCTTCTTCGTGCGCCGGGGCATCGTCCAGTACCACCTGGGCGCGACGGCCCGCTCCCATCTGAAGGTGTCCCCCGCCAAGCTGCTCTTCTGGGACGCCGCCAGGCGCGCGGCGGCCACCGGCGACCGCGTGCTCCATCTGGGCGGCGGCAACGGGCGCGAGGCGGACTCGCTCCTCCGCTTCAAGAAGGGCTTCGCGACCGACGAGTACACGTTCCGCACGTTGCGCTTCGTGACCTCGCCGCCGGCGTACCGGGCGCTGTGCGAGCGGTCGGGCATCGTCGCCGATCGGTCCGCGACGCCCCTCCCGAACACCGACGGCTTCTTCCCCGACTACCGCGTCGCCCCGCCGGAGCAGGTCACGGCCTGAGCGCACACGGGCCGGCGGCCGCACGCAGATCGGGCGGGCCGCCCACAAGCGGTCCCGCCCGATCGACCTTACGCCGTCGTCGCGCTCAGGCGAACCGGATATTGTGCTCCGTCTCGATGTCGAAGGCGTGGAGGAAGTTGACGTCCGCGAGGAGCTGGACCTCGTCCCCCATCTTGACGCTCGCGTGCGGGTCGACCTTGGCCACGACGCTCTGGTCGCCGCCGACCGAGGCGATGATCTGCGTCTCGGCGCCGAGCGGCTCCACCACGTCGACGGTGGCCCGGATGACGTTGTCGTTCTCGGCGATGTCGGAGTACCCCTTGAGACCGAGGTTCTCGGGCCGGATTCCCAGGTAGACCTTCTTGCCGTCGTAGGGCGACAGCTTCTGACCCAGCTCGCCGTTCGGCTTGAGGTCGAACTGGCCGCTCTTGATGCGCCCCTCGTTGATGGTACCGACCATGAAGTTCATGGCCGGAGAGCCGATGAACCCCGCCACGAACTTGTTGGTGGGCCTGTCGTAGAGGTTGATGGGGCTGTCCACCTGCTGGATGAGGCCGTCCTTCATGACGACGATGCGCGTGCCCATCGTCATGGCCTCGATCTGGTCGTGGGTGACGTAGATGGTGGTGACGCCCAGCTGACGGTGCAGCTTGCTGATGCTGGCGCGCATCTCCACGCGCAGCTTGGCGTCGAGGTTGGACAGCGGCTCGTCCATCAGGAAGACCTTGGGCTCGCGCACGATGGCGCGGCCGAGCGCCACGCGCTGGCGCTGCCCGCCCGACAGCTCGCGCGGGCGCCGGTCGAGCAGGTGCTCGATCTGCAGGATGCCCGCGGTCTCGCGGACGCGCTTCTCGATCTGGTCCTTCGGGGTCTTGCGCAGGCGGAGCCCGAACGACATGTTCTGGTGCACGTTCATATGCGGGTAGAGCGCGTAGTTCTGGAACACCATCGCGATGTCGCGGTCCTTGGGGGGGACGTCGTTGACCACGCGGTCGCCGATGCGGGCGGTGCCCTCGGTGATCTCTTCCAGACCGGCGATCATGCGTAGCGTCGTGGTCTTGCCGCAGCCCGAGGGCCCCACGAACACCATGAACTCGGCGTCGTCGATCTCCAGGTTGAAGTCCTGGACCGCGGTCACGTTGCCGAACCGCTTGTAGACGTGCTCCAACACTACCTCTGACACTCGGGGTCCTCCTCGCCGTTCGCCCTGCGAAGTTGGTGAAAGCTTACCACGCGGCGGTGGGCCCGGCAACGAGGATTGCCCGTGCTGCCCGCGAACCGCGCCGACGGGGCCGATCCCGGGGGCGTGGGGCGCGGTGGTGCGGGACGGCGAGGGTGGCTCGGCCGCCGCCGGCACCGGCCCGTAGCGTGGGGAACCGAACGTGCCGCCCGGCGCACATGAGGGCGGCCGGACGCTACGGTGCGTCCGGCCGAGGTGGTGGAGGCGGCGGGAGTCGAACCCGCGTCCGAGACCCCCGAAGGCAGGTGTCTACGCGTGTAGCCGTCGATCGATTGTCGGCGCGCGGCCGGCTCGACGGCCGGCGCTCACCGCGCGCTTAGGCGTCTTTCGTCTCGCCGTCACGCCAACGTCCGAGCGTGCCAGCCAGCCCGTATTGGGTCGTCGGATCCGGCGAGCCACGGGCGGGGCTTCCGGGCGACGCTGACTACGGGTTACGCAGCCAGGGCGTAGGTGTTGTTGCCAGTTATTGGCAGTGCAGCTTGGTGACGCGGCCAGCTGCGTCCGCGACGCGCTACCTGTCCCTCGGAAGGGGCCCCGTCGAAGCCGTGTCGCCCCCGCGGGCCCTCGTGCGTGAGGGTGGTGTCCGTTCGCCAGGGCCTACGCCCCCTGGCAATCACCCATTCTAGCACCCTGGGCGCCCCGGCCGCCCTGCTCGACGAACGCGCCCGGCCGGCCTGCAGGAGCGGCTGCGAACCCGTGGCTGCGCCGCGCGCGGCCGTGCCGAGCCCGCTCCTCCCGGGACGCGCACGGCGCTCACGCCGCCTCCTGCAGGAAGCGCCTGAGGTGGGCCGCCACCTGGGGGAACTCGATCAGGAAGGCGTCGTGCCCGTGCGGGGAGCGGACGGTGGCGTAGCGCGCCGACGGGAGCGCCTCGGCCAGCGCCTTCTGCTCCGCCTCCGGGTAGAGCACGTCGGACGTGATCCCGAGCACCAGCACCGGCATGCGCATGCGGCTCAGCACCGCGCCGAGCTTGCCCCTGTCGGCGGCCACGTCGTAGTCGTCCATGGCGCGGGTCAGGTAGAGGTAGGTGTTGGCGTCGAAGCGCTGCACCAGCTTCACGCCCTGGTAGTCGAGGTAGGACTCGATCTCGAAGCTCACTCCCAGCAGGTCGCGCCCCGCTTCGGCGCGCTCACGCCCGAACTTCTGCTCGAGCGAGTCGAAGCTCCGGTAGGAGAGCATGGCGATGGCGCGGGCGAGCCCCAGCCCTCGTTCGGGCTGAGCGTCGACCGGGTAGCGCCCGTCCTTCCAGTCGGGGTCGGAGGTGATGGCGCGGCGCGCCACCTCGTTCAGCCCGATCGCCCAGGCGGAGTGGCGCGCGCCGATGGCGATCGGCGCGATGGCGCCGACCCGTTCGGGGTACATCGCCGCCCACTCCAGCACCTGCATGCCGCCCATGCTGCCGCCGACCGCCGCGGCCAGCTTGCGGACGCCGAGGCGGTCGAGCAGCCGCCGCTGCGCCTCCACCATGTCGCGGACGGTGTAGCGCGGGAAGTCGACGGCGTAGGCGCGGCCCGTCTCCGGGTTGACGCTGCTCGGGCCCGTGCTGCCGTAGCAGCCGCCCAGCACGTTGCTCGACACCACGAAGTAGCGGCGGGTGTCGATCGCCTTGCCCGGCCCGATGAGCGGGTCCCACCAGCCGGGCACCTCCTCGCGGTCGGTCCTGCCGGCGGCGTGGCCGGAGCCGGTGAGGGCGTGGCACACCAGAACGGCGTTGTCGCCGCGGGCGTTGAGCTCGCCGTAGGTCTCGTAGGCGATGGCCACCCGCTGCAGCCGACCGCCGAGCTCGAGCGGGAGCGGGTCGGCTGGGGTGGCGACGTCCATGACCTGCGGCACGACCGTGCCCACGCTGCCGTCGGGGTTGGCTCGGCTGCGGGCGATCAGCGCGGCGTGGTCGCCCCAGGTCTCGTGGACGAGCGTGCGGTTGCCGGGCACGGTCCGGTCGGCGGCCGCGGCGCGGCGCGGGCCCTCGCCGCCGGCGGGCCCTCCGCGGTCCCCGCCCGAGCCGGCGTGCGGGTGCCCTCCGCTCATGCGCGGCCGGTGGCGGCCCTCATGCCGCCACCGGCTCTCGCGCCGCGCGCAGCGCCCGGTCGAAGTCCTCGATCAGGTCGTCGATGTGCTCGATGCCCGGGCTCACCCGCACCATCCCCGCCGAGATGCCGGCGGCCCGCAGGCCGGCCTCGTCGAGCTGCGAGTGGGTGGTGCTGGCGGGGTGGGTGACGCTGGTCTTGGCGTCGCCGAGGTTCACGAGGTTGGAGGCGAGCTTGAGCGCGTCGATGAACCGCTTGCCTCCCTCCACGCCGCCGACCACCTCGAAGGTGAGGATGGCGCCCGGGCCCTTGGGGTAGTGCTCCTCGGCGAAGGCGTGCCGCGGGTGCCCGGGCAGACCGGGGTAGTTGACGCTGTTCACGCCCGGTTGCTCGGTCAGCCACTCCGCCAGGCGCTGCGTGTTCTCCACGTGCCGGTCCGCGCGCAGGCTGAGCGTCTCGAGCCCCTGCAGGAACAGGAACGCGTTCTGCGGCGCCAGCGCGGCGCCGATGTCGCGCAGGCCCTCCACGCGGGCGCGGATAGCGAAGGCGATGTTGCCGAAGGGGCCCTCCTTGCCGAACACTTCGGAGAAGACCAGCCCGTGGTAGCTCTTGCTGGGCTCGGAGAAGCCCGGGTAGCGGCCGTTGCCCCAGTCGAAGGTGCCGCCGTCGACGATCACACCGCCGATCGAGTTGCCGTGACCGCCGATCCACTTGGTGGCCGAGTGGATGATCACGTCGGCGCCGTGCTCGAACGGCCGGTAGAGGTAGCCGCCCATGGCGGAGGTGTTGTCCACCACCACGGCGACGCCGCGCTCGTGCGCGACCGCGGCGATGGCGCCCAAGTCGGGCAGGTGCAACGACGGGTTGGGGATCGACTCGAGGTAGACCGCCTTGGTGGTGTCGTCGATGAGGCGCGCGAAGTCGGCCGGATCGTCGTCGGGACCGGTGAAGCGGGTGTCGATGCCAAGGCGCGGCAAGGTCACGCTCAGCATGTTGTTCGTGCCGCCGTAGAGGTTGGGTGAGGCGACGATGCTGTCGCCCGCCTGCGCGAGGGTGGTGAAGCTGATGAACTCCGCGGCGTGCCCCGAGGCGACGGCCACGGCGGCCACGCCGCCCTCCAGCGCCGTCACGCGCTGCTCCAGCACGTCGTTGGTCGGGTTCATGATGCGGGTGTAGATGTTGCCGAACTCCTTCAACGCGAACAGCCGCGCGGCGTGGTCGGCGTCGTCGAAGTTGTAGGCGGCGGTCTGGTAGATGGGGACGGCGCGCGCCTTGGTGGTGGGGTCGGCCTGCTCCTGGCCGGCGTGGATCTGGAG
>Ga0102953_1001325_pt1 | contig 15903 bp, 18 predicted proteins | sample SalPon2A_C_D2_MG_FD_78509 | JGI IMG/M metagenome (GOLD analysis project Ga0102953, IMG submission 78509) | Soil microbial communities from South San Francisco under conditions of wetland restoration - Salt Pond MetaG R2A_C_D2_MG | ecosystem: Environmental > Terrestrial > Soil > Wetlands | place... | reverse complement strand
GAAACGACATTCGTACCGAACAAATACTCCTTAATAATCTCCGGATTGATCAGCGCATCCCAGACTTTAGTCGACGGCGCATTGATGATGACAGATTGTTTGGCAATGAGATCTTTTTTCATATTCATTCGCTTTCGTCATATTACGCTGATTTTGTCATCCTGATTTTCACCAACTGTTGGGGAAAGTAGGGTCTCGTCATCATTTTATAGTATATAATCATGTATTGGTCCCCCGTGATTCAAGCTGCCCGCTATCTTTATTTCAATTTTTCCAATTGCTTGTTAATAAAATACGTCTCGTGAACAATCCAGGCGTACATCAAAGGGAGAAAAACGTATAGCTCCCGGAGTCATTTCCGGACAGAACTGGGAGAGACGCCAAATCTTTTTTTAAACGAAGTACTAAAATGCTGCGGCGATGAATATCCCAGGTCATATGCGATTTCACTGACGGTTTTTGAGCCCTCAATCAGGCTATGGCGAGCCATATTTAAGCGATAGTCGGACAGGTATCCAAAAACCGTTGCGTGAAAAACCTCCTTAAATCCTCGTTTCAATTTGTATTCGTTGATTCCAACGATGCGGGCCAGATTGGACAGGCTGGGTGGATTATCAATATGATCAACAACATAGTCTCGTGCATACCGGATTCGGTCCTGATCGTCTTTCCGTTTGCAGCAGATCGGTTGCTCTTTAGCGGCCCTGTCGTAAGCTTCTGCCTGCAAGACGAGGATTTCAATACTTTTGGAGAGAAGAAACAGCTTTTTCATACTGCCTGTAAACCGGCAATTTAAGACTTCATGAATGGTTTCTTGCAATTCGAGGTTTAGAGTCAGCGATTGTCTTCCCAGAACAGCAGGGTCGCCCGTTTGCATCTGTTGGAGGAATCGTTTGAGGGTATCATTGCCGTCTTCCGCCATTCTCATAAAAACGTCGGGAATAAACTGGATCTCAAAGACTTCCGTTTCCAAGTCACCATTTTTAAATGTGTTGCCGACACCGGGTGAATAGACAATATTGTGTTGTCTGCCGGCAACCCGGTATTCTTGCCCCGCATGATGTATGATCACACTTCCTTTTAAATTAAACGAGAGGTTAACCACGTCGAGGTTGTTGTCCTTGTAAAAGTCGTATTGGCCGCTGTAACTGACACGACGGTACCCGACCCGGATGCCATCAAAGAGCCAGTGTTTCATATCCATGGATCCGTATGGGAGAGGAATGGTCCTGGATTCTTCCACGAGTTCGGTCGTGCAGAGATCATTGACAGAGACAAAATCTTCGTAATAGCGAAACTTGCCTGATCGATCAGAGTTTGATTTTTCCATGGATTCCCGGCTAGGACAGCATTCCTGTATTTAACCCGCTTGGGTATGAGTTACTTCTCAAGTTAATAGTTTGCTGATTATCCACAAATGAGATTATTTAAAAGAAAAAAGGCAGGAACATCTTAGTTCGTCTTATATAATCCCGGTAGGATTCGCCAAAAAACAGCAGCTTCTCTTTTTCTTTCATTCTGACGGTGAGCATTAGAATCTACAGTATAAACCGCTTATAAGTATTCGAAGGAATAGAGCAGTCCCAATCATTTCAAGTTATTATACAGGCTAGTCCTCTGACAATTCTCTTAATATGACTGAAGTACTGATGAGCCGTTCGCTTGCAGGAATTCTGCGTCTTTCACGACGGCTGCCAACCGGTGGCCGGGCACGTATGTTGTGTTTTTCTGCAGTCAACTGCTTCCAGCCGGAACCGGAAGTTACGTCATAAATGCCGATATATCCCCCGGAAAGTAAATGAAAAGGTCTTTTGATATGGTTGGCAAAATCAAATTGTGTACTACCCGGCTTACGGAATGATTCGAACCAGGCAGGAAAGACGAAATCGGAGACCTGTACATCATTGATCTTGTATCCAAATTTGTCAGCTTCGCATGCATCACAAACCTCGTATGCATAAAGCCGCCCACCATTTTGTGACTCTTCGAATACGGTCAGATTGATATTGGGATCTGCCAGCATTTCAAGAAGCTCATGGCTTGCAGTGACACTCCACTGCTCGCCATATTGTTGATCGGTCTTCGCAAATACCTTGCTCATTGGCAGCCCTTCAGAAGTAAGGTCGTGATATCCGAGTGCCCCGGCCTGGTCTGAGTTGTCTAGTATAACAAGCCACCATGAACCGGCCGGAGGCTTTGATCCCTGGGGTATAAATCTGATATCCGCATCAATACCCCATGCTGGTGCAAAGTCTCTTGTAACTTGCGTCTGCAGGATAGGAACAGTTCCCTGTACGACTTCATTGGTGACAACGGTACTTTCATTAATTACTGCTACTTCGATATTTTTCATCAGACAGGCTCCTTTATTGTTTTGACAAACAGATGCTGTTATTGCCCGGTATCAATAGCATATTTGAAATTACATATGTACCCGTCATTTACAAGGATAACGGAAATAAAAAGTATCGTCGTGTGGCAGAGTTAATACTGATGAGGCAAGTGAATGCAAACGGGAGCACTACGGGTCTTTTATTCCGTGTAACCGGTTATATGTAACCAGGCTCAGAGCTTTTGTGATATCTTCCGCAATCATTTTGCGTTTACTTTTTTCGATAAAGAAACCGGGACCAGCCTGCAGGTAGGATGGCAGTACCCGTTTTCCCTGGAAATAGTATTCACCTCCACGAAGTTTGTAGGTCGATCCTGAAGGTATCACACGTTTTTCGCCCAGCCGCTGAGCAATATAGTTGAATGACATGATTGCCACGTCGCCCATCAATAGATAAACCTGCACATTTGGGAACAGAGCCAATTCCTGCTCAAGGATCATCGAACAGCGTGAAATGGTATCTTTTTTGATACCATACTCTGTCTTGCTGCACTTGACGGCTGTAGTGAGATATATACCGCGGTTGAGGATCTCCAGGACTGAAGAAACGTTTACTCCGGCATCATTGAAGGCCTGCACCGTCGTTTTCTGAAATAGGGGGTCTCCGGATGCATAGTAATAGTCGGCCGGATTTCGGGGTGCTGCCTCGGAAATCATGATAACCGAAATCTGCTCCGGACTGATATCAATATCAGGCATGAGATATCCGATGTGATTTACATCGGGACAGTACAATCCGTTGCAACCCACATAATTGCTGATATGCATAATCGTACCCTCCAATATGTGTTACCCACAGACACACTTACTTCCATAAATTCCGCAACACAGATTTGAAGCAGGAAATTCCCGGGGTGTTGATGCTCACCCCTAAATCCCCGGGGACACGCTATCAAGCTACCGCTTAAACAATCTCTGTCATTGAAGAGGCTGTCCGAAAAGTCATTGTACCTATTGAACTGTCTAAAAATATTAGGATCCCCAGGGTCCTCCAAAACACAGTCTCAATGAAAGTTTTCTTTAGCTAGTCTATGGGGTGGGGAACTTCATGAGGTATTTCGGGTTCACCTTACCGGCAGCAATTTGTGACAATTGTCTTTTCAGGATGGTGCGCTTGAAGGAGCTCAAATATTCCAGGAAAAGCATGCCCCGCGTGTGGTCAAACTCGTGTTGAATCATACGTCCCGTAACCCCCCAAAAGGTGTGCCTGTTCATCCGAAAGTTGCTGTCAAGATATTCGATCTCGATGGACCACGGCCTTTGCACATCTACGTTCACCGTTGGAATGCTCAGGCAACCCTCTGTATCGATCCATAAATTATCGGATTTTTGGATAATGCGGGCGTTGATAAACGTCTCCCTGATTCCATGATCTCCCCGGAAGTATTCCTCCCGGTCCTCCCTATCCATGGCAAGATACGTCTGTTCGCTGTCGACAATAAACAATTGCAGTCCGAGACCGATTTGCGGAGCGGCAAGCCCCACCCCGTTGGCGGCATAAAGCGTTTCCCACATATCATCGATGAGTTTATTGAGCCCGGGTTCATTGGCATCAACCTCTTTGCAAGGCTCTGTGAGTATGCTGTGACCATATGATAAAATAGGCAGCTTCATAAGAGAACAATGGTGGTATGTTATTTCTCAAATAATTGATAATTCAAAATTCAAAATTATTCCATGTTCACTGCTCACTTGTCCGGTATAAATCTCGGTGTCATATTCAAACCGCACCTGACCGTTTTGCTGGTACTCCTCGAACATGATTTTCAGCTGTTCGATCATCGGTTCATAATTGGGATGTCCTTTGGCGGGAGCGTATGAGGAGGACAGTAAACGCCCTTTTAATCCATCAAAATCGAATAACTGCTCGTTGTATACTACGTGTTTTTTGTACGATTCAAAAAAAGCGCCGAGTACATGGTCATTGATGTTGGTATGCCTGACCTGGGCATAATCCGTTCCATATTGCTGCAGCAGAGCCTCGTAACTTGCTAAAAAGAGCGTCTCATTTTCCTTGCGCCGGTTCCACATCAACACAACGTTTCCATCCGGTTTCAGTATCCTGTCAAATTCCCGGCGTGCTTCGCCGGGAGTGAACCAGTGAAAGGCCTGGGCTGCAGCTACTAAATCAATACAGTGATCATCGATAGCAGTTGCACTGGAGGTTCCGTTTATGCTATGAAAATTTGGATAATTTTTAAGCAATGACTCTGCCGCTTTTCGCATAGCATCATTGGGCTCAACTGCATACACCGTATTTCCATTTTTGAGAAAGAGTTTGGCAGAAATACCCGTACCCGATCCGACGTCGGCAATTATGGATGAAGGTGTGAGTCCGGTTTCTTTCTCAAGAATCTGAAGTACTTCGTCCGGATAACCGGGACGATACCGGATATAATTTTCAACGCGATTTGAAAAACGTTGAGTTGGGTCATGCTGATATTGTTTTAAGCTCATTCGATGGTTCTCGTAAATAGTTATGAGATTAGTACTGCGATGCAATTGTAGTGTTTTATATTCTGTGGAGAAGTTATGGTTAATTTTATTATCGGGTAATCCCAATTATAGCGTATTTTTGTACCGGCTATTACTTACATCCCGGCCGTTCACATCAGTTTTCCGTTCCGATCGAGAAAATGCGTCTTCCCATCTACGTGCAGGGTCCCACCGGCCCGCTGTACAGTATGAATGCCAAAATGGTTATTAATAGCATCGACGGAATGATGGAGATGCCTCAGTCGATCCGATTCGTTGAAGAACAGTTCCAGTTGCCTGCTGTCCGTCATCTCTATCGTATGCAATCCGACTCCCCGTATTGCATAACCCTGCCCTAAATAACGATGTACCAGCGGCATTGATTCCCGGAGGCACGCATCCAACACATATTCATCAAGGTTGGTGTATCCCGGGGTAGTGAACCGTGCATTGATACCCTGCCATGTGCTGTCCTGGAACCGGATGTAGATGCTGAACATCCGCGCCTTGCGGTCATAGCCACGCATGCGGTAACACATCTGGCGCACCGCCTTTACAATCTCGCCTTCGATACGGTCGGGATCTTTGGTCCGGTCGGAAAAGGTGTGCATATAAGTAATTTCATTCGGTATGTGTTCCTTCTCTTCGACGAGCACCCGGGCCCGGTCGCGGCCCGTTGTGGTTTCGTATAGCATTTTTCCGAAATAATTTCCGAAGAGTTTTTGAAATGACCCCTGACCGTATTTGAAAGCATCGGCTATTGTGATTATTCCCGCAGCAGACAACTTCTCGAAGCGGCGCCGGCCAATGCCCCACACCTCGGACAATTCCAACGGATAAATATATTCGGCCACATCATCGGCAGTGCGGACAATCGTCAGTCCATTGGGTTTCCGGATGTCGGAGGCCAGCTTGGCATACGTTTTTGAGAAAGAGACTCCGACCGAACAAACCAGACCCGTCTTATTGTAAATCTCGTTTTTGATCCGGTCACCGTATTGGTGCAGCTCTTTAGATGATTTGTGTTTCAGGAACGTGAGATCCAGAAAGTATTCGTCCATGGAATACCCCTCGACATCGGGGGCGTAGTTATCGAGGATCTTCTTTAGCTCCTTGCTGATGCAGCGGTATTTTTCATAGTGGACCTGCATGAATACAATGAACGGACACAACTGCTGGGCTTCGAGGGCGCTCATGCCCGTCTTTACACCGAATTTGCGTGCCTCGTAAGAAGAGGTGGCCACGATGCCGCGCGGGGTGCCGTCCTGCTTGCGCCACCCGCCTACGATCAGCGGGATACCGTACAAATTGTATGAGAGTTGTTCGACCTGTGCATAATAACAATTCAGATCCAGGTGAAGGTACAATCTTGGCTTGCTGCTTATATGTTGCTGATCGGCCGCAATGGTATTGTACAACGTCATATTATGCACGTTGCGTGTAAGATCGTATTTCTGTAATGCCGGATCTATCATCAGTGTATTTTTACATATATTGCACATATATTATACATCGGATTTTCGATCTTGTAAAGAGGAGGGAACAGAAGGCTAAAGGACAAAGTGAAAAGGTTGAAGTTTGTCCCCCGGGACACCCGACCTACTTTTTCCTTTTTACTCTCGACTTATTATGAGGAATAAATATCCTCTCTATGGAACGAGCAGTAAAAAATTCAAAATTCATCATTCAAAATTCATCATTCTCTTTTTATATGTATGATATATGTGTAATATGGAGTGTAGAACAAAAGAGGAACTCCCGTTATGCAAAAGGCTCAGCAGAAAAAGATCAATGTATTGGCGCTTTTCGCCGGCTTCCCGACCGGTAAAGTCACCCGCAGAATCACGCCTATTCGGTTTCAACTGGATTCGGGGGATGTGCATCATATCCGGAAAATCCGACGGACGTACACTGATCGGGTGGGGAGCACGAGGCATATTCATTTTGTGCTTGAGACCAAAGGTCATCGTTTTTTTGATATCGTGTACGACAGCGAGGAGATGCTGTGGTACATGGTCGTGGAACTGGAAGAGGAGCTGTTTTTCAACGAATAGTCTTAATCTGTTGGGATTTTGTCATTTTTAAGAATTAAACTCCACCTGACGTAACACTTATTAATGAAGTTCAAAAGGAAAGAAGGAGTTTATGGTATTTGAACACTTTGCTCTCAATGTTGCTAAGCCCCTGGAAATGGCAGAATGGTACGTGAAACACTGCGGAATGCATATCGTACGGTCGATGGATGAACCACCATACACCCGTTTTTTAGCTGATCAATCGGGGCGTGTGGTTTTTGAGGTTTATTCCAATCCGAATGCAGATATTCCGGATCACAGAAAGCATCACCCGCTCGAGTTTCATTTTGCACTAAAGGTGGATGATGCCATATCGGTCAGGGACAAACTGATTTCAGCAGGAGCCGTGCTGTTCGAAGACCAGAAACTCGAAGATGGATCGCACCTGGTGATGTTGCGCGACCCGTTTGGCGTGCCCCTCCAGTTGTGCCAGCGGGCCAATCCCATGATGTAAGATGCAGTCATGGATAGCGACACAGATAGAATAGCCCGTGATCCAAAATCGGCAATAATCCACATTTTTGAATCCGTGGTTGAATCGATGATGGCAGGTATCATTTAAAGCAAAGGGAGAAGTGGAAAAAAACGATATCGATCTTATAAGGAAATAACGGTATCATACCATTGTGTATCCGAAAATGGTGGATTAAAAAGAAAATCGTTGAAGTTGCCGGATGGTAGATAACGACTCTTTGGATAATCTGAAGGCCTGCACTATCGATGAGGTCATCCAGTCGCTTGACCGGATCATAGCATGGTCTGCGGGCAAACAGGATCGGCTCGGTTACTTCCCTGCGCTGTACCGGAGGGTGACGATTAAGGTGAGGGAAGGTATTAAAGAGGGCATGTTCGAAGATGGCAAACGCATGGAGCGGCTTGATGTCATCTTTGCAAACCGGTACCTGGAAGCTTTTGAGCAGAGCAGGAACTCAGGAACAGTGACAAATTCCTGGAAACTGGCTTTTGGCGCGACACTGAAATGGCGTCCTGTTGTGTTGCAGCACTTATTACTGGGGATGAACGCACACATCCAACTCGACCTGGGTATTGCCGCCGCAAAAACCGTTGAAGGACACCCCATCATGGACCTCAGGAATGATTTTTTGAAGATTAACGATATCCTCATATCAGAGATCAATCAAGTGGAGGATGAATTAGGAGAAATCTGGCCGGCCATGCGTTTGCTCGACCGATTGGCGGGAAAAACCGATGAGACGTTAACCGGTTTTGTGCTGAAAATATCACGTAATCTCTCCTGGGATTTTGCTGTGAGATTATCCGGATTAACAGAGGCGGAAAGAGGCAGAGAAATATCCGATATTGACAACGAGGTGGCAGAATTTGGCAGAGATATCCTTTATCAGGGTTTTGGGCTGTTATCTGTTGCACTTCTTGTAATCAAACTGACTGAGATACAATCAGTATCCCGAATTATTGGGATTTTGAACCAATAATGGGCCTGTCCTTTTTAATCGATAAGATCCTGAATGTCATGCAAGGGAAAAGTCATTTTATCTTGAATGCCCGGTTGCTGCCGATCGGATTGCCGCTGGCAGGCGCCGCTGGTATTAAAAAATGGGTTGATACCCATTCCACAAAAGAGGCGATTGGTGCCGCCACAGCAGTGCTCGCGTTGATAGCACTTGAAGCGGAGGTTGAGTTTTCTGTAAGACGATATACCTACAGAAAAAGGCGCATGAAGTCCGGACAGAAATAAGACTAACTGGTGGTCGATCCTTGAATCACGTGTGTAAGAACGGAAATGAGTAGAGGATTATGCTTTATTTGCAAAGAGTGATCGAAAAAACATTCTAATGTGTTATACAATCCGAGGCAGTTAAATAACATCTTTCGATATTAAGACGGTTTCATAGGGGAGATTGGAACCATCAGGAGAATCAGTGGCAGTGGCTTATAACAGGAGCTTATACGATTTTGGGTTATCGCAAGATGATGCGGAAACAGAATTGCGCGCTTTGAACCTGAAACCCCATGACCGCTTGCTATGCATTGCAAGTGCGGGGGAATTACCGCTCAGTATCCTTGCAAAGGGACCTCTATTAATCGACGCTGTCGATATTTCAATGACACAACTTCAACTATCAAAGCTTAAGCTGGCAACGGTATTGGCGCTGGATATCGAAGATGCGGCCCGGTTTCTGGGATATATTCCTTGCGACAAGGAACAGCGGTTACGCCAGTTTGGAATGGTAAGAGAATACCTGGAAGAATCAGAGGAAAATTTTTGGGAAGACCATTTGTTTGTGTTTAATAAGGGGCCTGCTCATTACGGCCGATATGAGCAATATTTCGCCAGATTCCGGAGGATTGCACTTTTTTTACTGGGCGGTCACGAAAAATTATACGGGTTATTTGAATGTGAGTGCATAGAAGACCAGGAAGACTATTTTGATAAATTTCTTGAGTCGGGATTACTGGAAAGGCTGTTCAAAATCATTTTCCATCCCAGGCTGTTCAAACAAAAGGGGATTTCAGGGCAAGGGGATATCGCACGGGTCTTTTTTAACCAATTCCGTAATTTTTGCACTCAGACTCTCACCCGGGAAAATTATTTATTACAATTCCTGTTTTTAGGAAATGTGATTTATTATGAAGCTTTGCCGGATTTTTTGCAGGAAAGTGGTGTGACTATTATCCGCCTGCGCCACAATAATATTCATTATCACAACCTTTCGTATTCAGATATCATAAGGAATTCGCCGGAGGGGACCTATAATAAGTTTGCCCTGTCGAATGTGTGTGATTGGCTGCAGGAAGAGGAGTTTGCAGATTTACTCCAGCTTATTGCCAAGAAAGCGGACAGCAATAGTAAAGCACTGTTGCGATATATCTACAATATCCACCCGATACCTGAGGAACTGGATGAAACAATCATAACGAATCCCTCAAAGGGCGAAGAATTAAGGCGAAAAGACCGTTTCCCTTTCTATAATCTGATGCCTATGGATATCAAAATAAGAAAAGAAGTCTTTCATGAATATTGAAAGGGATGTTATTCAGATAGTTTAAACTTATAAAAGTACATGAATAATCATGGAAAAAAGAAGCCGATTTGACGGGTTAGTTATTGGTTTTGAAAGCAGATATGATTTAATTGTAATAAGCAATAAAAGAGCAAGCAGAGTAAAGAAACGACTGGAATTGGTGGGTAGTGAATAGCTATCCTGAAGCAAATGAGGGTATGAAAGAGATTTGTAGAATAACAGGAAGAATCACGATTCCTGTCATCAACTGAAATCCACGTCTGGTCACATCTGAAGTCAATTTCAGCAGAATCATTTAGAAGGATAAGAGAATGGATATTATTCAACTACTGGAAGAACATGCCGGAACCATCGTTGATACATCCGTAGAGGCCCTGGAGCGGGCTTCTTTAAAGCACTATAAAAGCAGCGGATCCGGAAAAAACAGAGAACGGTTAAATAAACTATTTGAACTGATCATGGATAGTATCAGACAGAAGAACCTGGTGTCTATGGTGGAATATTCGGAACAGGTGGCTCGTGAAAGGTTCCAGGAAGGTTTCGACATTCAGGAGGTGCAGAGTGCCTACAACGTTCTGGAAGAAGTACTCTGGAAACAGATCACCGAGAATATGAGTCCCGATGATTATCCTGAAGCGTTTGGATTGGTGAGCACGGTTTTGGGAGCTGGCAAGCAGGCTCTGGCGATCGAATACGTATCCCTGGCCTGCAAACGCCATGTAAGATCGCTCGATCTGAGTTTTGAGTTCCAGGGAGGGTGAAAAACATTTGCTCCATAGTGCCATCGTTAATTCTATGATTTGGATCTTTTCTGAAAAATTGCGAATGTCAGAGGTGTGTTCATCATTTATTTGTGGTTAGGAATTCTATAGAGGCGATATTGGAGAGACTGGATAGTTACAGGTATTCGAATATCATAAGCAGGTTTTTTATTGTACTATTGCTTTTGATAACGGGTTGCGGCAGCCAACGTCCTGTTACACCATCGGATTCCTATTCGATACCTCAATTTATTAAGCTGAGCCACAGGTATAAGAAGACGGTGTATACCCGGTCCTCGGGCCGTATCTATGCCAGTCAGATACGATTTAAGGGAGATTCGGTCTATGTTGATGGGGAGAAATCAGCGGTTTTTCAGAGTCACTGGACTTTTGCCATGTCAGGAATTCAGAAGATCAAATTGCAACGTCGGGGGAACTGGAAGTTTTTGGGATTTCTTGCTGGGGCCACCACCGGAGTAATACTTGCAGGCTTGATATATAAAGCAACCCCCCAAAATGCCTATTTCCCATGGATTGGAGGGTATTTTGTGATTCCGCCAATTACAAGCATCCTGGGTCTTGTAATTGGTCATGGATTTGACCAGCCGAGGATCTATCAGGGGGATTACCGAATTGTACCGGATAGCGGTACATACCGGTTAAAACACATCAAACAGAAAAAAAGACAGCCGGCACAGACCAGTCCGGCTTTTGAATAATTTTGCTATAAATGGTGAACAGGAGAGTTTCCATATCGATTATAATGATCCTGATGTTGGCGGGTTGCACACCTCATTATGTCGTTCCGTTGTCGGATACCTATTCCCAGAATCAGTTTTCCAAATTAAGCAAGGGATATAAAAAGAATGTTGAAACCATATATGGGGAGGAAATTCCTTTTGATGATGTGCGTATTCGTAATCACATGGTTTCTATAGTCAGAAAGGATAGTTCTAAATTGACCAGGACCATTCCTGTTTCGGTAGTCAGCACGATTAATCTGATTCCACCTCCACAACTGGTTTCGAGATCGTTTGCCACGTTTGCCGGTACTGTGATCGGTATTGCAGCAGGTTGGGGATTGGCAAAAATCGTTGATTCTCAACATATAACCTCGTCAGAATCAATCATTCCAATATTTGATGTTACTTTAATCCCGCTTGGATGTGTGATGGGTGGTACCGTCGGGAATACGATTTCCCAAAAGGATGTATATAAAGGCAGATATCTTATCATTAAACACGATACCGCGTATCGTTTAAGTCCGGTGAAGAAACAACATTCGCCTAAACGTCCGGGTGTTATTATGGATAATTAGTGTTACGCGAAGCAACTTCGTTCGTCCTCATTTCGTTATCAATCTGTCTGTTAGGACCTGTTATCGATAAGGTTAGGTTATAAACCGGAGTTTAATTACTTTGCTAATAAGAGTATTAACAGTAAAATATCAGAGCATCGAGGGATGGAAAAACGCATCTATATTATTTCACTGATACTGCCATTGATGCTGGTGGGTTGTGCGCCGCATTACATCATTCCTAAGTCAAATTCTTATTCAACGAAAGAATTTGCACAGCTTGGAGGGAACTATAACAAGTTTTTATACACCAAATCCGGAAAGAGAATCCACTTCAACGAATTAAATATAAAAAGCGACACCGTCTACCTTCACGCTGAAGATCCATCTGTATCGACTAGCTCCGTTCCGTTTTCCGACGTAAAGATGATTAGCCTGTCATCGAAAATTTCCTCTCCCTTCTGGGGCACATTTGCCGGCGTTGGCGTCGGTATAGGTATCTCGGCACTGTTGAATTCGGGGGGTACCAATAACTTTGGATCGGCAATAACCTATGCCATATTGCCATCGGTTATTGGATTTGGCGGGGCGATGATTGGTCATGGCATAGACAACAAAAATGCCTATAAAGGTTATTATCGGATTACGCCTGATGGCGGAAACTATCGTATCCAGCCGATGAAGTAATCAAAATAAGCTATACTTTGTCGGTGTTGTAATTTTTTGTTTGTTAAAAACGATGGGTTGCCTGTTTTTTTTATCGATTAAAAAACAAACTTTGATTTCCCCGGTACATATATCAAAGAAGGCTGCAACAGTAGCCACAGCCCTCCTTTCAATTCAAAATTCAACATTCAAAATTACTTACTCAGGGTTTTTGCTTTTCCGATCACCTTTCACAAAATAGCCATACCATGCCAGATATCGTTCAAGTCGGTCTTTGAGATAGATGGGTCTGGTCAGTTCGTGATGCGCACCGGGATAAACAACAAGTTCAGTCGTCCGGCCGAGTCTTTTGAGAGCCTGGTATAACTGATCGGAATTCTGCATCGGAACGTTCCAGTCGCGGTCGCCACCCATGACAAGGGTGGGGGTATGGATATTTTCTACCTCATTGAATGGCGAGATGCGTTCGTAAACGGCACGATCCTTCTTTATCCAGGGGAGTCCCAGTTCGTATTCCCATTCCTTCTGGTACTGATCGTGTCCGTAGTTGGCGGCATACAATACCTCGCTGGCACCGGTTATAGCTGCCTTAAACCGGTTCGTCTGCACAATGACGTGATCGGTTAAAATACCACCGTACGACCAGCCTCCGACTCCAAGCTTGTTAGGATCGGCGACACCCTGCTTGATGGCGTAATCAACCCCAGCCATCACATCCTGGTAGTCTTTATGTCCCCAATCCGCCCAGATGGCTTTCGAGAAGTCCTCTCCATAGCCGGAAGAGCCGCGGGGATTCACATTGAGGACGGCATAACCATTTGCGGCGAATAACTGACTCTGAAAGTTGAACCCAAAATCAAACTGATAAACAGGTCCGCCATGAATGCGCAAAAGGGCAGGGCATTTGGTTCCTCTGTGATAATCAACCGGCAGGAACATAAAGCCTTCGATGGGTGTGCCGTCTTTGCTCTTATAGTGGATGTTTTCGACCTGGGCCAAATCGATCTGTTTCAGGAAAGCATCATTGGTATGGGTAAGACGGGCTAGATTCCCGGATTGGTCCAGAAAAACTTCAGCAGGCAGATGAGGTTTGCTGATCAGCGCGGCAATCGTGCCTTTTGGGTTCATGCTGTAAGAATAGAGCGCCAGATTGTCGGATATCGTTTTCTCAACAGGACCACCGTTGCTTGATACCTCTGCAAGATCAAGCTCCGCGCTGTCCTCGAGATTAAAGACAACAGATTTTCCATCCGGCGTATACTCGGGATTAGATACATTACGGTCCAGGTTTGGGGCAAGTAAGTGAGGTTTTCCGCCAGAAGCTGGTATGATGGCAAGATCGTTGGTCGCATACCAGATCAGTTTGGGTTGGGTATCCGTGACATAGACAATGTATTTGCCATCCGGACTCCAGGCCGGAGAGATATCCGATCCGGGATTGGTGGTCAGTTGATCGATTTGGACACCTTTGTCCGTGTTATTCGGATCAACGGTCCAGATATCCGTGTCGTAGTTATGATCCGGATCTGCCGATCGGTTGCTGACAAATGCAATCTTCGAACCATCCGGACTCCAGACCGGATCACTGTCCCGGTAAGGACCGGAAGTGATCTGTCTGAGTGAATCGTTACTCAGGTCAAATACATAAATATGATTCCGAAGGGTATCGAGGTAGCCGACCACGTCTCTTTTAAATTGCAGACGGGTGATCAATTTCGGCAACGGACCGTGTTCTTTTTCAGCTTTTGCGTTTGGATTGGGATCATTGATGATTAACGCCATTCGTTTCCCATCCGGTGACCATACAAAATTCTCTACCCCTTGTTTTACATGTGTTAGCGGTTCGGAATCGCCCCCATGCAGGTTAAGTGTATAGACTTGTGTTTTGTCGTCCTTCTTTTTTGATGCAAGAAAGGCCAGCGTCTGACTATCAGGGCCAAACCGCGGGTGACTGGCCGAATAACCTTCCGCTGTCATCGGAAAAGGTTTGCTGCCATCGGTCGGTGCCATCCATATTCGGGTTTCGGTCTTGTCGCTATCCGCATTCATGGTTGTGATGGTGTACGCAACCCATTTGCCGTTCGGGCTAATTTGCGGATCATTAACATCTTTTATTCGGAAATAATCATTAACAGTAAGATGACGTCTTACCCCATTTGACTGCGCAACAACGGATTTCGAAGACAGGATAAAGACGAGGGCACAAAATAGCATTGAAGCAGATAAGTGAAATGGCGATACTGACCTCATAAATCAAATATTTAGTGGAACCTATAGTGATTGGTTCCATTATAATATTTTATTTTCAAATAAAGATACAGTGTAAATTTTTTTACAATTTTAGATATTTGACGCCGTATTATTCTGTTGACTAGTTTTTTACATTACTTTTTTAATTTAAAATCTCTGATAAAATTTCTCGTAAACTCCGATAGCACCAGCCGTCCACTGATTTCTGCCCGTTCTTCCAGTAGCTTGTCCCAATGATCCGTTCCTTGCCAGAGTACTCTTTTCAAAGCAGACATGGCCTCGGGACTACTTTCCGAAAGATCATCTGCCAACTTTTCCACAGCTTCATCCAAACCTGTAATGGAATCGTAGATATTCATATAAAGGCCCTTCTGTCGTGCCCATTTAGCGCCTCGCCAGTTCCGTGCATCTATGGCGAGTGCACCGAAGGCCGCAATACCTATCTTGCGTTCGACTGCTGGTCCTACAACGAAGGGACCAATGCCTAAGGCAAGTTCGCTCAATTTAACGGAAGCATTTTTTGCGGCCAGCGTGTAATCTGCCGCAGCAGCAAGCCCAACCCCGCCCCCCACGACTTTCCCCTGCACACGGACAATAGTCAGCTTTGGGCAAAGCCGCATAGCATTGATCACCCGCGCAAATCCCATAAAAAATTCCTTGCCTTCGGCATAATCCTTGATTTCGAGAAGCTCATCGAAAGAAGCCCCGGCACAAAATGCGGCGTTTCCACGGCTTTTCAGCACGATCACACGGGACTCCGTATCATTACCAGCCTCGTTAATAACTCCTGTCAATCGCTTCAACTGAGAAGACGGAAAAGAGTTACCCTTTGGATGATAGAATTCAATCGTGGAGATGTTGTTCTTGCGGGTAAGGGTTATTTCAGGGGATGACATGGGAAGTTAATTAGTTAGGTTTTTCAGGAGTCAGGAGTCAGGAGTCAGGAGTCAGGAGTCAGGAGTCAGGAGACGAATTTCCCCTG
>Ga0102953_1001324_pt1 | contig 15908 bp, 16 predicted proteins | sample SalPon2A_C_D2_MG_FD_78509 | JGI IMG/M metagenome (GOLD analysis project Ga0102953, IMG submission 78509) | Soil microbial communities from South San Francisco under conditions of wetland restoration - Salt Pond MetaG R2A_C_D2_MG | ecosystem: Environmental > Terrestrial > Soil > Wetlands | place... | reverse complement strand
TAGAGAGGCTGCAGGTGTACACCAACACAAACGTTGTGCCTCCTGTCTTTAAATCGTGAGCCACCCCGCTAAGCTCGGTACCTACAGATTCTTAGTAGCATGGAAGTTCGTTTACCTTGAAAAGTTTACGAACTAACCCGAATCGTAACAGGTTCTACCTTGTGTGGATGACAGATGGCCCGAATTGCGTGTTCCACGTGTTTGAATACCCGGAACTGGCCGTCGTAGATGGTTCGTATCGTCTGATCGGTATCAACCGCAAACGTCATCCGGCTGGCCTGACCGAGCAGCGGGCGGTAGGCGTCGTACATACGACAAACCTCACCGGCCGGATCAGACAACAATTCGAAGGGCAGAAGAAATTTTTTGCGGAAGCGGCGATGCGATTCCATGTTGTTTGTGCTGATTCCAACGATATCATACCGATGACCTTCGGTATCTTCCAGTCGATCAATTTCATCACGAAATGCAATGACTTCACGCGTACAAAGTGTACTAAAATCACCAGGGTAGAAAAACAAAACAATGGGCTTTTCTACATTCTTCAGTTCTTCACTTAACGTGAATGGTTCGCCTGAAGTCGATGGAAGCGTAAAGTCAGGTGCCTTGTCCCCAACCAGTAGTTTCATATAACCCTTGAAGGCTTTTTATGATGTGAATTTGAATTGATTGCTAATCAATGGCGGTAAAGTTACGACTTTCACAACAGCTTCACCATTACAAAATATTTCCAATCACGAATGGCAATGACACTGTTACTGATGCTGCCGATATTGTGTTCGGTATAACGCACATTTGCAGACATTATTGAAACAAGATAGTCGATTTGTCAATTCGATGAAAAAAAGTTTTTCTACAAAAAATCAATTTCGATGTTCTCGTGCCTCAAAAGCCAAATTTTCCATGGTATTCCCAGGCCGAAGCCGGTCAGGTTTCCGCTGGATCCCATTACTCGATGACATGGCAGAATGATAGGGATGGGATTGTTTCCGACAATCTGTCCAACGGCCTGATATCCTTTGGGCCTGCCTGAACTTCTTGCAATATCTCCGTAGGTTATCGTGGTTCCGTAAGGTATCCTGGCCAGCGACCGCCAGACTCTGAGTTGAAATTCCGTTCCGTTAAGATCCAGTGGAACAGTGAACGTTTTTCGTGTACCGCTGAAATATTCCGATAATTCCAGAGAGCATTTTTCGAGAAATGGATTATCGATATCGATCATGTTCTGAACGGGAGCATCGCTCCGAGAAATCTGAGTGATGCCATCTTCACTTGATTCAATCCGCAACCATCCATTCGGTGACTCAAACAAACAATACTCCTGCGACATGGTGCCCTAATTTTTTTGTTTTGCCCACAAGTTTTGAAGGCTGTCGGCATTAAAATGAAATGTTACCGCATTGGAATCCGCAATTACAACCTGGGCCGAGATGTTTTGATACCGAAAATCGAGCGTTTTGAAATGCAGGTCATCATCCTTTTTTGATAAAATGAACCGGGAGACATCCAGCGCGTTTTGCTTCCAGAGTGACCGTGCCAGGCTGTCGCTGTTGCGATACATCAGTATGCGCAGGGAATTTTCGTGGAGCGATGCATGGAGAAACCGTGCCGGATATTTGGCATACAAGTCACGATTCAGATTCGCCAGACCAATATTTTCAGAACACGCGGTAAAGCTTATCCCGCAAAAAATGATCAAAAGAAGTGATTTCCTGTTCAATGATATTTGGTATCGTAAAAGCATTAAATACGCCGTATTTTGGGTGTAGCTAGTATAGACAGGGCCGGCAGGGGAGAAATCCCGTTGGTGTAAAAAAACAAGACATCGAGTACCAAAAGCCGGTTATCAATGGAGGAAATAATACAAGTTTCAGAGGAAAGATGAACAGTAAACCTATCTCCCGTCTTATCGGGATTGCTGTACTGGTTTTAGTTGGGTTTTATATCTACAACAACCTCATCGGTCCCAGGACCTTCAAAGTCAAAGGAGAGATCGTTGGGTTTGGTACGGATCGAAAGTCCGTGATTATTTCACATGAGGATATCCCCGGATATATGAAAGCCATGACCATGCCCTTTGCCGTGCGGGATACGTCGGAGCTGACCCGTTTTAAAGTGGGGGAAACAGTTGGATTTACACTTCATGTGACAAGCAAAGATGCATGGATAACCAATATTCACAGTATTCCGGATTCTCTTGTTCATGTTAACTCAAGGAACAAAGATATGTTTGAAGATGTGGCCGATACGGATGAGAGCAGCCTGCTTCAAAACGGTGATTCATTGCCGGAAGTGAGTTTAACGGATCAGGACGGCAGGCAGGTCCGTACAAACGACTTCAGGGATAAAGTGCTTGTGCTGACATTTTTCTATACCAGTTGTCCGCTGCCAAATTATTGTCCATTGATGTCCAATAACTTCCGGGAGGCTGAGAAGGCATTGGTAAAAGCATACGGGGACAAGGTGCACCTGCTGAGCATCAGTTTCGACACGAAGAGAGACACCCCGGATGTCCTGAAAGAATATGGCCGCAGGTACGATGCACAGTTTGATTACTGGTCGTTTGCCACCGCGACAGATCCGGAGCTCAGGAAACTGACATCGGCTTTCGGCGTCATTTATCAGCCTGTCAAAGGAACCTTTACCCACAATTTGCGGACTGTTGTGGTGGGACCGGATGGCCGTGTCCGAAAGATATTTCCCGGCAGCCAATGGAAACCCGGGGATCTTGTTCGTGAAGTCGCAACGGTCATAAACCCATAATGCCGGTAGAAGAAATCACGGGTGGATCAGAATTCGATTCGGTTTGTCAGGCGTTTTATCAGGCTGGGCGATCCGATGTACGGGGGATGGGAGGGAGCTACATACGGATATCAGTGCGATAAACTGCCGGTGTAAGAGCGGGAGATCGTTAAAAACCCTTGCAATCTTTCGACAGAAATGGTAACTATCAATCAGAAAAGAATTAATCGCAGAGATCGTGATGGAAGAGAAAAAAGATATATCGCAGATTCAAAACCGTATTGTCCGGGAATTCTCCGTATTGAACGACTGGACGGAAAAATATGAATACCTGATTAAGCTGGGGCGCAAGCTGCCGGCTATGGCCGAAGAGCATAAAAGTGAAGAGAATCTTGTCCGCGGATGCCAGTCGCAGGTTTGGCTGCATGCCGAGGAAGATGGTGATCGCATTCAATTCGAGGCAGACAGTGATGCCATGATCGTCAAAGGCCTGGCGGCCCTTTTGTTAAGAGTCTATTCCGGGCAGACGCCAGATGCCATCCTTTCCAATCCCCCGGATTTTATCAACGATATCGGGATGGAAAATCATCTTTCGCCTACGCGATCAAACGGACTGGCTTCGATGTGCAAGCAGATCCAATACTATGCGATGGCCTTCAAGGAAAAACACTCACAGGAAGCCTGAATCAGTCAGTATCACCATTTTATGATAAATCGCGACGAATCCCGCCAATTACTCGAACAGTACATCGAGAACGAAAATTTGCGCCATCACTGCTGCATGGTAGCCCAGGCTATGGAAGCCTATGCGGGTCTTTTGAATCACCCGGACGGCGAGGTTGAAAAATGGTGGACGGCCGGTTTATTGCATGATCTGGATTGGGAAAAGTATCCGGATGAGCATCCCAACAAAGCGGTGAATGATATTTTCCCCGGTTATGATCTGCCAGATGAGGTCATTGAGGCAATTAAGGCTCACGCCCCGGAACGAACGGGAAAAGAACCGGAGACCGAGATGGATAAATATCTTTTTGCCTGTGATGAAATCTCCGGTTTCATGAATGCGGTTGCGCTGATGAGACCGAATGGTTTTGCAGATATGAAGACAAAGTCGGTGACGAAGAAATTAAAGGATCATAGTTTCGCGGCAAATGTCAGCAGGGAGGATATCCAAAAAGGGGCCGAATTCATCGAAAAACCGCTAAATGAGCATATCCTTTTTTTAATTGAGGTCTTTAAAGAAGAGAACAATTAAAAAAACTGGCTTTTTTAATTGTTATTATTTAACGTTGAATTACGTTAATCGGAAATGGGTGTGAACGATTACAAAAAAGATTTTTACAGAAAAAAACCCTCACCTAATCAAAGATGAGGGTTAATCCGGTTAATTCCGGTATACATTGGTGTGTGTCGTAGTGCACAAAAGGAAAGTTGGTTGTGCATAGTTATATACGTGTTAAACAGCCCGTATGTTGCATGCTGAGTGAAAATTTTAAGTAACTCACAAAAATTTAATCGTTTGTAGGGCACAGCTTTAAAAGCTATTGAGGGGTAATCCGACTAAATTAGGAGTTAGACTTTTCTAAGCCTTTGAATTATATAGATCTCGTTCTATCCTGTCTCGTCTTCTCAAATACATAGTTTAATTCCTCATTCCAAAACTATTATATTCACCAAGCCAGTAATGGTTCATCATCGTTGGGTGATAACTGGTTAGTTTTCACTTGGTTTAAATAGTATTTGTTTTGAAAGATGTCATTCGCATAGCCTCCGGACAAGGATTTTGGGGAGATCTGCCGAGAGCTCCCATTGATCAGGTAAGAAATGGAGAGATAGATTACCTGGTGATGGATTATCTCGCCGAGGTTACCATGTCGATTCTCCAGAAGCAGAAGATGAGAAACCCGGAATACGGCTATGCAAGAGATTTTGTGGACGTTGTCGCTGAGGTCCTGCCCGACATTTCCCAACGCGGTATTCGTATTATCAGCAATGCCGGCGGTGTCAATCCTATTGCGTGCAAGGACGCCATTTTCAGAATAGCCGGCGAGCGGGGATTTGCCAATCTGAAAATTGCAGTGATCGACGGGGATGATATCCTCGGCCGGATCAAAGAACTTATTGACGCAGGCCATGAACTGCGAAACATGGATGATAATCGTCCGATAAAGGAAGTGGCGGACCAGCTTCTGAGCGCCAACGTATATTTTGGCGCCCAACCGGTCGTCGATGCACTCAAAGCAGGCGCAGATATTGTCATAACGGGCCGGGTTACCGATACGGGTTTGACGCTGGCACCGATGATTTATGAATTCGGGTGGGATGAAAATGACTTCGACAGGATGGCGGCGGGCACGATTGCCGGCCATATCATCGAGTGCGGGGCTCAGTGCACAGGGGGCAACTTTACCGACTGGGAGAGCGTGCCGGACATAGAGGCTATAGGTTTTCCGATCATCGAAGCCTATCCGGATGCGCACTTTGTGGTGACCAAACACCAGAATACGGGCGGACTTGTTTCGCTGATGACGGTTAAGGAACAACTCGTCTATGAAATTGGGGATCCGACCGAGTATATTACGCCCGACTGCGTCGCTGATTTTACCAGTATCCGCCTGGGAGAAGACGGCAAAGATCGTGTCAAAGTATCCGGTATTAAAGGCCGGCCCGCCACGGAGTTTTACAAGGTTTCCGCCAGTTATAACGACGGGTATAAACTCTCATCAACGTTGGTCTACTCCTGGCCGGGGGCCTTGGCAAAGGCACAGAAAGCCGGTGATATCCTGCGGAGACGCAGTAACGATCTGAAGCTGGAAATCGATGTATTTCGCGCAGAGTACGTCGGGTTTAACGGATGCAACGAAGTACCGCTTGATTCGGTTTCAAAGACGGACGATCTCAATGAAGTACAGCTCCGGATAAGTGTCTCCGGGCAAAACCGAAATGATATTGATCGTTTTGGGAAAGAGATCGCCCCTTTGATATTAACGGGTCCCGGGGGCGTAACCGGATTTGCCGGCGGACGACCCAAAGCCAGTGAAATTGTGGCATTCTGGCCGGCGTTAATCAAAAAAGAAGCATGCAACCCGCGTTTGCAGATTTTCTCATTATGATATTTCGAATGTATGTATATTCACTCGTTAATTTTTAATTGCAGAGTAAGGCTATTATGGACATAGGTATTATTGGTGCTGGACTTTCGGGGCTGGTAGCAGCCAAAATATTATCTGATGGCGGACATTCCGTCAGGGTGTACGAGAGGGAACAAACGGTTGGCGGCCGGTTGGCTTCTATGAAGGCCGGGAGCACCAACGATGTTATTGTCGATCACCGGGAGTCCTGTTTTGCCGCACATGATCCCGAATTCAAAAAATTTGTTGATGAGTTGACGGATAAAGGCATCCTCGGTATCTGGGATGATCACTTCCCGTTTTTTAACGGCGAGGAGTTTGAAGAACGTTATCCTGCCCGGGAAGATGAAGATTATTATTATGCGCCAGCCGGTATGGATCAGATCGGTAAATATTTGAGCCGCTGGGTGGATGTTGCCGAAAATGAAAGAGTTGGCGGCTTCACATTTATCGGTAGGGATCGACACATAAAGAAACCCTGGATACTCAATTTAACCAGTTCAGATGTCTACGAGCTCGATGCTGTTATCATTGCAACACCTGCACCTCAGGCATATGGCCTGATCAACAGCAGCCAGGATGAAACCGATATTAAAAAACTGATTACCGATCTGGAGTACATCAAATACAACAGTTGTTTTTCCATGGTTTTGGTTTATGAAGGAGCCAAGCAGCCCGACTGGAAAGCCATCGAATGTAGTTCGGCCGAGGTCGACTGGATCATTAATGAATCATCCAAAAGGGATACGGGTGATAATTCGGTTTTTGTCATTCATTCTTCCCACGATTATTATGTCTCCCATCATGCTCAGAAACAGCAGGAAACGATCAGGCAGTTATTAAACGCTGCCGCAAAGATCGCGGGCGACTGGATTACCAAACCGGACTGGACGGATATCCATCACTGGAAGTATCGTCAGCCGATCAACCCGCTTGAAAAACCTTTTCTTGAAATAGACCGCACCGATGGAACGTTAGCATTGATCGGTGATTATTATAATGGTAAAACCATTGAAGCCGCTTATTTGTCCGGTACAGCATTGGCGAAACACTGGCTGGAGCGGTTTCCTATGAAATAACCTTTTCCGTGCGCGACCTTTTTAAACTCAACAGGTACTTCAAAAAATACAAGGGTACAGTTATTCTCGGGGCATTGTTCCTGATCCTCGGGAATTGCTTCCTCGTGGGTATACCCATTCTGATTCGTGAGGCGATCAATCATGTCGAAAGGATTGTTCAGCAGCACGGAACGGAGTTCAACGGGTTACTCGACGTGTTGTCTCATCACAACCTCGGATGGGACCTCACGAGAACGGCGCTCTGGCTGGTCGGCGCAGTTGTGATGTATGCACTGCTCTTATTTGCCACCAGGCAAACACTCATCGTGGCATCACGCAGGATAGAATATGACATCCGGAATGAAGTTTTTGAGCATCTGTTGAAGTTGCCCCAAAGCTTTTTCAGCAGTTGGAACTCAGGCGACATCTTTGTACGGGCAACCGAGGACATAAGCCGGGTGAGAGACTATTTTGGGCCTGGTGTAATGTATACGATTAACACGGTGAGTCGTGCGGGTATCATCATAACGATCATGGTCATCGTAAACGCGCAACTCACATTCTGGGCTCTTCTGCCGCTGCCTGTTTTGACCATCCTGGCCTATAAGTTAAGCGGATACATAAATGAGCGATCCAATATCATCCAGCAGCAATATTCGAGAATAGCCAACCGGGCGCAGGAAACCTTCTCAAGCATGCGTTTGATTAAGGCATATGTTCGTGAGGATCATCAGCAGAAGCTGTTTGAAAGAGAAAGTGAAGAATTCCGATCCCAAAAGCTAAAGCTGGCATTTGTTGAGTCGATATTTTTCCCGATGCTCAATTTGTTGATCGGCCTTTCTGTGGTTTTGGTAGTTTGGAAGGGTGGCATCATGGTGATAGACAAGAAAATCCTGGTTGGGAACATCGCGGAATTCCTGATCTACGTCGCCTACCTTACCTGGCCGGTTGCATCTTTGGGATATACACTGAACCTTCTGCAGAGGTCGGCTGCCTCGAATACGAGGATTCAGGAATTATTGAGAATACCGACTGAAATTGAAGACGATGAGGACACGGATCACTCGATAACAGATTTAAAAGGTGCCATCGAATTCAGGGATGTTCATTTTAAATATTTATCCAGCAAACACGAAACTCTGAAGGGGATCAGCTTTCGGGTTGAACCGGGGCAGCATGTGGCTTTTGTCGGTCGAACGGGTTCCGGTAAATCAACACTTGTAGAATTGATTCCTCGTTTGTACAATGCAGGGTCGGGAGAGATATTAATCGATAACCACCCGATCAGTCGTATCCCATTGAAAGTATTGCGTGATCATATAGGTTTTGTACCTCAGGAAACTTTTTTGTTTTCAGATACGATTGCCGAAAACGTTGCGTTTGGTGTTAAGAATGCGACTCCGGAACAGATCGAAAAGGCGGCAGAAAAGGCACAAATACTGGAAAATATTTTGGAATTTGAAAAAAAATTCGAGACCATATTAGGAGAACGTGGAATTACACTTTCCGGGGGACAAAAACAGAGAACGAGCATTGCACGTGCGCTCATTAAAAATCCGGATATTCTCATCTTTGATGACTCATTGAATGCAGTGGACACTAAGACTGAAGACGCTATCCTGGATCATTTGAATAATGAGATGAGGGGTAAGACAACGATAATGATCAGCCACAGAATCTCTACTATCAGACACGCAGATGTTATTTATGTATTAAAGGACGGACAAATTGTTGAATCCGGAAACCATCAGACCCTGCTGGAAAGGGATGGATTTTATGCAGATATGTTCCATAAACAACAACTGGAACAAGAATTAGAACAAATATAACTCATCAAACGTTAACCCAACATATAACAAACGCCTTCATCGGTTTGACCGCCGGGGAAGCAAATGATAAGGAGTAACATATGATTTTAGTGCCACTTGGTATATCGTCAGCTACACCAACGGTACATCGAAGTATGCCATCGGTAGCCCTTTGGAGGGAAGGCCAGGTATTTTTATTCGACTGTGGCGAGAATACCCAAGCCCGAATGCTGCAGGCAGGAATGAAGCGATCTAAGATTGACTACATTTTCATTTCACATCTGGACGGCGATCATATTTTTGGTTTGCCCGGGATGCTATCCACATTTCATATCCAAAGAAGGGATAAAGCCCTGACCATTATTGGCCCGAAAGGGATCAAGGATTATGTCGAATTCAATCTGAAGCTGGCGAATGTGGATCTGGATTTCCCGATTGAGTTTGTGGAATTGGAAGAGGGGTTTGAGCATGAGATAGTGGTCGATGATGAAGAATTCACCGTTGCCGCCCGTCCGCTCGAGCATACCCGTTTTTGTATCGGTTACCGTCTGGAAGAAAAGCCTAAACCGGGTAAAGTAGATGCCGGCAAGGCAACATCGCTAGGTATCACCGAAGATGATCAGTTCAAAGAGCTCAAAAAAGGCAATGATGTTGCGTTGGCCGACGGCACCGTCGTTAAATCAACCGATATCGTAGGAGAAGCGCGGGAAGGTAATGCATTTGCTTACATCACCGATACGGTGTACAATGCCAATGCTCTGGAGCTGGCGCGTAATGTCAATCTGCTCTATCACGAAGCCACCTTTGGCAGTGATCTCAAGGATAAAGCTGATGAGACCAAACATTCGACAGCAGAAGATGCGGCTCAACTGGCCGCAGATGCCAATGCCAAGCTGCTGGTAATCGGTCACTTCTCGGGACGCTATACCAATCCTTTCGTCCTGATGAAAGAGGCCCGGAGGATATTTCCGGAGACATGGATTGCCAATGAGTTGCGGCCAATCATGACCGATCTCAAACATGAGAAGAACATCATACAGCCACGAATTCAGATTCATGTCCCCGGACAGAAGAACAGGAGACCACCACAGAGGTCATCATCCTACAGGTCTTCTAATAAGCCACGCAAGGCACGTATAAGTAAACACCGCAATAAACCGGTGGCTACAAGCCGAGGTAAAAATTTAAGTGATTATTACAGAGGAGACCGGGACCGTGATCGCGACCGCGACCGCGACAGGGATAGAGACCGGGATCGTGGCCCACGTTACCCGGATCGTGGCCGTGATAACCGGAATGAACGAAATGATCATAATAAACGTAATAATCGCGACGACAGGGATAGAAATAAACGGGATGACAAGCCACCACGTTACAAGCCCATAACACCTCGTACACCGTTCGATGACTTCAACCGGTTCTAAAAGCGATAAACAAAAAAATATATCAAATTCAGATAAAGCCGTCGATAGAGCTCTTTACCGGCGGCTTTATCAATTTATAGCCCCTTTCAGATGGTGGGTGGGGCTGGCGTTGCTGCTTACCGTTTTCGCAGCATTCCTGGGACCATTACGTCCCTATTTGATCGGCATCGCGCTTGATAAGTACGTCTCCAGCGGCGATGTGCCCGGATTAGTTCGCATCATTTTCTACATACTTGCTGCCCTGCTGGGCGAGTCTTTGATGTTGGTCGGGAATACCTATCTGACAAACTGGATTGGGCAGGGTGTGCTCTACAGCATGCGCAATGCCGTATTCCGGAAGATCCAGAGCTTGCATGTGCAATATTTTGACCGTAATCCTTTGGGGCGGTTGATCACCCGGACTACAAATGATATTGAGGCGATAGACGATCTTGTATCGAACGGGGTCGTGAACATGATGGGAGACCTGTTGCGCATTCTCTTCATCGTGTTTTTCATGCTGAAGATGAACTGGGAGCTTACCCTGGTTGCGTTGTCGGTGATGCCTCTGCTCATTTATTTTTCCTTTTTGTTCAAGAAAAAGGTCAGGGTTTCCTTCCTCAACGTTCGTGATCAGATTGCCCGGATTAATTCGTTCATCCAGGAGCATATCAACGGGATGAGCATTGTACAGTTGTTCAACCGATCACAGCGGGAAGCAGATCGCTTTAGCAAGATCAATGCCGGACACCGCAACGCGTATATACAGACAATCTTCTATTTCGCTCTTTTCTGGCCTGCCGTTGAATTGATATCCACCATTAGCATTGCCCTCGTTGTCTGGTATGGTGGTGCCAAGGCGCTTTCCGGGACCGTTACTTTCGGTGTTCTGGTTGCATTTATCCAATATGTACGCCAGTTCTTTCAGCCGATTCGGGACCTTTCCGAAAAATACAATACCCTGCAGAGTGCTATGGCGGCCAGTGAACGGATTTTTGGGGTTCTGGAAACGAAGAACAAAATTGTTGAGAAACAGAATCCCAAATCAATTACCCGGCCACAGGGGCATATCGTATTTCGCAATGTCTGGTTTCGGTATCGCCCCGAGGATGGGGATGTGTTGCGCGATGTTTCTTTTGAGGCAAAGCCGGGAGATACGGTAGCCATCGTTGGCGCCACGGGTGCAGGAAAAACCACTATTATTAACCTGCTGAATCGTTTTTACGATATCCAGAAAGGCGAGATCCTGATGGATGGGATCGATATCCGCGACTTGAGAGTCGCCGATTTGCGGTCGCAAATGGGACTCGTGATGCAGGATAATACATTGTTCTCCGGAACGGTTATGGACAATATAACCATGGGAAATCCGGCTATCGATCCTGAGAAGGTCGTTGAGGCAGCGCGATTGGTTGAAGCCGACAGTTTTATTGAAAGATTACCTGGTAAATTCGATTTCATGCTTGCCGAACGCGGAGCTTCTCTGTCGATGGGACAGCGTCAGCTCCTTTGCCTGATGCGGGCGCTCGTCTACAACTCCCGGGTACTTATTCTCGATGAAGCCACCTCAAATGTCGATTCGGAGACAGAAGAAAAGGTGAGCAGGGCCGTAGATCTCCTGATGAGTGATCGTACCTCCATTGTCATCGCACACCGGCTCTCAACCATTCAGCATGCCGACCAGATTCTGGTGATGCACAAAGGGGAAATACGGGAGCGGGGTACCCATCAGAGACTGCTGAAAAACAAAGAGGGGATTTATCGCAAGCTCTACGAACTGCAGTATAAAGACCAGCTGCTGAAGCTGAAGAGCAAAAAGGCAGTTGAGACGGAACAATGATCAGTTAGCAATAAACAGCTATCAGTACTCTTGTTGCTGAACTTGGTATCGTATGATTTGCGATAGATCGATGGACGGATTTTAGAATTGTGATCCAGGTTATCTTGAACTCGCGTTAGTTCAGCAGATCGATATGAAGTTCTGCTCAGGATGGTTTGTGAAATTATTTCTGGAGAACTCTTATCTGCATTTAGATAATATCATGCTTTTTCACCCACATAAATCAGATACTCCCACAGACCGCCATAGGCTTTTTTAACATCGCAGGAAATGGGTTTGAAGAACTTATTGAGAACCGGGAGGAGATGGTCGTCCATACGCACGTGATTTATTCCCATCCATTTTCGAAAAACAGGATGATCGGTCCGCATGAAATCAACGACGGCGATTTCACCGCCGGCGCTGATATGTTGGTGGGCATCCTGAAGGGATTCATACCATCCCGGGTTCATCATGCTCAGGGAATAGGAGAACAGAACAAGGTTAAAATGCTTATCCGGGAAAAGATCACCCTGATAATAAGTTCCCATTAACTCGGCAGGCTTGTTGAAGCGCCGGTTTTTCTTACGCGCCTTGCGAAGCATGTCTTCGGAGATATCGACGCCGGTCAATTCTGCCCGGGGGTATTTTTGGTGGAGATAATGGAGGTTTATGCCCGTTCCGCAGCCTACTTCAAGAATACGGCTGTTGTTATCACTGCTGTCGTCAAGATATTTCGTTATGATCCGTTTCCTGCCAAACAGAAAGGTCCACCGGGTCAGGTCGTAAATTGCCGAATGAAACCGGTAGTAGAACTGCAGGTTTTGTATGGTCTGTTCAGATGTTGACATAATCCGAAACCTCTGCAAAATGTAAACTTCCGTACGTACCCACCCGGTCTGTGCTGTGCAGATTCTGCGTCAGTTCGGGGTGAAATCGTAAATGCGAACTGATCGATTCCGGGATAAAGTCCAGCTCATTGGCCGCTGTTCTCTGAATAATTTGTGTGCCCGGACGGGCATTTTTCAAAATCAGGTTCCATTCCTTAAGCAGCAGGTCAGTGCGTTGTTCTGCCATCCAGTCCTGGTGGTCCAGCAGATTGTAATGTGTGATGGTTTGTTCCGATTGCTCCAGAAATGACTCAAATGTGTCATTGCTGATGTGTACCCGTCCGGCCATCTTGCGAAGTAGCGGGTAATTTTCCTTCTTGAGATAATTCGGACAGCAAGCAGAGGTATACTGTCCGGTCAGGTAAACGCGCCAGAAATAGTTGTCGTGGACCGGAATCTGGGTAAAGACAAACCGTAGTGAGTCGCGGATAAAACCATACAGCCCGCCATCATACCGGTACTTGATCAGATCGATCTGAGGACGGGGCACTCCAAGCAGCGACATTGTGATGGTAAGCCGCACGATCTGCCGGCTGAATTTATTCCATAGGCGTGGTTCAATCTGGTCATACCAGAGTTTTTGTTCACCGACGTCCTGCGAATTCAGCAAGTGCAGGATCAATCGCCACAGGTGGCTGTCCCGTTTCAAATACCGATGTACAGTCCAGGCGAGCGACCCGGCGGTACCACGAAAATAAAAGGTGCGGCGTCTGTTGTTGGGTTCGAAGTAGAAATAGTGGGTATCCCAGAAATGCCGGGCATACTCGGGTAATTCGGGTCGCAGGACATCATGATAAATCTCCCTGATGCGCAGGTGCTGGCCTTTTCCAAAAAGTTGGAAAAAATCGGAATAAGAGAGACGCTCGATGGCTTTCAGGCGCAGTGCAAGAAGGGCGTTTTGCCGGGAATTGACATCAACGGCAAAGATTTGTTTGGGTTGATCCAGCAGGTAATCGAGAACATTGCAGCCAGCGCCGGTAATCATAAGCACCGAACTGTTGCCGTCGATGTTCAGCAATTGCCGGTCGATGCGGGGATCTTCCCAACTGGTGTTATAAATGAGGTTGTTTTGATGGATGAGCCGAAAGAAATAGTCTCGTGTCTGGTTCGAGATTGTAGGGGTTGAAGACTTGCTGATCATGCCGTACTAATCCGCTTGGTTGTAATGATATGTTCATTAACGCCGGCAAGATAGCGATATTCCCCTATTCAGAAACTCATAACCTTTGAAAATAACAATTTCTTTATCTGGGCCGGTGTATTGGATGGCAGGCTATAATAGAATTCAGCTTTAAAGCCGCCTTCGTTAAACAGGTAGATGGAATCATCGGGTTGATGCAGTATTTCGTATCCGGCTGAATGCATGATGGCAGCCGGTGCGCAGAGATCCCAATATGCAGTTTCACGATATGTTACATACCCGTTCGACATACCAAAGAGTGGAGCCAGCATGTCAACCTGATCCCCGACATAAGGATGCCGTTTTATCCCGAATTCATCCAAAAGGGACTGCTTCAGCTCCTGATCGGGACGTTTGAGAATGATGGAGGGATCGCTTCCGGGATCCGAAGGCCACGGAGCTGCCTGCATCGGTGTTTTGATACCATCCTCATTGATGCTCCAAACGCCGGTTTCAATATTGCCTGCTATGAGTAAACCGGTGGATGGTTTGTAGCAAATTCCCATGGATGGGACACCATTCAGACAAAGGCCAATGAGAATAAAAAAGTTGTCTTTGCCGGATACGAACTGCCTCGTGCCGTCGATGGGATCGACAAACCACAGCCGTTCGGCTCCAACCGGGTATTCTTTTGATTCGGATTCCTCACCTACAATAGGTTCCCCGGGGAAATGCTGCTCCAGGATGTCAGTGAAGTAACTGTTCGCCCAGATATCGGCATTGCTGACCGGTGAATCGTCCGGCTTTTGCATAACACTGAAACCGGGATCTTCTCTCATTTCAATGACTTGTTTCCCGGCGGTCTTCAAATAGGGTAATAATTGTTGTATCCTTTTATCAAAATCTATCTTAGTCATAAAATGTATTTAATCGTGATTCACAGATCATATTGATGAATTGAGTACATTGAAATTTGAAATTGGTCAACGTTTTCAAGTTTAGATTCTCATTACGTAAAAAAATCACTCTAATTATCGCACATTAAAAATGCGTTGCCAAACTCCTCGTGCCCAATTCTCGAATTTCCAATTTCTGATCTCTAATTTCTATTAACTGTGAAAAGTGAATGCACATAATGGCCTTTTGTGTTCCGTATATTGAATGAAATAAGATAACGGAAATTGATCATAAAAAATTTGGACTATGAGTACATCGAAGGATTTGAAACGCCAGACCAAACACGAATACAGGAAAGCAAGACGTTATGTCAGAGCAAACCCGGAAACGGGACTAATTGTAAGTCTGGTTGGTGGTTTTACGCTCGGCTTATTAATTTCCGCACTGATTCGTCCGAAGGGCTATTAAGGACGTCTCAGCAAGAATAGCACACGGACGATACGAATGACGCGGATTCCGACGGACAAAAATCAGAAAGGGCTCATCTCCATGCATGTGGAGAGGGGGTGCGTAAGGTATCGTAGCGGAGGTCATTCTTGTATAGATTTAAGTAATTGGAATTGTGAAGGGAGAACAGGTGATTGTACCAACTTCCCTACAGGCGAACATCGTATATGGATGTAATAGAAGAAGGGGAAATGAAAATCCAAGTTCCGACCACGAGCCCTCGGCTGAAGGCTCAATTCAGGAAATGACGTCAACGTATTACTGACACCAAACAATTATCAAAGCATTTATAAATAAATAAGAAAGGGATATAACTTTGTCACAGACGGAAGTACTATATACAACCGAACAGTTGTCCGGATTGTTTCAGCGCGTGGATGCGCTGAGGAGGTATCTTTGACTATGATAATCGCAAAAACAGGATAAAAGAGCTCGAGGATCAGGCACAGCAGCCCGGATTCTGGGATGATGCGGATCATGCCCAGGCCATCATGAAGGAACTCAACGATGAGAAAGAGTGGGTTCAGTCGTGG
>Ga0102953_1001323_pt1 | contig 15926 bp, 12 predicted proteins | sample SalPon2A_C_D2_MG_FD_78509 | JGI IMG/M metagenome (GOLD analysis project Ga0102953, IMG submission 78509) | Soil microbial communities from South San Francisco under conditions of wetland restoration - Salt Pond MetaG R2A_C_D2_MG | ecosystem: Environmental > Terrestrial > Soil > Wetlands | place... | reverse complement strand
TGGAGGCGTTCTGGCGGGCGCATCTGGACGGCTGGCGGCGTAGCGATTTGAACCAGCGGGAGTATTGCGAGGCTCACGGGCTGCCGCTGAAGCGGTTCGGGAACTGGCGTGCCAAGTTCAGGGACGAAGCTCCGGCGGCGCCCGACAAGCTGCTCTACAGGCGGAGCGGCAGGCTAAGACATATGTCTGGCCATATGTTCAATAAGGACGTATCGACGCCGCCGGGCGGGCGGCGACGGTTCAGCGCGGCGGACAAACGGCGCATCGTCGAAGAGGCGAGCAGCCCGGGCTCATCCGTATCGGGGGTGGCACGGCAATACGGGATCGACACAAGCCTGCTGTTCCGCTGGAAGCGGGACCTGGGCGCGACGAAGCCCGAGGCGACCTTCCTGCCGGTCACGGTTACCGATGGACAGGGTCGGCCGGCCGAGGGTTCCGCGACTGTGTCCGGGCCCGCGCCGGGGCCGGCACCGTCGATCGTTGTGGAGCGGCCGCCCGGGATCGAGGTGGAGCTGACCGGCGGCCGCCTGCGCTTCGACCGTGACGTCGATCCCGAGACGGTGCGCCGGCTGGTCGCCCTGCTTGACGAGGGCCCGTCATGATGCTGCTGCCCTCGGGCGTCTGGATCCACATCGCGCTCGGCATCACCGATTTGCGCAAGAGGCTGGATGGGCTTCCTGAGAGCGGATCGGCCCCGCCAGCTTTGGGTTTGGGGCATTGGGGTCGTAGGGGGAGCTGGCGGGGCCTAACGGAGAAAGTAGACTTGCGATAGGAGCGCCATTTTTCTAGCCAATCATTGTTAACAAGGAATTGACGCCCGCCCACTTGCCAAGCTCTCGTTCTTGGAACGCCCGCGGACCACGGGCCAAGCTTCCTGCTCTCGGGTTTGGAAGAGTCGTCTCGGAATCGAGGTGCCGTCAGCAACGCCGGGCTCGTGAGCCAAAGAGCCTTCGGCCGGCATCCAAAGATCGCGGGGCTGGAACTAAGATCAAATTCCTGAACGATTCCGGCTTGAGTTCCGCCTGCTTCGCGGTCTCTTAACCGGGGCCTGCGAAATTACTGGGCTATAGGCACGCGAACATCCAAGCCCGCGGAGCGCTTGGCGTATTGCTCCGATTGGCCCGATGGGGCACGGGAATGTCTTCGACATCGCGATCAGAACCGACCCTGAATGGGCCGTCCCTGTCGACGGAGCAGCAGCTCGCGATCGCGGTCGAGGCGCTTTCCGACCATGTCCTGCTCTTGGATGCTCAGGACCGAATCGTCCTGGCCAACAAGGCCTGGAGGGAGCTGAACTTAGAGGTTGAGGAGTTCACCAGGCCCGGCACGTTGTTCGAGGACCATTTACGTGCGCTTTTGAGACTGGGCCTTGTACCAAAGGCATCCGGCCGGGAGGACGAGTGGCTCCGTGAGCGCATGGAGCGCCATAGAAACCCCAGCGGCCCCTTCGAGCTCGCGCGGCAGGATGGGCGGTGGTTCCGGGCTCATGAGCAGCGCCTTCCTAACGGCGGAACGATGCTCATCCTCCGGGACATCACGGCGGCCAAGCGGGCCGAGCAGGCGCTCCGCGAAAGCGAGGCACGGTTCCGGGCCGTCGTCGACAACTCCCCCGCCAAGATCCATATCAAGGATGCGCAGGGACGCTATGTCCTGATCAATCCGGTAGCCGCCTCGCTCTTCGGTGTGAGCGAGGACGAGGCTCGCGGCAAAACGACGCACGAGGTCTTTCCAAAAGACCTGGCCGACGCCTTCACGGTTCATGACCGGACCGTGCTCGAATCAGGCAAAGCCGTCGAGCAGGACGAGACGTGGCGCCATCCCGACGGCCTCCACACGTACCTCACGGTCAAATTTCCAATCTTGGACTCAGCCGGCGTGGTGACCGGGATTGGCGCGATCGGCACGGACATCACGGAACACAAGCGAGTCGAAGACCGCCTTCGCAGCAGCGAGAAGGACTTGCAACTGCGGGTCGCCGAGCTCGAAGTGGCGCAAAGGAAGCTCGAGGCACAGGAGGCCAATCTGACGTCGCTGGCCAAAGACCTGAAGATGGCACGCGACAAGGAAATCACAGCGAACCGAGCCAAGTCGGAGTTCCTGGCGGCGATGAGCCACGAGCTGCGCACACCTCTCAATGCCATCATCGGCTTCTCGGAAGTCCTCATGACCGAAGCCTTCGGTCCGATCGGCAGCAGCAAATATCGCGACTACGCGGACGATATCCACGAATCCGGGCTGCATCTGCTCGACCTGATCAACGACGTCCTGGATCTCTCCAAGGTCGAAGCCGGCCAGGAGGAGCTTCACGAGGAAATTATCGAGATTCAGGATCTCACGGATTCGGTTTGGCGGCTCATCCAACAACGTGCAGGGCATAGAGGCGTGGCTCTGACACTCAAACTGCCAGAGGCACCGTCGTTGCTTCGAGCGGATGTACGCAAGATGAAGCAGGTATTGGTCAATCTTCTTTCCAACGCAATCAAGTTCACGGATCCGGGCGGCACCGTCTCGCTAGAGGTTCACTGCGGAGCGGATGCAGGCTACGTGTTTCAAGTGACCGATACCGGGATCGGAATGGCACCGGAGGATATCCCGAAAGCGTTGTCACAATTCGGTCAGATCGACAGCACGTTCACGCGCCAGCATGAGGGAACCGGCTTGGGTCTGCCGCTCGCAAAGTCTCTGGTGGAGCTCCATGGCGGATCGCTGGACTTGGAGAGCACGGCCGGGGTCGGCACGACCGTGACCGTCCGGCTGCCCGCCGAGCGCATTACAGACAAGGGTGTCGGGACGCAGGCCTGGGCATAGGGCCGCGGAAGAATTGGCTAAATCCCCGTTGAGATTGCGATTGGCGGCCGCATTCGGTGCCCTCAGTTAGTAAAATCATCGGACGACGTGCGGAGTCGGTCGCACCCCATAATCCCGCATTGCTATGTAAATAATGCGGTACTCTAGCCGCTCATCTTATTGAAGCAAAGGAAAAGCCCGTCCGTACCCGAAGCCGTCTTGCCTCGCCGATCTGTCCTGGCCTACGCTCACACAACAGATCGCAATCTCGCGATCCAAATAGCCAGACCCTAATTCTGGCACGAACCACCTAGTGGACCCCGGTCACCGTGACCCAGTGGAGCAATGCGACGCTTTTAGCGTATCAGAGAAGCGAGTTCGGTGTGGCCGCACTATCATTCCATAGACTCTCTTTCCTGCACATTTTACAGCAGAGATCCTATACGCGCGGATCCGGAAAATTTAACGCAATCTATCAAATCACTCTGCAGCAACAATACTAGCGTAAATCGACTCCATCGCCGTCGGCTTGATGCCTTCCGGCCGGTCGCATGGCGCGGATATCGCCGACCCCGAAACATGCTGGAACCCAAGGCAGGCGACACAGATCGTCATGCTCAGGGATTGAAAACCATGTCCATAGCATGTCAACCGATCGGACTTTGTATCGACGATCAGACGTTCCAACAATTGTAGCTGCGCAGCTTCCTGTCCCTCGAGGCGGCTTATGTCGATCCCGACCTGCTGAACGCCCGCGGGTCTGAGATATTTGAGGCTGCGACGAATCTGTTGATAATTCTCCTGCACATCTTGCAGACGCAGGAAGGCCGTCCGACCGAACCCCCGGATGGGCGTCAAGGCGCCGTCCAGCTGCAGACTCCAGGAATCGATATGGGCGCCCAAAATCTCCCATATCAGAAACTTTCGCAGTTCCTCCGGGATATTGCTGCAAATTTCAACGAACTGCTCTCGGCTTCTGTGGCGCTGCAGCGTCGAGAAGTGCACCGGCACCGCAATGATGTGAACATGGCCGTCCTTGACGCTTTGCTGGAGATCGCTGCGGGCACGACGTAGCGTCAAGCGGTCGACCACCGCATAGAAATCCGCCTCGTATTCACGAATCTCCGATATGTCCTCTGTCGACCGAATTGCGGGGACGTTCACGTCCGCCTGGCAAAGGTAAATGCCCACCCTCTGACTCGGCGCATGCCACATCGGGAGGTACTTGAAGCTAACATCGACTGTGTCGTCATCTTCTGCCCACTCAGGCGTGTCGTCCGGCGACCGCGAAGAGGCGAAGGTAATTTGCTTCTCGGCGCGTGCTATGAGCCGGCCTATCGCCTCCCGGAACGGCTGCCGGAATTCAACCCATGCGCAGGGATCATAATTCGCCTTGTGTTGCGCCTGAGGGCCCTCCGGCTGGCCCTCGGCCGCGATCACATCCTCCAGGCTTTCGAGTTGCCGCATAAGCGAACGCAGGCGGTCGACTTTTGCCTCCGGCGCGCCGCCGTCCTTGCACTCCCGCTCATTCTCCTCCAGATGTTCCTCGACTTCGCCAAGCAGTTCGGCAATTTCGCTCGGCGTCAGGGCGCGGTCGCCCCGGGCCGCGGCACTGTATTTCCGGCAGGACGCCCCCAACTCGGTGACTTCCGCCTGGTCCAGCATGCCGACCAGAGCATCGACGCTCTCTAGGGCCTGTGAGGACGTGCTCCCGTCGGATCGGGTGACGACCGACTCTACGCCCAAGAGACCCAGTTCCTTTGCCTCTGCCTCGCCGAAGAGTTTCTCCAATATCTGCTCTGAAAATATAGCGATCTTGAGTCGCGCCTCGACTTCAGAACAGTTGCCGAAGACGATCGCATAGCTATCACCATTCACCTGGGTGAAATAGTCATGCTCCGTGAGCCGATTCTTGAGCTCAGCCTTGATTTGCGAGTGAATGCGATCGGAAAAACGGGGCCACTTCTTCCCGAGCCTCTCCCGGATCTTGTCGAGATTTATGAGATGAACCTTGCTGGCAACCAAGGGCTCCGAGGAATCCCTATCAACGGAAAACGCCCGAATATTTTTATTGAACGCGTCTCTATCGCTCTTTAGAGCCGCCGCGCGAGGGTCGGATTCCTGTGCAGCGGTCTCGACGAGGTTCCGTCGCGCCGCCAGACGCTTGGCCTCGCTCCCCGCCTCGGCCCTTTTCCCCAGGCCGAGCAGGGATGCGACCTGCTCGATGTAGCCCTCGTTCTCGCTCATGCCACCCGAGTCGAATCCGAATTATCCGGCGGCCGCAACTTTGCGGACGGCCTTCAAGAGGTCGTTCGGCTCAATCGGCTTGGAAAGGGCGAGGTCCGCCCCCGCCTTCTTCGCAATCTTCAGGGGTGTCAGGTTTCTTGTCCGGCCGCCCCCGGAAATTGCGATGATCCTGATTTCCGGATGCAGTCTCTTCATTTCCAGGATCGTGGAGACTCCTTCCTTCTCCGGCATCAGTATATCGGTCAAAACGAGGTCGAACCCTCCGTCTTCGATACGGCGGAGCCCTTCCGCGCCGTCTACCGCGGCGACAACCTCATATCCCTCATCGCTCAGAATAGACCGAAACAAGTCCCGAACCATGTCGTCGTCTTCGATCAATAATATGCGGGTACGCTCGTTTGCCATGCTCTCCTCCCCGGCTATTTCGCTCTTGTGGCGAGGAGATCGCCGATCGTCCGTTCCATCACTTCGATCTCGAACGGCTTGCGGATGGCACAATCCGCACCCAGTGATTGGGCCATCTTCAGAAACTCCAGGTTTCCGCTGCTCCCACCGCCGGAAATCGCGATTACTTGCGTATATGGGTTCTTCTTCTTTATCTCACGGATCGTTTCTATGCCTTCCTTCTCCGGCATCAGAATGTCGCAGATCACAAGAGTGAAAGGCCGCTCTTCGAACAGCCGAAGACCGTCATCGCCATTTTCCGCAACAGACACCTCGTGCCCAAGTTCTTCGACCAGGTCCCGCAGCATGCCCCGTGCGGCTGCGTCGTCATCGATCACGAGAATCTGCTCCATGTCATACGTCCTTGGACAAAAGGCAACTCATGCCTGCCGCACCATGGGCGCCCCGTTCTCTACGCCCGCACGGGATTGCTTTACAATGAACCGCTCGAGATCTTCTGCCGGCAAGGGTGCGCTCATGAGGAAACCCTGCGCCTGTTCGCAACCGATCGATCGCAGGAGCCTCAACGACTTGTGGCTCTCGACGCCCTCCGCACATACCCGAAGTCCCAAGTTATGGGCCAAGGCCGTGATGGAACGAATAATTATCTGCGCTTCTTGGTCGGCTTCCGCCTCTAATACGAAAGATTTATCGATCTTCAGTTCACTAAAAGGCATGCGGTGAAGTTGAACCAGAGACGAATACCCCGTACCGAAGTCATCCATCGAGAGGTGCATACCTTTGAGCCGGAATCGAGTCAGGTTCTCCATGATCTTAGGCTCGTTGGCCATTGCGGCGCTCTCTGTTATTTCGATGATCAGCCGTGACCTGTACAGCTCGTGTTCGGCAAGCTTCCGCGCCAGACGATCCGGAAGACCCGGATCACTGAGGCTTTGGGCCGAGAAATTCACGGCGATATCCAGCTCGTGGCCGGATCGCCGCAAGTTGCCCGCAAAGCGCAAAGCCTGATCTACGATGGTATCGCTGAGGTCCGCGATCAGACCTGTGCGCTCGGCAAGCGATATGAAGGCGTCAGGTGGAATCATTCCTTTCTCGGGATGGATCCAGCGCGCCAGACACTCGACGCCTTCGACGAGCCACTCTCGAGGGCAATGCAGGTTCACTTTCGGTTGGTAGTGAACCGACAACATGCCGTCGGTCAGCGCGGAGCGCAATTCGTCTTCGGTAATCTCTTGCTCCGGCTCTCGCAGTTTTTCCAGGACTTCTACGAGGTCGTCAACCTCGATCGGCTTTCGTAACAGCGCCTTTATAGGAAGACCATGCCATGCCGCCAGCCGTGCGGTGGTATTGATCACGCGACTGTCGGCGCCGCTGAATATGACGAGATCGCATTCGCACTCTTCATCGGCGAGCTGCTGCAGGATTTGTATGCCGTCTTTTCCCGGCATCATCAGGTCCAGGATCACCACCTTTGGCCTTAGAGATCGAAATGCCTGAATTGTCCGCTCGGGTTCCCGAACGACCATGGTATTGAAGCCCAGATCCTCGGCGATCTCTTGAATCAAGGCGCCGAGGTCGGGGTCGTCGTCGACGATCAGGAGCCCGACCGCGCCAACCATCCCGCCCTTTTGGCAAGGCTTCCCATCGCATGAGTACGAATTCATTAATATTTATTGTAGGCTTGGCGGCTTAACCGACGGTTAAGTCCATTCCATCCTTATCGGCGATGAATTTCGGGCACGGCCGTCAGTCGGCGCGATTGCCTGGTTTGGCGGACCCTTCCGTTCCCGGGCGCTTTCCCGGTCGGCCGCGGGCTTCCGAGATCCGGCGCTGCGATCGTCAGTCGGTTAACGACACCTTTCCGGCCGGGCGGCTTACGCCACATTCTGGCGGTTGCCCCGACCTTACCGATTAAAGGGTTCAGTGCCGTTGGCGCCTTACTCTGCTCCCGATATCCTCAATGGACATGCGGTGGTCCCTTGGGCCAGCGATGACGTTGCGCAGCGTTCGGGCGAGATCTTCCCCTTCGTAGGGCTTACGGAGCAAGATCCAGCCCTTTTCCCTGGGAAAGTCGGCAGACATGACGTCGCTTGAATACCCGGAGGTGAACAGAATCTTAAGCTCCGGTCGGCGCGCGGTCGCCGCCTCGGCAAGCTCTCGTCCATTCATCCCGCCGGGCATGACGACATCAGTGAACAAAACTTGCGTATCCGGATTCCCCTCCAGTTCGCGCAATGCCGCGGCTCCGCTGTCGGCCTCGACGACGCGATAACCGATCTGCCTCAGATAGCTCGCCGCAAACTCCCTGAGTTCCGACTCATCCTCCACCACCAATACCGTTTCGCCACCGCCCAAAGCGATGTCATCTGGCGACGGCGCGATCTTGTTCGACTGGTCGGCGGAGTCCGAATTTGGCAGAAACATTTGGAAGGTCGTCCCAACGCCCTCTTCGCTGTTCACCTCGATATAACCGCCGGATTGCTCTACGAACTCGGAGACCATGCTCAGGCCAAGCCCGGTTCCCTTGCCCTTTTCCTTGGTCGTGAAAAAGGGTTCGAAGATACGATCCAACGCGTCCCGTGCTATACCCGTCCCGGTGTCCGACACGGTGACGACGACGAACTCCTTCGCCTGCGATCCGCCGGTTGCCACCTCGGTGTCGGACGACCCGGTCATCTCGGCGGCCTCGATCGCCAATTTGCCCCCATCCGGCATCGCGTCCCGCGCGTTGATCGCGAGATTCAGGATTGCGTTCTCGAACTGCCCCGGATCCGCAGATGCAAAGAGCGCGTCGCCGCCAACGTGCATTTCAATCTCGATTTCCGCGCCTATCGTTCGCGAAAGAAGATCTCGTGCGCCCCGTAGGAGCTCTGAGACGTCTACTCGCTCCGTATCCGAGTCCTGCTTCCGGCTAAGAGCCGAAAGCCTCGCCACCAGGCTGGCTCCGCGCCGCGCCGTCTTCGAGATGGCTCCGGCCTTTGCTTTCATCTTTTCGTCGCCGTCCAGCCCGCGCTCCAAGAGACGCGCGTTCCCCAGGATCACGGTCAGCAGGTTATTGAAGTCGTGCGCGAGCCCTCCGGTCAGCTGACCCAGAACCTCCATCTTCTGCGACTGCTGAAACTTTTCCTGCGCCTTTTTCATGGCCGTGAGGTCGATGATCTGCACCACACAATAGAGCGACATTCCGTCATCATCCTGGACGAGAGAGGCGCTGAAGAGAGCTGTGATTCTGGCCCCGTCCTTGGAAAAGTGCCTGCTTTCCATCTGATAATTGACAAGCTCACCAGTGCGGAACCGGCGCATCGCCGCGCGGATCTTGCTCCAATCCTCTGGATGCGTCACGTCTTCCATGCTGAAGAAGTTGATTTCGGCCATATCGTATCCGAACAACTCGGCGATCGCCCGATTAACGCGCAGCCACTCGCCATTCAGGCTCACCAGCGCCATTCCGTGAGGGGCGGTCTCGAAGGCACTGCGGAATCGCTCCTCGCTCTCGCGCATGGCGCGCTCGACCTTCTTGCGTTCCGTGATGTCGCGGATCGCGCCTATGAATATTGGACCTTTGTCGCCCTCCATCTCACTGATTGCCAGCTCCATCGGAAAGTCCGTTCCGTCTTTTCGGCGGCCCTTCAACGCGCGGGGGCCAACCCCCAGTATCTTGCTTCGTCCCGTCGCTAGATACTCCGCCAGATATTCGTCGTGCTTTCCCTTGTGTGGTTCCGGCATCAGAATTTTTACATTCCGTCCTTCGAGCTCCTCTCGCTCATAGCCGAAGCTTTGCAGAGCCGACTCGTTGACGCTGAGGATGTTGCCGCCCTCGTCGATCGTCACGAGGCCGTCGCTCATGCACTCCAAGATCGTGCTGATGAAAGCCTCTCGCTCGCGAACCAATTGTTCCGCGCGATTTCGCTCGGTAATGTCGACGATCTGCAGGACGAAATGTTGTGGATTTCCGCTCGCGTCGCGGACCAAAGAGGCGCTCTGCAAGACCTCTACGACCGCTCCGTCCTTCCGGCGATAGCGCTTCTCCATTTGAAGATAAATCGGCATTTCCCCGGCGAGAATCTGTCGCACGTATTGCTGCTCGCGATCCAGATCCTCCGGAAAGGTCAAGCTCTGGGAATCGGTCTGCAGAAGTTCTGCCTCGTCGTATCCGAGAATATCGCACAGCGCCCGGTTGACTCTCAGCCATCGCCCGTCCGTTCCAACCAGGGCCATACCGTGCGGGGCCGTTATGAAGGCGTTACGGAAACGGACGTTGCTCTCCCTTAATGCTCGTTCGGCGCGCTTGCGCTCGGTCATGTCTATGGCCATTGCGAAAACACCGCGTACGGTGCCATCCGGATCGCGGTCCGGAACGTAAACGCATTCGACGTCGCGCCTTATCCCATTTGGATAGGAAATCTCCGTCTCGAACCTTTCCGGTGCTCCGGCGAGTGCCAATTCGAAATGGGGCCGTAGAATCGCGGAAACTTTATCACCCAATATTTCATTGGCCGAAGAGCCCAAGATTTCATTCTGTCGACGACCGTACCAAAGCTCGCCTGTCCGGTTCACGATGCGGTACCGGCCTTTGGAATCGACATAGGCAATGAAGGCTGGAATATTATCGGTTATGAGGCGGAGGTGGCTTTCCCGTTCCTGCAACGCGGTCTCGGCGCGCTTCCGCTCGGTTATGTCCGTAAGAATTACGGCTGTGCCTCCCTCCGGGACCGGCCGTTCGTTGACGACGATCCACCGTCCGCCGTTGAACGGCTCCTCTCGTGAGACGAATCCTCCTTGGCGGGCTTCGAGCCGCCCCGCTATCCAGGCCTCGGCACAGCCCTCCGCTGCGGGATATTCGCCGCGACGCACGCCCTCCCGGACAACCTCCTCGAATTCAACTCCTGGCCGGATTAAATCCGACACGACATTGTGAATCTCTCGATAGCGCTCGTTGCACGTGACCAGGCGGTCGCCTGTATCGTACAATGCGAAGCCTTCGGATATGGATTGGATTGCCGCTTCGAGAAGGCCCTCGATCCGGCATCGCTCCTTCCTGACCGCCGCCTCTTCGACTGCGCGCCGAACGGCCGGCCCCAGCCTCGATAATCGATCCTTTACGATGACGTCGCCGGCCCCCGCGCACATGAGCTCGGTCATTTTCTCTTCCGGTACTATTCCGGAAACCACAATGAACGGAATGTCGCCTTCGTAGGCTCTGACCGTCTTCAATACTGTGGGCGCGCTCAGATGCGGAACGGTAACGTCGCATAAGACGATGTCCCATTTGAACTGCTCTAAAGCCGAACTGAGTTCCGCCAGCGTGTCGACGCGACAATGCTTGGGCGCGAAACCGTCCTTTTGCAGCTGGCGCAGGAGCAATAGCGCGTCGTCTTCCGAGTCCTCAATAAGTAGAACGCGGAGAGGCTGGAGCATAGCGCTACTTTTCATTTGCCAGAGGGACATGACAGCATTGTCTGTTACGAGCCTGTTTCCAATGATTCGTCACTTCCGCAAGACAATGTAGACCGACGTGCCCGATCGCTTGTGCGGACTCTCCAAAGTCGACCGGCTTTTGCATTTCGCTCTCGCCACCGAGGCCACGATTACGAAGCCTGTCTTCCTAATCCCGGAGAATGTCGATGCGGGCAGCGGAATTCCGGTGTTGCATGGCGTCTCACGCATCCTCTCGAATGCGTGCAATCTGGGGCACGCGCCCTTTTCGCTTCGAGGAGAGAGACGGCCGGGTTCGCGTGATTTCCTTTGCCGGTTGCGGATACCGAAGGGTCGATCCAGGGCGTCCACGCTGTCGTTCGCTGTCACGTAACGGCGTCTCCTTGTCGACTCTCGACCAAAATCGAAAAAGAGAAGTATTGAGCGATTAGATCTTCTAACGAGCTATGCCTCAAGATGAGAAACAATATTTAATTTAACATTAAGGATCGGGCCTCGGCGTCATGCATCATCTGACTTCTATTTGTTCTACGGGACGAGTCGACAACGGATTCGGAGGGGAAGAATTCAAGCAGCGAATTCAGAGCCTGAAAATCGATCGCCCGGGCGGCTGCCGTCTTGTCATAGGGGCTGATCGAATCTCGGTCGCTGTCGGCCGGGCCCGCTCGTCACGCGTTGTCGGAATGTTAATCGTCCGTGGATATGTTGACGGGATGGCTTTCGACTGCGTTGATCGAACGAGGGCGGACGCGAGGACGAGCCCGATCTCCCCTTCACAGATGAGCGAAGAAATGCATCGCATCCTGATCGTTGACGACGAGCCGCAAATGCGGATCTCACTCCGCGAGACTCTGGAGATGGCCGGATACAGAGTCAGCGAAGCGGGAGATGGAATGGAAGCTATTGATTATATGAGCGACACAAAGCCGGACGTATTGGTTACCGATATAATCATGCCGGAAAAGGAAGGGATCGCCACAATCCGGGAATTCCGCAGCCTATATCCCGACTTGCCGATCATTGCGATCTCCGGCGCCGGAAGTACACCCGGAATGGATTTCCTGGAACTGGCCGGACGGTTGGGAGCCGACCGCATGCTCGCGAAGCCGTTCGGACCGCATGAGCTCCTCAACACCGTAAGAGAGGTGCTGGGCAACTCCTAAGGCAGCGGGTGTCGGTTTATAATCGGTTACTGGCTCCCTTTTGCGCCGACCCTTCCCCGACCGGCCGCGGACGCCGCGTCGGACATCCGAACCCCGGTTCCGCCCCGGTATCCGATTCGGGCGCCCGAGCCACCTCTCGCGATCGCCGAGCTTGTTAGGCGAGCTTCCTCGGCGTGAGGCCCCCCGGGGCCGCATCCGGCCGAAGATGCCTCGGACCGTCGCGCCAGGCTGCGATCCCGTCCCGAGCAGCGGCCATGACCGAGCGCCCTGAGGCATCGCGGCGTGCCGTCCTGGGGCGAGCGTCGGAGGCGGCGATAGAGGCCCTGTCCGTCGGCTGCCCGGGCCTCGAGACGTCGACCTCGGCCCGATCTTCATAGCGCACTGGCCGAGCGCCTATCCGGCGCCCACCGGCCCACCGTCACACCGGACGGTCTCGGGCGCCCCCCGCCGCGCAACGGGTCGGGCAAGCGCCTTGGCCGGCCAAACCCGCCCCGTCGAGCCTCTAGACCCGCGCGTCGTCCATTCCGTTCTCCCTCGGACCGGAGGCCGTGCATCCCCGGCCCCTCGGCGGCGCGACCGGCGCACGGCGCCCGGGAGGGCTGTTGCCTCCACACCCCGGCATTGCTCCGCCAAGAGGCGGCCCGGCGCTGCAACGCGGGCCGTCGCCTTCGGGTCCGAATTTCCAGGGGTGAATCCGCAATGCATTCAACCAGTTAATGGCGAAAAACTAGAAACCCATAACCACCGCCGGTAAGGGTTCGTAAATGGTTCCGATTTAGATTGAAAAGACTTCGCAAACTGTTTGACCGGACAACTTGTGGTTTTGCGCATCGACGACTGGGACAGAATCAGAGGCTGGGAAAGTCAGAGGCTGAGATGGCACGCATTCTATTCGTCGACGACGAGCCCCTAATCAGAGAGGAGGCCGTCCAACTCCTGCGTCGCGACGGCCATAAGGTCGTTCACGCGAGTAACGGCCGCGAAGCCATAAGAATGCTCGACACCGTCCCGGTCGACCTCGTCGTTATGGACGTCGTCATGCCGCAGCAGGACGGATTGGAAACCATCGCGGAGATTCGCGAGCGGGACGACGAAATGAGGAACGTGAAGATCCTCAGCATCTCGAATGGCGGCGCAAGTTGCGATCCGTCGATGCATCTGAAAAGTGCCGATCTCTTCGGCGCGAACCGGGTGCTGCCCAAGCCATTCTGCCTGGCTGAGCTCCGGGCGGCGATCGACGAGCTTATTGGCGACCCATCGGCGGCGGCACGGTAAAGCCAAGCGCTCATGCGCTGCCATGCTCGATCTCTTCGCAACGACGCCTCCGGGGCCGCGGCCATTGAATTTGCCATTACGATCGTACCTCTGGTGACGCTGCTGTTCGGCGGTATCACTTATGGAGGCGTTCTTGCGAGCATGATCGCCCTCGAGCACGCCGCCAATGAAGGCGCGCGTGCGGGATTGGCCGGACTGACAATATGCGAGCGGAAGAGTCGCGCGGAATCGTTCGCGCGCGACGCCTTGGTCTTTGGACCGCTCGCAGGGTTCGCTGCAATCGATGCCACCGTAAGCGATCAGGAAATCCAACTCGATATCACCTTCGACTATGCCGCACATCCCATAAGCCCTGTCCTTTTCCCGGTCCCCGAGCAGCTCCATACACGCGTTGTCGTGCTTACCGATGGCCCAGAAATCTCCGTGCAGTCCTGCTGACCTGATCCCCTTGTGCGCTGACGCTTCATGGCAGTGCATGACGGATCTTCGTCTCGACTGCCTGCAACCGCTCGGCCGCAATGGCCTCGGGGATGACATTCTAGAGCTTCGCGGACGCCGATTGGACGACTTGGCGGGAAGGGCGATTTACGCGAGCCAAAGAGACGCCCTTCTGGACTGCATTGAACAACGCAGCACCATCCGCGATCTGACTCTATCTCTTCTTAATTCTTCCGATGCGGTACGCCACTACCTGTTGAACGCGATGCCCAAGCTCGATGCGCAGGGATGCTTTCAACGCTATATAGGCTCGCTGCGCGTATGGGACGAGGTCCCGTTTTCGGAACACCGAAAAAGCGAGGCTACCGAGCTCCTGCGGCAAGCCGATGTGGCACTCGAGAAGGAGGCCATGCAGCGTCGAGATGCGGATCTCCTTCTGGCTGCGCTGCAAATCTTGATCGAACCGTCGGGCCTGCAGGAGAAGTGCGCCAAGCTTTTCGAGATATTCGGCCCGCCTCTGGCGTTCGATCAGGCTGTTGTCCTGCGCCGAGGGCTTCGCGCCAAAATGACGGTGGCGGCTTCGAGCGACGCAAGCCTGTTAGGAATCGAATGGCCCAAGGCGGCCATGCCCGAGGCGGTTCTCGCAGGTGAAGCGCGATTGGTCGACAGCGAAGACGTCACCGGTTCGACGGAGGGCCTTGCAGGCGTACTGCGAACCGCCAAGACCTCGTTGTTCGTGCCATTGCGCATCGATTCGGAGACCGCCGTCCTGGTCGCCCTGGGTCAGGAGCGCAACCAATTCAAGACGCGTCACCTCGCGTTGATGAAACGGGTAAGCCTGATCGCGACAAAGGCGTTCCAGGACGAGGATCAGAAGGCCGCCCTCGTCACATCCAGCAAGCTTGCTGCCATGGGTGAGCTGCTGGCAACGATTGCTCATGAAATAAATCAGCCTTTGACCATAATTTCGATGTCGGCCTCCAACGGCCGGATGCTCCTGGAGGACGGTGGCGCGTTGCAGGATCTTGACCCGAAACTCGAGCGAATCGAGCAACAGGCGCGGCGCGCCGCGGATATCATCCAGGCCGTGCGCAAACTGTCATATGCCGACCGCATGTCGTCCGGGGGGGAATCGATCGATCTGCGAGACGCCTTGCAGTCGGTCGAAATCATATCGCGAATCGGATTAGAGAAGAACGGCATTTCGCTGACCGTCCGCGTAGACGACGCCTGCCCAATGGCTCAGGGTCAGTCATCCTGGCTTCAGCAGGTCGTCCTTAATCTGATCACGAACGCGCGCGATGCAATTCTCGATCGCCTCGCCGACGATCCCCACAGGGCGCCGGGCGCCATCCGTGTCTCCGTGAGCAAAGTCGAGGGTCATGTTGTTCTTCGAGTCGCAGACAATGGCGGCGGAATTCCGGAGGACATTCAGCAAAAGATATTCGCGCCGTTCTTTACGCTCAAGGAGATGGGCAAGGGGAACGGTCTGGGCCTCGCGCTCTGTCGGCGCTTGATTTCGGACATGGGCGGCCAGATAACGCTGCGGAACGACGACGAAGGCGCGGTATTCGAGATCTGGCTTCGCCCCGTATCCAGCGACGCCGGGGCGGCGGATTGTCCCGCCTTGCCGGCCTCCGCTACTGGATGAGCGCCGGGTTCCGGCAATTGATGTAGGGGATGGCGACGTCCGTGTTTCCGGCACTGGCGCCCAATGCCTCCAGGACAGTCTCCAGAAGGGCATCCACCTCCGGGGCCACGGCAGCCGCTATCGGCTCGATGCCGCTCACGACGGTGGCTTCCGTAATCAGGGGCAGGCCCAAGACGTCCACATCGTAGGTAAAGTCTTCGAAAAGTGCGGTTGCGGCGCCTCCAACCGGGTCGCTCGTCGATACCGTTTGGATGTTGTCGGCGTTGAATGGCGCTACGAAGGTGAGGTCGCCCGACCCACTGCCATAGGTCGCCTCGCCCGTCGCAGTCACCTTCAAGAGCCCCCCTCCGTCCACGATCTCGGCCGGCTGAGTGACCGGCGCCGTTTCTTGACCGAGCTGTGCGGGATCAATGTCCACGACACTGGTCTTCAGCGTACCGGCGGTCGCAATGACCGAAACGGCCCCATCCGCAGAGACGTGCGTCGGGCAGGAGATGGCGGTAACGGTGCCGACGCCCTTTGTC
>Ga0102953_1001321_pt1 | contig 15932 bp, 14 predicted proteins | sample SalPon2A_C_D2_MG_FD_78509 | JGI IMG/M metagenome (GOLD analysis project Ga0102953, IMG submission 78509) | Soil microbial communities from South San Francisco under conditions of wetland restoration - Salt Pond MetaG R2A_C_D2_MG | ecosystem: Environmental > Terrestrial > Soil > Wetlands | place... | reverse complement strand
TGGGATGATGCAGGCCTATGCCGAGGGCTTTTCGATTATAGATCATTCGCCGTATGGCAAAGATTTGAACTATTCCGGTCTTGCCCATTTGTGGAATCAGGGCAGCGTCGTGCGTTCATGGCTACTGGAGCTTCTGGAACCGGCCTTTGAAAAAGACCCGAACCTGACCGCAATCCGGGGAGTCGTTGATGATTCCGGTGAAGGACGGTGGACGGTCCAGCAGGCTGTGGAAAGCGGAGTGTCTGCCCCAGTGATTGCAGCCGCACTGTTCAGGCGTTTTGAGTCCAGGGAAAAAGATGCCTTTGAAAATCGTGTTCTGGCTGCTATGCGCCATGAGTTTGGTGGGCATGCTGTTGTTGACTCCGCAAATAAGCAATTGTTGAATGATTAAAGGCTGCCTTGTGGCCTAAAGAGATTATATAGCAGAAGGGGATTTGAAATGTCTGGTACAACTCTTAACTGCGGGTGCAGCTTCACTACCCAAGAAACCGACCCGTGTCTAATTGTTATTTTTGGCGCCTCTGGTGATTTGGCTGCCAGAAAGCTGGTTCCATCCTTATATCGCTTGTATAGCCAGGGAAGCCTGTCGGATAATTTTGTTATCGTTGGTGCGAGCCGTACTCCGATGAGTGATGCAGAGTTCTGTTCTCACATAGAGCAGAATTTGCCAAGTCAAAGTGCCGAAGAGAAGAAGAGCTGGACGGATTTTGCCGGGCATCTTCGGTATCTCCAGCTTGAGTATGATTCACCGGAATCATTTTTAAACCTGGCCGCCTCTCTTACATCTTTAGACCTTGAATTTCAAACCGGCGGGAACCGTATCTTTTACCTGGCGACGCCCCCAAGCTTGTACGGGCAGATTGCGACACAGCTTGGCGAGGCGGGTCTGGCCCAAGGGAATAAAGGGGCTTCCTGGGCAAGAATCGTGGTAGAAAAACCCTTTGGGCATGACACCCAGTCCGCCGTGGCCCTTGATCGGACAATTAAGAGAAGTTTTACTGAGGAGCAGGTCTTTCGGATCGATCATTATCTTGCCAAGGAAACGGTACAGAATATTTTAATGCTTCGTTTTGCAAATACTATTTTTGAGCCGATCTGGAACCGAAGTTATATTCAGTATGTAGGAATTATCACAGCGGAGGGCCTTGGAGTGGAACATAGGGCCGGCTATTACGAACAGGCAGGGGTTATCCGGGATATGTTCCAGAATCATATGATGCAGCTCCTTGCGCTGACCGCCATGGAGCCGCCGTCCCTGCTGGAAACCAACCGGGTTCGTGATGAAAAGATGAAAGTGTTCGGCGCTTTGAAATCTCTTGATGAGGACACTCTCGGAGAACATATAATTTTAGGTCAATATGGCGCCGGAACAATTGCGGGTCAGGCGGTACCTGCCTATCGGGATGAAGAAGGAGTCGACCCGAAATCCTGTACACCGACTTTTGCGATGATGCGTCTTTTTGTGGATACCTGGCGTTGGAAGGGAGTGCCGTTTTATCTGGCTTCTGGTAAGCGTTTAAAAGGAAAAATGACGAAAATTGTCGTGCAGTTTAAAGAGGTTCCGCACTCACTGTTTCATGGCGCTCTTGAAGCTAGTATCCCGGCCAATCGCCTCGTCATTGGTGTCTACCCTGAAGAAAAAATTACCTTACGGTTTGAAGCTAAAGGCCAGGGACCAAGCTTATGCCTTGCACCTGTGAATATGGAGTTTACCTACCCGAAGAATAAGGAGTTTTCATTTGATTCCTACGAGAAAGTCTTGTTGGACTGTATTCAGGGAGACCACATGCTTTTCTGGCATCAGCAGGGAATAGAGCAGTCCTGGGCATTTTTAGAACCTGTTCTGCAGTTGTCTGACTGTGCAAAATACACAAGTAGTCTCCACCCGTATCCCGCCGGTTCATGGGGGCCGGATAACGCCCGGAAGTGGATGTCGCTGTTGGTTGATTGCAGTGTGTAATTCTGCTCGTTCGGAGCATCTACTGGTGATTAGCAATGTATTTATTGATGGGGTTTGACGTTGGGCTGTTTATCAATTAACTTCTGGCGATGGTTGTCAAGCCCGCTAACTTTTTACCTGGATGCTCATCGTGGGCCAAGAACTTAGAACTGAAAACTTTGACTAACTCGTAAAAAGTCTCAACAGATCCAGCGCCACCTTGTAAAATCAAGTAGTTACAGAGTGGTACGGGGATGTCGAGTGGGTTTTTACGAGACCATCAAAAATTTTACTATGGGAGATGTAATGGAAACATATTATCACCCCACAGATCTTGCGAGATTTGCAGAAATTGGTGAAGAAGCACCGGAGCTGGCCAGGAAATTTTTTGATTATTATAACGCTGTATTTGCAGAAGGGGAGTTGAGTGAGCGGGAAAAAGCACTCATTGCACTGGCGGTGGCGCATGCTGTCCAGTGTCCGTATTGTATTGATGCCTATACGCAGACATGTCTGGAAAAGGGGTCGAATAAAGCGGAGATGACGGAGGCGATTCATGTGGCAACAGCTATCCGGGGCGGAGCCTCTCTTGTTCATGGTGTACAGATGCGCAATACGGCGAAAAAGATTTTGTTTTAGAGGCTGACTTTTTGCGAGAGCATCAACTTTGATGGCTTCGTAAAAACCTTAATAAAAACCGCAAAGGCGCAAAGGTCGCAAAGTCTTTTTGTGATAAATTAAATATGTTACCTTCGAAGTTTTCGCTATCTGTGCCCTTTGCGACTTTGCGGTAAAAAAATAGTTATTGCGAGTCCATCAACTTTCGATTTTACCAACAAGAAGAACGCATAAATGACCGGCAATTTTCCCCCAGAAAATCTACCTTTTGGGCAAAACCTGAAGAATAATGGTTTGTCACTCACCAGGCTTGGTTGTAATACCCTGCAAATTAACGTTGGATTATTATGCAATCTGGCTTGCCGCCATTGTCACCTTGAAGCAGGGCCTGCCAGGCTGGAGATTATGTCTCGGCAGACGGTTGCACAGCTCATAGAGTTTTCCCAGAAATTCAAATTTGACACCATTGATGTTACGGGAGGGGCGCCGGAAATGAACCCTCATATCACCCAGTTGCTTGAGGGACTTTCAACTGTAGCTTCACGGGTAATTTTACGGTCGAATCTTGTGGCAATGAACGGGACGGAGAGAGCGCGTCTTGTTGAACTTTGTCGGGATAAAAAAATTGTGGTTGTAGCATCCTTCCCCGCCTTGAATGAAGCTCAGGCAGATTCCCAGCGTGGTAAAGGTATTTTTCAAACATCAATTGCGGTTTTAAAGAAATTAAACAGTTTGGGGTATGGTAAAGCTGGTTCCGGTCTGGAACTTGACCTTGTATCCAACCCAACTGGCGCCTTCATCCCGAGCGGGCAGGACCAGCTTGAACAAAGATTCAGACAGGTGCTGAAGAATAAATGGAACATCGAGTTTAACCGCTTATTGTGTTTTGCAAATGTTCCATTGGGTCGTTTCCGGAAATGGCTTCAGGACTCTGGGAATTATGTCTCATATATGGATAAACTGATACAGGCCTTCAATCCTGGCGCTTTGGCTGGAGTCATGTGTCGAAACCAGATATCAGTTGGTTGGAATGGCTATGTGTATGACTGTGATTTTAATCAGGCGATCGAATTGGGGCTTGGCGGTAAAAAAACTCACATCAGCGATCTGAAAACTCTCCCCGGAGTTGGAACAGCAATCGCGGTGTCCGATCATTGCTATTCCTGCACTGCTGGATCAGGATTTACCTGAGGTGGCAGCATTGTTGCCTGAGTTTCAGGCAAGAAAATAACTATGAGTAGACTACACCAGAAAATATTACTGTTGGTTGTCGGCACTGTCTGTGTTGCCGCCTTTATTTACTTTGATCTTGGGCAGTATTTAACACTTTCGTATCTGAAAGAATCTCAAGCTGAGTTCCGGGATATGTATGCCAGTAATCGTGGTGGTGTCATTGTTTGCTATATGCTTATCTATATTCTGGTTACAGGACTTTCTTTGCCTGGTGCGGCTATTCTGACCTTAGCTGGTGGGGCACTGTTCGGTCTTGTTGTCGGAACCGTAGTTGTTTCCTTTGCAAGCACAATTGGAGCAACATTAGCATGTGTGGTTTCGCGATTTCTTTTGCAGGACTGGGTTCAGGGGAGGTTTGGCGACAAATTGGCAGCAATTAATCAAGGTATTGAACAGGAAGGCGCTTTTTATCTGTTTACCTTGCGCCTGGTTCCTATTTTCCCCTTTTTTGTCATTAACCTGGTGATGGGGCTGACCAAGTTGCCTATTGTTACTTTTTTCTGGGTTTCCCAACTAGGCATGCTGGTCGGTACAGTAGTTTTCGTGAATGCCGGAAAGGAACTTGCGAAAATTGACTCGTTAAGTGGTATCCTATCTCCGACTCTGCTGTTCTCATTTGCAATTTTAGGTATTTTTCCGATAACGGTGAAGAAAACTTTGGGGTGGTATAAAGAAAAATTCCGAGGCGTGTAAGAACTATCACTTTGATGATCAGTTTTTTTGCGGTATATAAAAGCACTATAAAATGAACTTTTACTTTTAGGGAAATTAAATGAATATTGGTTGGACCACAGTAGCAATTAATGACGATGCCCAGAAAATAGCAAAAGAGCTTGTAGAATCGCGCCTGGCGGTGTGTGTTCAAATTGATGGGCCCATTACAAGTTTTTACCGTTGGGATGAGGAGCTGAAGAAGGACCAGGAGTATCGGCTGACAATTAAATTCCTTGCGGAAAACACTGAAAAGGTTGAGGCCTGGATTAATGAGAATCACCCATATGATACTCCCGAATGGCTTTCTACGAGGGCTGAACGAGTTAGCTATGGCTATAAGAAGTGGGCAGAGGCGGGTGTTGAGCATAAGCCTGTTTATAAACCCAAAAAAGATGTATTGCGGTTGAGCAAATTAGGAAGAAACTACTTGCGTAAACGCAGGTTCCATGAGGCGGAACAGGTATTTCTTGAAGCACTTGAGCTTGATAACAAAAATCCTTATGTACTTGTTGGATTGGGTGATACAACCCGTGAGCTTAAGAAGTATGAAGCCTCGATCGGTTATTATGAGAAAGTGCTCGAGTTTGATTCTGTTAATGTTTTCGCCTTACGCGGCATTGGAGATTCTTATCGTGGGATTATGCAGCATAAAAAGGCTATTCCCTACTGGCTGAGGTATCTTGAGTGTAATAAAGATGATATTTATGTGATGGTCCGGCTGGCGGAATCTTTTAATAAAACAGGAAACTTTGACAAGGCCGAAGGCTTCTACCTTGAAGCGCTTCAGGTTAATCCTGAAGATAAATACGCTCTTCTGGGGCTTGGCAGCTTATATTACAAAATTGAAGATGACGACAAGGCCCTGGAATATTTTGAGAAGCTTCTCTCTCTTGATGGAGGCTATGTGGCTGTTCTCACCATGGTGGGCAATATTTATCGAAGAAGAAAAGAGTATGCGCTGGCTACCGAGTATTACGAAAAAGCAATCAGCCTTGAAGAGTGGAACAGCTTTGCCTTGTATGGACTGGGCGATTGTCATCGAGGCCTTGAGGATCTGGAACAGGCTGTGTTCTGGTGGTCAAAGATCCTTGAAACTGAGCCCACGAACCAGGACCTGCTCACAAGGGTTGGTGATGCTCTGTTGAATATGGAGCGTTTTGATGAAGCGCTTGAGTATTATATGCGCAGTCTGCGGGTCGGCTTTGATGTCTACGCTTTACTTGGTATGTCGCGGCTTCATCGGGTTAAGGGTGAATGGCAGGATGCCGAACGCTGTTGCCTGGAGATTCTAGACAAGGTTCCCGGCCATCGACGGACATTGACCGATCTTCAAGAAGCGTACAAGGGGATGGGTGCTACTGAAAAAGTCACTGAGATTCAATCAATCATTGACCTCCTTGATAAGGAAGAATGATTGAGAAAAAAAAACCCTTATGTGCGTCGGGCAAAAACAGGGTCTGGGAGATAGATTGTTTGCGGGGGCTGGCGGTATGCCTGATGCTGGTTTCCAATTTTCTGTTTGACCTGTGCTATTTTTATTCCATTGGTGATCCCGGGTCTGGTTTGTTAGCCTATTTTTCAAAGACTGTGGCCGGGCTTTTTCTTTTTATTGTTGGAGTTTCTCTGACGCTTTCGGTAAATAAAAACGGTGATGCACCCTTTAAAAGGGTTTTACTGCGTAGCGGCAGACTGCTGATGGTTGCTATGGGTATAAGTTTGGCGACCTATTTTGCTGTTGGTCGTAATTTTGTGATTTTTGGCATTTTACATTTGATTTCGGTCAGTATTGTCTTTGGATATTTTTTTTTAGGGTATGCCTGGTTAAGTTTGGCTGCCGGTATTATTGTCTTAGTCCTCGGCCAGTATATAGGCGCTGTCAGTGTGGGATCATGGTGGCTGCTCTGGCTTGGGATGCCTCCTGCCACTTTTTATAGTGTTGACTATACTCCGTTGATACCTTGGTTTGGCCCTGTACTTATTGGCATTTTTATCGGAAACACGGTGTATCGGGAAAAGGGGACTCTTTTTCGGAAGATTGGTAACAACCCAACGTCTCTGTGCAGGGGGTTCTGTTTCCTTGGCAGGAAGTCACTCCTCATTTACTGTGTCCACCAGCCGATTCTGTGGGCTGGTTTTATGTTGGTTGGGTGAAAGGTGAAAGATGCAAGTCGATAAACCGGTCAGTGCTGCTCCTTCAAAGCTTGTGAAATTATGGCCAGGACGGGGCAGTTATGCCGGGTTTATGGAAAAGCAAAAAGCGGAAGCCTGGTCCCTCGTTCTGCTGTCGGTCAATATAACCCATCGCATGATTCAATCTCACAGGGGCTGGGAAATTTTAGTAAGTGAGCTTGATGCAGCTACCGCGCGACATCATCTTGAGCAATATGAGGCCGAAAACAATCAGTGGCCGCCAATTGTTACATCTTTACCCAGCTCAAAGCCAGTAATAAGCAAGTGGACCATTCTCTTCTGCGCTTTGCTCGCAGGATTTTTTGCCTTGACTGGGCCGTGGTCGGAGTCGAGCTGGTTTTTTGAACGGGGCGCGATTCATTCAGGGGCGGTTAAAGAACATTTTCAGTGGTGGCGGGTGGTAACCGCTTTAACCCTGCATGCTAATATTGTCCATCTTTTTGGCAATATCTGTCTGGGAGGAGTGCTGCTGGCATTTTTGTCGGGGCTCACGGGCAGCGGCACAGCTTGGTTGTTAGCGGTTTTGGCCGGCAGCATAGGCAATATGCTGAATGTTATTTTTCATGCTGGAAACCATAACTCTGTAGGTTTTTCGACAGCAGTTTTTGGCGTTATTGGCGCCTTTTGCGGTATACGTGCTTTTCGGGAAGGATTTATCAATATTCTTCTGCCTCTTGGCGCCGGGCTGGGGTTACTGGCTATGCTTGGTACGGGAGGAGAGCGCACGGATATAGGTGCACACGTCTGGGGCCTGCTGTCAGGCATGGCCTTGGGTGGAATATACTATTTTATTGACCCCCGGATCAAATTTGCGAAAGATGATCGGCTGCAAAATATACTTGCAACACTAACGCTCGTATGGGTTTTTGTCTCATGGGGCTTTGCTTGGCCTGGCTGAGAAATAACTTGTAAAGAATTGCTAAATCAATGATAGTGGGATGACTTTGGTATCTAAAAAAGATCAATCAGGACAAACTCACTGGAAGGCACGAATGCTCCAGCGCCCCCTCATAGAATCAATCACTTACAGAGTGATCCGGGGATGTTGAGCTGGTTTTTACGAGACCATCAATTAGAGCATCAAAAAAATTTTGAGGAGTATAATGACAAATCAAGATCAACCCCCTCAATGGGGCAAAAAAAAGGGACCGGCTTCTCCGGAAGAATTTATTGCCGCCTTTTTGAAGAAGTTAAAGGAAAGTTTTGAAGGAGGTGGCAGTAAATTTGGCGGCGGAAACGGGAATCCTTCTGGCGGAGATGGAGTGCCGCCAGGTTTGGGCGGAGCACTATCGAAAATACTGATTGTTGTCGTAGCACTGGTTGTCGTAAATGCCTTGTCTGCCTCGTTTTATACAATTGAGCCTGGTGAACGGGGGGTTGTGATGCGCCTGGGGAAATTTCAAAAAATTACTCAGTCAGGCCTTAACTTCAAGGTTCCTTTGCTTGACACACTGTATAAGGTCGATGTCGAAACCGTTCGCAAGGAAGAGTTTGGTTTTAGAACAAGGGTTCCAGGTCAAAAGACTGTGTATGATAAGCGTGGTTATCAGACTGAGTCGCTTATGCTGACCGGCGATAAAAACGTTATCGATGTTGCCTGGATTGTTCAATACAAGGTTCGTGACCCGCTAAAATTTTTAATCAAAGTTGCTGATCCCAGACAGGCGGTTCGGGATGTTTCAGAAAAGGCCATCCGGCAGGTCGTTGGAAATCAGGATTTTGACTATGCCCTGCAGAATAGAGAAGTTATTGAAACTCGAACAACCCTGGATCTCCAGAAAACATTAGATATATACGAGTCTGGGATAAAGATTGTGACGGTCAAGTTACAGGATGTTAACCCACCTGAGGCGGTCAAACCGGCTTTTAATGAGGTTAATGAGGCGGATCAGGATATGAAGCGTTTGGTTAATGAGGCGGAAGAAACCTATAATAAGGTCATTCCTAAAGCCAAGGGTAGTGCAAAACAGACCATCGAAGAGGCGTATGGCTACGCAATTGAAAGGACAAATCTTGCCAAAGGTGAAGTTGCCAGATTTCTGAATATTTTAAAAGAGTATTCAGGTGCTAAAGAGGTTACTCGCCGCCGCATGTACCTTGAGACGATGGAAAAAATTCTTCCCGAAGTCGATTCAATTTATATGCTTGATGAAAGTCAAAAATCTATTTTGCCCTTTTTCGACATATCAAAGTCTGGAAAGCAGGGAATGCCAGTAAAATAACTGGAAGAATGAAATTTAACAAAGGAATATGTCCGTGAATTCTATACTACGATTTTTTGTTATTGGTATTGTTCTGGCCCTCATAGTGACGATTTGGGACGGGTTTTTTATCCTTCCGGAGGGGCAGCAGGCGGTAGTTACCCAGTTTGGTGCCCCGGTTGGAAACCCGGTGGTTGATGCCGGTCTGCATCTGAAAACCCCTTTTGTCCAGGATGTGGCTTTGTTTTCAAAGAAAATTATGATTTGGGATGGTGATCCGAACCAGATCCCAACGAAAGATAAGACATTTGTTTACATTGATGTTACGGCCCGTTGGCGAATTTCCGATGCTTTGCGTTTTCTGCAGGCAGTTAACAACGAGATCCGAGCCCAAACAATTCTTGATGACATCATTGATTCAAGTGCCCGGGATTTAGTGAATAAAAATGATTTGGTAGAAATTATTAGAAGTTCTGACTGGGTGCCTGGTGAGAGTTCAAAAGACGCTGAACTTGAGGACAAAATTACCTTAGGCCGAGATAAAATGGAGGACATGATCTTAAAAACAGCCTCTCAGGCGACACCCAAATATGGCATCGAACTTGTCGATGTGATGTTCAAGCGTGTCAACTATATTGAAAAGGTCAGCCTTAAAGTCTATCAAAGGATGATTTCGGAAAGAAAACGAATTGCTGCGGAAAAACGTTCGTTTGGTGAAGGTCAAAAGGCTGAAATCCTGGGCAAGGTCCAGCGCGAGTTGAAGCTGGTAACCTCTGAAGCAACGCAGAAAGCGCAGCAGATCAGGGGGGAGGCCGATGCGGAGGCCACCAAAATTTATGCTGATGCCTATAGTAAAGATCCCGAGTTTTACGCCTTTATGAAGACCCTTGAGAGTTACGAAACAACCTTCGGTAAAAACACTAAACTGGTTATTTCTTCTGATTCGGAATTTTATAAGTATATTAATAAATTGAAGTAAACTGCCTAGACTGTAGGTGTTTAGGCGATAGGCTGTTGGTTTTGAGAACCTCGTGGGTAATGATGCCGTGTCAGATAGCAGCCAAGCGATGTCACTTCTGCCAGCTAACCTTCAGGTAATTACTTTTTAGGAAAACTGATATCCTGGTTGGCAGCAGCAAAAGGGATTCTCCCTTTTGACTCTACGATCTTAAGAAACTTATCCACCTGGGCATTTGTCTTCAGTTCCTTTTGTCCTGTTTTGACGAAACGGCAATTGCAGTTGGCAAGCTGTCCCTGACACCACGGGCAGATTTCAACCGGACACCCGAACCGATGGAATTCGCCATCTTTTACTGAGCATACCTTGCAGAGTTCCTTGTTGATATGGGCTGGAACATAAAGGGGGAATTCTGCAAATTGCCGGTATTTTTCCAGAGCCGATTCCCGGGTAAGTTTAAAGAAATCAAGGACTTCCTCGTCCCATATCCCCTCTTCGGCAGGTCCGAGAAACAGGGCGCCTTCGTGGTTGGCTACATATAAATAGGTGTCATTATTTGTGCTGACAGCGGTAAGGAAAGTGCCTTCCCGGTGGTCTAACTGGCGAATGACCCGAATGCAATCATTTTGGGCCTCCGGCAGATAGCTGTAGAATTCGTGGAATATGTTCAGGGCGATATGGTCGGAGGCATATTTTTCGAGCAGTGTAATAGCGTCTTCACGATCTTCTGGGTCTACTGCATAATCCATAAGGAGAAGAAGTGCTTCTTTGGCTTCTGATAAATTCATGGTGTGGGCTGAGGTCCTGTCTGTATCTGGTTAAGCCAGTATCGTGCCTCACCGGCCATGTCTGTTGCCTGGGTGATGGCAGTGACCACCGCAATGCGTCGGGCGTCGCGCGCGGCTAACTCTGAGATATGTTTGTGTTTAATCCCTCCCATGACAGTGAAAGGAAGGGGGGAGAGGGCAGAAAACTGGTCAATTGCTTCGATTCCTAAAAAAGAGGTTAAGCCCTCTTTGGTTGATGTTGGAAAGATAGGGCCGATATTATAATACGAAGCCCCTTTCGATTCGGCGGATGCTGCCTGTTCGCTGGTATTTGCTGAAATTCCGATAATTATTTCCGGCGCCAGTTTTCTGACTTCATGGGCTGGGAGATCACTGTTGCCCAGATGGACACCGTCTGCTCCGACTACCAGAGCAATATCGACTCTGTTGTTGATGATCAGGAGGGCTCCTGCCTGACTTGTTTTTTCGCGAAAAATCTTTGCTTTTTCAAAGATGGTCCGGTCACTGGACACCTTGTCCCGGAGTTGAACAATTTGAACACCGGCGGAAAGCACTGCGTCGAGCCACTCAATATCGCTTCGGCCATTAGCCAGTTTTTCGCAGGAAACCGGGTACAAGGTGACCTTTTCGATAAAGTGCTGAAGACGTTTGTTATAGGTAGAAGAGCTGGACATTGAAAAAAAAAGGATTTCTTGTTAAGATGCCAAATTGCTTAGTAGTATAAAAGCTGCACCGCCGTTGCATTAGGGTGCTGTTTCTGCCCCTTTGTAACGGATTCTGAAGACTTGTGCAAGTCTGCTTTCTACAACGCTCACGTTTACTGAGTTTGTGTCATGATTAGTCGATACTTTGGATTATTGGTACTGAAGTTATCGGCGATTGTTGGGGGCTTTGCCTGGTTGTCTGGATTACTTTATAGCAGGAAAAAGGTGTTACTATGAACTTTAAGAAAATTTTAACCGATCAGAAAGCTGAACTGGTGATTGATGGGAAGACGTATGAGTTCCCGATTGTTAGGGGGGCAGAAGGAGAAAGGGCTATCGATATCAGCTCGCTGCGCTCCAGAACATCCATGATCACTCTGGATTATGGCTTTGTCAATACAGGTTCCTGTACAAGCAATATCACTTTTCTTGATGGGGAGAAGGGTGTTTTGCGCTATCGCGGCTATGCCATAGAGGATTTGGCTGATGAGTGTGTCTTTGTTGAAGTCGCCTATCTTTTGGTCCATGGCTGCCTGCCGACAGAAAGCGAACTTGATCATTTTAAGCACCTCATGAACAAATATGCGCTCCTCCATGAGGATATGGTTCACTTTTTTGACCGCTTTCCGCAAGGGTCTGCTCCAATGTCAATTCTGTCATCAATGGTTAACGCCCTTGCTGTCTTTTATCCGGAGATGATCAATAATCCTTTGGAGAATTTAGACAGGATGGCTGCGAGATTAATCTCAAAAGTCCGGACAATTGCCGCCTTCTCCTATAGAAAAGCGCTGGGCCATTGTCTTGTCTACCCTCAGTATGGTTATTCCTATTGTGCAAATTTTCTCAATATGATGTTTGATTCGCCTGTAAAGCCTTATGAAGTTGATCCTGTGGTCGTTGCTGCTTTGAACAAACTTTTGATTCTGCATGCTGACCACGAGCAAAACTGCTCGACTTCTACAGTCCGTCTTGTTGGCAGTGCCCATGTGAACCTCTATGCTTCAATTTCGGCAGGAATCAGCGCCTTGTGGGGGCCGCTGCATGGAGGTGCCAATCAGGCTGTTATTGAAATGTTGGAGAGGATCTATTACGAGGGGGGCAATTACAAAAAATATATTGAAAAGGCGAAAGATCCGAACGATCCGTTTCGTCTGGTTGGCTTTGGGCATCGGGTCTATAAAAGCAACGATCCCCGCGCCAAGATTATTAAGAAGGCGTGTGATGACGTGCTAACCGCACTGAATGTTTCGGACCCACTGCTTGATATTGCCAAAGAAATTGAAGAGGTTGCTTTGACCGATGACTATTTTGTTTCCCGGCATCTTTATCCCAATGTGGATTTTTATAGCGGGATTATCTACAAAGCGATTGGAATTCCTACGGATATGTTTACCGTGATGTTCGCGCTTGGCCGTTTACCCGGCTGGATAGCCCACTGGAAGGAAATGTGGGATGATGAGAACTGGCGAATAGGACGGCCGCGCCAGATTTATATTGGTCCGCGAGAAAGACGCTTTGTGCCGATCGGCGCCAGGGGTGTTTGCGAAGAAAAAAAATAATTATTTGTTAAAGTTGTCTTCCTGTCATGCCGATATGAGTTTCTAGGCGGTGGACTTTGTGCCGACAGGGTCCACATTTGATCTGTGAGCTCATTCAAATGGGTTGAGACGGCCAGGGCAATGTCTTTTCTTAATATCAATTCTTTGCTTACAACTATATCGACTTATCCAGTCAATTCTTCGACTGGCGTTGGTGTTCCTTTTGTAAACTCTCCGTCTGATCAGCTCCAGGATGTTGATCGTTTTACCCGCGGTCAGGCCTGGAAAAATAGGGCAGTCTCTCCGGGTGTTACTGGTGAAAAGGGGCCTGGAAATGTATATTCGCGTTCCGATGTTGCGCCAGCAGTAAGGCCTTTGCAACGGGATGATGGCAACCGGGTGAGCCCGGAGGACTCACCGGCACAACAGGTCTCTGAAGAAACGTCGTCAGAAGAGTCTCCTTTGGCAGAAAAAACCGAAGAGGCGGTGACCTTGACCAAGCCCACGGGAGAACCTCTCAGTCAGTCGGAACAAGCACTGCTTGAGACCTTGAGAAAGGCCGACTTGGCAGTGCGAGCCCATGAAAGGGCCCATTTGACTGCGGCAGGAGGACTCGCCAAAGGTGGAGCCAGCTTTAAAATGCAAAAAGGGCCGGACGGCAAAAGTTATGCCGTTGGTGGTGAGGTGCAGATTGATATGTCCCAGGCTGCAACCCCGGAAATGACGATGCAGAAAATGCGTATTGTCCGCCGTGCCGCCCTCGCCCCGGTTGACCCTTCTCCCCAGGATCAAAAAGTGGCTGCCCAGGCCACAATCAACATTGCCGAGGCATCTCAGGAACTCAACCTCGAAAAGATGGGTAGCAGCGGCGAGGCAGGAAAGGCCCAGAAAGGGCAAACTGTCGATGGGCAGGACAGATCATCTGCTGGCACAATCTATCAAAAATACGGTCAGAACCTTGCCTTTGGAGTTGGTGAGCAAAACAGTGCACCGGGCTCTGTCAAACAACACACTATTGCCAGTTACGGTGAAGTGGCCCCTGTGTCCCGCAGTCATTCGGCTGAATCAACCCTGTCAATCATTGCTTAAAGAGATATTTAAAAAAATAGTAGTAACGTTCATAGAAATCTGGGTATTTCGCCCAACAGTAGTAAAATCCCCTGTTTATAGCTGCTTCTTAAAAAAGATCAAACACAGACGGTTACGCGCTGCATGACTCGTCAATACGGCGATTCTCATCCTGAAACCGAATCCGGCCCGCATTTTGCATTTAAAAACCGAAGCTTTTAAATGTGGAGTAAATAGGGAGGGTTATCAAATGGTTTTTTATCTGCTTGCAATGTTTGTTGTAGCGTTGTTCTATTATCTGCTTAAAGATCGGGAGCGGATTCTCTCTGATCTCGAATAAAGTCAGAAAAGCTCCGCCGGCGCCCCCTTATAAAATCATCCACTTACAGAGTGAGACGGGGATGTTGAGCTAGTTTTTTTGCGAAACGATCAATCCTTTCAGAGAAATTGGATTGTTGATTTGCCCGGCAGGTGGAATAAGGCTGCGAGACCACTTAAAAATCAACGAAGTTACGGTGTGTGTATCTAGTAAAGGGTGAGTTTATGACGCAAGAACAGTATGGTGCACGTTTTGGAAAGTTGGCCGTTATGAAAGGCTTTCTGGTTGCAGAACAACTTCAGCAGGCCCTGCGAGAGCAGGTTGATGATAATCTTGCTAATCGTCCCCATCGCGTTATTGGCGCTATTTGCTTTGCGCATGGCTGGATGACTCCGGCTCAAATTGAAGAGATCTTGAAGCTCATGAGCAAAGCTCGGCAAGAGGTTGATGACAAAAACAGCGGTGAGGCACAACAGTGATAATTATCAAAAGGTACGCTTTTCCGTTTTTGCATACTTTTATTCTTTATTCCGGAATTCTAGGTGAGATTTGATGAGTACAGATCATATCGACAAGATGCGGGAAACCAGAGCTGTCTTGACGTGGAGTAGCTCTTAGTAGTTTTGGAATAAGAATGGCAAGATTTTGAATACCTGTTGATTGATTATTAGGGCTCCACTCAGAAAAGAGTCCCTGTCAGTTGATTGCTGGGGAAGAAGCTGCCAAGGATGTTATATTAGCCTTGCCCCTGCTTGTATGTAATATTATGAATTATAAGAATATCATGTTATATTTTCGGGAAAAGTAAAGTGGGGAATATTTATGAAACCGGTTTTTAAGAATACCTTAGGCCTGGTAATGGCTGTGATATCGTTGTGTTCTTTGCTGGTGCCGGAAATATCAATGGCATTACCAGGAGTAACTGTTTATGGGACAGGAACGTATACAGCAACGACGGTGGACGTCGATTTGTTTGCTGACATTGCAGAGGAGCCTATTGTAAGCTTTGGGGTTAAACTCTCCTATCCTGCCGGGTTGACGGTGAGTGCGGCAACCAAAAACGAAGGTGTGTGGTATTTTGGAGAAGGTGCTGCTGATTATGAGTACATCGATCCTGATACAAGTACACCCGGAGAAGTCATAATAATTGGCGGCAAACTGGATACCGCTGCCCCTACAGCCGGTGTTGGCGGTACGCATGTTCCGTTGGGCCATGTTTCTTTTACCGGGACTGATTTGCTTAATAATCCTCCAGGCGCCTTTTCTCTGACCTTTGCTAAAACCGGGACTTATAAAAATATCGTAACGGTCAATCAGGTTATTTTGGATGATGCAGAAGATCCCCCAGTTACCCACAACGGCGTGACTTTTGACCCGGTAATAGTTATTTCTTCTGCTATTGAATGTTATGTCGACAGTGATCAGGATGGGTATGGTGATATTAGGGGCGCAACAGTATCGGCGGCTGACGGAAGCTGTGATGCTGCGGAAGGTGAGTCAGATGTAGCGACTGACTGCAACGATGTTGATGCAGCTATTCACCCCGTTGCAACAGAATTATGCGACGGCCTTGATAATGATTGTGATGGCGTTTTACTGGCCTCGGAAATAGATAATGATGGTGATCACTATGTAGCGTGCACCATAGATGCCGGAGGTTGG
>Ga0102953_1001320_pt1 | contig 15935 bp, 11 predicted proteins | sample SalPon2A_C_D2_MG_FD_78509 | JGI IMG/M metagenome (GOLD analysis project Ga0102953, IMG submission 78509) | Soil microbial communities from South San Francisco under conditions of wetland restoration - Salt Pond MetaG R2A_C_D2_MG | ecosystem: Environmental > Terrestrial > Soil > Wetlands | place... | reverse complement strand
TCGGGGAATTAAAAAAAATGTTCACTAAAATCGCGACCCTGCTTGAGATGATCAAGTTCAAACATACCGTTTTTGCGCTGCCTTTCGCCTTGATGGGCGCCTTTCTCGCCGGGCACGGGATTCCCGACGCGGCAACGTTTGTCTGGATTATCCTGGCTATGGTCGGAGCGCGGACCAGCGCCATGGGTTTTAACCGGATCGTCGACCGCCGCTTCGATGAGCGAAATCCCCGCACCGCCGAGCGGGCCATCCCGGCCGGGGCCGTCAAACTTTGGGAAGCCTGGGCCATGGTGATCCTGGCGGCCGTGCTTTTTTTCTTCGCCTGCTATAATCTGAACCGCCTGACTTTGCTGATTTCTCCATTTGCGCTTGGACTGACCTTCTTCTATTCGCTGACTAAAAGGTTCACCTGGCTCTGTCATCTGGTTTTGGGGGCGGCCCTGGCATTTTCGCCATTGGGGGGCTGGGTTGCCGTTAACGGTTCGTTGAGCGGTTATCCCTATGTTTTGTCGCTTGGAGTTTTGTTGTGGGTAGCAGGTTTTGATGCGGTTTACGCCTGCCTCGATGCCGATTTCGACCGGAAGGCCGGGCTATTCTCCCTGCCGGCCAGATTCGGCCGGGGCGGGGCATTTAAACTGGCGGTCCTGCTCCATATTGTTGCTTTTGCACTTTTCGGAATGACCGGCTACCAGATGAATCTGCACATCATCTATTATATGGGGTTGGTAATTACGGCGGGGGCGCTTTTCTATCAGCATTTGATCGTCAACCCTAAGGATCTCAGCCGGATCAATATGTCTTTTTTCGCGATGAACGGCCTGATCAGCCTGACCCTGTTCGGGGCGACCTGTATCGATCTCCTGATTTTTTGAAGATTAAAGTAAGGAAGCCGCTATATGGGCAGCGCCGATTAGCGGCGCTTTAGGATTAGTGATGACATAGACCGGTATATCGTCAAGGAGGGTGGACATTCTCCCCTTGTTCAAAAACGGTTTTAAGAATTTTTTCGAATCGAGGAGCTCAATGATTCTAGGCGGGATGCCGCCGCCGATATATACCCCGCCTAAGGCCATCACCTTGAGGGCGAGGTTGCCCGCTTCGGCGCCAAGGATGGCGGCGAATAGCTCCATGGTTTTTCGGCAGGGCTTATATGAGCTTTCTTTGTCCATGGCCACGTTTACTATTACTCGGCTCGGATCGTCTTCCCGGTCGAACATCTCCAGTAGCCAATCCGGTTCATCGTCCTGAGCCGATTCAAGTAGAAAATTATAGATATTTACAATTCCCAATCCCGAGCAGACCAGTTCATAGCTGACATGACCGAGTTTATCGTGGAGGTGGGCAAGCAGTTCGATTTCTACCGGCGATATGGGGGCGAAATCACAATGGCCGCCTTCGGAAGGGTAGGATATATAAGCGGTTCCGGCCTCGTTTCTGGTCAGAAATGCCTCGCCCAGGCCGGTACCCGGAGAAATCACTGCCTTGTTGGCGTTATCGCGCTTCACCCCTTTATTGAGCTCATATAGATCGCCATTCTGTAAAAGCGGCACCGCCGAAGCGGCGGCTTCCAGATCGTTGACCAGCCTGACTTTTCCGATGGAAAATTCCTCGGCCAGACTGTCACCATTGATGATCCAGGGCAGGTTGGTGGTGGTGGATTGATTATCCAGGACCGGCCCGGGTACACCGAGGCAGGCGGAATCTATTTCGTGGGGGCAATTTTTGAGAAAGTGTTTCAGGAGTTGGTTTGTGCTTTGGAAATCGCCCGTTACCAGAGAGAGGTGGCAAATGGGTTCAAGTTGCGAATAATCGTCAGCCGGGAAGATCCCTAAATTAGCTTTCGATGCGCCGATATCAGCTGCCAGGATATATTTCAGATCTTTCATCTTGAGTTCGTCCTCTAAAGTAGAATAAATAAAATTCTAGGCTCTATCAGGGATGTTTGTCAAAGAAACTTTTGCCAAGTTGACGGTTGCCTTGAGCGAATATGAAAGGTATTATCTTTTCTGTTTTTTGACTGAAACTACAGACTATGACAGCAGGATCTTGACTGAACGGTATTAATAAAGGGAGAATTTAGGTATGAGCGATAAAATGGTTAAGCAGGATTTCATGATAATTGTGGCCTTGGTAGCCTTGGTAGTAGGTTTTCTGATCGGAGTGGTATTCAGCAGCATGCAGGCGACCAAGACATCCTCCCCCGTAGCCCGGCAACAATTCGCGCCTCCTCCAGGGCAGTCCGGCGCGGGAATCACCCCGGAGCAGGCCAACCAAATTCTTTCCCTTGAAAATGAAGTTGCGGCAAACCCGCAAAATGTAGAAGCGTGGACGAATTTAGGGCATATCTATTTCGATACCAATAGCGTAACAAAAGCGATCAATGCCTATAATAAATCCCTGGGACTTGATCCCAATAACGCTAATGTCTGGACCGATCTCGGCGTAATGTATCGGCGCAATAACCAGCCCTATGAAGCAATTAAGGCATTCGACAGGGCTATCAGCATCTCTCCGACCCATGAGCAATCGCGGTTCAATAAAGGGGTAGTGTTATTTTATGACCTGAATGATAAGGCAGGGGCCAAAAAAGTATGGGAAGATCTTTTAACGGTGAACCCACTCGCAATGACTCCCAACGGTCAGCCTGTAAAGGATCTTATCGCTACAGTAGAGTAAAGTAATATTTGCAGATAGATTCCATGAAACCGGGTGTGCTGGTGATTTATTCTATGCATGCCCGGTTTTTTATAGTTTACCGAGATATCTTTTAATAAAAGTCCGCTATTTCCTCTAACGTTTTCGACATGGAGAACTTTTGCTGAATCAGCGGTTCATTCTCGATTACGGGAAATGATTTTTCCAGCGGTGCTCGGTCGTTTCGGTAAAAAATCCCAGTCGGGATTTTATCACCCCACTCCAGCGACCTTCTGAATGCCTCCACCCGATCGGTTGGATCGTAATCTTCTTCGAGCTGATAAACCCTTTCCTTATACCAATGAAACGTGTTGACCTTGTTGAATGAAATACAATTCTGGAGAATGTCGATTATGGCAAACCCTTCATGATTGATGGCCTCTTTCATGATTTCCTGTAGGAAAGGGAGGCCTGATGCCCCTGCGAAGGCCCGGGCCACGAAACTGCATTCCATCGAGATCGCCAGGGCCAGGGGATTTAGTTGTGCGGATGCCGCCCCGAAGGGCTGGGTTTTGGTGACGGTTCCTTCTTTCGTGGTCGGCGAGGCCTGGCCTTTGGTAAGGCCGTAAATCTGGTTATTGTGGACGAAAAGTTTGATGTTGGCATTGCGGCGGATGGCGTGGAGCAGGTGGTTGCCGCCTTCACCGTAACAATCTCCGTCGCCGGCGACCGCGATTACCAGCATGTCGCTGTTGACGAGTTTCAAACCGGTGGCCACCGGCAGGGTCCTGCCGTGCAAACCGTTAAAGGTATTGCATTTCGTGTAATGGGGAAGTTTCGCTCCTTGGCCGATCCCTGAAACGATGGTGAACTGGTGTGGTTCCAACTCAAGGTCCACCAAGGCGTTTTTCAGAATTTTCAGAATGGCAAAATTGCCGCAGCCTGGGCACCAGGCCGGTTGCTGACCTTTATAATCCTCATATGTGCTCATTTATCTCTCCTGCCAGTGAATCCATGGTAAAGGGGCGGCCATCGTATTTATTGATGGCGGCGTGACAGTTGAAACCGGTCTCAGCCCTTAACAGACGGGCGAATTGACCGGTAGCGTTATTTTCTATGCAAATGGTCTGTCTGGCCGCTGATAAAAGTTCCAGATAATCAAATTCGTCTGTGCTGGGGAATGGATAGACTTCGCTGAAATGGAGCATGGCCAGCGAATGGTCCCCGGCCAGTTTTTCCATGGCTTCTTTTACCACGCCGAAACAGGAACCGAAGCAGACCAGGATGTTTTCAGGGTTTTGATCGCCATACAGGGCAGGGGGGGAGATTTCTTTTTGCAGGTGCGGATATTTCAACAAATATCTTTTATGCACCATTTTATTTCTGGTCTCGGCGTCTTCGATTATATGGCCGTCTTCATCATGTTCATCGCTGTCCACAACCACCAGGTTTTTTGAGGAGCCGGGGATTGCCAACGGCGAGATGCCGCTATCGGTAAAGGCGTAGCGCTGGTAATCATCCGTTTTTTCCAGTTCATCGCCACGAAGGCGAAAATCCTCCCACAACAATCGCTCGGTGTCGAATTTGTTGAACGTCCATTCTGAATCGGCCAGATACTGGTCTGACTGGATAATAACCGGAATCTGGTATTTTTCGGCCAGATGAAAAGCCTTATTGGTCAGATAGAAGGCTTGTTCCGGGGTGCCCGGCGTAAAGACAACTCTGGGAAATTCACCATGTCCCCCATAGAGCACGAAATTGAGGTCGCCTTGTTCGGTTCGGGTCGGGAGACCGGTGGCAGGCCCGGGCCGCTGAACTTCGGCGATCACCACCGGAGTTTCTGTGATGCCGGCCAGTGACAAACCTTCCGTCATCAGGGCAAAGCCACCGCCGGAAGTACCGGTCATTGCCCTCACTCCGCCGAAGGAAGCCCCGAGTGTCATGTTGATCGCACTGATCTCGTCCTCGGCCTGTTCGATGACAATCCGGTGTTTTTCCGCCTTGGAGGCCAGATAATTCATGATGCCGGTTGAGGGGGTCATCGGGTATGCCGCGTAGAATTTGCATCCGCTGACCAGCGCCCCCAGTCCTATGGCAAGATTACCGTTGATCAGCAGCTGTTTTGTTTTTTGGGTTTCCGGTAACTCAAAGGAGCATTTATCAGAGAAATTTTCGACCACATGGTCAAAACCTTTTTGCGCCATCTGGGTATTGGTTTTTATCACTTCATCGGTTTTTTTATGGATAAAATCACCTATTATCTCATTAAAGGGTTCAAGGTCGAGTCCCATAAGCCCGAGCACCGCGCCCATAATCAAGGAGTTGGCCATTACCCTATGGACCCCCATTTCCTCGATAATAGCGATCGCCGGTATGTTGAGGAATTCCTGGTCTGAATATTCCTTTTTGCATTCATCCGAGTCGTAAACAACTATTCCCGACTCAGTAAGACTCTGACGATGTCTATCGATGGTTTCCCGGTCGAAGGCGACCAGGATATCCACCCGGTCACGCGATGAACTGATCGGATGGTCGGCAAAGCGGATCTGGTAGAAATTGTGACCGCCGCGAATCCGAGACATATAATCCTGATGGCTGAAAACCTGGAACCCGATTTTTGAAAAATACTTGGCAAGACAACTGCCGACTGTGACCAGTCCCTGTCCGGCCTGGCCGCCGATCCTTATTGTATATTCCATGCCGTCACCTTTTGCGGAATTTCCTCATTTACTAATCTGTTCAATTGTTTTGAAATGATGCTATCACTTCGAAAGCAATTTTTGAAAGGCCCGCTGCCATTTTTCAATGTCGCTTACGTAATTGAAACCACAGACCTTGCTGATTTTGTATTTCGCAATTATTGCCGATAACTTCTTCCCTCCCTCGGCCGTTTCCTCAACAGGCCCGAATGGGTTGAACTTAAGTTCATCGCTATGGAATGAGACATAGTCGCAGACGAACAGGATGTCCTTGAACAGATAGCAGGTAAAGCCGGGAGTGTGGCCGTCTATATGAAATGCATTGATCCCGTCGATTTCATGGTCGCCTTCGAATAACTCGTCGAATGTAAAACCGCGGCAAAGTTCAAAGGCTGAGTCGGCCCGGTTGATCCCCGCCTTGCAGCCGGCATAGTCCCGATAAAGATTTACCGCGCCGAGAAAGTGATGGTGGGTGAAGATAATTTTAGCAGGCGTGACTATTTTAGCAGCGAAGGTTGAGGGGCAGTCGATCCAGATCGTTCTTCCGCCGGTGGTAATTCGGTAAGCCGAATGTTCAAGCCCCAGGGCAGGCACGGAATTAAGTTTTGCAACCTCTTCGCTAACCTGGTTTGCAACCACATCAAACCGATTAGAACATTCATCGGCGGTAATGAATCTTTTTTTCGGAGCCCCGCAGAATGGACAGAAATCGGGATAGTAGCCGACCATATTGTAGCCGCAAGTGAGGCAGATATATTGCTCATTACTCATTGTTTTCCCTTGCTAATAGTAAAAGTTGATCGAGCGCGCCTTCTCCTATAATCTATGGGTTAAGGGAAGCAGTTGTCAAAAGAAAATAATTTTGATCGAGGGCCGGATCATGCTCAAAATTCCGCTCAAATACTGGCTTTTCCCCATGGCAGGATTGCTAATATTTCTTGTCACCGTTCCGGGATGTGCCGCGAAGGCGCAACTCGATAAGATCGAATTGCCGCCCGGGTTTTCGATTACGATCTATGCCGACGATCTTCCTGGGGCAAGGTCTCTCGCCATGAGTCCCAGCGGGATTCTCTTCATCGGCACCCGCACTGAGGGCAAGGTTTATGCCGTGGTTGACAGCGACGGGGACCACCGCGCCGACAAAAAGTACGTTTTGGCCCGGGGGCTATACATGCCGAATGGCGTGGCATATCGTAATGGGGCGTTGTATGTCGCAGAAGTTAACCGTATTCTCCGATATAAGGATATCGAAAGACAACTGGATAATCCCGGCAAACCGGAGGTAGTAAACGATCAGCTGCCGGACAAGCGGCATCACGGCTGGAAATTTATTCGCTTCGGTCCGGACGGGCTCCTTTACGTGCCGGTTGGAGCGCCGTGCAATAATTGCGAACCTGGGGACCCCTATGCGGCTTTTTTAAGGATGAAACTGGACGGTTCCAATCTGGAAATTTATGCGCGGGGGATTCGGAACAGCGTCGGTTTCGACTGGCACCCGCTAAGCAAGGAACTTTGGTTTACCGATAACGGGCGGGATATGCTGGGTGACGATCTGCCTCCCGATGAACTTAATCGGGCGTCCGAGAAGGGGCTGCACTTCGGTTATCCTTACTGGCATGGCGGTGACACTCCTGACCCTCAATACAGCAGCAAGGGAAAATCGAAGAATTCATACGTCCCGCCCGTCCTGAAAATGGCTGCCCACGTTGCGCCATTGGGAATGAGGTTTTATACGGGTTCGATGTTCCCGGAAGGTTATCGGGGCCGGATCTTTATAGCTCAGCATGGTTCCTGGAACAGGACCTTCCCTATAGGTTACAGGGTGATGTCGATTCAACTGGACGGCAATAAAGTCTTGAAATCGGAGGTGTTTGCCAGTGGTTGGTTGCAGGGTGACAAAGCCTGGGGCCGGCCGGTAGATATCCTGGTTATGCATGATGGGGCGCTTTTGGTTTCAGACGATAAGGCGGGAGTCGTTTACAGAATATCTTATGATGGTCGTAAAGATTGATTTTGATCATAAATGACAATCTGTTGGCTAAATGCGGGAATGCCGTTTAGCGGGAAATGGCGTTTAGTCGGAAACAGCTAGGGCAGGGGGCCGGACTGATGTCGACCGCCCTGCATTTTTTGTCAGCAGCACTCTTCCATGATGTATTTTTTGCCGTCCATGCTGACGAAGTGGACACCGGAAAGTTTAGGCAGCCCGGCGATTTTCCAGGCTTTATCGGGGTTGATGAACTCTTCGTTAACGCACTCTCTTGGTTGATGGATATTCTTGCAGACTTGGTTCAGTATGGGAAAGGCATTGAATTTGGCGTAGTAATTCCTCATGAACTGGATGATTTCCATTTGTTCGTCGCTCAAGGGTGATGTCCCTTCTTGCTCCGCCAGTTTTCGGGCGACTTCCGGGCTCCAATCATCAGTGTTTTCAAGGTAGCCTTCATCGTCGAGTTTGATTTCTTTTCCTGCAAGTTCAATTACTGACATTTTTCAACCTCGCTGCAAGTTTTAAATTTTCTCGGTGAGCGACCGATAATACGATTGGACGTTTTTTATTGTCCTCGAGGCACAATTATCGTTTGCGAGCATCACCATCCATAAGGTTTATGAAAATATCTTATAGATATCATCTGATTTATGACGTCTGAATGTCAAACGGAAAAGAATAGCGCTGCCGGAAAATGATTGTTAACCGTTTGCGCAGCTCAGGAATTTATAAGCGAATGAGAAGGAAGCTGGTTTGTTGGATAATTATGAGAGGGTAAGGATATACAAAAGTTAAAGGGAAGCGCCTAGGATGAGTTTTAATTTCTCGGTTCTTGCAAGTTTTTTGAGTTGTGCTTCGCGGCATGTGGCTGCACTGCGCGAAGGGTGGTGTTCCTGATAGACAAGTTTGACGGGGCGGCGCGACCGGGTATATTTAGCTCCGGTCGCGCCGTGATTATGGTCTCGCAGTCGTTTTTGCAAGTCTTTGGCGATGCCGGTATAGATGGTCTTATCGTTGCAGATGACCATGTATACGTACCAGGGACCTGTCGAATTTTCCACGGATTGTTTTGCCGTTCAGTCTATCGCGACCAGCTCGATGTCGAAATTAAGGTCTTTGCCGGCTAGTGGCGGATTGGCGTCGAGCTTGATATGGGAGTCGGTAACTTCGGTGATTTCGACCACTACCACTTCGCCGTTGGGGCCGCCCATCTGCAGTTTTAGTCCGATTTCCGGAGTGATTTCCGGCGGGACCTGATCCCGCGGCGCCTCAATGATCATCTCCTCGTTACGTTGCCCATAGGCCTTGTCGGCGGGGATGTTAATACTCTTGTTTTCTCCCACTGTCATGCCCAGCACTGCTTCCTCGAAACCGGGGATTACCTGGCCGCTGCCCAGGGTGAAACTCAAAGGATCGCGTCCCTCCGAAGAATCGAATACGGTCCCATCGTCAAGGGTGCCTTTGTAATTGATTTTGACGGTGTCGCCGTTTTTTGCCTGACTCATTTTACTCTCCTGATTAAAATATTTGTTCGGAAACTTCAGGTTACTTAAGATGGTCGGAGAACTTAACATAAATTCACTGCAAATGATACCTGGTAGGGTAAATAAGTTTGAAAGTGGGCGGAGTTAGGCTGAACATTATCCGTGTAAATTTGGTAAAGGTGCAATAAACACTTGTAGGTGCCAATACATTTACATCTGGCATCAATCAGGGTTTGCAGCATATTTGTACTGATAAGTTGCCAACTTAAAGTCCGATGAATTACGTCCAGGAAACAAGGATTAGAAAATTAGATTCAAGAGGACAGCTACCAGGCGGCGGCTGCAATGGGGTTCTTGTCCCGGGGCTGGAGGGTGATCGCTTCACGCGGACAAACGGTCCGGCAGGTCCCGCAGCCATAACAGTAACCTGGTTCGATCATGCATTTTTTTGCGGCCGGGTTGTAGTTTATTGCCTCAAAAAGGCATTGCTTCCGACATAGTCTACAGCCGTTGCAACTGTCAGTCTCGATCTCGGCCACGTATTCGGCTTTCCACATGACCTTGGCCAGTTGGGAGCGGTATTGTATGCGGTAGGCCATGCATTCACGATCACAATTACAGATTGCGCCTATGTAGGGCGTGTTGAAGGTCCAGACGCTGTGGGTCATGCCTTCACGGTCTAGTATGCCTATTTCGGTCTTGGCGATGTCTGAAGAAATTTTATCGAAATCGCAAAAATCGGGGACTTCTTCAAGTATGTGACTTGTATCCATTCCTATGGCGTAACAGTAACGTTTCTCAACGCAGGTGGCTACTTTACGGCAGATACAGGGAAGCCGGATGACGGTATCTACCCTGTCGATGATGTTATTGATGTCTTCTAATGGAACGATCTGACCGAAATGCGTTTTCTTCTGTCGTGAGGTGAACCAGGGATATGCCAACAGATCGTAAATACGGGGCAGTCTGTTTTTCCATTTCTCCGCTCTGGGGATATTTTCCTGCATCGACCGACCAAACCGGCTGAGAAATTCTTTTAAACCGGCATCAGAATTGACCTTTAGGAAGAGTTTCCGGGAGTAATTGGTCATGTTCTCATACCATTTCTTGCCTTCGCCGTGGCTTATACAGAACTCACACATCCTATGTCCCCTAGTATGAATTTATGTTGATTACTGCGGTTCTGTAATTATTTTAGCAGAAAATGGTCGTATGGTTAAGAGGGTGTGATGTTGACAAAAAAAGGGGCATGATTTGAGGTGAAGAAGGGGGGATCGCGGCGGATAATCGGGGCGATGTCCGGATGACGCTTAAACTCCCGGTCAAGAAAACGGCGGATTTTTCTCCGGTTCCAGTCCTGGGGATGCTTGAAATCGGTGTAAAGGGAAAGATCACCCTCGTAAAACGGATAGCGCCTATATAAGGAGTATTAAAGGTCCAGACGCTGTGGGCCATGCCTTGCAGATCCCGGGGTGGAGATTTCAGTTTTGGCTATGTCGGAAGGGATTTTATCAAAATCGCAAAAGTCGGGCAGCTCTTCGAGGATGGGGTTTCAATCCTCCCCCGAAAGGTACACTAAATTGCAATCGAAATAATCATTGCCCTTTTTATGTATTGCGTGTTATGTAATTTTTATTATGGCCTAGACTATATATTATGTCGCAGAATTTTACTGATCAATGTTAGGAGGGGAGAATGAAAAAAACACTTAAATTTGTAATTATCACTATTGCCGGAGCTCTTATGGCGATTATTTCACCGCATGCTTCAGACGCAGCAGTATATACAGTTACAAATGAAGCCGACACCAATACTGGATCATTGAGATGGGCTATTGAGCAGGCAAATCTCAATCCAGGAGAAGATACTATTATTTTTAACAACAACTACACAATTTCCCCTGGTTCCGGACTGCCCCCTCTTCAGGATCAAACGGGCGGGACAACTATAGACGGGGGGATTTATAAAATCATTATTAGTGGACCTTCCTCAAGCCCCTACGGTTTAAAAATTGAATCGAACAATAATACCATCAGGAATCTTCATATCAGGAATATGAGATACTACTCCAACGGAACATTTGGCCATGGCAATGGCATATATATAGTTGGTAATGACAACAATATTATTTCCTGCCACATATACGCCAACCAAGGATTTGGTATTGTTCTCGGTGATCTTGGAACTCTCAATAGTCCGCGTTTAATGTACGAGGCATTTACCTCAAATGGCTACGGTTTCGGCAGTGAAGTTTCCAATAACCGTATTCAGTCCTCGATAATCGGCACCTCCGACGGCGAAACACCTTCTTCTGCTACCTCATATCAGAGCGGAGGTGTTTTCGGTACAGAGAAGGCGATTAATAACATAATCGGTGTGGATGGAGACGGTAACAATGATATAGCAGAGGGAAACACCATCTCAAGTAATTCTCGGCAGATTAGCTTTTATGGCCCGGGAAACATCATTGCCGGCAACAAAATCGGCACTGATAGTTCTGGGAGTTATATTTTAAATAAAGTCAATATAAGCGCTCCTTATTCCAATGATAACGGGATTTATCTAGGACAAAATGCATTCAATACCATTATCGGGACAAACTCCGATGGGATAAGTGATGATCTTGAACGAAATATTATTTCCGGCAATGGAACCGGCATTGAAATTCAGGGCTTTACTGATGGGGTTCGCATCAGCGGAAACTATATTGGTCTTAATGCGGCCGGCACAGCGACTATCCCGAATATGACTGGAATTTTCGTACATAATGATTCTTATTGGCCTTCTGGATCTTATCCTGCCCATTTCCCCGACATCCAGTCTCCTGTGGTTATAGGAACAAACGGTGATGGTATCAGGGATGAAATTGAAGGGAATGTAATTGCCGGCTTAGATGTTGACTCCGTATATTCTAATCAACCCTTTGGGATTAGGATAAGAAATACTAACTATAACGGCACAAGTCCTGCTTCCGGAAACGGGAAAGATGGTGGGGTCAAAATTTCTGGAAATTATATAGGAACCGATGCTTCCGGGCTCCATATTCTTCCCTTAGCAAAAGCCATTCATGTGCAAAGTTCTCATGCAAATATTATTGGAACGGATGGAGACGGGGTATCTGATGCACTTGAAGGAAATGTCATAGGATCTGATGTTGTGCTGGATTACTCAGGCTCCTCTATAGACGGCAACGGTTCTGACTATAATCGCATATCGGGGAATCATTTCGGTTTAGATAAAAGTGGGACACAAGTTTTGAGTTATGATGGCGAACTTTATAATCGGGCAATAATCCAGGTCAAAGCATCGAAATACAATGTTATCGGGACCAATGGGGACGGTGTGGCCGATGATCTTGAAGGGAATGTTTTTGCCATGGTTAAAGTTAATTCATACGGAAATGATGGTCTCGGCTCAGGGCTGATTCATCTAGCGTGGGGGGGCGACAATCGAATCAGTGGCAATCGTATAGGCCTTACAAGTAATGACGAATCTCTTCTTGGCCCGGAAGCAAGAGGCTCTAATCCATCTATCGGGATTTGGTTACTTAGCGAGACAAACTCTTTAATCGGTACCGATGGCGATGGTGTTTCTGATGAATTGGAAGGAAATGTTTTACTAGGAAGTCAAGTCGGAATTTACGGAATTGGTTTGTCAATTGGAGGCAACAACCGTGTTTCCGGTAATTTTGTCGGGACTAGTAAAGATGGCTTGATAAATAGTGGATTCGGTGGCTCTGGGATTTTTGCTTCCTCTCCGAATACTCTAATTGGAACCGATCACGATGGGACCTCGGATTTTCTTGAAGGGAATGTTGTTGCCAACAATGGTTATAATCCTATTTTTAATGCGCGAGTAGATGATGGTGTTACCGTATACTCGACTTATTACAACACTATACAAGGAAATTCGATATACAATAACGCTGGGTTGGGAATTGATTTGGTCTATGGAGGGAATAGCTATTTCCCTTCACCTGTGATTAACAGTATCACCCATAACGGGGTTTCATTCGTTGTTTCCGGCTCCGCCCCAGTCGGCAGCATGGTAGAAATCTTTATTGCGGACTCCGATCCTTCCGGCGGAGGTGGAGAGGGAAAGATCTATCTTGATCGAACTCTTGCCGCAGAAGGGACATTCCTGTTCTATCTTGACACAATAGGTAGCAATGATTTTCTGACCGCTACCGCCACAAGCCCCAGTGGCAACACCTCGAAATTTTCAGGTACTCTGGACTTTTCAGGTCACCTGCCACCGGTGCTTGATCCGATTGGTGATAAAACAGTTGATACTGGAACAATGCTCTCCTTTGATGTGACGGCCTCAAGTCCACACGGAGATCCTGTCGAAATTACTACACCAGCATTGCCTTTGGGGGCTACATTTGACGGGACGACTTTTTCCTGGATACCTGATTACGGTCAGGCCGGGTTTTTTGATATAACATTCAATGCTTCTGATGGACTCAGTGCAAGTTCCGAGACAATTACGATTACCGTTAATATTGTAAATTCATTCCCTGTGGTGGTTCCTTCTGGAACAGGAAATTATACACTTCAGGATGAAATTATTTTAGGAGCGCAGGTAAGTGATGATGATGGAGATTTACTGCAGTACGAATGGTCTGAAAACGGTATTGTCATCTGTTCAGGATCAACCGACTCAATTGAAGGTGGAAGTCTCGTGGCCTTGCCTGATTGTTCAATTTCTGCAGCGGGTCAAGCCATTGGCCAGCATCTTTACAAGCTCGAAGTAAGTGATGGATTCAATCCCCCGGTAATTAATCATGTCGAACTGTCGGTTCAAGATACCAGTGCTCCGACTCTGGCGCCGGTGATCGACCAAACAACTCTCTGGCCTCCTAATCACAAGATGGTTGATGTACTTATTGATACTAATGCTGCCGATGATAGTTCCTGCCTGAGTCTGGAGGCTGAATTGAGCAGCAACGAACCGGAAGTCGGTTTGTCTGGGAATGATGAAGGGCCAGATTTTACAGCCCCGGTTATCGATGCGGAAACAGGCTCTATCAACTTTCAACTCAGGGCGGAAAGAGATGGAGAAGGTGTCGGCAGAACTTACGAAATCATTATAACCGCGACGGATTGTGCCGGAAACAGTTCATCTACTACAATTGAAGTGGACTGTCCTCATGATCAAAGATTATAGGCATGGCAATGATTACTTATAAAATGTAGCCGCATTACTAACAGTATGAAAAAGGAGGCTGGCTTAAGGACTAGCCTCCTTTTTTTATGTTTAATCCACTTGATTTCCAGTTTGGAAAAACGTTATTGAGAAAGAATAGGAGTAATCTTAAAAGGGAAAAACAAAAGAGAAAGTAGGGGCAATTCAATATTGCTCTTGGGAAGTTAAACTGGACGGTTCATAATGAACGTTAGGGTCGAGTAAATCGCCCAAAGTCAGAGAAAGTAGCCAACCAACTGGTCGGTCTATCTCAATCACAAGTATAATAACCTGGCAGCGGTAAAAATTGTCATCCGATGCTATTCAGCTTCACGGGCTTCACTGTGGATAAAGAACGGAGCGTGATTTGAGGTGAAGAAGGGCGGGTCGCGCCTAATAATCGGGGCGATGTCCGGATGACGCTTGAACTCCCGGTCAAGAAAACGGCGGATTTTTCTCCGGTTCCAGTCCTGGGGATGCTTGAAATCGGTGTAAAGGGAAAGATCTCCTTCGTAGAAACGCTCTTTTACAAGATCGGCGGCATCCGGACCGGACAACGGCATATTGAAGATGGCCAGATTGAGAAAGGTGATCGCTGAACTGTGCTTGACGGTGAATGCCAAGGTCCGCCGTGCCTCGATCAAGGATTCCGGTGGAGTGCCGAAGAGCAGGTAGACATAGGTTGCAATACCTGCTTCCTCGAGATTGGTGAGGATTTTAGAGACGTCGGCAAGATCTATGCCCTTGTTCATCGCATCAAGTACTCCTTGATCTCCCGATTCGAGCCCAAGCTTCAACATTACGCAGCCGGAAAGACGCAGCGCTTTGCAGAAATCGGGATCGGCAAGATCAGGTTCGGCCCGGGCGAACGAGTACCAGTCAGGACCCGGCGGCTTGTCGATCAATGCCCGCATCAGGGCGGGGCTGATGGCGTTATCGAGGAAGTGGATGAGAGTCGGTTTTATTGTGGCCGTCAACTTCTCGAGTTGCTGCAGCACCAGATAAGTGGGCACGCTGCTGTAGGGATTGTCCTCGGAGTTCTCCGGACAGAACGAACATTTTCGCCAGTAGCAGCCGGAAGAGGCGGCATAGGGCAGGATCGGTCCGGGGGCGATATAGTCGTTCAATGGCAATCCCTTAAAATCCGGGCAAAAATATCGGCTGGATTTTAAGGTGAAATCTGTTTCTGTTGTTCGTCCGGGGAAAAGGCCCTCCGTTTTAAAAACTGATCGTCCATTTTCAGTTGAAAATAGTTCGGGATTGCTTGAGGGATTTCCGGGGTTAACTTTAACTGTTGTTTGACTGGACAATAATTTCAACAAGGGGATTTCGCCGGGTCCGGCGATTAACAGATCGATCAGGCCATTGAACGGATTGCGCCATTCCGGATTGCTGAGCCAAGAGGTGATCAGACCGCCGCCGGCTATTATAGGCAGTGCGGGATGATTTTCCCTGAGATAACCGATCATCGCGAAAGCAGTCAGGACTTGGCTGAGGTAATTGATCGAAAAGCCGACCATGGGAGGTTTGTGTTCGTCATTTAAATCTCCAAATCTGACGGCAAAATAATCGTGGAAGATGTTATTTGATGGACAGGCGGCAGCCTGGATAAGATCACTGCTTTTCAATGGAGAGAGATTGTTGCCCTGGTAGTTGGCCAAGGTCAGACTTAAGCTGCCAAGATTAATCCCGCTAAGGACCCGGTTGAGATCGTGTACCGATCGACGGTAGCGGGCCGCATGCCTATACAATTCAGGATTACGCAGAGCCTTGAGGTTTTCGTCTAGATTGCGGTGGGCCCGGCGGCTCCAGTTGTCGGCGTCGGGGCGGCTATTTTTCAAGATATGGAGCTGCCCTTCCAGATTGGCATCGAGGATGGTGCAGGAATGTCCATGTTCACGCAGAGCGCCGGCAAGCAAGGGCAGGCCGGCCGGCGGTTCG
>Ga0102953_1001319_pt1 | contig 15948 bp, 14 predicted proteins | sample SalPon2A_C_D2_MG_FD_78509 | JGI IMG/M metagenome (GOLD analysis project Ga0102953, IMG submission 78509) | Soil microbial communities from South San Francisco under conditions of wetland restoration - Salt Pond MetaG R2A_C_D2_MG | ecosystem: Environmental > Terrestrial > Soil > Wetlands | place... | reverse complement strand
TGCCCGACGAAGAAATGCGGCTGGTCGCAGTAATCAGCGGCAGACGCAATCCCGGTTCGCCCCCGATTCATTTCGGTGATGCAGGCTGCGATTTTTACGATATCAAGGCATGTCTGGAAAATCTGTTGAACGAGTTGCGCCATTTTGAAGTAGAGATGGTTAAGTCGACCGCCACGCCTGAGTACGTCGGAAATTCCCCTTATTTTGCTGTGCAGGCCCGAGATGAACTGATCGGCGGCTTGGGGCGCTTGTCGGCCGACTGTCTGAAAAGATTCGGCATCAAGACCGATGTCTATTACCTGGAATTGAGTCTCAGTAAACTAGCAAAGGTTACTCCGCTGGCGAAATCCTTTCAGCCGCTTTCCCGTTTCCCTTCGGTTAACTGGGACCTGGCCATGCTGGTGCCGGAAGATGTTGCTGCTGGCGAGATGATTGCCGCGGTCAAGGACTGCGGCGAAGCGATATTTGAAAACGCCGAGATTATCGATATTTTCCGTGGCGATAATCTCGAATCAGGTTATAAAAGTGTGGCATTTACCGTTACCTACCGGGATGCCGATAAAACCCTTGAAGATGATAGAGTCCAGAAGGTCCATCAAAAAATAATCGATCTTATCAGTAACCGTTTCGGCGGGAAACTGCGGGAGGCTTAAGTGATGAAAGATGCAAATCTTACTCGTAAGGATCTGGCGCGCGCAATTAACGAAAAACTGGGTTTTTCCAAGCAAAGCGCCGGCGAACTGGTCGACAATGTTTTTGATTGCATGAAGAGCAGGCTCCTGAAGGAAGATGCCATTAAGCTCGTGCAGTTCGGCACTTTCAATATCCGGAAAAAGAACGCCCGGGTCGGCAGAAATCCCCGGACCGGAGATACCATGGAGATCTGCAAGCGCAGTATGGTATCCTTTAAGCCGAGTAAAGGATTAAGGGAACGGATCAACTCGTAAATGGAGTTCCGAGGTTTTGCCGTTCCTGACGAGGTGGTAAAACTATGGGCTATTTAAACCAGAGTTCCGCGGAAATACCCGACAAGCGCTACTTCAAGATTGGCGAGGTCAGTAAGATTGTCGGGGTCGATACCCATGTGCTTCGTTACTGGGAATCGGAATTCACGATGATCAAGCCCCAGCGGGCGGCATCTAAACAGCGCCTTTACCGCCGGGATGATATCGAAAACCTGCTCAGGATCAGGGAGCTTCTCCATGATCGCGGTTTCACGATAGCCGGTGCAAGGCAGGCCTTGAAAGAGGAGAAACAGACCGGCAAGCCGGTTGATGGGGAATCGCCGGCCAAGCTGGTAAGCGCCTTGAAGAAGGAACTCCTCGATCTTAAAAAACTTCTCCACGGTTAGTTCAGCGGTTGCTTATTTCGGCAGGATGGTGTTAATAGATTCTGCACTTTGCATATACAATTTTGGGTCGGGATGTAGCGCAGTCTGGTAGCGCACCTGAATGGGGTTCAGGGGGTCGGAGGTTCGAATCCTCTCATCCCGACCATTTTTCAATGGCTTAGGATCGATGGAGGATCGTGACTAGGTCATTTTGTGACAGTTTGTGACATGTCGACTGTCACAACCTTGGGGACTGGCGGTCAATCCATTTATGAGATTGATCGCCTTTTTTTTATGCTCAGAGGATAGATGAGCATAACGAAGGGTCATGGTCATAGTCTTATGGCCAAGGATCTCCTGCACGTCTTTAAGGCTTGCTCCGTGCATGATCATTTGACTAGCAAATGTGTGTCTGAGGTCATGAAACCGGAAATCAAAAATTTCAGCCTCTTCTGTAGCCCTCTTGAACGATTTCTTTAATTCTTTGAATCGGTCAGGAACTGGGGCCGGCTTCTTCCTCTTGTTAATCGGGTTTATGCCTACCAGCTTTTCTTCTCCGGTAGCATAGGTAAATACATATTGAGAGCGAAGTTCCTGCTCTTTGCGTATTTCCCGAAAGAGTTTAGCCAAGTCGTCACTAATTGGGATTTGTCGGGATTCGTTAGTCTTAGTCTTTTGCAGGTAGATGAAACCGTTTCTGATCTGGCTCCACTGCAAACTTAAGATTTCACCTCTTCGCATCCCTGTTAATAACGCACATACTACAACCTTTCGAACATGGTTCGGACAGGCCTCGATAAGTTGCGGTATTTCTTCTTCAGTGAGAAAGCGTAACCTCTGGTTGTTCACCTTTTCCAGAAGTGACTTTCCCCTAGCAAAAGGGCTTGTCTCTATCATCTCCCATTCCTGGGCTTTTGTGAAAACGTGATGGAGACAGGACATCTCACTTCTGATGGTTGCGTCTTTTCGCTTTGTTCCGCTTCTTGTGGGCTTCAGTCGCAGGTGGTTGCGATACCGTTCCAGGTCGTAATATCTGATTCTGACCAGTAAGGTGTCTTCACCGAAGTGCTCCCTAAACCTTTCGAGGCATGACCTCTTAAAGCCAATAAAGCTTTTTTGGTGCTGGTAGTTTTCTTCATACCTTGCCAGCAGTTCCCCAAAGGTTGTTTTGAAATCCTTTTTGACATCCAGATACCGACCTTCAGCGATTAGGGAAACACGCTTGGCCAGTTCCGCCTCAGCCTCTTTTTTCTTGGAGAATGACTTCCTGATCCGTTTACCAAAGGGATCAAAATAGTCAATCTGCCAAGTGCTTCCGCGTTTTCTGACGATTGCCAAAACCTTACCTCCTTTAATTCCCCTGGTTGATCCGAGAAAAGGTGAAAGGGGATTTCTCCTTCAGAAATATTTCTGCTCGGATATGTTCTAAAATCGAACATAACCAGGGTGGAGTTTTTATTACAAAACATTTTGTAACTTTATTCACGCTTTAGTAATTCATGGATCTTCGAAGGTACTCTTTTATGAAATAGTAAACTCTGGCCATCATCACTTACCCTATATGGGTAAAATCCCTCTTCTCTAAGTTGAGCATATAACCTTGCGGCCTTTGTTCTTTCTTCTGGGGAGAAGCCACTTTTATTCATATATTTATTGTATTCTGTAGTGTCTAGGTCTTGGTCGGTTGCTCTGTAATTAGCTACAATTAAAAGCATGTCGTTTCCGATTATCCTCCCAAGAATCTTTTTGTCTGATTCATCCATTTTGATTCGCTTTCCATTTAGCTAGGGCGGGATCTATTGTATTGTCGTTTTCAAAGTTTTCATTTTCCCAGAGTCTTTCATTAAGCCATTTTGCAGGTTTGTTGATGTATTGTCCGTTTTCCTTTGTCCATTGCTCTGAGAGGAAAGCTGTTTCTAGTCCTGCCATGATCTTTTCGGTAAGATGCTTGTCTGGGTTTATCTTGTTCCAGGCGATCTTTGCCGCCTTTTTTTCTGTCTTTTTTGGGTATTGTTTCCAAAAATCATCCCAACCCAAAACAGGGTTGTTTTCTTTTCTTTCTTGAATTCTTTCATTCTTGTTAGTCGTCTCTGGGGTGCTGCTTGTTTGTTCTTTGCTTGTCATTGGCTTGTCGTTTCCTTCAAGGTTGATGTCAAAAATGCTTGTATCTGTAAGCCATCCTATTGTTCCCTTGTTTGTCGTTCTGAAATCGGCTAGCCCAAAATCCTTTAGTAGTTTTTTTGCTGTTCTGTATTCTCGTTGACTGAGACCACATGTCTTGTGATCTCCTAGCATGGCTTCTCCCTGTTTCAGGCCATGAACAGAGAATACCCTTGTTCTTTTGGCTCTTGCGCGATGAGAGATAGTAAAGTGTATGCGTTGGGCTTTTTTAATATTTCTCGGGCTTCAGGTGAACGCTGGTATTTGATAAATCCTTGTTCCACAGTTAGTTACCGTAGTGTTTTTCTATGAAGGATAGAATGTCTTCTTTCTTGAACCTGATCAGATGTTTTTGTCTCTGGCCTGATCCAGGGCAGGGGATACGGACGCAAGGGAGAATCCCATTCTCAGCGGCCTTGTATATCCAAGACAAACTACAGTTAAGAATGCTTTTTAATTCTTTTGGCTCGATAAGATTTTCCATGTTTTTTCTCTGGTTTTTAGGCATAAAAAAAGCCAAAAACCCTTAGTTAGGGAATTTGGCTTACTGGCTATTAACTAGCTATATTCGTTAGCTGGCTTTTGGCTGGCTTGCTTAAAATATGTATAAAAGGCTTTTTCTTTAACCCATAATTAACCCGCCTTTCTTTGTACGAGTAATGGTATATGGTTTTGTAATTCCTTTTACTTGGATTTCTAATGGTAGATATTCGGGGTTATTTACCCGGATTATTCCTCTTTTAGAAAAGGGGTCTTGCTCAATAATAATGGGTATATCCTCTTTTTTTGGATCCAATTTACTCCCCCTGCTTTTTGCCTTTATTGATTACCGAAATACTTAATTCAGTTATTAAACTGTTCTTATGTTTAAGATTCCTTTGCAGATCTTTAATCCCTGAAATTACGGTTTCAACTTCTCCCTTCTCTAACTGATTAACTAAATAATCTAGGTAAATACCCTCACCGTTATCCATTCTTCTTTCGGAACGGTAAACGTCATCAATTAATAGTTTTTTTTCGGCAACTGATTTGGTCTGGGAGTAAATGTCGAAACTATTATTCCAGCCGCCTGTCATTATCTGGAAAAGTTGAAACCAAATAGCTTTTTCCCTTTCAGGTAAGGAAGTAACTTTTTCGAGGAAAATGTCTTCAAGAGTGTTTCTTAGTACACGATCATAATGTGAGGTCTCTGAGACTGCTGTAATGCACATATGAAGTTTTTCGTTAGATTGAAACTCATAGATATCAATTCCGTGGTCGTAGTCTTTGAGAAGACCATTAAGATAGTTAACAAGGTTAGTTGAAAACGAAGATCTCAACGTGTCGATATATTCGTTAATAAATGAGTCGTTGTTCCAGCGACGAATAACCACATAATTTTGTTCAAGTTCTTCAGCAATGGTTTTGAGTTTGAGATTGCTATTAAATGTTTTGACCATGCAAAACAGTTTACGTTCTGGCGATAACGGCTTGCGACCCTCTTTTGGAAATCCTTTGCGAGGTACACCAGGTTTTTCCGAAAAGATTTCTTGTAGGTAGCACTTCTCTAGCCACTGATAGAGAAGAGGGGTTTCTCCTTTCGTGATTTTGCAGATATCGTAAATTTTAGTTATTGGTATCATGGGTGCTAAATATACAATTAATGTAATCTATGTCAATATAAAAGTATCAAAACAAGTTTGAAAAATTATTTTGATACCTATGTTTAGTGGAAACACAGGTAGTTCTAGTTCATAAATAGGTAGAAAATTGTCTTTAAACTAAGAATGTGGTTTCCAAAAAAAATATCTGCTCTATAGTATGGTCAGGGAAAATGTTAATTATATAACAAGGGTATTATTCAAAGAAATCCATAATCAGTGGAAACCAATAAACACTAGGAATTAAATGGAATATTACGCAATCATAGTCGCGATAGAAGAGTATCATGACTCGAAAAAAATAGGAAAAGTAGATTTTGCTTTGAACGATGCACTGGGCGTCAAAAGTGCGTTAGTGAAACTCGGTTACAAAAAAGACAATATAGAATTATTAACAAATAGTCATGCAACAAGAACGACAATCCTTGAGGTAATAAAAAAAATATCAAAATACGCAGATAAGGATGACATAATTCTCTTTTATTATGCTGGTCACGGATTTAATAGTGACGGGAAAAATTTAATATCCTGTGTTGATACTAATCTCTCTTCTCTAGATGATACGTGCATTAGTTTACAAGATATTCTTGGGTTATTTAATGATTCTGATTCAACTCGAATAATGCTTTTTCTTGACTGTTGTCACAGTGGATTAGAGTTTGGTCATGCATTAAGAAGTCCCATTTCAACATTCTCATCGGATGATTTGAAATATAAATATTCAGACACTGAATACTTGACTGGATTTGCGGCGTGTAAAGGTGATGAAAAATCGAGGCCAGATCACGAGAACAAACATGGAGTGTGGTCATGGTTTTTAATAAAAGCTTTAAGTGGTGAAGCTGAAAAAATATACAATAAAGGCCTTCTTTTAAGTGACAACCTTCAAAAATATCTCAAAGAAGAAACTTACTATCGCGTAAAGTTAATAACTTCTGAGAAAAAAACACAAACTCCAATTCAGTTTGGGAAAAATACCGACAAGTTTATAGTCGCAGACATCTCGAAAATACTTGATGATAAAATTATAAAAAAAGCGGCTAACTCGATAAAATTTGAAAAAATTACTCTTTTAAAAGAGGAAGAAGGTTTTGTAAGTAGTCTACCCGGCTTCATAAGAGGAAAGCATCATTCTCCAAAAGAAATATCTACTTATCATGATAAATGGATAAGAGAAATTGCGAAAGAATTAATAGAGGAAGAAATTAATGAAGTCGGAAAAAAATTAAGAGAAACATTACGGTTGAAAATAAAAGAGATACTAGAAGTTAATGTGGAAGATGGTTTAGGTACTATTGTAACAACATCATTTGATTACACTGTAGAAATTAGTCAATCAGAAGATGAAGCAGGATGTTTTATGCTTACAAGATCTCTGCAAAACTTTAAAAATACTGAAATAATAAATTCAGAAAATTTTAATAAAGTTTTTGCAGACTTTTTTGACGAGATAAGCTTTTACACTATGCAAGAAATTGATGTTGTAAAGATTATCGAGAAAATTGAAGAACTCGATAAAGAAGATCGTATCTCTGTTTCCTATGACTACGCAGATACCAGTAAATGTACCATAAAAATTCCAACATTATCACAATCTTTATATGTAAATGAGCATTCTGTCATAATAAAGTTTGAAAAAAGCAAAAGTCCGCTTGAACTAAGTAAATGCTTGCAAAAATGTTATCAAATATTGGCATCTAGTGAAATGAATTATTTATTAGAATAATGGAGTATGAATAACCCTGAAGATTATTTAGATAGCATAAAATATATGTCCATCTAATTTGTAGAGACTCAAAGGTAAATACATGTTTTCTAAGTGGCATAAAATAGATCTGCATATTCATACTGACAAATCAAAAGAAACAAAAAACAACGATTATAAAGGTGATTTTGATATAGATGTATTAATTGATAAATTAGAAAACAACGATATTGAAATGATCTCATTTACAGATCATAATATTATTAATTGCAGTGCGTATGATGAATTTAAAGATAAATGTAATATAAAACTACTTACTGGAGTTGAACTTGATGTTGCTATATCCGAAGATGATCTGAAGAAATATGTCATAAATCTGAAGGATGAATCCGGAGTAAAAGTTGATGTAAAACCATTTCATATACTAGTTATATTTAACTCAGAAGACTATGAAACTCTTAACGAACTATTAGATAAGATGTATGAGGCTATCAGTAAACATGAACTAGATTCAAAGATAGACCTAAATACAGAAAAAAAATTAAGAACAACCACCTTCAAATATTTAATTGAGTATTTTCGAGAAGAGAGTTTTTTTATTATTGCTCATGGTGACAAAGCAAAAGGTATAGTTCCTCCTCACAAGAAAACTGATTCAATTGAGGAAGCACAATATAATATTCTTATGGGTGAAATTTCCGCACTTGAAATGAAGAGCAATATGAAAATGAAGCATGCCATTGAAGCATACAATGAAGGTTTTAGCTTGCTATTGAAAGATGAATTTAGAAGAGATCCAGCTCCATATGTCGTGTTTTCAGATAACCATAATTGCGCTAATTATGAAACAGCTGAACTAAGCACTTGGCTTAAAGGTGCACTTGATTACGAAACCCTGAGAATTGGTTTTTCAGACCCAGAGAGCAGAATTCATACAGATAATAAACTTCCGGCTCATGCATCATTTTATATAGATGAGTTAGTTTTCACTCAAAAAAATGGGCACATAGATAAACTTGAATTTTCGCCACATTTGAATGTTATTATTGGAGGAAGATCGTCAGGGAAAAGCCTTTTGTTTAACACATTAGTTAATCTTAATTCGTCATTATCTCCAGAAGATAAAGAAGTATACGAAGTCAGTTATAAAAACCTGGTTGATTCTGAAGCAACCTTTATCAAAGCGAGTATAGGTAAACTGGAGAATAATGTTTCTATTGATGCAGAAGTATATTGTCAGGAAAAAATAATAAATTTGTTTAAAGACCACAAGGAACTGCAAAATAAGTTAAATGATTTTTTTTATGAATTTAGTGAAAATGAAATTGAATCTAAGGAAAATGAGATTGAGGAGTTGTTTAAGGAGTTAAAGAAAACTTATCGAGATTACTACAGCGCTCAAAATAGGATAGATAAAGGTGATAGGTCGAGTTTGATTGAAGAAAGTTCACAAACATCTAATAAAATATTTGAAATAAACACAAAAGAATTGGAAGTTGATTATGACGTTACGTATCACGAGCAAATCGCTGAAGAATTAAATGATCTAGCAGATAATCTTGGTCAAATTAAAATAATTGAATTTAAGGGAAAGGACTTATTTGATAAAGACGAAATGGAGATGTTGGATAATGTCGAAGGTTTGTTGAAGAAAAAAGTTGAGTTAGTAGAAAAATCAAGACTCAAAACAGAGCTTCATGTTGGTTTTTTCGACCGAGTTAAAAAACTTAATGAAGAATATATAAGAAATGAACTTGGCCAAGAAATGCAAAAAATTGAGTCCGCTAAAAAAACCTTAGAAGATGATATTGATGATTACTTCAATTATTTCAATGCTAAGCTTGCGTTAAGAAAGGCTTGTGTCGGTGTTGAGAATATTGACGTAGAGATGCCTGATAAAGAATATGACACCCCAAAATACATATTTGTAACTAAACTTAATTTTAAGATTGATAAAGAAGTTATCAAGAAAAAACTATTTGTAGAAAGCATCTTGAATTATGACATAGATAAAGATTTGTACAGTAATATGGTTAATATTGCAGATCCTAAATACACTGAGATTAGAATTAAACAGAAAACAGGTTTAGAAGGTAAGTCTCCAGACAGGTTGAGCTCTAAAATCGATGATTTTGTAGCTAAACATAAAGCAAATAAACAACATGAAATCGTTGAAAAAGGTAGCTCTCCAATAAGTACAGCATCCACATCACAAGGAAGAAGAGCTTCTATATTTGTAGATGTTAAGCTCAGTAGTTTCGCTGAGAAAAAAGCTGATTGTGTATTGATGGTGGATCAGATTGAAGACAACATAGACAATAAATTTATTAGTGAGAGCCTTGTGGGATCATTAAGAGATTTGAAAAAGAACATGCAAATCATACTTGTTACACATAATCCTAGCATAGCAGTTTATGGAGATGCTGAAAATGTGATTATATCAGAGAATAATGAAGGTCAAATCTCATACATCCAGGGGGGACTGGAAAACGAAAGTATCAGAAATGAAGCTTGTCAAATATTGGATGGTGGGGACATAGCTTTTAAAAACCGCATGGAAAAATATAACATAGAAAAATTAATATCTGAACACACAGGGGAAAAGGAATGAAGTTAACCATAACTTTTACAGATAATTCTATGAGAGTGGATTGTAACGGTGAGAAGAATTTTGACTTTGACTTAAGCCAGACAGTCAATCTTAATGAGTTTGTAAAGTATATTAGTGATAATGAACAAGCAATTGAATCTGATCCGAACACTTATGAGGATTTTGTTGAGCAAGTTGGTGACGGTGCCCTTGAATTGAAAAAATTAGGTGAATATGTGTTTAAAATTGTGGGCGCATTTAATGCAACTTTTGATGCGGTTTACGGTGAGCAATTACCCGAATGTCTCCAGTAATTTGTGACATTTTGTGACATTTTTTGATTTTTTTGCCTATATTGCTTCCATTGTTCCTCTGGTTGAATTTCGAAAAATCAAATAGTTACGTATTTGCAGTAAGATAGAAAAACCCCCTGTTCCCGAATGGGGTTCAGGGGGTCGGAGGTTTACTCCTCAAGGGTGTACTTTAGAGAGTGAATCCTCTCATCCCTACCAGTTTCTTTAAAAGGGTTTCCGGTTTTCCGGGAGCCCTTTTTTATGCGCGAAATTAATCGGCCAAAAGATCGGCCAAACCTCCTGTGGGATTTGATAAATGGTGGAAGGGTTGCATTATAATCGAGTTTCCCAGATGGAACCGATACTGCCTGACCCCAAATCTTGAATGATAAGGGCTTTCGGAATTTCCCGGAAGTTCTTTCGATCAGTTAAATCTAAAGGGTCTAGTCGGAAACGGCTGGGCCCTTTTTTTGTGGCGCTATTCCAAGCCGTTGATGATGGCTTTAATTGATTAAGCGGTAATTTGATAATTAAGCAGATGTCCCCGGAATTAATCTTGTGCTCATTTAAAAGTAATCACAATCCCCAGTCATGACATAATCCAGAAATGTTGTTCCGTAGTTCGGGAGTTTTTCCCGGGTAAATTGCGGGATTTCCCCCATAAACTTTTTCAATTTACTAGGTATACCCTTAATTAAGGCCAAGGGGGTTTTGTTGATGTAGTTATTGAAAACTTATTGAGGCAACAACTTTATGAGTATTCGCTAAGGGTTATTAAATATGAACCAGACATGACCTGGATTTAAATTACAAATTTAATGAGAGGGAGAATACATGAATCCTATTATCGAGAAAGAAGCATATGATCTAAAAAACGCTTATGTCATTGCGCCTCATTGGGGTGGGTTGTTTTTTGTTATTGGGGGCGCTGTTCTATTAATTATCGGGTTGTCGGTTTGGACTTTATTTGGCCTATCTGCAGCCTCTGACCAGGTTTTTGCAATTGAAGCATTAATTAGCGGGTTTTCGGCTGATATTATTCTCAAGCGGTTCATGCGACGGAAACTGCTAATCGCTCCCAAGGTGGGAATTCCCTTTATGTACATATGGCCCCTGCTATGTCTCTATGTTTTTATAGTTCATCCATTCGAATAACCCTTAAATATGGCCCCAAAAAGCGGAGGAACAGTTATGAAAAACCTACGATTTGTTGTCTTGTCAATTTTGATACTTATACCTACATTGGCCTGCTCAAAGGAACCTTATCATGCTGTTTACGACGCCTGGTACAACACCAGTATGTATCCTGAAAAAGGGAATCAATTTATTTATAGCAATCAAGCTGTTTTCAATAATCGTTTCCATGTCTGTTTGAACAGTGTTGAAAAACTAACGAAATATCTTTCAATGCAGTATATCGCTGGTTGTAATCAGAAAATTGATCCAAGAGAGGCAAATATATGTTTGCAAGGTAATGAGGCGGGAAAATTTGTGAACTGGACACAAGAAATACGGCAGGTTGTTCTTGGTAAGGTTCGGTGGTCTGAAACTATGATCGGTCAAGCCTCAATGTTAGCGAAGAATACTTTAGGAACGGAAACATATGAAACACTTATTTCCAGTTCTGCTCCATGGGCAAGACAACAGCTAGTCTGTCAGTGATTTTGCAGTATTGTTTATTTCAAATGCGATAATGATGGGTGAATTCAACATTACTATTAACCAGTGATACCGAAAAAGGTCCGGTGCGTTTAGCTTTTCCGGCAAAGGTGGCAGCCTATTATTTTCCTCAACTTTATCCTGCGGGCATAGAGACCGAAATGCTTTAATAGCTGTATTGGTAAATCTTTATATTTGATTAACCGCGTGTTATAGCAAGTCCATAATCACGTTTTGTTCCATAACCAGTTGAAGTTACGAATGCTTCTGCCGGTACATATAAAAAATAATTTACAAGTTAAATTGACATTATAATTGGTTGTGTGAGATGATTAATTAAGCTCTTTTCCAACTTAGGGAATGGGCATCCTCCTGAAAAGCCGGTTCTCCCCCCCCTAGATAAGAACCGGCTTTTTCAAGTCTTAATGAATTCGAACTACAATTAATAAAAGCGTTTATCACAGGGTGTTCTCTGGTTTCCAGGGTATGCTGCTCTTTTTTTATTTCATTCGCAATCGGTTGTAGTGGGAAAAATTGTGGCAGACATTTTTATTTCATGGTTGACTGCTTCGGATTGTGAATGAATTGAGTTGTCGGAGGCGCCTGCCTCTCAACGGAAAGAAGTCAATTCAATATTCATGCGGGGTCAGTGATGTATCGAATCGTTTTGTTGTTTACAATATTAGCCGTCCTTTCCGGATGCAAACACCAGTTCACTCTTCCTCCCGACCAGCAATATGTCCTGGAGTCTTTGTATCCATATGGAGACACCGAGTATAGAACCTATGCGTCCCTCCTGCTTTCCCTGAAAGATCGAAAATGGACAGTCAGGAAACTGGATCCTAAGAAAGGGGTCTTCGAGGCGGAGTACTGCCATAAAGTTTCCCACGATTGCATGACGCTCAGGGGGAAGATCCGGACCGATTGGAAAATCACCTTCGTTATCGCCGATAAAACCTTCGATGACCGGCACGCCTATAGATTCATAGACAACCTGACGAGATCGTATAAAAAATACTCGAACCTCTCTAACACCTTGATGACTGATAAGATCAAAGGCACTGTGTTTTGGAGGACCGTTAAAAACCTTAAAAACTAGAATAATCACCGGTTTCCGGAGGCTCGCCTTTTCAAGTAAAGTCTCGGATCGGCTGATTTGTGGTGTGTGATTAGTTGTAAAATCGTTTAACCTGCGTTCCGCATTATCGGGAGTCTATTAAGGGGACTCCCATAACATAAGAAGCAAAGGGGGTAGTCATGAAAAGAAATCTTGTTTTTTCGAGCATCCTGGTCTTGATTTTTAGTTTGTCGGGTTGTGTTGCCAGTACTTCTGGGAAAATAGATACCTCATCCATAAGCAGGATTGCGGTTGTCTCAATGTCGATAAGTGACTGGGGCGGTTCGATTAAAATGGGGGGAGTCGGCACTACGCCTGTTGCCAAGCTGATGGCCAAGACGGCAAACAAAATGCTTACCGATACCGAAGAAAAGCTCGGTTCGAAATGGCAGGTCGTTAAGGCCTCGTCCTTTGTCGGCAGCGGTAATTACCAAAAACTGGGAACCGAAAAGACCTTGTCGGTTATCGTTCCGAAAGTTAACGGCAAAGAAATGGCTGTTTTTACTCAAGTGAGCAAGGAAATCAAAGGGGGGCAGATTGCGCCGCAAATCGCCATGAATCTATGCAAGGCATTGAAGGTGGATGCTGTCGCTCTGGTCTTTTCGGAATGGACTGTTAAAACCGGCGGAATTGTACCCATGACCAAAGCCGTTACCAAGAACATCTTTACCATCTGGGATGCCAACGGCAAGCAGCTCACCAAAAAACGGGTCGATATGATGGGCAGCAAGTCCCTGGGGGCCTTTGGGGTTAAAGCGGTGAACGAGAATACCATCAGCGAATGGCACGCTTCATACGATAAGGCAATGAATAAGATTCTCGCTTCTATTTAAAATATCCGACTGATATTTATTCATCATAAGATCAGTCGGTTGGCACCTTGAAGGGCTTTCTGGATTTCCCGAAAGCCCTTTTTCGTTTGATAGAGAGCTAATCTGACTGTAAGCTTTAATTGAAGTGGTTGTGTGTGGATCTGAAACGAGCTGTTTTCGCAATATTACAATAAATGGCTCTCTATCCGGAGCTGCACTTTAAACAATAAAAGGATGTCGCATATGAAATGGTTTGGTATTGCTGCCGGCATTATTGTTTTTATGATGTTGTCTGTTTTCCTGCTGCTTTTCACAGGGCCGGGCAATAAACTCCTTACCCCGGTCATCGAAAACAAGATCAGCAAGGCAACCGAGTTACAGGCAACTCTGCAAAAGTTTGAACTGCGGCCTAGCCGCTTCGCCGTGTCGCTGTTTCTCAGCCAGGATAATCATGTTGAGGCTGAAGGCAGTTTCGGACTGTTCAGCCGGGAGCTGAAGGCGGCCTATCGTGTTTTGCTAGATGACCTGTCCGCATTGCAACCACTGACCAAGACCGCGCTAAACGGAAAGCTTAGGACCGATGGGTTGGTCACCGGGCGTTTCGATGATCTTCTCGTCACCGGTTCAAGTGAAATAGCTTCAAGCAAGACAACCTATTCCTTGAAGCTGGAGTCTTTCTCTCTCAGTGGTATCAAGGCCAGAATAGTTGATGCCGAAGTGGCCCAGCTGCTTGAAATGGCAGGGAAGAAACCCTTCAGTAAAGCCAGTCTTACCCTTGATCTGGATCTTCGCAACATCGATCCTGAGCATCTGGACGGGGAGGCGGTTGTCGCCGTCAGCAAGGGCATTATAGATACAGGGTTGATGAAAAAGGAATTCGACCTGGCCCTGCCGGAAACCACATATACCATGCAGGCCAACAGCCACCTTGAAGGCAAGAAGATCAGCTATAAGGTGAACTTCGAATCAAACCTTGCCAGGTTCCTTTCGGAAGGGACCTGCTTGCCGGAATCGCTGCAGACCGACCTGAAGTATGATGTTGACGTAAAGGAACTGGCGCTGTTCAAACCCCTGACCAACTCACCGCTCCGCGGCCCCTTCAAGACCTCCGGGACTGTGAAGGGAGACCGGCGGCAAATGGCAGTTTCCGGTACCTCCGATATTGCCGCAAGCCGGACCAGTTACGATATCAGCCTTGAAGAGCTCAAGGCCCGGCGGTTGTTGGTCAAGATGGATGATGGTGCGCTTGCCAAGCTTCTCTACATGACAGGGCAACCGGAATTTGCTACCGGAGCTATTAACGTCGATTTGACCCTCACCGACCTTAACCCCGAAAATCTTAAAGGCCAGGCCGAGGTAAAAATCAGCAATGGTAAGGTGGTCCCGGCTGTTTTCAAGAAGGAATACGACATTACCCTGCCGCAAACGACCTTTACCTCCGGCCTTACTGGTGACTTGAAAGGCAAGGAGATCGCTTATCAGGCGCGGTTTGACTCTGATCTTGCCAAGATCGGCTCGGAGGGCAGCTTTATCCCGAAAACCATGGGGATGGATCTGGGTTATAAAGTTGATGTCACCAAGCTGGAACTGCTGCAGCCCTTTGTCGGAATGGCGCTGCGCGGAGCACTGAAATTGAATGGTACGGCCAAAGGTGATCGGCAACGGCTTGAGGTCGCAGGGGCAAGTGACCTGGCCGGCAGTAAGACCACCTATAAGGTTGAACTGAAGGATTTTGCCCCTGCGGCAATAACCGCCAAAATTGATGGCCTGCAGCTGGCCCGCGCCCTTTATATGCTCTCGAAACCACATTACACCGACGGGGTATTGAATGTGGATATAGATATTGCCGATGCAAAGGCGGGTGAGCTTAAAGGAAACATCACCACGGCGATCAGTAAAGGGCGGCTTGACGGTAAGGTGATCGCAAAGGAATTCGAGTTAGGTGAGATGCCCGTGACAACCTTCACCGGCAAAACGCAGACCACCATGGCCGGAAAGTTTATCGACACTACCGCCACCCTGAATTCGACCCTGGCAGGCCTCAAGGTCGGCCGGATGCGTTACGACCTTGACGCCGCACTTCTGACCGGCGATTACCAAACTGATATCCCCGATCTTGACCGGTTGTATTTTGCGGCCGGCCGTCACCTCAAAGGTTCGATGGCCGTTAAAGGGGACTTGGAAAAAGGCGAACACCTTAAGCTCACCGCCCATGCCGATACGATGGGCGGCAGGATCGATTTCACGGTCCTTGACGACGAGGTCCATGGCGATTTCAAAAAAATCCAGACCCTTGAAACCCTGAGGATGCTGGTTTATCCGGAGATTTTGGCCTCTTCGCTGGACGGCTCGCTTGACTACAATCTTGAACGTAAAAAAGGGACCTTCGCCGCTAAACTCAGTGACGGCAAGTTCACTCGAAATATCATGCTCGACCTTCTCCTGACCTTGGCCAAAACGGACCTTTACAAAGAGCGGTTTACCGGCACCCTTAACAGCAGGATCAATCAGGAGTTGATACGCTCAGATCTCGAATTGAAATCGAACAATTCGGCGATAACCGGTAAGAATGCGGTTATCAACTCCAAAACAAAGGTAATCGATGCCAGGCTCGATGTCCTGGCCAACAATAATCCCATCGG
>Ga0102953_1001318_pt1 | contig 15952 bp, 11 predicted proteins | sample SalPon2A_C_D2_MG_FD_78509 | JGI IMG/M metagenome (GOLD analysis project Ga0102953, IMG submission 78509) | Soil microbial communities from South San Francisco under conditions of wetland restoration - Salt Pond MetaG R2A_C_D2_MG | ecosystem: Environmental > Terrestrial > Soil > Wetlands | place... | reverse complement strand
GCTCAGGTCGAGGTCGCGCTTGTCGGAGGCGGCGAAGGCGACGCCCACGGCGAGCGCGGTCACCGCGGCCACTGTCGCCGCGGCCGCGACACGCGCGGCGAGCCGGCGTCGCCTGATGCGGAGCGGGGTGGGATGGCTGTCCATGCTGGCCCTCCAAGGCCTGCGGTGGCGCCGGCGCGCGTCGACGCTTCGGCTAGGCCTGGCCGACCCGTGCCACCGGAGCGGGCGTGGCGACACGCCCCGGGCCCCGCGCGCAGCGGAGGCCCCGGCACGTGGCGGCCACCCCGCAATGTTCATGGATGACCCTGCCGGCGCGCATCGGGCGTTTCCAGGACCGGCGTGTAGGGGAAGGCCCGACGCCGCGGCTCCTGCCGCTCACCCGCCGTCGGTCAGGTAAACCGGGTTCGACAGCGCCCGCCGACGGGGGTGCGCCAGGACCTCCTCGAGCGTGATCCAGCGCGGCACCTTGCCGCGCGCGGCCAGCGCCTCGAAGGCGGCCGAGACCGCCGCCTCGTCCCCCACCGCCACCACCTCGGCGCGCAGGAACGGCCCCGCGGCCTGCCACTGCCAGCCGTCCTGGAAGGCGTCACCCTCCACCGGCACCTCGCGCACGGCGCCGCTCGCGGCCACGTAGCGCAGCACGGCCCCGGCCCCGCCGGTGACGGTCGCGCGCACCCGGAGCCGCCGGCCGGCCGCGGCGGGCACGGCCCCGCCCATCGCCACACCCTCCACCTCGAGCTCGAGCCGCGGCCCCTCGGGCCCCTCGCTCACGCACGCCCGGCCCGAGCGCAGCCCCGCCAGCAGCGACGCCTCGGACAGCTCCTCCAGGTAGAACCACGTCGTGGGCGTCCCCACCCACAGCAGCTCGGGGTCGGCGTCGGGCCAGCCCGGCTGGTGGCGGTCGCTGCCGCCGGTCAAGGTCGGCCGCAGCCCGCGCCGCAGCTGCGCGTCGTAGCGCTCCAGCGCCTCCCAGTTGCGGTAGCCCCACGGCCCGTTCCACGCCTCGAAGCAGTCGGCCCCGTCCGGCACCGCGTACTCCCAGTCGCAGCCGATGCAGCCGGGCGCGGCGCGCGGGTGGTTGACGGCGAACAGCCCGCCGCGCGCGTGCACCTGCTCGACCAGCGTCGCCACGTCCGCGTCGTCGCGCAGCCGGAAGTCGACCCAGCCGTCCACGCCCCAGACGTTGGCGTGGCCGCGGTAGGTGGTGATCTCCTCGCCGGGGAGCAGCACCAGCTCCGGCGTGCTGGACGCGCGCACGGGGCCGTGGTGGCCGGTGGTGTTGTGGTCGGTGACGGCCAGGAAGTCCAGGCCGCGCGCGCGGGCGGCCTCGGTGAGGTCGCCCAGCGAGCCGTGCGCGTCGCTGTAGTAGGTGTGGCTGTGCAGGTCGCCGCGGAACCAGCGCGGGCCGGGCACGCGCACGGGCCGCGCCGGCACCGGGGCCGAGACCGGCAAGGGGTCGTCGCGCAGCTCCACGTCCACCCGGTAGGCGCAGGGCGCCTCGCCCAGCTTGGCCAGCCCCAGCACCACCTGCCAGCTGCCGGCCGGCATCTCGCCCGCCAGGTAGCCGGGCGTGGCGACGTCGGTGGCCACGAACACGTGGTCGCGGGCCGAGCCGCTCCACCCGCGGAAGCCGCTCGTCGACGGGAACGGTCCCATGCGCGGGTCGAACAGGCCGAGGTCGAGGATGTGCCCCGCGTCGTAGCGGTAGCGCACGTCGATGCGGGTGGTGCCGGGCGGCACCTCGAAGGGCAGCGTGAGGTAGGGGCCGGCCGCGCCGGCGTCCCCCCGCGCGTCCGTGGGGGCCGCGTCCGCCCCCCGCCCGTCCGCCGGTGCCGCGTCCGCCCGCCGTGCGGCTGCCGGTGCCGCGTCCGCGCCCCGCCCCCCCGCCTGCGCCGGCTCCGCCCCCCGCCCGTCCGCGCGCAGCGTGCCCTCGAGGGCGAGCGCCTTCACAGCGCGATCCGGTTCCCTGCCTCGTCGAAGAGATCGAGGTGGGCGGGGTCGACCCGGAAGTGCGCGACCTTCCCGAGCGCGGGCGGCTCGTCGCCGAAGAGGCGCGCGGTGATGAGCCGCCCGTCGATCATGCAGGTGATCAGGGTCTCGGGGCCGAGCGGCTCCAAGGTGTAGACCTCGCCGGTCACCGTGGCGTCCGCCTCCGCCGGCGCCAGCTGCAGGTGCTCCGGCCGGACGCCCAGGGTGAGGCTGTCGCCGTCCCGGAAGCGCTGCGCCAGGCCCTCGCGCCAGCCGGACACGTCGACGTGGAAGCCGTCGTGCCGCAGCACGGCGCCGCCGTTCCGGAGCTCGAGCCCCACCGGCAGCAGGTTCATGGGCGGGCTGCCGAGGAAGTTGGCGACGAAGGTGGTGGCGGGCCTGCGGTAGACGTCCAGCGGCGCCCCCATCTGCACCACGCGCCCGCTCTCCATCACCGCGATGCGGTCGGCGAGCGCCATGGCCTCGGCCTGGTCGTGGGTCACGTACACCGCCGTGACGCCGAGCTCGGTCTGCAGGTGCTTGAGGAAGCTGCGCGCCTCGACGCGCAGCTTGGCGTCGAGGTTGGAGAGCGGCTCGTCGAAGAGGAACACCTGCGGCTTGTGCACCACGGCGCGCGCCACCGAGGTGCGCTGCTGCTGCCCGCCGGAGATCTGCCCGGGCCGGCGCGCCAGCAGCAGCTCGATGCCCAGGCTCCTCGCCACCTCCTCGGCGCGCGCATGCCGGTCGTGGGCGCCCACGCCGCGGACCTTGAGCGGGTAGGCGATGTTCTCGGCGATGGTCATGTGCGGGAACAGCGCGTAGTCCTGGAACACCATGCCGACGTCGCGCTCCTTGGGCTTGGCGTCCGTCACGTCGCGGTCGCCGATGGAGATGCGGCCGCTCGTCGGTTGCTCGAGCCCGGCCAGGAGCCGGAGGGTGGTGGTCTTGCCGCAACCGGAAGGGCCGAGCAGGCAGATGAACTCACCCTCGCTGATGTCGAACGAGACCTCGTCCACGGCCTTGACGCTGCCGAAGTGCTTGCTGACGTTATCGAAGACGACTCGAGCCAATGGCTGAACTCCCTAGGACTTGATGCCGCCGAAGAAGCGGAACCCGTAACGCCAGTTGACGAACAGGTAGAGGACCAGCACGGGGATGGTGTAGAGCAGCGAGTAGGCGGTGGTGAGCGTGATGATGGGCGTGCCGCCTTCCGTGTAGAAGGAGTAGATGGCCACCGAGGCGGGCATGTTCGTCGGGCTGCGCAGCAGGATGAAGGGCACGAAGAAGCCGCCCCACACGTTGACGAACGTCCACACCGCCACCACCATCATCCCCGGCCGCACGATGGGCAGCGCGATGTCCAGGAACATGCGCCAGGGGCTGGCGCCGGCGACCAGCGCCGACTCCTCGTAGGAGCGCGGGATGGAGTCCACGAAGTCGCGCATGATGAACACCGCCGCCGGCAGCAGGCCGCCGGTGAACACCAGGATCACGCCGAGCTGGGTGTCGATGAGGCCCATCGCGTAGATGAGCAGGAACAGCGGCACCATCGCGGCCGTGCCGGTGACGATCGACGAGAACAGCACCAGCCCGTAGGAGAGCATGTCGGTGCCGCGGATGGGCGCGCGCGACAGGGCGTAGGCCATGAGCGTGGCCAGCAGGGTCACCAGCAGCATGGCGCCGACGCCCTGGATGATGCTGTTGGCGAAGAGCGCGCGCACGGCGAAGCCGTTGGCGAAGACCTTGCCGAAGTTGGCCAGCGTGAAGGGATGCGGCAGCCGCACGAACAGGTTCGCGCGGGCGTCGAACGGCGCGAAGACGAGCCACACCAGCGGCAGCGCGAACAGGCAGGCGAAGACGGCCGCCACCGCGTAGAACGCCGCCCGCGAGACGACCAGCCCCAGCAGCCTCACGTGGCCGCCCCCTGCTGCCGCCTGAGCAGGCTCAGGTAGACCAGCGCGAAGGCCAGGTTGATCAGCATCATGATCATGCCGATGGCGCTGCCGGAGCCGAAGTTGAAGTACCGGAAGGCGATCCGGTAGGTGAGGATGGACACCACCTCCGTCTTGAAGGCCGGGCCGCCGCCGGTGATGAGGAACGGCGTGAAGGTGTTGAAGGTCCACAGGGTGATCAAGATAAGGTCGGTCACGATATGCGTGCGGATGAGCGGCAGCACGATGTCCCTGAGCTTCTGCCAGGCGTTGGCGCCGTTCACGTCCGCGGTCTCCAGGTGGCTGGGCGGGATGGAGCCCAGCGCCGAGGAGAACAGCAGCATGGAGAAGGCCGTGCCGCGCCAGGTGTTGAACAGGATGATAGACAGCAGCGGCACGCCCAGCAGCCAGTCCACCCTGCCGAGGTGGAGCGCCCCCAGGATGTGGTTCAAGGTGCCCTGGCGGTAGTCGAGGAAGGCCGACCAGGCGAAGGCCACGACCACGTCGGGGATGATCCAGGCGCCGATGGCCAGCGTCTGCACCGTCTGTTTCACCCAGCCCTCGCGGCGGTAGAAGAACCACGCCAGGAACAGCCCCAGCACCGCCTGCCCGATGAGCGCCGAGAAGAACACGAACTGCGCCGTGATGAGCAGCGAGGAGCCGAACTGGCCGGGTTGCAGGAAGGTGCCGGGCGCGAACAGCTGCGCGTAGTTCTTCAGCCCCACGAAGTGGGGATGCAGCGCCCCGGGGCCGGTGAGCGAGCGGTTGGTGAAGCTGACCACCGCCACCCAGAAGAACGGCAGGATGATGAAGGCGAAGATGAAGACGGCGGCGGGCGCCAGGAACATCAGGCCTGTGCGCAGGGGGAGGATCGTGCGGCGTTCAGGCAAGGGAGTCTCCGGAGCGGGTCGGGGGTCCGGCCGGGCCGCCGCGTCCATGGCGGCCCGGCCGGACCTCACCCGGAGTCGCTCAGTTGCTGGCCGAGCTCATCAGGTCGACGGTGTTGCTCGCCCCGACGATCTGCGTCACCGCGGCAGCGTAGGCGTCCATCGCCTGCTGCGGCGTCATCTGGCCGGACACCACGTTTTCGGTCATGAGCTGGATCTGCTCGGAGACCTTGGCGTAGGCGTCGTTGTTGGGCCGCGACACCGTCAGCGGGAGCAGCGTCTTGGCCGTCGTGGTGAGGAAGGGGTTGTTGGGGACGGGCACGTCGTCGCGCGCGCTGATGGAGGGTTGGTAGGTCTCGTAGGCGTCGCGGGCAGCCTTGCCGTTCATGAACGCCAGCAGGTCCCACGACAGCTGCGGGTGGGAGGTGTTGGGGTTCAGCACCCAGCCGGTGCCGCCGGAGGCGGTCACGAAGTCCTGGCCGCGGATGCCCTTGCCGGGCTGCTCGGCCGGCATCTTCGCCCAGCCCATGACCTGGTCGCGGTTCTTGACCGCGAACTCGCTGCCGGGCTTGGTCACGGAGCGGTAGAACCAGTCGCTCTCGACCAGCATCGAGGTGACGCCGTCACGGAAGTTGGCGAAGGACTGGTTGCGGCCGTCCTTCACCAGCTGCACGCGCGGGTCGCCGAGCTGGTAGTCGTTGTAGATCTCCTTGTAGAAGTTCAGGGTGTCGAGGATGCCCTGGCTCTTGACCACCCACTTGCCGTTCATGAAGGGCTGCTCGCCGGTGCCGAGGATGAGCATGTAGTAACCCTGCAGCGTGGTGGCCTCGCCCATGTTGGTGCCGGCGTCGATCTGCAGCGGGTAGGAGTTGGGGATGGCGGCCTTGATCTTCTGCGCGGTATCGATGATGTCCTGCCAGGAGTGCGGCTGCCAGTTGTCGGCGTTGGCGATGCCGGCCTTCTGGAAGATGTCCTTGCGGTAGAAGATCATGCGCACGTCTGTGCCGTTGGCGATGCCGTAGCGCTTGCCCTGGTAGGCCATGATGTCCTGGATGCCCTGGGAGATGTGCGACCAGCCGTCCCAGCCGGTCACCGCGGAGCCCGCCACGGTCTCGAGCGGCTTGAGCAGCCCGCCGCTGGCGAACTCGGGGATCCAGAAGCCGTCGAAGGCCATGACGTCATAGCCCTTGTGCACGGACAGGTCGAGCGCGTACTGCTGCTTCAGCGCCTCGTCGCTGCCGCCGAACTGGTTGAGGGTGACCTTCACCGGCGTCCCCTGGGTCGACATCTGCTGCTCGAAGTTGGGGATCACGTACTTCTGGAGCCACTGGACCTCGGCGTCGTTGACGCCGCCGGCCACGCAGCGGCAGGTGATGCTCAGGTCGGTCTGGGCGAAGGCCGGCAGGGCGAGCGCGGCCAGCGCGCCGAGTGCGATGAGGATGCGTCTGGGTCGGACGAACATGCGTACCTCCATAGAACCGGGCTCTCGGGTTCCGTCTAGGACTGCGCGTCGGACGAGCGTGACGGGCCGGCACCCCCTCTCCGTTCCCGTGGAACGATCTCCAGGGTCACGACTTCCTTGGGTCCGAGGTCGAGGTCGATGGTCGATGACACGGGGTCCAGCGCCTGGCGGCGCTCCTCGGCGAGGTTCAGCAGGTGCGCCTTGCGCGGGACGTCCCAGAGCCGCAGGGCGCCGGCCGCGCGACGCGTGGCAGGGTTGAAGATGCGGAGCACGATGCTGTCGCGCTCCTCGGCGCGCTTCAGCGCGGTGAGCTCGAGCGGGGGCGGCAGCTGCAGCCAGCTCCGCGGCGCGGTCGCCGTGGCGGCCGTCCGGACGAGCGGCGGCGCCTGGAAGGCCTGCGCCTGCTCGAGGAGGGGGCCCGCGTCCCAGGCGCCGCCGAACGGCAGGACGGCCAGCTCGAAGACGTGCTCGCCGGGCATCTGGGCGCCGGGGGTGGGCAGGGCGGGGCCGGCGCCTTGCGGACGCGAGCGCAGGTCCCGGCGCGACAGCCAGCCGACGCAGCGCAGCAGCGTCACGCGCAGGTCCACGCCGTCGTCGCCGGGGTCCGCCTGGTACTCGGGCAGGCCGCGGTTCAGCACCGCCAGGCCGCGCGTGCCGTCGCCGACCGCGATGAAGCGGCGCTGATGGCTCGTGCCGCTGGGCGCCTGGAACCAGCCGTCGCCGGCCGGCGGCGCGAGGGGCCGTTCCCGCACGTCGAAGTGGCCGTCGGCCAGCACGTGCCGGCTCCGGCCGCCGCTGTGCAGGCGGAGCCGCAAGCGGTGGTCCTGGGCGCGGTTGTCGACGCGCACGCGCAGCCGCACCAGCGGCTCGGCGGCTGCCAGGCTGAGGTCCAGGACGATGTCGAGAGGGACCCTGCCCTCGCGCCGGGAGCGGTCGCCGCCGAGCCGAGCCGGCAGCTCGCCCCGGTACGCCAGGCGCACCGTGCCCTCCACCGGTCCGGCCGCCAGCAGCTCGGGCGGGCCCGCCGGCGCGTCGAAGACGAGCGGTGCGTCGCCGGCGAGCGGCGAGAAGTCGTACTCGTCCCCGGCGTCGGCCTCGTCCTCGAAGGCCAGCCGCAGCGGGGTGCGTGCGCCCGAGGCGAGGTCCGTCACGCTCACGGCGCCGTCGGCGTCCACGTCCAGGCGCACCGCCGCGTTCTCCAGGCGGACCGCGTCGCCTTCCCGCGTGACGCCGAGCGTCGGGCCCGCCGCGGCCGCACCCTCCCCGTCGAGGCGGAAGCCGGCGACGCCGAGCGCGGGCAGCGGAGCCGTGAACCGCAGGCGCACGCGGTCGAGCGTGCGGTCGCTGCGCCCCGGCTCGTACATGGGCTCGACGTCGACCTGGCAGGGAAGCGCCCGGCCCGCGGCGTCGGCGACGGCCAGCCCGCGGCCGGTCCCGGCGGGCAGCTCGAGCGTGTGCTCCACGGTCGCGGTGCGCGGGTAGGGGAGCGGGTTGTAGACCGTGAGGGCGGTGCCGTCCGCGCCCTCGCCGAGCGCGCGCAGCGCCTTCGAGGTCACCACGCCGGCCAGCTGCTCCACGCTCGCGAAGCGCACCATCATCTCGTCGTGGACGGCGTCCACGGAGCAGCCACAGATGGAGTCGTGGGGGTGGTTCTGCAGCAGCAGCCGCCAGGCCTCGCGGATGAGGTGGTCGGGGTAGGCCTGCCCCTCCAGCCAGGCCAGGCTGGCGAGGGGCTCGGCGAAGCGTTCCAGGCGCGTCTCGGCCGCGTTGTTGGCCTGCTTGAGGTAGACGCGGGCGGAGAGCACGCCCGACAGCACGTGCTGGTAGCGGCTGCCGCGGAACTCGCCCTGGAACGTCTCCAGCCCGCCCAGCGGGCTGCGGGCGGCGGCTACGAACTCCTCGATGTCGGCGTGGACGAAGCGCACGCCGGGCACGGCGGCGTTCAGCTCCGCGACGATGGTGGGGACGTTGGGCTCCGGGAAGAGGTGGTCCGAGCCGTTCAGCAGCAGGACGGCGCCGTTGGTGCGGTAGGGCGCGATGCCGTCAGGCAGGCGCTCGAACGACTCCTGCAACCAGTCGGGCAGGCCCGTCACCTCGCCATCCGAGCCGAACAGCACGGACGTGACCTGCCGGACCGCGCGGGCGCTGTCGTAGCGGTCCTCGAGCCCCCAGTCGGCGTGCCCGAGGCCGGCCGCCGCCGAGTAGGTGCCGAGCAGGTGGACGGCGAAGATGTCGGTGCAGCCGTCGGCCGCGAGCCAGCGGAACTCCCCGCGAAGCCGCTCGCCCTCGTCGCCGACGCCGCGCTCGAAGACGATGCTGTCGAGCCCGAAGCCGCGCGCGAGGAGCGGGAGCTGCGAGATGTGGCCGAACGAGTCCGGCGTGTAGCCCACCGGCAGGACCGGCCCGAAGGCGCGGCACACGCGGCGGCCGAAGAGCAGGTTGCGCACCAGCGCCTCGGGGCTCACCAGGAACTCGTCGGCGAGCACGTACCACGGGCCGATGCGCAGACGGCCTGCGTGCACCTGCGCTTCGATCGCCTCGCGCTTCTCGGGGCGCAACGCCAGGTAATCCTCCAGCACGATGGCCTGGCCGTCGAGGGTGAAGCGGCGGTAGTCCGGGTCGGTCTCGAGGATCTCGAGGACGCGGTCGATCACGTCCACCAGACGCGCGCGGAAGACCTGGAAGGGCTGGTGCCACTCGCGGTCCCAATGCGTGTGGGGAACGATGAAGGCGGTCGTGGTGGCAGTGGTGGCGTCAGACACGGATCCCTCGTCTTCCGTGAGAACGTTCGCGCGTTGGGCCCGGAGCGCGGACCGGGTCGTGAGGCGGGCGCGCGCCGCGCCGCACGCCGGGACCGCCGGCACCAGGCTCGATCCGCGCTGTCAGCGCCGTGTCAGGCCGGGCGCTCACGCCGATTCCCTCAGCGCCAGGGTGTGCGGCACGATGCAGCGCTGCCCCGAGCCGGCCTCGCCGCGGACGGCGGCGAGCAGCAGCTCGGTGGCCCGGCTGCCCAGCTCGAAGGCGTTGAGCTCGACGCTCGACAGCCGGGGGTCGGTGTACTCGGCCAGGTCGTCGTTGTTCATGCCCATCACCGCGACGTCGTCCGGGATGCGCCTGCCGTGCTCGCGGAGGGCGCGCATGGCGCCCACCGCCATGCCGTCGCTGACGGCCAGGACGCTGCGGAAGCGGATGCCGTCGTCGAGCGCTCGGAGGACCTCCCGGTGCGCCGCGTCGGCGTCGCCGGCGATGAAGCGTACGAGCCGCGGGTCGGGATCGGCCCCGGCCTCGCACACGGCCCGCCGGTAGCCCTCGGCGCGGTCCAGCGTGAAGGTCTGGTGCTCGGGGCCGTTGAGCAGCAGCACCGGGCCCGGCGCGGAGCGCAGCAGGTGGGCGGTAGCGTCGCGGGCGGCGCGGACGTTGTCGTTGTCGACGCTCGGCGCCGACGCAACGGACGCACGGCCTAGCACGACGACGGGGAAGGCGTTCTCGGTGAGCTGCTCGAGGATGGCGGGGCCGGCCGAGGGGTTCATCAGGATGATGCCGTCGGTCCAGCGCTCGCGCACCAGCCGCTCGGCGACGGACTGGGCTTCGGCCTCGTCGTCGAGGATGGACAGCGCGAAGCTGTAACCCCGCTCCCGGGCGGTGTCGTGGATGCCCCGTACCAGCCGCGTGAAGAAGCCGCCCGAGAGCGCTCCGCTGCGTTCCGGGTCGAGCAGGTGCAGCGACCAGGTGACCCCGTGGGACAGGCTGCGGGCGGCGCGCATGGGGTGGTAATCGAGCGCCTCGGCGGCTTCCAGCACACGCTGCCGCGTCTCCGGGCGCACGCGCCGGTCGTCGTTGAGCGCGAGCGAGGCCGTCGAGACCGCCACTCCGGCTCTGCGCGCGATGTCCCTGATGGTGCTCACCAGCGTCTCCCGTCGAACGGTCATCGAACCGGTTCGATGAACCGGTTCGATGACACGTGGCCCGTCGATCTCCGATCTCCCGTTCCCCTTCACGGCTTGGACAACTGGGTACGACTCTAGGGCGTTCGCGGGGTCGTGTCAACAACCTCGAGCGTCGCGCGGCGACACGACCGCAACCGGAACGAAACCATGTGGATGTCCGAAGGGTTTCGAGATGGCCGATGCGTGCTTCTGTTATCGTCTCCCAAAGGTTCCGACCTGACCGGCGATCGGCGTGGCCGTCGCCCGGTCGCGGCAGGCTTCGGGGTGCCGTCTCCGCACGGGAGGGAAGCTGTGGATAGGATCCGATTGACCACGGCGCAGGCGCTGGTCCACTACCTGGCGCGGCAGCACACGGAGCGCGACGGGCGCGAGCAGCGGCTCATCGCAGGGGTGTGGGCGATCTTCGGGCACGGCAACGTCGCCGGCCTCGGCCAGGCGCTCGAGGCGTACGGCGACGTCCTCGGGCTGCCCACCTACCGGCCCCAGAACGAGCAGGCGATGGTGCACGCCGCGGCGGCATTCGCCAAGCACCGCAACCGCATGAGCACCTTCGCCTGTGCCAGCTCGATCGGGCCCGGTGCCACCAACATGATCACGGGCGCCGCCGGCGCCACCATCAACCGCCTGCCGGTGCTGTTGTTGCCGTCGGACTACTTCGCGAGCCGCGTGCCCGACCCCGTGTTGCAGCAGCTCGAGCACGAGAGCCAGCACGACGCCAGCGTCAACGACGCCTTCCGGCCGGTGAGCCGCTTCTTCACGCGCATCAGCCGGCCCGAGCAGCTGTTGTCGGCGCTCCCCGCCGCCATGGCGGTGCTGACCGACCCGGCCCGCACCGGCGCGGTCACGCTGGCGCTTCCCGAGGACGTGCAGGCCGAGGCGTTCGAGTGGCCGGAGGCGTTCTTCCGGCGCAAGGTGTGGCACGTCGCGCGCCGGCCGGCGGAGGCCGGGCCGCTGGAGGCGCTGGCGAGCGCCGTCCGAGCCGCGGAGCGCCCGCTGATCGTGGCGGGCGGCGGCGTCATCTACAGCGAGGCGGGCGAGGCCCTGCGGCGGCTCGTCGAGAGGTTCGGCATCCCGGTGGCCGAGAGTCAGGCGGGGAAGGGCGCGCTCCCCTGGGACCACCCCATGAACCTCGGACCCGTCGGCGCCAACGGCGGCCTGGCCGCCAACCGGGCGGCCCGGGAGGCCGACCTGGTGCTGGCGGTGGGTACCCGCCTGGGCGACTTCGTGACCGCCTCGCGCACCGCCTTCGCCGATCCGCGGGCGCGCATCGCCGTGCTCAACGTCGATGTCGGCGACGCCAACAAGCTCGGCGGTCTCGGCGTGGTGGCGGACGCCCGCGCGGGCCTGGAGCAGCTGCTCGGGCGCCTGGCGGACGCCGGGTACGCCGGCGCCTCGGGGGCGCGGCGAGGCAGGCTCGAGGCGCTCCGCGGCGAGTGGACGAGGGCCGTGGACGCGGCCCGGGCCCCGCTCGACGGCGCCGCTCTGGGGCAGGGCGAGGTCATCGGCGCGGTGAACGGCGTCTTCGGCGGCCGCGCCACCATGGTCTGCGCCGCCGGCAGCATGCCCGGCGACCTGCTCAAGCTGTGGCGGGCCGAGGACGACAAGGCCTACCACGTGGAGTACGGCTACTCCTGCATGGGCTACGAGATCCCCGGCGGCGTGGGGGTGGCGCTGGCGGAGCCCGGCCGCAAGGTGGTGGTGATGGTCGGGGACGGCAGCTACCTGATGATGAACGCCGAGATCGTCACCGCCGTGGCGGAGGGGCTCGACCTCACCGTGGTGGTGGTGGACAACGGCGCTTTCGGGTCGATCCGGGGGCTGCAGCGCTCGCTCGGCTCGCCGGTGTTCAACAACGAGCGCCGCGCCCGGGACGCCGCCTCCGGGCGCACCGATGGTCCGCGGGTCGCCGTGGACTTCGCGGCGCACGCCGAGGCCATGGGCGCCCGCGCCTTCCGGTGCGCCGACATGCCCTCGCTCGCGTCGGCGTTGCGGCTCGCCCGGGAGGCGCCGGGCGTCAAGGTCCTCGACGTGAAGGTGGCCCTGGAGCCGGCCGTGCCCGGCTTCGAGGGCTGGTGGGAGGTACCGCCCGCCGAGACCTCGGACCAGGCGGGCGTGCGCGCCGCCCGGGAAGCCTACGAGCGGGACCGCGCGCGGCAGATCCTGGTCTACCCACCCGCCGAGGAGGCCGAGGAGGACGTGTGATGCGCATCGCGACCGCACCCATCAACTGGAACAACGAGGACGTGCCGGGCTACCGCCCCAACACGCCGTACCCGAAGATCCTCGACGAGATCGTGCGTGCCGGCTACGCCACGACCGAGTGGTCGGCGAGCCTGCCGGAGGACCCGGCCGAGCTGGGGCCCGACCTGCAGCGCCGCGGCCTCGGCCTGCTCGGCGCCTTCGTGGCCATGAACCTCCGGGACGAGGCGACGCGCGCGTCCGAGGTGCGCCGCGCCGTGGCGAGGGCCGCCTTCCTCAAGGAGCTCGGCGCGCGCTACCTGGTCGCCTCCGACGACGGCGACGCCGCCAGGCTGGGGGCGGCCGGGCACGCCGAGCACGCCCCGACGATGAGCGACGACCAGCTCGCCGGCATGGCGCGCGCCCTCGAGGAGCTCGCCCGCACCGTGCGGGCCATGGGCGTGACGCTGGTGTTCCATCCCCACGTGGGGACCTACGTCGAGACGCCCGGCGAGATCGACCGGCTGTTCGCCGGCACCGACCCCGAGCTGGTCGGCTGGTGCCTGGATACCGGCCATCAGGTCTACGGCGGCGCGGACCTGCGCGCGCTGGTACGGGCCCACGGCGCTCGTGTGCGCTACGTGCACCTGAAGGACGTGGACCGGAGCGTCCTCGCCGAGTCGCGGCGGCGCGGGTGGAGCTTCCAGGACGCCCTGCAGCGCTTCGTGTTCTGCCCTCTGGGCAGTGGCATGGTGCCGCTCGCGGAGATCCTGGAGGTGCTCGCCGGGGACGGTTACGAGGGGTGGCTCGTGATCGAGCAGGACACCACCGCCGACGACCCCACCGAGAACGCCATGCGCAACCGCCAGTGGCTCGAGCGCCTGCTGGGGAACCTGTGAGGCAGGCGGCGCATCGTGGCTAGCATCGGTGTCGCCCTGCTGGGCGCCGGCCGCATGGGCAGGATCCACGCCGAGACGCTGCCCTCGCTCCCCGGCGTGACGGTGGTCGCCGTGGCGGACCCGCTCGAGGAGGCGCGGCAGGCCGCCCTCCAGGCGAGCGGCGCGCTCCGTGCCTACGTGGATCCTGCCGAGGCCATCGCCGACCCCGAGGTGGACGCCGTCGTCATCGCCACGCCCACCCCTAGCCACGCGCCCCTGGTGGAGGCCGCCGTGCGGGCGGGGAAGGCGACGTTCTGCGAGAAGCCCGTGGCCGAGTCGTTGGAGCGGGCGCTGGCGTTGACGCGGACGGTGAGGGACAGCGGCGTTCCCTTCCAGATCGGCTTCCAACGCCGCTTCGACCCGGCGTACGCCGAGATGCGCGACCGCATCGAGCGCGGCGACGTCGGCACCATCGACCAGTTCCGCTCGGTGGGCCGTGACCCCGCACCGCCCCCCCTCGCGTACCTGAGGGTGTCGGGGGGTATCTTCTTCGATCAGGCCCTGCACGAGTTCGACCTCGCGCGCTTCCTCGTCGGCGAGGTCGCCGAGGTTAGCGCCTGGGGGGCGGTGCGCGTCGACGAGGAGATCGGCGCCATGGGTGACGCGGACACCACCGTGAGCATGTTGCGCTTCCGGAGCGGCGCCCTGGGCGTCATCGAGAACTCGCGGCGTGCGGTGTACGGCTACGACATCCGCACCGAGGTCTTCGGCAGCGCCGGCAAGCTGGTGGCGGATGCGGTCCCCAGGACGCCGCTGTGGCGGTACGGGCAGGAGGGCGTGAGCGCAGACCACTACACCTTCTTCACCGACCGCTTCCGTGAGGCCGCGCGCCTGGAGCTGCGTGCCTTCACGGCCAGCCTGCGCGAGGGTCGCGCGCCCGCGCCTGGCGTCGATGACGCGCTGCAGGCGATGCTCATCGCCCAGGCCGCGACCCGGAGCTTCCGGAGCGGCGCCCCGGCAGCTGTGGAGGCGATCCCATGAACCCCATCCGCCCGACCTCCGACGAGGGTGTGCTGCTCGACGTGAGCCCCGAGGCCGCAGGCTGGACGTACCTATCCTTCAGGGCCGTGCGCCTGCCGGACGGCGAGCGCCTGCAAGGCGACTGCGGCGCGCGCGAGGTCGCGCTGGTACCGATCCAGGGTGCCGGGACGGTGCGCGTCGGCGGCGATAGCTTCCGCCTCGGCCGGGCGAGCGTCTTCACCGAGCTGCCCTCGGTGCTCTACCTCCCGCCCGGCACGAGCTACACGGTGGAGGCCGCCGCGCCGGGCTTCGAGTTCACCGTTGGCGGCGCGCCGGCGGAGGGGCGCTATCCGCTCAGGCTGTTCCGGCCCGAGGAGATGCGGGTCGAGATGCGCGGCGGCGCCAACGCCTACCGTCAGGTGAGCCACATCCTCGGTCCCCATCTCCCGGCGGAGCGGCTCTACCTGTTCGAGGTGTACACCCCGAGCGGCTTCTGGTCGGGCTGGCCGCCGCACCGCCACGACGGCGAGGACGGCTCCGCCTACGTGGAGGAGGTCTACTACTACAAGGTGCAGCCGGCGCACGGCTGGGGCATCCACCGCAACTACACCGCGGACGGCGAGGTGGACGACCTGATGCTGGTACGCGACGGCGACCTGGTGCTGGTGCCGCGCGGCTTCCACCCGGTGGTGGCCCCGCCCGGCTCCAACCTCTACTACCTGAACTACATGGCCGGGGAGCTGCAGGACGGGGCGCGCGCCACGCCGCCGGTCGACGACGCCGACTGGGCGTGGATGCGCGAGGACTGGGAGGGGAAGCCGGTGAGGCTGCCCATCCGGGCGAAGTCATGAGGGCCGAAGCGCGCCGGAGCACCATCATCGACCTGCTGGAGCGCGAGCGCACCGTCTCCGTGGAGGAGCTCAGCACGCGTTTCGGGGTGAGCGAGGTCACCATCCGCAAGGACCTCACACAGCTCGAGGAGCGCGGCTTCCTGCAGCGCGTCCACGGCGGGGCGGTGTTCGCGCCGCGGGTGCTGTACAACCCGTCGTTCAAGGAGAAGGAGCACATGCGCTCGGACGCCAAGCGCGCCATCGCGCAGCGCGCCCTCGAGGAGGTGCACGAGGGCGAGTCGATCATCCTCGACGCAGGCAGCACCACGCTGGCGCTGGCGCGCCTGATCCGGCGGCACCGCAAGCGCCTGGTGATCATCACCAACTCCATCCCGGTGGCGCTCGAGCTGGCGGGGTCAACCCTGGACGTGCTGCTCCTGGGCGGCCACCTGAGGCACCACAGCCTCGCGATGATCGGCCCGGCGACCGTGGACACGCTTCGCTCGTACCACGCCGACACCGCGTTCATGGGCGCCACGGGCGTGCACGTCGATCACGGCTTCACGACGCCGAATGCGCTCGAGGCGGAGACCAAGGCGGCGATGGTGCGGTCGTCGACGAGGGTGGTCGTGCTGGCCGATGCCGGCAAGCTGGCGCGCGTGACGCTGGCGAAGTTCGCGGACCTAGGCGAGGCCGACCTGCTGGTCACCGACGCCACGGCGCCGCAGGACTTCGTGGCGCTCGCGCGGAGATCGCTGCCGTGCGAGCTGGTCCCGGCGGAGGATGACGGGCGCGACGAGGACGAGGCCCGGGACGACGGCTGGGAGGAGCAGGCGCATCCGGAGGTGCAG
>Ga0102953_1001317_pt1 | contig 15960 bp, 12 predicted proteins | sample SalPon2A_C_D2_MG_FD_78509 | JGI IMG/M metagenome (GOLD analysis project Ga0102953, IMG submission 78509) | Soil microbial communities from South San Francisco under conditions of wetland restoration - Salt Pond MetaG R2A_C_D2_MG | ecosystem: Environmental > Terrestrial > Soil > Wetlands | place... | reverse complement strand
TGCTGCTGTCGCCGCGGCCGTTCACCCAGCCGCCTCCGGTGTCCGGCCAGACGCCGGTGCCGCGCTTGGCCGTCTCTCCGGTGGTCTGGTAAGTCCCTGCCATTGAGAACTCCCACGCCGCGCGCCGAAGGGCGTCAGCCGACTGGCCATCGGGAAAGTTCGGGCTCCATTTCGGGTAATGGTCCTCATACCCGTACTCTTCGTCCACCTGTGGAATGATGCGGCCGGTGGCGGCCTGCAACTTTCGCTGGTGGAGCATCCAGGGATAGTAAGGCTGGTGCCATTCCTGAAAAGAGGTAAATCCGAACCATTTTGCTGTGCGATCCTGCTGGGTGTTGTCAACCGGATGGTCGGTTCCGAGATGATGATAGGGGTCGAGCTTCTCCACCAGCAGCGCGCCCATGACATGCGACCAGCCCAGGCTGCGAAATGAGCTGATGTCGTCTCCCAGGTCCCAGGTGATGTTTGAAAACGCGCTGAAGCGGGCCGCCGCATAACTGAAATAACGCTTTTCGTCTGCGCTGAGCGCGGCGGGATGAACCTTGGAGTCGTTCCACTCCATGATCACCGAGATGATCATGTTCTTGGAACGCGCGTACTTCAGCATTCGGTCCCACTTCTGGAAATACTTCAAATTGAACCGCGTGTAGTCGAAGCCCGGGTTGTCAACGCTTGTGGGACGGGCGGCGACCCAGACGTTGAGAAAAGGTTGGAATTCGCCGTCCGGAACGATGGGTTCGCCCCAGAAACTGTGCGCGGCCCGCCCGGAAAGCAGCACTCGGATGCGATTCACCTCCAGCGATGAGAGACGATCAATGATGCCGCGGATGACGCTGTTGTCCTTCCAGCCCATCATTAGAAATGCTGTGGTGCCATTCCAGAAATAGTGTTGCCCTGTGCCTTCCCAGATGAAATGCCAGGGGTATTTCGGGTCTACGCGAAGAATTCCTTTAAGGTGCCCGTCAATCGCGCGGAAGGTTCCCTGGTGGGATTTGGTGAAATCGCCTTGCTTGTACGTCACCGTGTAGGTGTAGTCGCCCGGTTTGTTCGGCATGAACCGAATGCGAAACACGCTGCCGTCTTCGGAATCGCAAAAACCCTGAACGTGCGTCGGCGCCTGCCCGGCAGCTTCAAATTGCCCGGTCACGCTTGCTTCGGTAAATGGATTCCTGACGTCCGGGGATGTGACACCGACCGTTATCTCTACAAAGTTGTAGGCATCAACCGATGCAGCGGATTGGGAAAAAGAAACATTCGCAGGCGCCGCCTGAAGGAATCCTGGTGCGGCGGCAAACAGTGCAATCAGAAACGCCAGGACCCCAGCGTTCTTTGTATGAGCATTCATGAGCGTTTCCTCTTATAAGGATGAAACCCTGTTTCAGGGCTCCGCACGAACGGACAGGTTCCAGCAATCTAATCGACAACCAACTCCCAGCCAAAGCCCGGACGATCGGGAGGCCGCATGTAAATGCCTTCTGGGCCACGGGTGATCTGGTTCTCTTCTTCAAACCGCTGGTAAACTTCCGGCGGGCCGCCCGGAGGCGGCAGGAACATTTCGCACCAGGGGCTGTTGGTGGTGGCCATGATGAAATGCGCTCCGCCGTGCGACCACCCGGCGTGGGGAATTACAGGAATGTTGTAAGCGCCGGCCAGCGCGGCGATGTGGCGCAGCTCGGTGAGCCCGCCGCACCAGGTGATGTCGGGCTGCCAGATGTCAACGGCGTTATATTCCAGCAGCAGGCGGAAGCCCCAGCGAGTGTACTCGTGCTCGCCGGTGGCCAGCTTGGTGGTCTGGATGCGCGAATGGAGCCGTTTGAAGCCGTCGTAATCGTCGGGAGGCAGAACCTCTTCCATCCAGTAAACGCGGTAGGGCGCAACCATCTCCGCGAATTCGATCGTGTAATCTTCAGTGAGCGCCATCCAGCAATCGAGCATGATGTCGCCGTCGGGCCCCAGAGCCTCCCTGGTGGTGCGGACCAGTTCCGCATTTTTCTTCAGCCCGTCACGGCCGTCGGCCGGGCCGTAAGGAACGGCCAGCTTCAGCCTTTTGTATCCGAACTTGATGTGCTGCTCAATGTCATTGCCCGTGCAGTAGGCGGGAATCCGGGGCTTGGTTTCGCCGCCCAGCAACTTGTAGACGGGCATGGCGAGCGCCTTGCCGATGATGTCCCACAGCGCCAGGTCCACCGCGCTGATGGCGTTGATCACAAGCCCCTTGCGCCCGTAGTAGAGCGTGGAACGCCACATGATGTCCCAAAGCTCTTCCACGTTAAAAGGGTCTTCGCCCATCAGTAGTTTGGTGAGGTGCCGCTCAATCACAAAGCTGCAGCCCGGCCCGCCAAAGCCGATTCCCTTGATGCCCTTGTCGGTGGAAATCTCGACTGCGCCGGGCCCCAGGTCATCGGCCATGAAAGAGGTTCGCTTTGCCTTGTAGCGGGGATAGATGGACATGGGATTCGCCACCACGGCGCCACCCGTGCTCCAGGAACCCGCGGCGGGCTTGTAGGCGGGCAAAGGTTTTGCGGGCCGGGGACGGACCATCCGCACGCCGGTGATTTTCAGCTTGCTGGGCTCGTCGCGAAAGGCCAGGGGAGCAGGCGAAGGCAAAGGCGCAGCCGAGCCTCGTTCCGGCGCGACCGCTCCTGCAAAGGCTCCCAGGGATAAAGCCGTGCCAGCTTCGATGAATTTTCTGCGGTCCATGTCGAACCTCCTGACGGCTGGATGAACAGGTGCCCTGCAACGTGCTTGAGGACGCTGTTCCTCCAGGCGGAGTTTGCGTGACTACCGGTGTGCGAGTGGCGGAGCAGCCGGACGAACAGCATATCCGCCGCTTGCCCTCGTCGGCCGAACGGGTGTTCGCGTTCGATCCCGGCGCACAGACTACCACGCGGCGGCCGGGTGAGTCTATGGCTTGTGTTGTCGCAGACACTTCCGCACGCACCTCAACTTGTGGCGGGAAGGCAGCGGGCAAAGAGAAGCGCGGTTTGGGTCTCTGTCTTCCCATCCCCGGCGCTCCTTGCCGATTCGTGAACCGAATGGACGGAGGGGGCATCTAAAGAAACATCTCAACAAGGAGGCCGATTGCAATGATTGCGATAGTTGGGGCTAGCGGGAACACCGGGGGCGTGGCGGCCGAAATATTGCTCGAAGGCGGCGAGAAAGTTCGCGCGATCGGGCGGGACGCCAGCCGCCTGGAGAAACTTACCAGCAAGGGGGCGGAGGCCTTCACTGCTGACGTTACGGATGTTGCCGCGCTGACAAAGGCTTTTGAGGGAGCCAAGGCAGTCTACGTTATGATACCGCCTAACATTTCTGCGCCTGATGTGCCGGCCTACCAGGCGAGCGTTTCGGATGCGCTGGCGGAGGCTATTGCGAAGGCTAAGGTTCCGAAGGCGGTGATGCTCAGCAGCATAGGCGCGGACAAGCCTGAAAAAACGGGGCCCGTCACGGGGCTTCATCATCTGGAAGAGAAGTTGAGCGCCATCGCGGGCCTGGACGCGGTTTTTCTGCGTGCAGGTTATTTTATGGAAAACCTTCTGCCGCAGGCTGCGGTGATTCAGAAGCTTGGCATGCTGGCCGGGCCGTTGCGCGCGGACCTGCCCCTGCCGTTCATTGCTACGCGCGACATTGGCGCAGCCGCTGCGGAACTGCTGCTGAAAGCGGACTTCACCGGCAGGCAGCCGCGGGAACTGCTGGGCCAGCGCGAGGTGACCTATGCCGAAATCGCGCCCATCATCGGCAAGGCCATCGGGAAACAGGGCCTCAGCTACACAAAGCTTCCGGCCATGATGCTGCGTCCGGCATTGACGCAGATGGGGATGTCTAAAAGCATGGCAAACCTGCTGTTGGAAATGGCAGACGCGCTGAACAGCGGCTACATGGCGCCGCTTGAACCTCGCACCGAAACCAATACCACGCCGACTTCCATCGAATCTTTCATCAGCGAAGAATTCGTGCCGCGCTTCCAGGCGGCGTGACGCCGATTGACAATAGAGGCAAGAACAGCGCGCCACGAGGGCCTGCGCTACCGGCCCAGGCCGTGGTCCTTCATCAGCTTTGCGACGCCGGAGACGGCAGTGTCGGCGCTTGATTCGAGCGACTCAATCACGCGGGCCTGGTCGGCCTTGGGGCGGTTCTGGCTGAGCTTGAATTTCGCTTCCAGGCGTTCGACAGCAATTTCAAAACCCACAATGTTGCTGAGCATTTTGGCGCGGTAATTTTCATTGAGGCCGCGCCACTGCTCGAGGTACGCCTGTTCGAACTGCCCAATCGTTTCCAGCAGGACCTCCGTGAGCGGTCCGGGCTCGTGGAATACACGCGCGCGGCCGTAGGCGTGGACGGCGGCATAGTTCCATGTGGGAACGCTTTCGCGCGACCCGTAAAGGCTCGGCGAGATGTAGGCGTGCGGGCCGTGGAAGATGACCAGCGTTTCCTGTTCCTGCTCCATCATTTCCCAGTGCGGGTTGGCCCGGGCCACGTGCCCGCGCAGCAGGATTCCGCCCGCCGATTCAGTGACCAGCACGGGGATGTGTGTGGCGAACGGCGATCCATCGCCGGCGGAAACTACAATTGCAAAGGGGTTCGCCTGCATAAAACGGAGCGCAACCAATGTATCCTTCATACGGTTGAATTCGGGTATATACAATTTGGGACCTCAGTGTGAAGGGCGAAACCGGATGTTGCAGCCTGACCGCTCATGGCGCGAAATGCGCGACATCAGCGTCGCCCCAGGTGCTCTTCATTGAATCATAGGGAAAGGGGATGCGGCAACGGAACCATACATTCCCGAACAAACCGCTTGTTCCGTGCGTATTCTGTAGTAGGTGAAGGGCCGGTCATGCTCAAGTGGATTTTACTCATGGCTCTTGTGCCTTGCCCCGCACTTTGCAGTGGCCAGGCGCTGCCGTCGGCGGATGAGATTATGGCTCGCGTAGCGGCCAACCAGGACCGCGCGGTGAAGCAGCGCGCCGAATACGTCTACGAGCAGAGGATTCGGGTTATCAGCCGCAAGACAAATGGCAGGCTGATGCGCGACGAGACCACAGACTACCTGGTGACCCCCACGCCGGACCGAACAAAGAAGGAATTGAAGCAAGTTGTGGGGCGGGCGTGGGTGAAGAAACATTACGTCGAGTTCAGCAAGGAGCCGGGTCCTGGTTCGGACAGCCTGGACGGAAACCTGGTTGACGACCTTCGCGACGATCTGGCCAACGAGCACTCAAAAGACGGCTTGGCCCGCGACCTGTTTCCCCTCACTACCGATCAGCAGAAAGATTACAGGTTTGAACTTGAAGGCGAGAAGACCATCGAAGGACGCTGTGCTTACGGCATCCGTTTCGTCCCCCGCGACAAACACGACATCGCATGGGCGGGAGAGGCGCTGATCGACTGCCACGACTACCAGCCCGTGCGCGTGTATACGAAGCTCGCTCGCAAGCTGCCTATTTTGGTTCGTGCGGTGCTGGGCACCAGCCTCCCAGGAATCGGGTTTGACGTGGAATACAAGCGCTTTGGCGAAGGCGTATGGTTCCCTGTCAGCTTCGGCACTGAGTTTCGTTTGCGGGTCATCTTTTTTATCAAGCGAGACATCTCGATTTCCCTCAGGAATTCAGGTTTCGAACACGTTCACGTCAAGAGCAAGGTGCTGGAATTCAAGCAGGTGCGGTGAAGCACCCAGGCGGCAGGAGGGCCGCTGCCGGACCTTCAGCCCGGATGCGGTGCGTCAATTGTACTTATCGCAAAGAGCTCAACGTGTGCGTTGCCAGAAAGCGCCGTGGGAGATCGCCCTAATAGACGGGGGCGCCAACCCTCTATCCGCGCGATGGGTTCATGCTGTGTCAGGCTGTTTTCTTCTTTGGCTGGGGCGCCGGTTCGGTGCCCGTTTCCGTATTCCGTTCCAGCGCCTGCAAGGCTGCCTTGAGGCGCTCTTCCATGTCCTTGCGGTCCCAGTTTCCGAAAGCTTCCGTATCGGCGAGTTCCTTGCACATCAGGGCGTGACGCCGCAGGGCCTTGTGCATTTCGGGCTGGCGGGTATGCTCGGTTACGGTGGTGATGGTCTCGAGCAAGTGCAGAGTTACAGCGACGCTGGTGCGCCCGTACTGGCGAATCTGGTCAAAGGCGGCATTGGTGAGCCCTGCAAAGGTGACCGGCTTCAGGATGACGCGGAGCCGGCCCTGCTCGTCAAAGCGGTAAGGCGAAGGATCGTACTTGTCCGCGAGTTGACAGAGTGAAGCCCCCAGCCAGTCGATGCAATTCATCGCGGTGTGAGGATCATTGATGCCCGGCGAGAGCGCGCGCAGGGCGACTTCGACCAACTGGTGGATGGAAAACTCGATATCCTGCTCGGAGGTGCGCGCGCTCCCCAGGATGAATGGGCCGGTTAGCGACCCGCAAAGCTCTTCGGTCAGGCGCTCGGATGGCCAGGCGCTCAGCAGACAGCAACCCTCGACGATAAAATCGCCCGGCCGTGTCTTGACCTGAAGGATGAGGTCGTTTTCCGTGGCGCGGTGGACGAGGGTGTCAACGTCAATTGCCTGCAGATAGCCGCTTCGGGGTGCGCTCACCATGCAGGATTGCTCTTCAAAATTCTCCGGAAGAGCGGCAGCGCCCGGAGGGAGCGCAACTTCGTTCGCGCGATTTCTGATAAGGCGTTCGACGGCCGCGTTGAGGTCCTCACTGACAGCCGCAATCACGTTTTCGGCGCGGATGGAATCGGAGACATGGTGGATGTAGAAGATCAGAACGCCCACGTTAACCAGCGCCAATACCAGTGCCAATGCTACCGACAAATAGGGAACGAAGGCATGTTCGGGAATGCTTCGCACCGTCCGCAAGACCAGCAGGCAGTACATAAACGTGGCGATAAAGATGCCGAGAACCACCTGGTTGGTGGTGTCCCGCATGAAGTTGACCAGCAAGCGCGGGCCAAACTGGGAGGATGCCAGCGTGAGGGCCACAATGGTGATGGAGAAAACCACGCCGGCTACCGTGATCATTGAGGCGGCGATGGTGGAAAGGATGGTGCGGGCGCCTTCAGGCCCACCGCTGTAAATCCCCTGCAGCGGTCCCCATGCGTTCCACCGCAGGCTGGAGCTGAGGGCGGTTGTGACGAACGCCAGCGCCACTGCCATGACAACCAGCAGGGCGGGAACAAACCAGTAACTGCTCCGCATGCGGTACCACAGGTTGGACAGGCGCGCCTTCATCCGCACTCCTCTAAGCGGATTCTAGCATCCTGTGCAAAGCCAAGGCCACGCATTTGCCTTCGAGGCGTTTGAGCGAACGCGCCGGTGGGGTGGCTTGCACTGTGAGTGCGAGGGATTTTCCCGCCCCTCCCCAGCCCTTTGACAATTCTCGGGCAGTTGTTGTAGCTTTATTTAACCAAAAGGAGAAGAACCATTGCGCAAATTTTCGATTGCAGTGATTGTGGGAACCTTGTTGCTGTCCGCCTGCAGCATGACGGGCGGGTTGAAGTCCAAGCAAGCTATCCAGGGCGCCATCGAGACTCACCTTCGGGGCAACCCGCATCTGTCGCTGAAGAACTTTGATACCCAAATCGAAAACGTCAAGTTCAAGGACGACACTGCTGACGCTCTGGCGAAATTCGTGTCGAAGACCAACCCGAACGCCGCGGTGGAGGTTCAGTATAAGCTGAAGCTGGACGGCCGGCAGTGGAAAGTGGTCTCCAGCAAGCCGGTGGGCGGCCAGGGGATGGGCGGCATGCAGCACGGCGCAGCCGGTTCCATGTACATGGGGCAGCCGGTACCCGGGGAGAAGAGCCAAACGGGCCCGTCTCCGGATTCAAGCCATTAATCGAGAACACTCCGGCATCCGGCATGAGAGCGGCCGCGAGGATTCTGCCTTGCCCGGGCCGCTCTGAATGCTCTGAGCAAACTATTCCTGAATAAAATTCCACTTCTGCCGTTGGACGGGCAGACCTGAGCGGACTTCCAGCTTTCCGCCGGGTGAGCCATCCCTTTTTCAGCGCCCGGGTGTATTCTAATAAATGAGGCGTTGGGAGATGGGCAGTCGCTTTTTTATGGCAAAAAGATTGTTTTTGCTTGCCATTGCGGCTGTAGTGTGCACGGTGGCCGGCGCCCAGACGAAACCTGCGACTTCCACCGATTACCTCAGGCAGGGAAATCAGTTTTTACAGCAACAGAAATGGAAGCAGGCTGAAAGCGCCTATCGCAAGGCTTTGAGTCTCGCGCCCAACTCCGCGAAGGCCCACTATGGCCTGGGGAACGCGCTGGCCGCACAGCAGGATGTGGGCAACGCCATTCGGGAATACCGGCGCGCAATCGAGCTGGCTCCCGATCTGAAGGGAATTCATCGCGCTCTGGGAGCGCTGCTTGAGAGTATTGGGCAGCTTGCCCAGGCTCTCAAAGAGTATCGCGCAGAACTCCAGCACCACCCCAATGACACAAACACGATGGCCAGCATCGCGCGGGTTCTGGCAACGCAAGGAAATTATCACGAAGCCCTTCAGGAATATCAGCGCGCTCTGGCAAAGGACCCCCAAAATGGCAGCCTCCAGGCAGCGCTGGCGAGCACGCTGCTGAATTCCGGGAAGATCAGCCAGGCGGTGAAAGCCTATCAGAAAGCCGTGAAGCTGGCTCCCCAAGACGCTGACATTCACGCGGGCCTGGCAAATGCGCTGACGCTGGAGAGGCAATATGCCGACAGCATCAAGGAGTGGCATGAGGCCATCAGGCTGAGCCCCGACGACGCCCACCTCCATTACGAACTTGCCGCCGCGCTGGAAGCCACCGGAAACCTGGTTCCGGCGATTTATGAGTACCGACAGGCGGTCTCGCTGCGGCCGGACCAGCCCGTCTACCGGTTCAACCTTGCTCTGGCTTACCGCGAATCCGGTGATTATGCGGATGCGGAAAAGGAACTGCAGCGGGTGATCCGCCAGAGCCCGGACAACGCCGACGCCCACAAGGAACTTGCCGCGACGTACCTCTCGGTGGGAAATCAGCAGGCCGCTGTCACCCAGTATCGGGAGGCGCTGCGCCTGAAGCCGGGAGATGCGAAACTCCATGAACAGCTTGGGCTGGTGTTGCGGAAGACCGGTGACCTGACCGGAGCGGTGGCGGAGCTCAAGAAGGCCAGCAGGCTCTCTCCCAACAAGGCGAGCTACCGCCAGAACCTTGCCGAATCTCTGGAGTCCCAGGGAGATCTTCAACGCTTTATTATGGATTACCGGCAGGCCGTGAGGCTCCGGCCCAAAGACCCCACAGCGCACTTGAATCTGGCCAACGCCTACCTGTCTGCCAATCAGACGAAAAACGCTCTGGACGAATACCAGGTTGCGGCCCAACTGGCTCCCAAAAGCGCCGAAATCCAGTACCGGCTGGCCCTGGCGATGAAGGCCGCCGGCAACACCAAAGAGGAGCAGGCCGCGCTGGAAAAGGCCGTCCGGTTGCGGCCTCACTTTGCGGAGGCGCTGGAGGCGCTGGGCGACCTGCTGGCGGCGCAGAAGAACTACGAGCTTGCGGTCCCCACCTATCGCGACGCGCTGCGCGTGCTACCGAACGACCTGAACCTGCGGATGCGGCTGGCCAAGGTTCTGCAGGCGAATGGCGATCCGCAGGGCGCCGTGGAAGTGATTGAGCAGGCCGTGAAGCTCGATCCGACTTCCGTGGAATATGAGCTGGAGCTTGCCGACGCGCTGGTGGCGAAGAAGGATTACAGAACAGCGGCCAGGGTTTACCGCCAGGCGCTGGCCATGAAGCCCTCAGACCCGAAAGTTACGGCCAAGCTTGGAGCAGCATTGCTGCAGATGGGCGACACCAAGGGGGCCGCAGAGGCGCTGCGCCAGTCTCTCAAGAGCAAGCCGAATGATCCCCAGGCGCACCTGGAACTGGCCCAGCTTCTGCAAAAATCCGGAGACTTTCCCGGCGCGGCCCGGGAGGCTAGAGCAGCGCTGAAAATAACTCCCAACTCTCCCCAGGCCCACTACGCGCTGGGCTCGGCGCTGCTGGCCCAGAGCAACCAGGATGAAGGCATCAAAGAGCTTCGGGAAGCGCTGCGCGACAATGCGAACTACAGCGCAGCGCGCCTGGCGCTGGCCAACGCCTTGAGGCAGTCAGGACAACTCTATGAGGCCATCGGCCATTATGAGCAGTACCTGCGCGACAATCCTTCCGACGCCTCGGCTCGGCTCGACCTCGCTGAGGCTCTCAATGCTAGAAAGAATTACACCGCCGCCATTGAACAGTGCGAAGAAGCGCTGAAGCTGAAGCCCGACAACGCCCAGGCACATTACGATCTGGCAGTGAACCTGCAAAAGGCCGGCAAGAACCGGGATGCGCGCCGGGAATATGAAACCTACCTGAAACTCGACCCCAAAGGCCCCAATGCGGAAGCCGTCCGCACCATCCTCAGAAAACTGGCCAGGTCATAGGCCTGCCGCAGCGCGGATGGCGGCAGCCCCCCAGCCGGTAAGGGAAATCCCCTGTAAAATCTGCACAGGTTTCTAACGCCCCAACAGGGATTTGGCGATGGTTTGGAGCTGCATGAAGGAGGTGCCCTCGTAGATCTTTCCAATCTTCGAGTCGCGCAGGTATTTCTCGGCAGGGTAATCCTTGGTGTAACCGTAGCCGCCGTAGATTTCAATGGCTTCCGACGCCACGCGCTCCGCCACTTCGGAGCAGAAATACTTGGCCATGGCCGCCTCTTTCAGGAAAGGCTTGCCAGCGTCCTTCAGTCGCGCAGCATTCCAGGCCAGGAGTCGGGCGGCTTCCATGCGGGTGGCAAGCGTGGCCAGCTGGAACTGGATAGCCTGGAATTCGCTGATGGGTTTGCCGAATTGTTTGCGCTCCTGCGCGTAGCCGAGCGCGTGGCTGAAAGAGCCCTCCGCCACTCCCACCATCTGCGCGGCAATGCCGATGCGCCCTTCGTTGAGCGTCTCAATGGCCACCTTGTAGCCCTTGCCCGGCTCGCCCAGCACGTTCTGTTTGGGCACGCGGCAATCTTCCAGAAGCAGTTCACAGGTGGATGATGCCCGGATGCCCAGCTTGTCTTCCTTTCGGCCCACGGTGAAACCGGGCGTTTCGCGGTCCACCACAAAAGCCGTGATGCCTTTGTAACCCAGCTCGCGGTTGAGGGTAGCAAAGACGATGAAGAGGCCGGCCTCTTTGGCGTTGGTGATCCAGAGCTTGCGGCCGTTCAGGACGTATTGGTCCCCGTCTTCTGTGGCCTTGGTTTCGAGAGCAAACGCGTCGCTGCCCGAACCGGCTTCTGAAAGGGCGTAGGATCCCACCGTGTCACGCGCCAGCCGGGGAAGGAATTCTTTCTTCTGCGCATCCGTGCCCCAGCGGAGAATGGCGTTGGAGACCAGCGTGTTCTGAACGTCAATCACCACGCCGGCGGAAGCGTCGACACGCGAGAACTCCTGAATGGCCAGTGCGGACATGAAGAATGATCCGCCGCTGCCGCCGTAAGCTTCCGGAATGCTGAGGCCCATGAAGCCCTGCTCGAAAAACTTTTCAATCAGGTCAGGACGAAAGATGCCCTCGCGGTCCATCGACTCGACGTGGGGGCCGATTTCCTTTTCGGCAAACTCCCGCGTCGCCGCCTGGAACATCTGCTCCTCTTCAGTCAGCACGGTTAAAGGCTGTATGGCAGGAATGGAAAGTGATGCAGAATCGGACATGAGCATGAACCTCCAATGAATGCAACCATTTTATCACTGTCGCGCAATCATGCATTGGTCCGCCAGAGACACGCAACTCAACACCAGTGTCATCTGGCTGCCGGCCGAGTCGTATTTGTCGGCTATTTCTTTCGTTCGACTTTCAGGCTGACGCGTTCGCCTTCGCCAAGGGGGAGCGATCCGTCCAACTTGAGCACGCCCTGCTGGTAGGTGGCCGTTGCGCGGAGGGGCTTGGAGTCTGCTGAAGGGGCCCGTTGCGGATTCCTGTTTTTTGAAGCGGCGTCCATGGCTTCATTTGCCAGACGATCAGCTTCGCGGTTGTGTTCGCGCCGGACGTGTTCAATGCGGAAGCTATCGAATTGGGCAATCAGCGCGCGGGCTCGAGCGTAAAACACCTTGAGGTTGGCGTTTTTCACTTTGTACTGCCCGTTGATTTGCCGCGCCATCAGTTCCGAGTCGGTAATGATTTTCAGGCACCGGTTGTTGTGTTCCAGCGCATATTCAAGCGCTGCCAGCAAGCCCTGATATTCCGCGACGTTGTTGGTGGCATGTCCCAGGTATTTGGAAAGCGAGGCGAGATGTGTTCCGTCCTCTGCGTTCACCACCACGGCATAGGCCGCCGGGCCGGGATTGCCGCGTGAACCGCCGTCAATGTGGGCGATGATTTGTTTGTTTTCGGCTGATGGATTAGGCATGGGTCAGGATTTGTTATCGCGCGGGTGCCGCATGGCAAACGAGCGCATCGCGAACTCATTCCTGTCGGGAATTTCGCGTCCGGGGATGAAATCTAACCCGGCGCCACTGCCGGCTGGCCGTTTCCCTCTGAGTCCGATGCGGGGCTCAGGCGTTCACTGGAATAGAGGATACGCGCGCAGTTTTCACATTCGTAAAGGCCTTCGCCTGCTCGCACGTCGTAGTAAAGTTGCGGGCGCAACATCACGTTGCAACCCATGCATTTTCCCTCGCGAACTTCCGCCAGCGCCAGACCACCCCGTCCCTTGCGGACAAACTCGTAATGGCTCAGAATGTCATCGCTAAGCTTTGCCGCAAGCTCCTGGCGATCGCTGACCGAATGGTCGCGCTCTTCGGTGCTGGCTTTGGCGGACGCTTTCAGTTCGGCAATTTCATCTGCCACGCGCTTCTTTTCCGCAGCCAGCCTGCCCTCAGCTTCCTTCACCAGTTTCTGGAGTTCCTCGGATTCGATCATCTTCTCCAGAATACGGTCTTCGATGCCGCGTATTCTGGCTTCTTCGCCTTCGATTTCCTTCAGCATGGCCCGGTACTGCTCATTGGTCTTCACCAGGAAAAGTTGATCTTTGTGCTTGGAAATCTTCTGGCTAATCAACTGGATTTCACCTTCCATGTCGCGGCGCTCCTTCTGGTTGGCGGCCAGTTGCTGCTGGCGCTCCTCATGAGCGTGGATGAAATCATTCAGTTGTTTTTCTATGGCTTGGATTTTACTGGGGAAGGAATCAATTTGGGATGAAAGATCAGCGATGTGCTGATCTACTCGCTGTAGATCGATCAGTGTTTTAAGATCGGAGTACACTTCTTCTCCTGCGCTACGAATAGCACTTGCATTAGGGTATCAATTCGAATCAGATGTGCCATGTATTCCTTTATACTCCCGCTCAACCTATTCTGGCACAATCCCCTGCGACCTTCAAGTTATAGGCGGAACGCGAGGTCATCGCCGGCGTGGCGAACGCTTACTGCAGCGTTCGAGAATCAGGTCCGAGTAGGAGTGGGAAAGGATGTCCTCCGGGAGAACTCCAAATAATTCTTTGATTTGCTCCACCTGTCTGCGGGCTCTGCGGAGGCCGTCTTTCCCGACGAAAGCTTCGACTTCCAGGAATTTGCCCAGCCCTCGAACACGGTCCAGGTGGATTTTGATGTTGCCCACATAATAGATTTCACGGACTTTGTTGACCACGGCGGCAACGCCCAGCGCTGACGCCAGCACCTTCTTCAGCGTTCGGACTTGTGCGCGGTCGGAGAATTCGCACAGGAGAACGCGCGAAGGGCGAACCTTCGACACGTTCTGTCTCTGGTAGAAAATCAGGGCGTTTTCAATCTTTCCCTGGCGGAGTTTCAGCCTTCCTGAGGGCGTGTTGAAGTAGGTGTCAACCTGATGATCTGTTCCCGCCACGCGCGGGCGAAGACTCTTGAGAGCGGCCCGGACCTGCTTCTCATCGCGCATCCGGGCCTTGAATTCAATGTTGATTCCCTGCATGGGCAGCCGTATTCTCCCGGCTTTCGGTCAGGGCTTGGCCTGGGTGACGGCGCCTTCCGCAGCGGAAGAGACCAGCGCGGCGTATTTGGCAAAAACGCCCCACTTGTAACGCGGCTCGGGCTTCTGCCAGCTTTCCAGGCGCTTGGCGATTTCCTCATCGGAAAGTTCCACGTCCAGCTTCCGCGCCTCGACGTCGAACACCACGATGTCGCCGTCTTTCAGCGCGGCAATCGGGCCGCCGCGCGCAGCTTCCGGGGCCACGTGGCCCACCATCAGTCCGCGGGTAGCGCCGCTGAATCGGCCATCGGTGAGCAGTGCCACGGATTCGCCCAGACCCTCGCCCACCAGCGCCGCCGTTACACCCAGCATCTCGCGCATGCCGGGGCCGCCACTAGGCCCCTCATAACGGATCACCACCACTTCACCCGCTTTGATGCTCTTGCTGGTGACGGCCTTCATGGATTCTTCTTCGCTGTTGAACACGCGGGCCGGGCCTCGGTGCTTGAGCGGTTCGTGACCGGAGATTTTTACCACGCAGCCATCCGGTGCCAGATTGCCTTTCAGGATCACGAGGCCACCGGTTGCTTTCTTGGCGTTGGCAACGGAACGGATAACATCCTGGCCGGGCGTTTCCTTCACGGCGCGGGCTTCTTCGCCGATGGTTCTGCCGCTGGGCGTCAGCTGGTCTTCGTGCAGCAACCCTGGCTTGCCCTCAATGAGTTTCTTTGCGATCACTGGAATCCCGCCGGCCTTGTAAACATCCACGGCCACATATTTACCCGCGGGTTTCAGGTCTGCTATCAGCGGGGTGCGGGCGCTGATGGCGTCAAAGTCGTCAATGGAAAGCGCAACGCCCGCCTCGCGCGCAATCGCCAGCAGGTGCAGCACCGAGTTCGTTGACCCGCCAGTCGCGGCGACGCTAATGATGGCGTTCTCAAAAGCTTTGCGCGTCAGCACATCCTTCGGGCGAACTCCGCGCTTGAAGATGTCCATCACCAACTGGCCTGCTTTGAAAGCAGCTTCGTCCTTGGCGGGGTCCATGGCCGGAATGCCGTTGAGTCCCATGGGCGAGAGGCCGATGAATTCCATCACCGTGGACATGGTGTTAGCGGTGAACTGTCCTCCGCAGGCGCCCGCTGCCGGGCAGGCTGCGTTTTCAAGCGTCTTCAGGTCCGCGTCAGACATTTTGCCGGCCGCGTTTGCGCCGATGGCCTCATACACGTCCTGGATGGTAACGTCGTGGTTCTGAAATTGGCCCGCGGCAATGGAGCCCCCGTAGAGAAGCACGCTGGGGACGTTCAGCCGCAGCAGGGCCATGGCGCCCGCGGGAATCGTCTTGTCACAGCCCACCAGCGCGAACATGGCGTCAAACATATGGCCGCGCCCAACAAGCTCAATGGAATCGGCAATCACTTCGCGGCTGATGAGCGATGCCTTCATGCCCTCGGTGCCCATGGTGACCCCGTCGGAAATGGCGATGGTGTTGAACTCCATCGGCGTACCACCGGCTGCACGAATGCCCTCTTTCACCTTGGCGGCCAGGCGCCGCAGGTGATAGTTGCAGGGCATGGTTTCAATCCAGGTGTTGGCAACGCCCACGATGGGCCGGGCGAGGTCCTCGTCGGTAAAGCCGATGGCTTTCAGCATGGATCGCGCGCCCGCGCGGTCGCGGCCTTCCAGAATGACGCGGCTGGATATTTGAGGATCGAGTGGCATGAGGCCTCCAGAAAAGGGAATTAGCTCAAGGCTGAAGAAGTGATCATCGCAGATTCCATTTTGAAGAGCAAGCGCCTCACGGTGTTCGAAAGTTGGGTTATGATGGGCGGCGCAAGGAATCCAGGCAAAGGACACAACAACCGTGAACCCGAAAAAGACAACGAACTCAGGCAAAGGTCAAATTGACCGCAGAGGTTTTTTGAAGCTCGGCGTTGCCGGCGGCACGGCCGCGATGGCGGTGCCGTTTTCCAACTGCACGTCGGAAGCGCCCGTTCAATCAGGGCAGGGTGTCCGGCCGTTTGAGCTGGACGATACCAGCGTCAGTTCGCTTCAGGACGCGATGAAATCC
>Ga0102953_1001316_pt1 | contig 15965 bp, 10 predicted proteins | sample SalPon2A_C_D2_MG_FD_78509 | JGI IMG/M metagenome (GOLD analysis project Ga0102953, IMG submission 78509) | Soil microbial communities from South San Francisco under conditions of wetland restoration - Salt Pond MetaG R2A_C_D2_MG | ecosystem: Environmental > Terrestrial > Soil > Wetlands | place... | reverse complement strand
GGTACCACGCACCGGAGGCTCCGGGTAAATTATGTGCCCGTTGGTCCGGGCCAGTAGCTCAGGTGGTTAGAGCGCACGCCTGATAAGCGTGAGGTCGGAGGTTCAACTCCTCCCTGGCCCATGTTCACACACGTCTTCGAAGGGCTGGGTTGCCCGCTGCGGCGCGAATGCCGCGGCGGGCTTCGTCTGCTTGGGAGGTCGCGGACGCCGGTAGGAGGGAGGCACCTTCAAACCGTCGCCCGCCCCTTGCAACCGCGCTCTTCCACGGCCTATCATTGCCGTCGTGTTTGCTTTGACGGCTGATTACGGGTGAAGCGGGAGCACCGGGGACGGGTCTGCGCCACGATGGTGGCGCTCGGGTTCGCTGGATGGTTGGTCACCAGCTGTGGTGCGCAGAGCGCCGGTGGCGGTCCCGTGACGCTCAATCTGTATGCGCTGCCTGACCCGGGTGGTGCGTTCCAACAGGTGGTCGACGATTGCACCGTGCACGCGGGCGGCCGCTACCGCATCCGGTACCACAAACTCCCCACTTCCGCCGACGGCCAGCGCCGGCAGCTGGTGTTCCGACTCGCGGCACACGACGCGTCGATGGACATCCTGGGGACGGACATCACCTGGACGGCGGAGTTCGCCGAAGCTGGCTGGTTGGAACCGTGGCCCAGGGATCTGGCCGCCCAGGTGGCGCGCGGCACGCTGGCGTCCGCGATGGAGACGGGCACCTGGCGTGGCCGCCTCTACGCGGTCCCTTTCGTCACCAACGTGCAGTTGTTGTGGTATCGCTCCGACCTGGTCCCTGAGCCGCCCCGGACGTGGGATGAGATGATCGCCATGGCCGAGCGGCTCGCCCGTGAGGGCAAGCCGCACTACATCGAGATCCAGGGCGCTCAGTACGAGGGCGCCACGGTGTGGTTTAACACGCTGGTCCACAGCGCCGGCGGCGCGATTCTCACCTCCGATGCCCGCGAGCCGGCGCTTGGTCCGCCCGCTCGCAGGGCGCTCGAAACCATGAAGCGCCTGGCGACCTCACCGGCCGCGGATCCATCGCTGTCCAACCAGATGGAGAATGAAACCCGCTTGTCCATGGAGGCGGGCCGCGCGGCGTTCGAGCTCAACTGGCCGTTCGTCTGGCCATCGATGCAGCAGGACCGTCCCACGGTCGATGGCGTCGCGCTCTGGAAGGTGTTCCGGTGGGCGCCGTACCCGGCCATGGACCCGAACCGCCCGGCGCACGTGACGACCGGCGGGCTGAACCTGGCCGTCAGTCGCTACACACGCCACGCGGCGCTCGCCTTCGACGCCGCCCGGTGCATGCGAAACCACCACAGCCAGCACATCGCCGCCGTCCGCGGCGGCTACTCACCCACACTCGAAGACTTCTACCTGCACCCGGACTCGGTCTTCGCCGCGAAGTTCCCGTTCTACCGTGAAGTGTACGCCCAGTTGCAAGCTGCTACCAACCGGCCGAAAACGCCTGCCTACCAGAGCATGTCCATCGTCATTTCCCACGCCGTCTCCCCACCCGCCGCGATCGACCCGCGCGCCACGCTCGAGCAATTGCGCACGGGGATCCGCGACGCGCTCGCCTCGCGGGGGTTGGTGCCCTGACACGCGCCGCCCGCGACCAGCGCCGACTGGGTTGGCTGCTGTGCGCCCCCGCGGTCATCGTCATGCTCGCGGTCACGGCGTACCCCATCGGCTATGCCGTCTACCTTTCGCTGCGCCGCTCGGATCTCCGCTTTCCCAACGCCGCGCACTTCATCGGCTTCGCCAACTACACGACCGTGCTCAGCTCGCCCTACTGGTGGCACGCCCTCGGCGTGACGCTGCTCATCACCGTCGTCTCGGTTGGGCTCGAGCTCGGACTCGGCATGGCCCTCGCCCTGGTCATGCACCGCACCATCTGGGGTCGTGGGGCCGTGCGCACCGCGATCTTGATTCCGTACGCCCTCGTGACGGTGGTGGCAGCCTTCAGCTGGGCCTACGCCTGGACGCCCGGCATCGGCTATCTCGCCGCCCTGCTGCCCGGCGGCCGTGCGCCGCTGACCCAGACCTGGCCCGCGATCGGCCTCATCATCCTCGCCGAGGTCTGGAAGACGACGCCGTTCATGGCCCTCCTCCTGCTCGCCGGTCTCGTTCTCGTCCCCGAGTCACTGCTGAGCGCCGCCGGTATCGACGGCGCCTCGGCCTGGCAGCGGTTCCGGCGCGTGACGCTGCCGCTCATGACCCCGGCCATCGTCGTCGCGCTCCTGTTCCGCAGCCTCGACGCGTTTCGCATCTTCGACAACATCTACATCATGACGGGCGGCAGCCACGGCACCGGCTCGGTCTCGATCCTCGGCTACGACAACCTCTTCACCGCCCTGAACCTGGGCGTGGGCTCGGCCATCTCGGTGCTCGTCTTCGTGGTGGCCGCCCTCATCGCGTTCGTCTTCATTCGCTTCCTCGGCGCGGCGGCGCCCGGGAGTACGGGGGAGCGCGACGCGTGAGAGCCGCCCGGCGCACCGTCGGCTGGAGCGCGGCCAACGTGCTCGTCCTCCTCTGGACGCTGTTCCCCGTCTGGTGGATCCTCGCCCTGTCGTTCAAGTCGCCGGCCGAGATCGGCACCGATGGCGGCCGCCTCTGGCCACGCCACTGGACGCTCGGGAATTACGCCGGGATCTTCCGGACGTCGGAGTTCCTCCATGCACTCCTCAACTCCATCGGCATTGCGCTGATCGCCACGGCCATCGCCGTCTCCCTCGCCACCATGGCGGCCTACGCGATCACCCGCCTGCGGTTCCCTGGCAAGCGGTGGCTCATCGGGCTCTCGCTGCTGGTCGCCATGTTCCCCCAGATCTCGCTGGTCAGCCCGCTCTTCGACATCGAGCGGGGCATCGGCATCTTCAACACCTGGGTCGGACTGATCGTCCCCTACATGACGTTTTCGCTGCCGCTGGGGATCTACATCCTGTCGGCATTCTTCCGCGAGATGCCGTGGGAGCTCGAGAAGGCCGCGCAGATGGATGGCGCCACGCCCTTCCAGGCGTTCATCCGCGTGATCGCGCCGCTGGCGATGCCCGCCATCGTGACCACCGCGATCCTCGTGTTCATCTTCTGCTGGAACGACTTCCTCTTCGCCATCTCACTGACGTCGACGCAGCGCGCGCGCACGGTGCCCGCCGCGATCGCCTTCTTTACCGGCAGCTCACAATTTCAGCAGCCTATCGGCTCCATCGCGGCTGCCGCCGTGGTCATCACGATCCCGGTGGTGCTCTTCGTCCTCCTGTTCCAGCGCCGCATCATCTCCGGGCTGACGGCCGGCGCGGTCAAGGGATAGGCGAGGCCGACACTGCAGAAGGAGAACGCATGGCGGAAATCGTCCTCGACGGCGTGACGAAGCGCTACCCGGACGGCACGGTTGCCGTCCATGAGCTCGACCTCGAGATCGCCGACGGCGAGTTCGTGATCCTCGTCGGCCCGTCCGGCTGCGGTAAGACCACCACCTTGAACATGATCGCCGGGCTCGAAGACATCACGCAGGGCGTGGTCAGGATCGGCGGGGCCGTGGTCAATGACATGGGGCCGAAGGACCGCGACATCGCCATGGTCTTTCAGGACTACGCGCTCTACCCGCATATGACCGTCCGCGAGAACCTCGCCTTTCCGCTGAAGATGGCCCGCACGCCCGCCGACGTCTTGCGTCGCAAGGTTGCCGATGTCGCCGACACCCTGGGGCTGGCCGGCATGCTCGACCGCAAACCGGCGCAGCTGTCCGGCGGCCAGCGCCAGCGCGTGGCGATGGGCCGCGCCATCGTTCGCGATCCCAGGGCGTTCCTGATGGACGAGCCGTTGTCGAACCTGGACGCCAGGCTCCGCCTCGAGATGCGCACGCAGCTCTCACGGCTCCAGAAACGGCTCGACACCACGACCGTCTACGTCACGCACGACCAGACGGAAGCCATGACCCTCGGCGACCGTGTCGCCCTGCTGCGTGCCGGCTATGTCCAGCAGGTCGGCACGCCCCGCGAGCTCTATGATCGGCCGGCCAACCTCTTCGTCGCCGGTTTCATCGGCGCGCCGGCCATGAACCTGCTGCCTGCGACCGTCGAGGACGACCGGCTGCGCACTCCTCTGGGCCCTGTCCCGCTCATCGCCGCGCACCGCCGTGCGCTCGCGGCACACGATGCCGGCCGCGAGGTCGTCGTCGGGTTGCGTCCCGAAGCGCTCGAGCATGCCGGAGCCGGCAACGACACGGGCGTCACCGTCACCGCCGCCGTCGATATCATCGAGTCGACGGGCGCGGACATGTACGCCTATCTGTTCCTCGAAGATGGTGAGCCGGCCGCTTCGGCGTTCATGGAACTGACGGCGACGGACGACGCCGGGTCGGGTGGCTCGCCTGACGGCAGGCAACTGGTCGCGCGCCTCGACCCGGACACGCCCGCCCGCGAGGGCGAGCCCATCGAGCTACGCTTCGATCCGCGGAAGCTCCACCTGTTCGATCCTCGCACCGGCATCCGTATCCCCATGCCGTGAGGCGCCGCCATGCACATCCCGCAGGTTGTCGTGTAGATGACGCGCGACGCCGGCCGGCCGCCAGGTTCGTGGCATTTGTCGGGCCGAAGCGCGTCGGCGGGGAGCGCGACGTCCAGGAGGTGACCGCCGAGATCGAGCCGCGCGTGGCCTTTCCCTGGATGACGTTCGGCGGACAGGTGCCCGGTCCGATGATCCGCGTCCGGCGGGGTGACAGGGTCCGCCTCACCCTGACCAACCCGATGGGCAGCCACAACGCCCACAACATTGACATGCACGCGGTTCCCCCGGGGAGCTGCGGCGTCTTCGAGCTCGAGACGCCGGTGCCCGAGACGATCAAGCTCGTGGACCACGCGGTGACGCGGGTCGTTTGGAAGGGGATGTTGGGGATGATCCACGTGGCGGGCGCGGCGCGCCCGGAGCTCTTCAATCCGAAGCCGTCGCCGGGTTCGTGAGGGGTGTTGCCGCGCTTCCGTGATTCCCGTCGGTCGCGGTCACCCGCCGTGTGATCTCGTCCAGCGCCCGGGCGACCAGCTCCAGCTCGCGGGTGGCCGCCTCGAGATCCGCGAGGCCGCTCGCCGCCGCCTGCGCCTGCGTCGCCACCGCTTCCGCGTCGGTGCGGTTGCGCCCCGACAGCGCGGCGATGTTCTCCATGCGCGTCCGAAGCTCGGTCGAGCGCTCATCCTGCCCCGCGGCGGAGTCCGCGATACGCCGGGCGCGCGCCGTCGCTTCCACGGTGGCCTCCTCGATGGCTCGTAACGCCTCGAAGGCCGCCGCCGAAAGCTCCTCCACCCCCTGCGCCGCGTCCTGGCCCCGTTCCATCTGCCCGATCACTTCGCGCAGCTGTTTCTGCATGGACGCGGTGAGGCGGGAGGCTTCCCGCGTGGCCCCGGTGCTCTGATCGGCGAGGCGTTTCACCTCGGCGGCGACGACCGCGAAGCCGTGGCCGTGCGCGCCCGCGCGGGCGGCTTCGATCGCGGCGTTCAACGCGATCAGATTGGTTTGGCTCGCGAATTCGTTGATCGAGGTCAGAAATCCGGTGATCTGATGTGCGACCTGCGCGAGGGCGCCTACCCGTGAGCCGGCTTCGCCCACGACGCTCTTGAGCTGGACGAGCCGTTGCACGGCCTCGCCGATGCGATCGCGCTGTGCGCTCGCCACCCCGCTCGCGGTGTCCGTTGCCGAGGTCGCCGCCGCGGCATCCTCCCGCACCTCCGCGGCCGCGGCGCTCAGGCGTCCCGTGGCCTCGAGGCCGCCCGCGACGATCCGGTCCTGCTGGGCCGCGCTCTGGCGGATGCCTTCGGTCGACGCCGCCACGGCGCCGGCTACCGGGCGCAGCGCTTCGGCCGCACGGGCCAGCGTCTCGATCTCGCGACCGATGCTCGCCACCGTTTCGAGGAGCGGACGCCGCAGGTCCGCGATGTGCATCGCGGTCGCGAGCTGGGTCGCGAAGGACCCAATGATGGTGAGTTGCTTCCCGCGATAGTGATGGCGCTTGTGGTAGTCGACCTCGAGCGTGCCGAGTACGACGTCCCCGAACACGAGGGGCGCGATCACCAGACTCCGCGCGGGACCCGTGTGGGCTGCCAGACGGGGATCGGTGGCACAGTCATCCACGGCCACCATGCGGCCGTTCATGGCCTCCGCGCGCAGCGTGGCGAGCGCGTCGGACGGGTCGGCACGATTCGGCCAACCGAAGCGGCCCCGATATGTGAGGGCGGGGGCGCCGTCCACGAGACGATAGATGCGGTAATCCCCCCAGTCCAGCAGCCGATGCGCCAGGCGTTCGATCTGATTGAACGCCGTCTCGAGATCCACGCCGCTCGAGATCACGGCCTGGAGTTGATGGATCTTGCTCTGCTCCTCGGCGGTGATGGCCTCGTAGAGCACGCGGCGCACCATGAGGCCGGCGGCGCCCAGGAAGGCACCCACGAAGAGCCACGCCAGCGTCGGCAGCGCGGCGACCGTCACCGTGATCGTGGCCGCCGCAATGACCGTGAGCGCGTACGCGATGGACTCGTAGCGCAGGATGAGGACGCGCTCGTCGGGCTCGAGCTTCTCGCGGATCAGGAGGGTGAAATACAACATCGCGCGCGCGAGCACGAAGTAGCCGACGACGAAGGCCGCGGTGGCGGGGAGGAGGTCGATCGTGATGCGACCGGGGAGTTGCCCGCTCAATCGGAGCGCGATCCGATAGATGCCGTAGGCCGCGGTGAACGCGATCGTCTCACGCCCGACGTTCACGAGTGCGCTACCAATGGTCTTACGGTGCCAGAGCCAATCGCAGACGAATACCCCGGCCGCCAGCGCCGCGGCCGTGGGCGCGAGCCCCACGAGGAGGCCGCCGGTCAGCGCGACGAGCGACGTCTGCGTGAGGGCGGAGTACTTGCCCAGGGGGATGTAGAATCCCCGGAGCAGGACCGTGGCGACGCCGAGGCCGAGGGTGACGAGCGGCAGCTCAGTCCAGGCCGGGTTGGTGATGAGGAGGGTCGCGACCAGCGCGACACCCGCGTAGATCAGGACCTGCCCGTAGACGCGGGTGAGGCTACGCCTTTGCATCACTCACCCTCGCCGATCGGTCGGGCGTGCGGAAGCGGATTGGAAGGGGGGCGGTCGTCCAGGGCACGCGTCAAAATCCCGCTTCCGGCGGTGCCGGGCAAGGGGCGGGGGCCCGGGCGCCCCGTCAGTGCGCGCGTCGACGGATGAAGGCCGCCCAGTCCGGCAGTCGCTTGAAGTAGGTCACCGTCGTGTCGGCGGTGACGTACAGGAGCCACACCGCGGGCGCGGCGGGGTGGCCCGCCGTGTCCGCCAGGATGAGGCTCACGTGCGCGGCGGTGTCGGGGGCGAGGTCCATCGCCGCCTCGACACAGGTGGGCGCGGCGAGGCCATCACCCCCTTCCCCGCAATCGTTGACCTCCCAGCGGATGGCGCTCGACGGCACGCCGGCCGTCTGGGCCAACCACTGCGCGAACGGGACGGCGGGAAGCGTGGAGTCCAGCATCACCACCATCGTGCGTTGCGCGCGCGCGATGCGATCCGGCTGCTGGGCCGCGGACGGTACGCCGGTCACGAGCAGCGCGGCGAGGACGCCGAGAGCGGCGCGGACGGGTGTCATGCGGGCATCCTTGGCATCTGCGAGTATTCCTCGTCGCAGCGCGCTTGGCAATGGCCTGCGGACGGCCCCGCGTCCGGTCGGCTCAGTCGCGGGCCGTTCCGGCATCTGCGCTGTCGAGAAAGGCCCGGAGCACCGCGACGTAGCGCGCCGGCTGGTCGATCATCGGGAGATGGGCGCTGTGCTCGAGGACCACCAGCTCGGCGTGCGGCATCAGGCTCTGGTAATACGCAGCCGTAGACGGCGTGCTGCGATCATATCGGCCGACGGCGATGAGCGTCGGCACGGTGATCTCGCCGAGGCGGTCCGTGCGGTCATAGGTCGCGGTGTCGTGGCGGACGTCGAGCACCAAGTCCATGCCGATCCGGTCGCGCGCGTACGCCTGGACAGCGCTGTCCAAGACCGGAGGCCAAGGATCGGTGATCGACTGGAAGTGATGCATGAACACCATCTGTGCGGCCTGGTACTCCCGAGAGTTCATGGTGTGGTCGCGCTCGTGTTCGACGAGGGCACGCCGGATCGAATCGGGCAAGGTCGCCCGCAGGCTGTCCCGATCGCGCAGGAAGCGCGTGCTGTTGAGCACGGGACCGGCCAGGATCAGGCTCTTCACCCCCTTGGGCTTGGTGAGCATGTAGTCCACGGCGATCATCGTCCCGAAGGAATGGCCGTAGAGATCGACGTCCGTGAGGCCGAGCGAATCGCGGAGCTCGCCGAGACGCTGCACGTACTGGGCGAGACGCCAGAGGGTGGTGTCCGTCGGATGGTCGGAGCGGCCCGCACCGAGCTGGTCATAGAAGATCACCGGGCGCTCGTCGCCGAGTGCCGCGAGTGATCGAAGGTAGTAGCTCGGGACGCCGGGACCGCCATGGATCAGCAGGAGCGGCGTGCCCGGGCCCGTTCCGACGATGCGGTACCAGATTCGTCCGCCCGTGACATGGACATACCCTTCGCGCGGGGTGAGGTCGGGGCCGCGGGCCGCGCATCCCATGAGCAGGGCCAGCGCGGCGGCGGGAGCAACCGCAAGGAGGGTTCGCCGAGTCACGATTCCTCCGAACGTGGGGTGTGCGACGCGGATTGCGTGGCGTCCAGCATCGCCTGGAACCGCGGATCGGTGCGCATGGGATCCCAGACGGGGTGGGAGAAGGTGATCCAGAATGAACCGGGCGGCAGCCGCTCCAACATGCCGAACGCATGATCGCGGTCACCGGTGGCCGCGAAGGCGGCGGCAGCGCAGCGGGTAATCAGGGGATCCGAGGCTATATCCGGATGGTAGTGTGCCACGAACGCCGCCAGCGCCCGGCGGGCCTGCGCCGTGTCGCCCGCTCGTGCGGTGACGACGATCTGCAGTGCCGCGCCGTACGCGGCGGCGGCGGTATCCGTAGCGGGACGTTGCGCGAGCATCGATTCCATGGTGTCGACGTCGGCCCGGGCGGCGGACACGTTCCCCTGGCCGAGGTGCGCCGCGAGGCGCAGCGACCGAATGGATGGGTCACGGCGTCCGAGCGTGATCGAGCTGTCCGCGTACCGGAGCGCGAGGTTCCAGTGATGTGCCTGGACGTGGAGCACGGCGAGGAGCCACGCCGAGACCGCGCGATCCGGGGCGAGCGTCAACGAGTGGCGAAGCGACGAGTCCGGCGCCGTCCGGTGATGCTCGAAGGCATCGACGAGCTCAGCGCGGCCGTTCTGATACCAGATCTCGGCGTTGCGTGGCTCGAGGCGTATCGCCCGCCGGAGTGCACGCAGCGCTTCGGTCGTACAATTCGGCTCATGCGGCGGGCAGACGAGGCCGCCGGCGCCGCCGAGCAGCACCGGATCGAGGCTGAACCCGTGATCGCCGATCTCCCCGCCGGGCGTCGGAATCAACAGGAATCCGCGGGCGAGCCACCCGTCCGCACTCGAACTGTCGAGCGCGATCGCGCGGTTTGCGGCCGCGAGACCGAGTGCGAGGACGCTGTCCTTCGTGAGTCCTGGATGCGGCCAGGGCCAATTCGCCCAGATCCCGTAGTCCAGCCCCATCCGGCCGTACGCCGCGGCGAAGTTGGGGTCGAGCTTGAGCGCGGCCTGGTACTCATCCAGCGCGTGGCGGCCGTCGGATACCGAGGTCCGCCGCGCGAGGTAGAAGTTGCCCTTGAGGTAGTGGTCGTAGGCCTGTCGGTTGTTCGTCGGCCGCGTGACGAGCGCCGTGCTGTCGGCGGGCGCGAGACGTCCGACGATCTCCCCCGCGACCGCCTGCGCGATCTGGTCCTCGATCGCGAGCACGTCACCGCCGCCGAGATCGTACGTGTCGCCCCACAGGTGCCGGTCCCCCGCGACGGCGTCGAGCGAGACGTGCACACGGAGGCGTCCGCCCGTGCGATCGATGCGCCCGGTCACGAGATCCGACACACCGAGCATTCGACCGATCTCGGTGATGCCCGTCGCGGAGCCGCGGAAGCGCCTGACCGCGTCGCCCGATTTGACGATGAGCTGTCGCACCTGCCCGAGACGATTGATGATTTCCTCGGTGATCCCGTCCGCGAGATACGCGTTGCTCGAATCTCCCGACTGATTCTCGAGGTACAGCACCGCGAGCTGTCGCGAGCCCGGTGCGCCGAGCGGTCCGCTCAGGAGCTTCCATCCGGCGAAGGCGACGAGTGCGGCTCCGACCGCGAGGCCGATCCCCATGCGGATGCGGCGTTGGAACGGCGCCGGGGCGGCGCGGGGCCCGGGTGGGGCCGGGGCCTCGAGCGCACGGACGAAGTCGTGTGCGGTGGCGTGCCGGTCCGCCGGCACCTTGGCGAGTGCCGTCTCGACGGCGAGTGCGACGCTCTCGGGTGTGGTTGGGCGAAGCGTGCGGAGTGGCGGCACCGGATCTATGGTGTGCCGCGCGAGGACGGCCTGTGCGCTTGGACCGGTGAACGGGGGTTGCCCGCCCAGCATTTCGTAGAGGACGCAGGCGAGCGAGTAGAGATCGGTGCGCCCGTCGAGTCGCCCCTCGCCCGACGCCTGCTCGGGACTCATGTACGCGGGCGTACCGATCGCGATGCCGGTCTCGGTCAGATGCTCGCCGCCCGCGACGTCGATCGCGCGTGCGATCCCGAAATCGCTGACGACCGCATGACCCGCCTGGAAGAGGATGTTCTCGGGTTTGATGTCTCGGTGAATGACGCCGAGGCTGTGCGCATAGCCCAAGGCATCGGCCACTTCGCGCGCGATCTGGATGGCATCGGCGAGCGGGAGCTGACGCTCGCGTTCGAGGCGGTCGCGCAGCGACTCGCCTTCCACGAAGGGCATGGCGTAGAACAGAAATCCGCCGGCGTTGCCGGAATCGTACAGGGCCAGCACGTGCGGGTGGGAGAGACGTGCCGCGATCTCGATTTCGCGCACGAAGCGCTCGGCACCGAGCGATTCGGCGAGTTCCGGACGCAGCACCTTGAGCGCGACCCGGCGGCCGTGTTTGGCGTCGGCGGCGAGAAAGACCACCGCCATGCCGCCGCGTCCCAGCTCGCGCTCGATGTCATAGCGTTCGGCGAGCGACGTCCGAAGATGCCCCAGGAGATCGGGCATGGGGCCCAAGATGGGGCCCGGGGCGTCTTCGCGCGAGTTGCGACGGTCGCCGCCCCGGGGCATCCTTACCGTGGAGGAGTTATGGCCCGAGGTTTCCGTCCCCTGCTTGTCGGCGCGCTGCTGGCGGGATGTCCCGCCGTCGCATGGGCGCAGCAGCCGGCACCGCGCCCGCCCATCATCGTCGTGCCCCGGGATTCGCTACGCCTTCCGGCGCTCCGGGATTCCGCACTCCGACGATTGGCCACGGCGTTCGGGGCACGCGGGCTCCCCGCGTGCCCGATGCCGGTTGGCCCCGCGCCGATCACGGCGCCGGAGGGGGTGGCGCCCCACGCCGGCCGCGTCCCGTACATGCCCACGGTGCCGCCGGGCTGCCGGAACCCCTTGTTCCGAAAGGTGCCGATTCGGTTGGACTCGGTGCGCGTCGTGCCGGACACGACGCACTGAGCATCGCGGAGCTACCGCGTGGCCTTGATGGTCGTCGCCGCCTGCATTGGTGCGGCCGGCCCCCCGAGACTCGCGAGCTCTTCGTAGCTCTTGTACTTCTCGTCGACGCCGGCCTGTGCCTGCCGCAGCAACGCCTCGGCCTCCGACGGGCGCGTCGTGATCAGCGCGCGATACCGGAGCTCGTTATAGACGAAGTCCTTGAGCGGGATGGTCGGCCGCGGCGAGTCGAGTCGGAACGGGCTTTCCCCCACGCCACGCATCGCGGGGTTGTAGCGGAAGAGCGGCCAGTATCCGCTCGCGGTGGCAAGCGCCTGTTGTTTCATGCCGTAGCGCAGATCGAAGCCGTGGGCGATGCAGTGGCTGTAGGCCAGAATCAGCGACGTGCCCTCGTACGCCTCGGCTTCCCGGAGCGCTTCGAGCGACTGCTGTGGGTCGGCGCCCATCGCAATCTGCGCGACATAGACGTCTCCGTACGCGATGGCCTGGAGGGCGAGATCCTTCCGCGCGACCCGCTTGCCCGCGGCCGCGAACTTGGCGATCGCGCCGAGCGGCGTGGCCTTGGACGCCTGCCCACCGGTGTTGGAGTAGACCTCGGTGTCGAGCACCAGGATGTTGACGTTGCGGCCGCTCGCCAGGACGTGATCGAGCCCGCCGTAGCCGATGTCGTACGCCCAGCCGTCGCCACCCACGATCCAGATGCTTCGCCGGACCAGGTGATCCACGACCGAGAGCAGGTCGCGCGCGATCGCGTCGTCCGCGGCACGCGCGAGCAGCTTGGTCTTGAGCTCCGCGACCCGGATCCGCTGGGCACGGATCTCCGATTCCTTGATCTGCGGCGCGGTGAGGATTTCGTGCACGAACGCCTCACCCAGGGTCGGCGCGAGCGCTTGGAGCCGGGCCACGGCGAGGTCGAGGTGCTTGTCGGCGGCAAGCCGGAACCCGAGGCCGAATTCCGCGGCGTCCTCGAAGAGGGAGTTGGACCACGCCGGGCCGCGCCCCTCGCCGTTCTTGTTCCACGGCGTCACGGGCAGGTTGCCGCCGTAGATCGATGAACAGCCGGTGGCGTTCGCCACCATCATGCGATCGCCGAAGAGCTGGGAGAGCAGGCGCACGTACGGCGTTTCGCCGCATCCCGCGCAGGCTCCCGAGAAGTCAAAGAGCGGTTCCAGGAACTGCACACCGCGCACGTTGGCGAAGTCGATGCGCGCGCGCTCGTTCACCGGGAGCGTCTCGAAGAACGCGATGTTCTCGCGTTCCGGCGCGACCAGCGGCGCCTTGGGCTCGAGGTTGATGGCCTTGATACCCTCCTCGGTGGTGCTCAGGGCGGGGCACGCTTCGATGCACTGGCCGCAGCCGGTGCAGTCCTCGACGTAGAACTGGAGGCTGAACCGCACGTCGGGGTAGCCGCGGGCGTTGACCTCGGCCGACTTGAACGTGGCGGGCGCGGCGTCGAGACGCGCCTCGTCGTAGTACTTGGCGCGGATCACGCTGTGCGGGCAGACGAAGCCGCACTGCCCGCACTGAATGCACAGCTCGGGACGCCACACGGGGACCGCATCGGCGATGCCGCGCTTCTCGTAGGCCGCGGTTCCGGAGGGGAACGTTCCGTCGGCGGGCATGAGACTGACGGGGATCTCGTCTCCGCGTCCCTCGAGCATCAGCGCGGTCACGTCGCGCACGAAGTCCGGCGCATTCGCGGGCACGGCCGGCGTGCGCTCGAACGTGCTCGTGGCCTCGCGCGGGACCGGGACCTCGTGGAGCTCGGCGAGGGCAGCGTCTACCGCCCGGAAGTTCCGCTCCACCACCTGCTCGCCCTTCGCGCCATAGGTCTTCTGGATGGAGCGCTTGATCTGCGCGATCGCCGCGTCGCGCGGCAACACCCCGGAGATCGCGAAGAAGCAGGTCTGGAGCACCGTGTTGGTCCGTCCCTTGAGCCCGGCCCGCTCCGCGACGTCGCTCGCGTCGATCACGTAGAACCGAAGGTGCTTGTCGATGATCCGTTGCTGAACCGAACGGGGGAGATGTTCCCAGACGTCCGCGGGACCGTAGGGGCTGTTGAGGAGGAACGTGGCGCCGGGCGCCGCGAGGCCGAGCACGTCGTGGCGCTCCACGAAGTTGAACTGGTGGCACCCGACGAAATTTGCGGAGTTGATGAGATAGGGGGCGCGGATGGGCCGAGGCCCGAAGCGCAGGTGCGAGACCGTCTGCGCACCGGACTTGTGGGAATCGTACACGAAGTAGCCCTGGGCATAAAGCCCCGCGTCTTCGGCGATGATCTTCGTGGTGTTCTTGTTTGCGCCGACGGTGCCGTCGGCGCCGAGGCCGTAGAAGACCGCGCGGGTCACGTCGTCGGGCTCGATGGAGTACGCGGGATCGAAGGTGAGGCTCGTGTGGGAGACGTCGTCGACGATGCCCACCGTGAACCCGTGCTTCGGTTCCGGGACGCCGAGCTCGTCGAAGACGGCCTTGGCCATCGCCGGACTGAAATCTTTGGAGGACAATCCGTACCGCCCGCCGATCACGACGGGCATGGCGGAGCGCCGACCGCGCGCCGCCGCCTGGGCGAGGGCCTCGACCACGTCGAGATAGAGCGGTTCGCCGGAGGCGCCGGGTTCCTTCGTGCGCTCGAGCACCGCGACGGCACGGCAGCTTGCGGGAAGTGCCGCGAGCAGCTGCTCCGCCGAGAAGGGCCGGAAGAGCCGCACCTGCATGACGCCGACCTTCTCGCCCTCCCGCGCGAGCGCCGCCGCCGTTTCGCGCGCCGTCTCCGCCCCCGAGCCCATGGTCACGATCACGCGCTCGGCGTCGGGCGGACCGGCGTACTCGAAGAGGCGATAGCGACGGCCGGTGAGCGCCGCGAACTCGTCCATCGCCGCTTGGACGATTCCGGGCACCGCGGCGTAGTACGGATTCACCGTTTCGCGGGCCTGGAAGAAGGTGTCGGGGTTGTGCGCCGTCCCGCGGATGAACGGGTGCTCCGGGTTGAGGGCGCGCGCGCGATGCGCACGCACCAAGTCGTCGTTCACCATCGCACGGATCTGATCGTCGCTCAGCAACGTGAGCGTGTTGACCTCGTGCGACGTCCGGAACCCGTCGAAGAAATGCAGGAAGGGGATGCGCGAGCGGAGCGTCGCGACCTGCGCGATCAGCGCCATGTCGTGCGCTTCCTGCACGGATCCCGACGCGAGAAGGGCGAAACCCGTGCCGCGGGTCGCCATCACGTCGGAGTGCTCCGCGAAGATCGACAGCGCCTGCGTGGCCACGGAGCGCGCCGCGACGTGGAAGACGGTCGCCGTGAGCTCTCCCGCGATCTTGTACATGTTGGGGATCATCAGGAGCAGGCCCTGCGACGCCGTGAACGTCGTGGTGAGCGCACCGGCCTGAAGTGCGCCGTGCACCGCGCCGGCGGCGCCCCCCTCGCTCTGCATCTCCTGCACCACGGGGATGTTCCCCCAGATGTTGGGGATGCCGGCCGATGCCCACTCGTCCGCGAGCTCCGCCATGGAGGAGGAGGGCGTGATGGGATAGATCGCGCACACTTCATTGATCCGGTAGGCGGTGTGCGCGACGGCGGTGTTCCCGTCCAGGATTGCTGCGTGCTTGGTCATGCCAGTGCCCCTTCCGGCTCCGGCATCATTTCGATGGCGTGACAGGGACATTGCTCGAAGCAGGTGGCGCAGCCCGTACACTGGTCGTAGTCGAACCGATAGCGCAGGCCGGGGCCCAGCTTGATGACGGCGCCCTGGGGGCAGGCCGCGAAGCAGTTGTCGCACTCGTAGCACGTGCCGCACGAGAGACAGCGCCGTGCCTCGTAGCGCGCGGCGCGTTCGCTGATGCCGGCGATGACCTCGTCGAACCCGCGCAGGCGTTCCTCGAGCGCCAGCATCTGCTGGGGGCTCGGATCCGCGTCGCTGTAGACGGGCAGGTGGAGCATCGCGAACGTGGCCACGGGCGGCGGTGTGGGGCGCTCCACGCGCTCGCCACGGAGCCAGGCGTCGATCGACCGTGCGGCCTGCTTGCCGTGCCCGATCGAGACGGTGACGGACTGCTCGCCCGGCACCATGTCGCCACCCGCGAAGATGCCCGGACGGCCGGTCATCATCCCGGCATCGACGGTGACGGCCCCGTCCGGGGCGACGTCGACGCCGGGAACGCGGCGCAGGAATGCGCTGTCCGTTTCCTGCCCCAGCGCGAGCACGACGGCATCCGCCTCGAGGGTCTCGAACTCGCCGGTCGGGTGTGGCCGCCCGTGCTCGTCGAGCTCCATCATCTCGACCGTGAGCTCGGGGCCGACGATCTCCTTGATCGTCGTGAGCCACTTGATCTTCACGCCTTCCTCGAGCGCCTCGTC
>Ga0102953_1001315_pt1 | contig 15984 bp, 14 predicted proteins | sample SalPon2A_C_D2_MG_FD_78509 | JGI IMG/M metagenome (GOLD analysis project Ga0102953, IMG submission 78509) | Soil microbial communities from South San Francisco under conditions of wetland restoration - Salt Pond MetaG R2A_C_D2_MG | ecosystem: Environmental > Terrestrial > Soil > Wetlands | place... | reverse complement strand
TCCTCGTAGGCGCCGCCGTCGACGTAGTCGAAGAGCTGGCGGGGCAGGCGCCGCCGCGCCAGCTCGCGGTAGTCGCGCACCGTCGCCGGCGCCAGGCCCAGCGGTCGGTCGGCGCGAAACCGGGTCACCGAACCAACCTAACCGAGGTGGTCGAACTCACGGCGCTCGGCGCAGGAAGCCGTCGACGAGGTGGGCAAAGCGATCGCGCGTCTGGAAGAGGAAGGCGTGGGCGCCCGGGAAGCGGGCGAACCGGGCGCCGGGGACGCGGGCGGCGATGCGGCGCAGGTTGAGCGGCGGCACGACCGGGTCACGGGCGCCCGCCGCCGCCAGGGTGGGCGCGGTGACGGCGGTGAGCTGGCGGTAGTTGCGGTTGCTGCGCAGCCACGGGTCCTCGGCGGCGACCTGCCGGCGGACCGTGGCGGGGGAGACGTTGAAATCGTCCGGGATCTCGCCGCTCTGACTGGCCCGCTCGAGCCGCCGCAGGAAGCGCCGGCCCTCGGCCTGGCGGCCGGCCGGGTAGAGCTCGCGCAGGATCGCCGCTTCGGAGGGGTGTGGCTCGCTGTCGATCGCCTGCGCCCGCAGCGTGCCGAGCACCGCGTGGCTGCCGCCCGGGTTGGTCCCGGCGAGGACCAGGTGGGAGACGCGCCCGGGAAAGTCGATCGCCAGGCGCTGCGCAACGAAGCCGCCCATCGACCAGCCGAGCACATCGGCGCGTGGCGCCCCGGTCGCCTTCATCAGCGCCACGGTCGTCTTGGCGAGCGAGTCGAAGGAGTTGGCGTGCCAGGGTCCCGAACGGCCGATCCCCGGATAGTCGAAGAGGATCAGGCGGTGGTCGCGGGCCAGCAGCCGCAGCAGAGCCGGGTCCCATTCGGCCATCGTCGACCCGGTCCCGGTCAGCATCAGCAGTGGTGGACCGTGCCCCCGCTCGTACCAGGCGATGCGGGTCTTGGCGAGCGGCGTGAGGTGGACGGTCGCCCGGAACGCCTGCGCCGCGCCCGGCCCGGCGCCCGCGAGCAGCACGGCGAGCGTCAGGACGATGGCCAGGCGTGCTTTCACTCCCCAGAACCTAGTGCGGTCGAGGTTTGGGTCGCAGGGCGGTTGAAAGCTCTACCGCGTGCGCTATCCTTTATCAGGACTAACTACAGAAATTGGAGTTGCAGATGGCTTACCTCCTGATACCGCTGGACGAGGCGATCGTCTTCCCCGGAGTCTCCGCCACCCTCCCGATAGACGTAGGCGACGAGGAGCGGGTCTTCCTGCTGCCGCGCAGCGAGGGCGAGTTCGGCCGCGTCGGCGTCGTCGCCGAGGTGATCGAGCGCGGGCGCTCGCGCGGCGGCCGTCAGGTCGCCACCGTGCTCGGCCTGCACCGCGGCCTCGCCGGCGCCGCAGAGGCCGGCGATGGCGAGGCGCTGCGCGTCGACGTTCAGGAGGCCCACGACGGGCACCCGGCCGACGAGCACACGCACGAGCTCGAACGCGAGTACCGAGCCGTGGTCGAGGAGATCCTCGAGCTGCGCGGCGACGACGGCCGCGTCGCCGCCTTCCTGCGCTCGGTCGAGGAGCCGGGCGCGCTGGCCGACACCGCCGGGCTCAGCCCCGACCTGACCGGCGAGCAGAAGCTGCGCCTGCTGGAGGAGCTCGACGTCGGCGCCCGCCTGCAGCTGGCGGTCGATTTCCAGCGCGAGCGCCTGGCCGAGCTGCAGGTGCGCAGCCGGATCCGCGAGGACGTCGAGTCCGGCGCCCAGAAACAGCAGCGCGACTACTTCCTGCGCAAGCAGATGGAGTCGATCCGCAAGGAGCTGGGCGAGGACGAGGGCAGCCCGATCGAGGAGTACGAGCGCAAGATCGCCGAGGCCGAGATGCCGGAGGCGGTCGCCGAGCAGGCCGAGAAGGAGCTGCGGCGGCTGGAGCGCCAGGGCGAGCAGTCGCCCGAGTCCTCGATGATCCGCAGCTACCTCGACTGGCTGATCGCGGTGCCCTGGTCGAAGCGCTCCGAGGAGCGGCTCGACCCGGCCCACACGCGCGAGGTGCTCGACGCCGACCACGCCGGACTCGACGATGTGAAGCGCCGGATCACCGAGTTCATCGCCGTGCGCAAGCTGCGCAGCGAGCGCGGCAAGGGCGAGGACGACAGCCGCGCCAGCGGCGCGATCCTCACCCTGGTCGGCCCGCCCGGCACCGGCAAGACCTCGATCGGCGAGTCGATCGCCCGCGCCCTGGGGCGCGAGTTCATCCGCATCAGCCTCGGCGGCCTGCGCGACGAGGCCGAGATCCGCGGCCACCGCCGCACCTACATCGGCGCCCTGCCGGGGCGGCTGGTCCGCGCCCTGCGCGACGCCGGCACGATGAACCCGGTGATCCTGCTCGACGAGGTAGACAAGGTCGGCGCCGACTGGCGCGGCGACCCCTCGGCCGCGCTGCTCGAGGTGCTCGACCCGGCGCAGAACCACTCCTTTCGCGACCACTACCTCGACGTCGAGGTCGACCTCTCGCAGGTCGTCTTCATCGCGACCGCGAACCTCACCGACACGATCCCGGCGCCGCTGCTCGATCGCATGGAGACGATCGCCTTCGACGGCTACACGACCGAGGAGAAGCTGGCGATCGCCCGCGGCTACCTGCTGCCGCGCCAGCTCGAGCGCAACGGGCTCGAGCCCGAGGAGGTCGAGGTCGGCGACGAGGTCCTGCGGGCGACGATCGCCGAGTACACGCGCGAGGCCGGCGTGCGCCAGCTCGAGCGCGAGCTGGGCAAGCTGCTGCGCGGCGCGGCGACGAAGATCGCCTCCGGCGAGGCGGGCGAGGGGCCGATCGCGATCGACGAGGCCTCCCTGCGCGAGACGCTGGGCCGCCAGCGCTTCTTCCAGGAGTCGGTCGAGCGCACCGCGATCCCCGGCGTCTCGACCGGGCTCGCGGTCACCGGAACCGGCGGCGATGTGCTGTTCATCGAGGCGACCGCGATGGAGGGCGACAAGGGCCTGGTGCTGACCGGCCAGCTCGGCGATGTGATGAAGGAGTCGGCGCGGATCGCGCTCTCCTACGCGCGCTCGCACGCGGCGGAGCTGGGCATCGACCCGGAGCGCTTCCAGCGCGAGTTCCACCTGCACGTGCCGGCCGGGGCGATCCCCAAGGACGGCCCGAGCGCCGGCACGGCGATGACCACGGCGCTGGTCTCGCTGCTCTCCGGACGGCCGGTCAAGCACACGGTCGGGATGACCGGCGAGGTCACCCTGCAGGGCCGCGTGCTGCCGATCGGCGGCCTCAAGCAGAAGGTGCTTGCCGCCCACGCGGCCGGGCTGACCGAGGTGATCCTGCCGGAGCGCAACCGCGGCGACCTCGACGAGGTGCCCGAGGAGGTGCGCGAGGAGATGGCCTTCCACCCGGTGATGAGCATCGGCGAGGTGCTCGACCTGGCGCTGGAGCCGGTCGAGAGCGGGGCGGATGTCGCCGCGATGTCGTAGCTGCGCGCCGGTCCCGCCCGAGCTGCGGGCGGCGGCCGGCCTGCTCGAGCGCCGCTGGACGCTGGCGACGATCTACGCCGCGTCCGGCGGCGCGACCCGCTTCAACGAGTTCCGCCAGTCGCTCCCCGGCGTCTCCCCGACCACCCTCTCCGACCGGCTCGAGCAGCTCGAGGCGGCGCGCATCGTCGAGCGCCGCCTCGTCCCGGGCCGACCACCGCACAGCGAGTACGTCCTCACCCGCCACGGCAGGCGCCTCGCCGCGGCCGTCGCCGGGTTGCTCGAGGACCACGCCGGGCGCTGAGCCCGGCGACGCCTCAGACTCCCTCGCGGACGCCGCCCATCTCGCTGAACACCGCCGTCTGGCCGTCGTCCTCGCGCTGCTCGTCGGCGATCACGTGGGAGACCGCGTTGATCAGGGCCAGGTGGGTGAAGGCCTGCGGGAAGTTGCCCAGGTGGCGCCCGCTCTCGGCTTCGAGCTCCTCGGCGAAGAGGTCGAGCCAGCCGGCCGACTCGAGCAGCCGCTCGCAGAGCGCCCGCGCCCGCTCGTGCTCGCCGATCTCCGATAGCGCCGAGACGAGCCAGAAGGAGCAGATCAGGAAGGTGCCCTCCTCACCCGTCAGCCCGTCGTCGGTCTCTTCGACCCGGTAGCGGAGGACGAGGCCGTGCTGGGTCAGCTGCTCGTCGATCGCATCGACGGTGGCGCGCACGCGCGGGTCGTCGGCGGGGAGGAAGCGCAGCAGCGGGATCAGCAGCGTCGAGGCGTCGAGCGCGTCGGTCTCGTAGTGCTGGCGGAAGATCCCGTCGCGGACGCCGCGTTCGAGGATCTCCTCGCGGATCGCGTTCGCGGTCTCCTCCCACTCGTCGGCCAGCTCGTCTTTGCCGATCCCGCGGGCGAGGCGCACGCCGCGGTCGACCGCGACCCAGATCATCAGCTTCGAGGAGACGTAGTGCCGCGGCTCCCCGCGCGACTCCCAGATCCCCTGGTCGGCGTGGGGCCAGGCGTCGATCGCCGCTTCCACCTGCTGGCGGATCAGTTCCCGGTCGGTCGGAGTGCCGGTGCCGCGCAGCGCTTTCTCGTGCAGGTAGATCGAGTCGAGCAGCGCTCCCCAGACGTCGTTCTGGCGCTGGTCGAAGGCGCCGTTGCCGATCCGCACCGGGCGGGCGCCGGCGTAGCCGCTGAGATGGTCGAGCGTGCTCTCGGTCAGTTCCTTCTCGCCGCCGATCCCGTACATGATCTGCAGCTGCGGGTCCTCGCGGCAGATGCCGACGATGAAGCGCATGAAGTCGCGCGCCTCCTGGTCGAAGCCGAGCGTGTGCATCGCCCAGAGCGTGAAGGTCGAGTCGCGGATCCAGCAGAAGCGGTAGTCCCAGTTGCGTTCGCCGCCGGGCGTCTCGGGCAGCGAGGTCGTCGGCGCCGCGAGGATCGCCCCGGTCGGCGCGTAGGTGAGCCCCTTCAGCACCAGCGCCGAGCGCTGCAGGTGGATGCGCCAGGGGTGGTCGGGGAAGTCGCCGGCGTGCAGCCACTTGCGCCAGAAGTCTTCGGTCGAGTCGAGCCGCTCGAGCGCCTCCGGGGCGCTGCGCGGCCCGCCGAGGTCGTTCTCGCCCCAGGTCAGGGCGCAGAAGCCGCTCTCGCCTTCGCGCAGCCGCGCCGTGCCGCGCGCCGCGCCGCCCTCGAGCCGCAGCTCCATGTCGCTGGTCAGCTGCAGCTCGACCCCGTCGCCGCGGGCGCACGCTTCGCCCAGCTCGCCGCCGCTCCAGCTCGCCGTCTCGGCGCCGTAGGCGAAGCGCGGCAGGCACTCCATCTCGAGCTCGACCTCGCCGCCGATGCAGGTCATCGTGCGCAGCAGCGAGTGGTCGGACTCGTGTTCGGTGATCGGCCGCGAGCCCGGTCCTTCCTGCTCCACCCAGTCGCCGATCGTCAGCGCGTCGTGGACGACCACCCAGCCGCTGTCGGTCACCCAGGTGGTCTCGATCACCAGCGTCCCGGGCTCGTAGCGGCGGCTGATCGGCACGACGACGCCGCGCGGCTTCAGCTTGAAGTGGCCGGCGCCGCGGTCGAGCAGCGCGGCGAAGGCGCTGGGCGAGTCGAAGCGCGGCAGGCAGAGCCACTCGACCAGCCCGTCGTAGGAGACGAGAGCGCTGGTGTGGCAGTCGGAGAGGAAGCCGTAGCTGCCGATCGGGGGAAAGCTGGTCGGATCGGAGCTCATCACAAGGGTTCGCGCTCCGCTCCCGGCGCGAAGAACCAGAGATGCACGCTTGGTCGCTCCGCGCTCACGGAGGTGCCAAGCTACCACTGTGGCCAGCGTTCCCCTTGCGCACGTAGCCGGCGCCTTTGCGCCGATCGAGGTCTTCCCGATCACGCTCGGCGCCGTCCTCTACTGGCGCCGCGTGCTGACGCTCTCCTGGGACGGCCGCAAGGTGCCGCTCTGGCGTCAGCTCTGCTTCGGCGCGGCGCTGCTGATCGTCTCGATCGCCCTGTTCAGCCCGATCGGCCACATCTCCGACGAGCTGGTGATCGCGCACATGGTCGAGCACCTGCTGATCGGCGACATCGCCCCGCTGCTGATCGTCCTCGGGCTGACCAAATCGATCCTGCAGCCGATCCTCGCGATCCGCTTCTTCAAACGCCTCGAGGTGCTCGCCCACCCGCTCGTCGCCTTCCCGCTCTGGGCGGTCAACTTCTACGTCTGGCACATCCCGCCGATCTACGACGCCGCCTACGGCACCGCGCCGATTCACTCGCTGGAGCACACGAGCTTCCTGCTCTTCGGCTGCCTGATGTGGATGCCGGTCTTCGGGCCGCTGCCAAAGCCGCAGTGGTTCGGCGCCGGCTGGAAGGTCGCCTATGTCTTCGGTGTCCGCTTCACCAGCGCGATCCTCGGCAACGTGCTGATGTGGTCGGGCTCGGTGCTCTACCCGATCTACGGTCCCGGCGAGCGCTACTGGCACATCTCGGCGCTCGCCGACCAGAGCACCGCCGGCGTGGTGATGATGATCGAGGGCACCTTCCTGGCGCTCGGGGTGCTCGCCTGGGTGTTCTTCGAGGTAGCCCGCGAAGGGATCGAAAAGCAGGACCTGCTCGACCTGGCGCGCGAACGCGGGGTAGAGCTGGACGAGCGGCGGGCCGGGCGCGCCGTCGCCGCCGGCCACGGGGCGCTGCTGGAGGAACGGCTGACCGCCGCGGGACGCGATGAATAAGGGTCTATCCAAGGCCCGCGCCTGGCTGGTCACCGGGCCGCTCGGCCGCGGCCTCGCCTTCGCGATCGACTTCGGCGTCGCTGTGCGGCGGGGCCTGTTGCGGCGCACTCGATAGGGTGCGCCGCCAATGAGCGCGGAGCGAGCAAACGTCCATATCCGGTTCTTCGTGCAGCGAGCGAAGCGCGATTCCTGATTCATGCCCCTGAACGAGCCCAAAGTCTCAGAGTTGGACGACTCGCGCGTCGAGGTCGAGGTCGAGGTCGCGGCCGAGGACGTTGAGCGCGCGGTCAACGCCGCCGCCCGCGGCCTGGCGCGCGAGATGCGCATGCCCGGCTTCCGCAAGGGCAAGGCGCCGCCGTCGCTGGTGATCCAGCGACTCGGTTTCGCCGTCGTGCTCGAGGAGGCGATCCGCGAGGCGCTGCCGGAGTGGTACGAACGGGCGCTGCTCGGCTCGGGCATCGCGCCGGTCGGCGACCCGAGCGTCGAGGTCGTCTCGACGCCGGAGGCGCTCGGCGAGCCGCTCGCCTTCAAGTTCGAGATCGGCGTGCGGCCGAGCGCCGAGCTGGGCGAGTACAAGGGTCTCGAGGTGCCGAAGGACGAGCCCGAGCCGCCGGCCGAGATGGTCGACCGCGAGATCGAGCGGATGCGCGAGGCGTTCGCGCGGCTGGAGCCGGTCGAGCGCGCCGCCGCCGAGGGCGATGTGCTGCTGATCGACTTCGAGGGCCTCGTCGACGGCAAGGCATTCGACGGTGGCCAGGCGAGCGACCAGATGTTGGAGCTGGGCGGCGGCCAGCTGATTCCGGGCTTCGAGGAGCAGCTGACCGACGCCGAGGCGGGGCAGACCCGGAAGGTCGAGGTCAGCTTCCCCGAGGACTACCAGGCGGAGGAGCTGGCCGGCGAAGACGCCGTCTTCACGGTCGAGGTCAAGGAGGTGCGGGAGAAGGTCCTGCCCGAGCTCGACGACGATTTCGCCTCCGAGGCCTCCGAGTTCGACACGCTGGAGGAGCTGCGCGAGGACATCGGCAGGCGGCTCGCCGAGGCGGTCGGCGAGCGCGCCGAGCAGGACTTCCGCGTCGCCGCGGTCGACGCCGCCGCCGCCGAGGCGACGGTCGAGCTGCCCGACGAGCTCGCGATGGCGCGCGCCGGCGAGCGCTGGGAGCGGGTCGAGCGGCAGCTCGCCGGCCAGGGCATGAACCCCGACGCCTACCTGCAGATGCAGGGCAAAACGCGCGAGCAGGTGATCGAGGAGTCGAAGCCCGAGGCGGAAGCCGAGCTGAAGCGCGAGGCGGTGCTGGCGGCGATCGCCGAGGCGGAGCAGATCGAGGTCTCCGAGGAGGAGCTGGTCGAGGCGCTGGAGCACTCCGCCGAGCACGAGCGCACGACCCCCGAGAAGCTCTTGAAGCGGCTGCGCGAGAGTGGTCGCGACGCGATGATCCGCGACGACATCCGCTTCCGCAAGGCGATCGACCTGATCGCCGAGTCGGCGGTGCCGATCCCCAAGGAGCAGGCCGAGGCGCGTGAGCAGATCTGGACCCCGGAGAAGGAGCGCGAGGAGAAAGGCGAGCTCTGGACCCCGGGCGACGAGTGAGCGCGGCACGCCGGGTTGCTTCTATAGAGTGCGCGCCATGAGCCCATTGGTCCCGATGGTGGTCGAGCAGACCTCGCGCGGCGAGCGCTCGTTCGACATCTACTCGCGCCTGCTGAACGAGCGGATCATCTTCCTCGGCACGCAGGTAAACCAGGACATCGCCAACCTGATCGTGGCCCAGCTGCTGCACCTCGAGTCCGAGGATCCGGACAAGGACATCAGCATCTACGTCAACTCTCCCGGCGGCGACGTCTACGCCGGCCTGGCGATCTACGACACGATGCAGTTCATCAAGCCCGATGTGCAGACGATCTGCGTCGGCATCGCGATGAGCATGGGCGCCCTGCTGCTGGCGGGCGGCGCCGCGGGCAAGCGGATGGCGCTGCCCAACTCGAAGATCCTCATCCACCAGGTCTCGGCCGGTTTCCAGGGCCAGGCGGCGGACATCGAGATCCACGCGAAGGAGATCATCGACACGCGCCGCCGGCTCGACGAGATCATCGCCAAGCACACCGGCCAGCCGTTCGACAAAGTCACGAACGACACCGATCGCGACTACTTCATGACCGCGGAGGAGGCGAAGGAGTACAGCATCGTCGACCGCGTCATCGAACACCACTGAGGCTTCGCTAAAGCGGCAGCTCGTACTCGATCGCGGGCTCGCTTTCGGCGCCGGTGGAGTCGTAGAGGCGGCGGGCCGTGCGGTTGTCCGGGGAGGTGACCCAGTGCAGGTGCTGGGCGCCGCGCTCGCGGGCGATCGTCGCGCTGGCCTCGAGCAGGATCCGGCCGACGCCCTGGCCGCGCGCGGCCTCGACCACGTAGAGGTCGTTCATCAACACGGTCTCCGTCGCCATCAGCGAGTCGAGGTGCCAGTAGAGGCAGGCGTAGCCGAGCAGCTCCGCGCCGCGCCGGGCGCCGAGCAGCATCCCGTCCTCGCTGGGGGCGAGGAAGCGGGCGAAGAATGCGCGGTTGCGCCCCTCGTCGACGTCCTCGACCTCGTAGAAGCGCTGGTAGGCGGCGATCAGCGGCAGCAGCTGGTCGAGCTGCTCGGCGGAGATCGGCTCGACGCGGACCTCGGGCATCGCCGACACGGTAGCGGGCGCGCAAGGCTTCGCCCGCTTGCAGGGACCGCGCCCGCGCCGAAGTAAACGACGGCAGCGACAGGGCCGGGTTGCGTCCCCCTTTAAGCTTTGGACGCGACGCCGGTAGGCGACTACCGACCCCGCAAGGAGGGGATTTCCCGCTTTGGCACGTCCCACCGATTCCAACGAGCAGCTCCTCTGCAGCTTCTGCGGCAAGTCGCAGCGCCAGGTCAAGAAGCTGATTGCCGGACCAGGCGTCTACATCTGCGACGAGTGCATCGACCTCTGCAACGAGATCATCGACGAGGAGCTGGCGCCCCCCGGCGCCGAGGGCGTCGAACTCGAGAACCTGCCCAAACCGCGCGAGATCCACGAGGTCCTGCAGGAGTACGTGGTCGGCCAGGAGGCCGCCAAGCGCGCCCTCTCGGTCGCCGTCTACAACCACTACAAGCGGGTCCAGATGGCGGCCGGCGGCGAGGACCCCGAGGTCGAGCTGCAGAAGTCGAACATCCTCCTGCTCGGGCCGACCGGCTGCGGCAAGACGCTGCTCGCGCAGACGCTCGCGCGCATCCTCAACGTGCCCTTCGCGATTGCCGACGCCACCGCGCTGACCGAGGCCGGCTATGTCGGCGAGGACGTCGAGAACATCCTCTTGAAGCTGATCCAGGCGGCCGACTACGACGTGAAGAAGGCCGAAACGGGGATCATCTACATCGACGAGATCGACAAGATCGCGCGCAAAGCCGACAACCCGTCGATCACCCGCGACGTCTCCGGTGAAGGCGTGCAGCAGGCGCTGCTCAAGATCCTCGAGGGGACGACCGCCTCGGTTCCCCCGCAGGGGGGGCGCAAGCACCCCCACCAGGAGTTCCTGACGCTCGACACGACCAACATCCTCTTCGTCTGCGGCGGCTCCTTCGCCGAGCTCGACAAGGTGATCGAGAACCGCGTCGGCGACCGCGGGATCGGCTTCGGCGCGGAAATCTCCTCGCGCGAGCAGAAGGACAAGGGCGAGTGGTTCGAGCAGGTGCTGCCCGAGGACCTGATCGAGTACGGGCTGATCCCGGAGTTCATCGGCCGCCTGCCGGTCGTCGCCGCGATCCACCAGCTGACCCGCGAGGACCTGATCACGATCCTGACCGAACCGAAGCACGCGCTGACCCGGCAGTTCCAGCGCTTCTTCGAGTTCGACGACATCGAACTGGTCTTCTCCGAGGACAGCCTCGAGGCGATCGCCGAGAAGGCGCTGGAGCGGGAAACCGGCGCCCGCGGCCTGCGTTCGATCCTCGAGGAGACGCTGCTCGACGTGCAGTTCGAGCTGCCCTCGCGCCGCGACGTGACCAAGTGCGTCGTCACCAGGGAGACGATCGCCCAGGGCCGCCGCCCGACCCTCGTCACCGAGGCCGCCCACCAGGACATCGGCGAGTCGGAAGAGGGCCTGGGCGAGGAATCCGCCTGAACAGCGACCCGCGGTAGAGGTTTGATTCGCCTGGCGGTTCAAAGCTCGACCGCGCTGTGAGATTGCGCCACTAGACTCGGCCGCTCATGCCTGACGAGCGCCGAGACGCCTTGCAGCAGAAGACCCGTTACGAACCGACGGAGGTCGAGGCGCGGGTCTTTGCCGAGTGGGTCGAGGGCGGCTACTTCCACCCGCAGGCGGAGGGCTCGCCGGCGGAGAACTTCTCGGTTGCGATCCCGCCGCCGAACGTGACCGGCGCGCTGCACATGGGCCACGCGCTGAACGGGGCGATGCAGGACGCGCTCGTACGGATGAACCGGATGCGCGGCCGCAACGCGCTCTGGACGCTGGGCACCGACCACGCCGGCATCGCCACCCAGGCGGTGGTCGAGAAGATGCTCGCCGCCGAGGGAACCTCGCGCCAGGAGATCGGCCGTGAGGCCTTCGTCGAGCGCGTCTGGGCCTGGAAAGAGGAGTACGGCTCGCGGATCGTCGAGCAGTACAAGCGGCTCGGCGCGTCCTGCGACTACGAGAACGAGCGCTTCACCCTCGACGAGGGCTACGTCCGCGCCGTCTACCGCGTCTTCAAGCAGCTCTACGACAAGGGCTACATCTACCGCGACCATTACATGGTCAACTGGGACCCGGGTTCGCACTCGGCGATCTCCGACCTCGAGGTCGAGAACCGCGAGGTCGAGGACACGCTCTACTCGATCGACTACCCGGTCGAGGGCTCCGACCGGGTGCTCACGGTCGCCACGGTGCGGCCGGAGACGATGCTCGCCGACACTGCGGTCGCGGTCAACCCGGGCGACGAGCGCTACGCCGACCTGGTCGGGCAGCACTGCCTTCTGCCGCTGCTCGGCAGGCGCATCCCGGTGATCGCCGACGAGCATGTCGACCCGGAGTTCGGCACCGGGGCGCTGAAGATCACCCCGGGCCACGACCCCAACGACTTCGAGATCGGCCGCAAGCACGGGCTCGAGGAGATCGGCGTGATCGGCCCCGACGGGCGGATGAACGAGGAAGCCGGGGAGCGGTTCGCCGGCCTCAGCGCGGCCGAGGCGCAGGAGGCGGTCGTCGCCGCGCTGCGCGAGCAGGGGCGGCTGCGCGACGAAGAGCCCTACGTCCACTCGGTCCCCTTCTCGGAGCGCTCCGGGGCGCGGATCGAGCCGCTGATCTCGCTGCAGTGGTTCTGCCGCATGGACGAGCTGGCGGCACCGGCGATCGAGGTCGTCGAGCGCGACGAGGTGCGGATCGCCCCCGAGCGCTGGAAGCGCGTCTACCTCGAATGGATGCGCGAGATCCGCCCCTGGTGCGTCTCGCGCCAGCTCTGGTGGGGGCACCGGATCCCGGTCTGGTACTGCGACGCCTGCGAGGAGACCTACGTCGCCGAGCAGCCGCCCGAGCGCTGCGGGTCCTGCGAGGGGCCGCTGCGCCAGGAGGAGGATGTGCTCGACACCTGGTTCAGCTCGGCGCTCTGGCCCTTCGCGACGCTCGGCTGGCCCGACGAGACGCCGCAGCTGCGCGCCTTCTACCCGACCAGCTTCCTCACCACGGCGCGCGAGATCCTCTTCCTCTGGGTCGCGCGGATGGTGATGATGGGACTCGAGTTTCCGGGCGATGTGCCGTTCCGCGATGTCTACGTCCACTCGGTGATCCAGGCGCGCGACGGGCGGCGGATGTCGAAGAGCCTCGGCACCGGGGTCGACCCGCTGGAGGAGATCGACAAGCACGGGGCGGACGCGCTGCGCTTCGGCCTGCTGGCGATGTCCTCGACCCAGGACGTGCGCTTCTCCGACGCCAAGGTGCAGCAGGGCGCCGACCTCGCCAACAAGCTCTGGAACGCGAGCCGGCTGATCCTGCTCGGCGTCGCCGAGGTCGAGGCGGCGCCGCGACCGCGCACGGTCGAGGACCGCTGGCTGCTCTCGCGGCTCGAGGCGACGATCGCCTCGGTCACCGCGAAGCTCGAGCAATACGACTTCGCTCACGCCGCGAGCGAGGCCTACGCGTTCTTCTGGTCCGAGCTCTGCGACTGGTACCTGGAGATCGTCAAGCCGCGCCTGTATGAGCGCGAGGAGGACGTCTCGGCGACGCTGCTCTGGGCGCTGGAGCGGGTGCTCGGCCTGCTGCACCCGGTCATGCCCTTCGTCACCGAGGAGATCTGGTCCTACCACCCGTCGCGCCGGGGTCACCTGGCAGTCCACTCCTTCCCCGAGGCCGACGAGTCGCTGCGCGACGCGGAGGCGGAGGCGGAGGTGCGCGCCGGGATCGAGCTGACCCGGCGGCTGCGCGCCTGGCGCGACCTGGTCGAGGCGCCGGCGGCGACCGTGCTGCCGGCGCGGGCCGAGGGCGTGGAGCCGCAGGAGTTCGTCGGCCGCCTCGCCCGCTTCGAGTTCGAGCCGAATGGCGGCGACCCGGTCGCCGCAGTCGGCCCGGTGAAGATCCTCGCCTCGGCGGCGATCGACACCGCGGCGATCGAGGCACGGCTCGAGGCGCGGCGCGAGGAGCTGCGCTCCGAGGTGAAACGGGCGGAGGGCAAACTCGGCAACGAGCGGTTCGTCGAGCGGGCCCCGGCCGAGGTCGTCGAGGAGGAGCGGCAGAAGCTCGAGCGCTACCGCGCCGAGCTCGAGGAGCTGTCCGAATAGAGCCGCGCGACCCGGAGGCCTATCTCGACTCGCTCGAGCCGATCGGCTGGAAGCTGGGATTGGAGCGGATGCACAAGCTGAGCACCCTGCTCGGCCTGCCGCAGCACCGCTTCGCCTCGATCCATGTCGTCGGCACCAACGGCAAGTCCTCGGTGACGCGGATGATCGCGGCGCTGCTCGAGGCGCACGGCGTCTCCGCCGGCGCCTGCGTCTCGCCGCACGCGGAGCGCTGGTCCGAGCGCGTCCTCGTACACGGCGAGGAGATCGGCGCCGCCGAGTTCGCGGCGGCGGTCGAGCGCGCCGCGGCGGCGGCCGAGACCGTCAACCGCACGCTGGAGGAGGGTGAGGCGGTGACGCAGTTCGAGCTGGCGACCGCGGCTGCCTTCGTCGCCCTGGCGAACGCCCGCGTCAAGGCGGCGGCGATCGAGGCGGGGCTGGGGGGGAGGCTCGACGCGACCAACACGATCCCCTCGAAGGTCACCGTGCTCACCTCGGTCGGGCTCGACCACACCGAGTGGCTGGGGGAGACGGAGGAGCAGATCGCCGCCGAGAAGCTCGCCGTGCTGCGCGACCAGACGACGCTCGTGCTCGGCCGGGTCAGTCCGTCGGTCGCGCAACTGGCCGAGCGCGCGGCGCGCGAGCGCGGCGCCCGCCTGGTGAGCGCCACCACCCGACCTGCATCGGACCCCTATTTGGGGCTCGATGCAGGTCAGACGAGCCTGCGGGTCGCCGGCGCCTTCCAGCGGCGCAACTTCGCCCTCGCCTGCGCGGCCACCGAGGCCTTCCTCGGCGAGCTCGACGCAGAGTGCGTGCGGGCGGTCGCCGCGGCGGTCGAGATCCCGGGCCGGCTCGAGCAGGTGTCGAGCGGGCCGCCGGTCTTCCTCGACGCCGCCCACAACCCCGACGGCGCCCGCGCCCTCGCCGAGGCCCTGCCCGAGGCCGCCGCCGGCCGCCCCGTCGTCGCTGTCCTCGCGATCCTCGCCGACAAGGACGCCCGCGCAATGACCCAAGCCCTGTCACCAGCCCTGACCCAAGCCGTCTGTACCCAGCTCCCCGGGGCCGACGGGCCTAAAACCCACGCATATGGTGGGAAATCGGCCCGTCGGCGGGCTGTTGGGGCGACGGCGCTCGCTGCGACTTGCCGAGAGGCTGGGGTGGCGGCTGAGGCTGAGGAGGACTTTGGGGCCGCGGTGGCGCGTGGGCTCGAGCTGGCGCGCGAGCTGGGCGGGGTGCTGCTCGTCGCCGGGTCGCACTACGCGCTGGGACCGGCGCGAGCGGCGTTAGGATTGGAGGCCGGATGAACTCGAAAAGCGCCGGCTCCGAACTGCTCTCGATGATGGCGCTGGTCGCCGCGGTCGTCGCCGCAGTGATCCTGATCTTCTTCGGGCTCGGCTACCTGTTCGGCAACCTCTTCCTCTAGACAGGGTTCATGGGCGGGGCGGAGAAGTACACTCCGCCCGCGCTCCCAAGGGACCGCAGGAACAGCCATGGCTATCGCGACCTTCGGCATCAGCAACAACGGCCTCAACCTGGTCGTCAACCTGCTCATCCTGATGCTGGTTGTCGTCTGGCTGGCGTTGATCGTCTACACCTACCTCGACGCCAAGCGGCGGGTCAAAGATCCGTTCATGATCGGCTGCGCGACCCTGGCCTCGTTCATTCCCTATCTCGGCACGGTCGTTTACGCGATCGTACGGCCGCCGGAGTTCCTCGAGGACGCGCACGAACGCGAGCTCGAGATCAAAGCCGCCGAGCTGCGGGTGCGCCAGCTGACAGAGCACGCCTGCCCCAAATGCGGCTTCCCGGCCGAGCACGACTACATGCGCTGCCCCGAGTGCCAGACGCGGCTCAAGCAGCCCTGTCCGAGCTGCGGCAAGCCGGTCGACCCGAGCTGGGCGCTCTGCCCCTACTGCGAGACCGCGCTGGCGCAGCGCGAGCGCCCGCGGCGCAAAGCGCGCCCGGAGGGGCGCAAAGCCCAGCGCGAAGAGCGCCCGAAAGGGGAGCGGAGCCGCAGCGAGGCGCCGCCCTCGAAAGAGCCTTCGAAAGCCAAACGACAGCAAAGGAGCCCCAGCCGTGAGCCGGACCCTGATCCTCGTAAAGCCTGACGCCTTCGAGCGCGCCCTCAGCGGCGAGGTGATCGTGAGGTTCGAGCGCAAGGGGCTGCGGATTGCCGCCCTGAAGACGATGGTGGCGAGCGAGGCGATCGCCCACGAGCACTACGCCGAGCACGCCGAGAAGCCGTTCTTCGGCGAGCTGGTCGAGTTCATCACCGGCGGCACGCTGGTCGCGATGGTGCTCGAGGGGACCGAGGCGGTTGTCGCGGCGCGGCAGCTGATCGGCGCGACGAACCCGGTCGAGGCGGCCCCCGGCTCGATCCGCGGCGACTTCGCGCTCGAGGTCACCTTCAACATGGTCCACGGCTCGGACTCCGACGAGTCGGCCGAGCGCGAGATCGGGATCTGGTTCCCCGAGCTGTCCTGAGGGTCACGCTTGCATCCGGATCGCCGCAGAGAGCTGAGATTCTGCGGAAGCTCGGCGTCGAGTTCGAGGT